>Ga0209023_10000182_pt1 | contig 108307 bp, 103 predicted proteins | sample LakOneMetagenome_FD_187468 | JGI IMG/M metagenome (GOLD analysis project Ga0209023, IMG submission 187468) | Freshwater and sediment microbial communities from Lake Erie, Canada (SPAdes) (version 2) | ecosystem: Environmental > Aquatic > Freshwater > Lentic | place: Lake Erie, Canada...
TGATATCTGAAGCTACCCCAACCTTGAAATGCTCAGGCTTGATACCGTAGGTTTCAATGATGTACTTGTCATTAAACTGCACACCCAGATCCTTAAGCTTCAAGTCCCGCTCGACCACTTTGACATTGAGATCCTGTTCACCACCTAGAATGATCGTATGCTTATCAAATCCATTGAGGATACAAAGAGCATCAATCAGTTCCTGGACTGTCGGTGAAATCATGCGTAAGTCAGAATTACGTTTGTCCATCCTGACTTCATTGTGCACCACTCCAAGTGCCTTACTGCCACCACCGTCATTCTCAGATGTCATTGTTTGGCCAAGAACAACTTTCTGGACACGGCGGACCATGACCTTATCAAAAGCTTCAAATGCAGAACTACCTGCACCAGAGAAATTAGTACCAACAGTGTTTATATCCTCAGTCGGATCAATAGCCACTACTGATTGTGCATGAGCACTAATTAGGGCCTGAACCATAACATCGGTATTTTTTGATTTACCTACCAGCAATGGTGAACCAAAACGCTCCAGAAACTTTGCCCAGAATTTCATTGAGCCAGCTTTAAAAAACCAGATCCAGTAAAGCTTGGTGAGTAATGCTTCACCATAGGGCTGTTTGAAAGATGGTTTACGCCGTGTCAGAAAAAACTTGAGCGGATAGGTCTTGAACACATTTACCTCAGTACTGGACTGAGGCTTACGGAAGATCAGCTCACCATTATTTTTAGGTTCAAACCATTCCAGCGGCTTAACCATAATATCGGCAAGGGTAAACCGGTTATTCTCATCAATCTTGTAATTAGCTTCCAAAACTGAGTAACCGTAGGGACACGCTTCCCATGCACCCGATACAATTTCAAAATGCCATTTGGTAAAAAGCTCTTTTAAGAAAATGGTCTGTTCACCATGATCTTCTATGAATCGCCACGGCGCATTTAAAACTGCATCAAGCCGGGTTTCCATTGCCTGTGATATTTCATCATCAGTCATTAAGACCGAAAGACGTTGCCGAGAAAGTCCAGCCTGACGCAATACCTCATCGACATCAGCAGCACGACCCATTGTAAAAGCAAGATTCTCTACCGCTACACTGGTCATCAAGCCTTTAGACTGAGGCTTGGCTGTTTCAGTTTTAGTCTTTTTAGCCTTTGCCATAATTGTTCCTTAAAACATACGTGAGCCACCTGTGGCGGGTTTGGCTATTGGTGGTTCATTTACTTCGTTAAACGCATCACTAGCAGCATCCACCTGGTCATCATATTTACCATTGGGAAAGTTTCGTAATTCCTCAATGAATGCCTTGTTCCAGTCACCCTTCAGCATTTTTACATTGCCGACATTCACCTGGGCAGCAAATGGCTGGGCACGAGTGATCTTGTCACCAGAGACTGCTTCAGCTTTGACCGTGAATCCTGAGAGCATCGTGACAAAGTTTTTCGCCTGGGCTTTACCGGCCTGTCCCGGATCTTGTGGTAATCGGATTGATACTGCTTTACCGTCCACTTGTGCTGTCTGTTTGATCCGGTTTTCAACACCATCAGGTCCAAGCTGTGCTCGCTGTACGTCCACAATATAGATATATCCATCACGACCTTTTGCTTCACGCACACCTGCAGTGTAGTCACCTTCATTTTCAGAAGAAGCCAGATCCCATGCACGTACCTGATGCATAATATCAGCGGGTAAAGCTTCCACGATTTCAATATGATCAGGTTTAAAAAAACCACCAGCTGGTGGTGAAGGTTGCTGTCTGTACTGACCAGCAAATACATACGGCGCTGCAAGCTCCATTCGATTTAACGTTTCAATAGTATGCTTTGCAGGCCAGAGCGCAGTGCCATCAGGCTGAATAGCTGATAAGCAAAGATGCTCCCACTCTTCCCCGTTTCCTCCATCAAGTAACCAGCCAGCCAAGTCCTCCTCATGCAAACGCTGCATGATGACAATGATCGGTGTATCTGGTGAGTTGGTACGAGACTCAAGCGTATCTTGAAACCACTCAATTACCCCCTTACGAATCGTATCGGAGCGTGCCTCACTCGCTTTATGCGGGTCATCAATAATGACAGCCCCACCAAAAGTATTTCGAAGCTTTCCCGCACCATAGCCTGTGATCGTACCGCCGGTACCTTGTGAATAGCAGACACCACCTTTAGAAGTTCTCCAATCGTCTTTAGCCTTACTATCATCACGTAGTTGAAAGTCAGGAAAGACACGTTTATAGGATTCTTCTTGTACTAGATTTCGTGTTTGAAAGGCGTTATTTGCTGCAAGCTTGGCTGAGTAGCTGACATGAATAAATTCACTATCAGGTGCTTTACCAAAACACCAGGCCATGAAATTAATCACTGCGAGCTCAGTTTTAGAATACCGGGGTGGAATATTGATAATGAGTCGCTTAGTTTCACCACGAAAAACTTTCATCAAGGCATCACAAATCACCCGATGATGCCAGTTATGAAGCCATTTATACTTACGCCGTTCTTTAAACATATAACGCGAGAAAAAATACAAATCCTCTTGCGCTTCGATTTGTATGGCCAGCTCTCGTGCCGGATCGTTAGTATTCATTTAAGACCTGCTCCCGTGCCTTCAGGTAACTGTCCTTTGAAATATGATTTTGTACAGTCTCGACAGGTCCACCGCCTTTACCGGTAATTTCTTGACGATTGGTAAATTGGTCCCCACAGTCTTGTGCAGCCTGCTTAAGAATTTTCAGAGCCATTACCGCACTTTTATTCTTATTGAGCAGTCTGTCATATTGCTTTAAACGGTACTGTTTACTGGCAATTGGAATATCAATCAGTCCCTCATCAAACTTCTGACGAGTTTCCTGAAAAAGATCTTTGAATTTCTTACTTAGATTTTTTCCTGCATGTTTAGTCGGATCATAAGAAGCACATTGTCTGCGATCCACCTCTATCCCAAACTCTTGTTTGACCGCATCTGCAACTTCTTGAGGTGTATCACGGCAAGCAAGAGACTGAACTATAAATATTTTTACAGGCTCTTTTAAGGCTGCCATATCCACCTCGTTGTCATACTACGTCAAACAAAACAGGCAAAAAAAAGAGCCTTTCAGCTCTAACCAATCACACAGTTTCCACAACACGCAGCAATATTAGTTTCAGACACAAACGGCGCATTCTTCGCAATTTCCAGTAAACGCTTAACTGACTCATCAGCTCCCCAGCGTTTAGTCTCACCAAAGAACACCTCGACATCATGGCCAGCCAAGTAATGCTTTGGTAAGCCGGTCATATCGCTATAAATGATTTCGCCGTCCTCATCACGTTCAACACCAATATGATAAAGCTCATGCTCAATCAAACGGCAGAACTCACGATCATTAGAGTTTTCGCAGAAGCTTGCATCTACTGTAATGAGATAAACAGGTACATAGCCGAACCAGTCCCGCATCTGCTGTTCCTGTCTAGCCTTCTTCCAACCGCCCTGGTTAAACATCACCTTTTCACATTGGCCCAGTACCATACGTTTTTTCGCTACTGCCGCAGATGAAGCCCAAGCAAATGCCAGGAAGGTTTCATCATCATGAAGCAGTTCAGCGATATGATCATGGTCCGGATTGTGCAGCTGGCCACCCAAGGTTAAAAAGTTTTTAAGCACCCATTCTTTTAATTCAACGGCGGGTGCCAACCGGATTGCTTCCTCTTCCTCTGCCTGATCAATCAGTTCCGGCGGCGGGAATGGTCTGAACTGTTCCATTGAATGAATGCCTCTTTAAGTGTTTAAGCCATTGGCGAGCATGACTGGATTCTATTTGCAATGGTCCAGCTTCGTTGATCTTGTAACGGCTAGCTGATTCCAAACGTACAACGTTATAACCCATCTCTTCAGCATGATCATAACGATCCATGCTCCAAGCCTTATTGCTCAGTTTTCCCTTACGTCCACCAGACCAAGGCCCGCCTGCTATTTCAATTAAGATCCTGTGTTCGATCAAATGAAAGTCGAAACGCCAGTGCTTGGTAGATTTAAAGTGAAAGCATTTTTCAAATTTGATTTCTAAAATATCCAGAATCCGCTCTAGTTCTTCTTGGGCTTCGAGATATTTTTGAGTTGCTTTAGGTAATGGCTTTGCTCTTGGTACCTTTTTTAATGGCTTTTTTCGGGTTAGGGCTTTGTACTGATCTATATCCATAACTTATACCCATTAAAAAACCTCCCGAAGGAGGCCTTGTAAATCTTAAGCTTTAAGCAAAGTATGTTTTTAAGCCAATTCTCTCCAAGAAGCTATGCTGGCTTTCATGATGAGGGAAGTTAAATGTTATTTTGTCATTTTCAGAGAAGTAAACAACCACATACTTACCATCTTTATCTACATATATTTTTGTGATTTTATCTGTATTTAGAACATAATCATCAATTTTAATTAACATATCAAACCCCAATATTCATTATTTTGAACAACGAAAATATTCAAGTATCCAGGTTGCGTCAATCCCAATAATATCGCTTTAAATCAGTTGGTTTAGCAAAGTTTTTGAGTTCATTACACTTCCTGTGTTCATGTTTCCCCCAAAAAGAAGCCCCTTAAAAAGGGGCGTATTAAACAAAATATTATGTATTGAGTACGGCATAGATCTTTTAAATCCTATACCAAACATTATTACTTTGAACTTTATCACCTGTCATTTCATAAAATTTGCCACGAGCAAATAAGTAAAAAATTCCAAATGAATCTTTAAACATTCTAGTGACTAGATCAGGATTATCGTTCTCTGGAGCGAGCCAATCCTGTACGGTTAACTCTTTCGACATACCATCTTGATAAACAGTAAAAGTGAAACCGGGCGTGTAAATATTCATTAACAAACTCCTTTAGAATATTCCCTTAACCTATCTTATGTTTAATAAAAAAGCAAAAGTATTTTTATAATAAGTTATTGATTATATATGCTTTAATATCAATCCCGGACGCTCTATAACTTATCCATCAAGATCATCACGATACAAATTTTCATGCCAATTCATCTTATCTGGGGAGACTATAACATGAAGCAGCTAATTAGACTTTTTCATCATATCTACTTAGGAGTGGTGACAAGAATTTAAAAAGATCAATGTATAATAAATAAAATTTAATATTTATCTTAATTATGAAAAATATATCTTTCAAAACAACAAAATTATGGATTTTGACCTATCTCTTGTTTGTGGCTATTTATACACTAATATTCTGGTTAGGCAATCCCTCACAAAAAGTTATGCTTGATTCTAATGAACTAGGTGACTTTCTTGCCGGAATCTTTGCACCCTTAGCATTCCTTTTTCTTGTTTTAGGATATAAACAGCAAGGGGAAGCTTTAGCTAAAAGTAATCTAGCCATTGTTGAACAGTTAAATTTTCAAAGAGAGCAGCTTGAAATTTTAAAAGCTGAACAAAAAGAGCGTGAGCATTCTGCTCAACCTTTATTTGAAATAGTTGTGAGTTGTAAGCCCTCAAGAAATCTTCAAAGTGCCTTTTTGTATGAAGATTATAATTTTTTACCTAAAGATGAATATTTAATTATAAAAATCTCTATAAAAAATAATGGAGAGAAAGTATCCAGCTTTTATTTAAGTAGTATATTGCCTTTCCATAAAGGTCATTTGAGAGAAACTATTTTCGAGCCGAATGACAAAAAAGAATTTGAAATTATCTTGCTTAAGCAAGACATTGATAATTATTTAGTAGATGATCAAATTAACTTCAAGCTATTACTTGAATATCGTATTTCGACAGGCCAAAAATACAATATCGATTACGGCTTTGAAATCATTGGGCTTTCTAATCGCAAACTGGGCATCAATTATGACGGTTTGGGAGACTACAAAAAGATTTATTAAGTAAATAAAAAAGCCCGCAAATGCGAGCTTTAAAATTCTTACCGGGCGATCAATTTATAAAACGCCCATTTTAGAAATACTTATACTCAAGTGTTAAGTCTGTGTCAAGCAAGTACTTTTCTATCTTCTGTGAACTCAAAATGAAATGAGCGAGTTAGCCTATCTCTAATTTCATTTTCCCATTGAGCAACTATAGACTCTCCTAAACGCTCATATTTTTCATAGCCGTATTTATAACCAGCCTTAGTTAGATTTAATTTAGCAACTTTCATTTTTTCGTTAATTGTATATGGCCGTTTACCTGTACCTTCACATTTTAGACAAAACTTTGAACCTGACGGATAACCTTCACCATTATAGATCTCAAGTTTTCCTATACCTTGGCATGCTCCGCACATCGCCTTAACGAAAAGATGGCCACGCAGAACTACCTCAGCCATTCCTTTTGCTATATTGCTTAAATCACCCTGACAATTATTAGGCTTAAAGTTATTTTTGATCATTTCTTTATGGATCTGGCCAGCCAAAATATTACGTACACGGAAAAAATCAGCAGAGCTAATTTCACCCTGTTTAAACTCTACCTTACCTGGTTTATCCGCAATACGGCGCTCATACTGATAGTTAAAATCATACTTACTATAAAATGTTTCCGTCTGTTCTTCTGGAGGCGTAATAATCGCGATACGTTCAAAGTCTACTTTTTCCACTAATAGTGAAGCCCACATTCTTGCATGCGGCTTAAGTAAAGCGATTTCCCCCAATACAATATCTTTTGAAATCTTTTTGCCATTCCCTGCACCACTGGCGATAGCAAGGCGTAAAAACTCTAAAAAATCAAATTTCTCAACTAACATAATCGCCTTCCTATACTTCCTGAACGTCAATATTTAAAACTGTTTTCATCAAATGCTTCTTGTTGCGATAGCTCGCGGTTTTACGTGTTATTGCAGACTTCACATCCTCAACTACGAACTCTCCAGCTGCTGTGTAGTAAGTAAAATCTGCAAAGTATCTCAATGCTGGTTTTGCTCTTTTCTCTCCTGCTATTCTGGTTTTAGGTGCCAGCTCAAAGCATTGGTGATGTTTGAGCTCGCGGATCTCTTTGTGCTGCTGCATAGCTTTAAGCTGTATGTACCGTTTAGCTTCTTTCTTGCTATCAAAAGTGAGCCCATCTATTTCCACTTTTACGGCGTTGAACTTGTTCTTTTTGGCTTTAGTAGCAGGCTGGCCGCCACCCCCATACTTTTCTCTATACTCAGCCGCCGAAATGCTTGTCATTGGCACCTCGCAATGTCACAACCCTTTCGTAGGAGCGGTTTAGATTCTCCTCTACCGAAATTCCTTGCTGAAATCCAATTTCTAAAATTTTAATTTGATGTGAAAAATCAAAATAACCTTTGCTGAAAAATCCCTTAACCAATTCAAGCACAGCAACCAGATGGTGTTTTGTGTCGGAGTTGTAGATTGCTTCTACTTTTTTGAAATCACTTAAAAATTTAAAATGCTGCTTATCAGCTTCTCGAAAGCCCACGCCGATATTTAGCCACTCCCTAGTCGCAAGATCAGGACACCACTGCACAATTTGCCAAGTTCCTTTAATCATGACTCACCTCGCGAGGCTTTTTGGTCACCACCCTCGAAGGCAGTGTTTTCATTAGTTTGAGCTGTATTTTTAAGGTTTTGGTCACCACCCCTTTCCAGCCTTTTCTCCCCACCCCTAACCCGTTCCACAATGGTCTTAATAGCCTTGAGCGTTAATTCGTGGTCATCACTCGGCACAACAAACAGGCTTGCAATCATCTGAACTTTCTTGGCGTACTTGCGAGCATCATCACGATACTTGTTGCGCTCACGATCCAAATTCTCATTAAAGGCCAGCAGTTCGGCATGTTCTTTTTGAAGCTGCTCGAGATTCATTTCTAGGTAGTAATTCACATCCCACCCCCTAATCGAGCATCAGCCCAATTGCATTCGACCACAGTCAGGCTACCCTGCTGAAATCTGGACCATAAACGATCTCCCAAATCTGAAATCAGTCCAGGTATAGTTTTTCCGGTGCCATCTTTTGTGTCATGTAATGTCATGTTTGAAATCAGCATGGTTGGCTTCATACGGTCATAACGTGCATATAAAACTTTATGGACCAGTTCACGGCGCTTATCCCGATCATGCAGTCCGTATTCATCCAGGATTAGTAGGTCATACTGGGTAAACTCATGAATCACTGATTTCTCGGTGATGTCCGGATTCTTTTTATCCCATGCATCCATGATCCGCTGCGCCATTTCCTCACTGGTGATATAACGGGCATACATGCCTCTGGTGAGTAGCGTACGCGCTGAGGCACAAGCCAGATGAGTTTTTCCTGTACCGGTTTTGCCAACCATCACAAAGTTATTTTTAGCGCCACTCAAAATAGATTGAACGTAAGAGACAGCACTGTTTACTGCATTCTGCTGACCTGCATGTCTAACGGTATAATTCTTGAACCGTGAACCTGCATGACGTTCTGGAAGCGTAGCGCCAGCAAAATGTTTTTCACGAACCATCTGGTCTACTTCGTGCTGACGGTTCTGATTTTGTTGATTTACCAATTCAATCGCACACTGCGGGCAGATCTGGTTTGGTCCAGCTTTCACTTTTGCAATGTTGTGTTCAGTGCACAGTTCCTGGACGCTTTGAAGTCCACCTGTGAGCATAGCCATAGCGTTCATTCAAAGTCCTCCGGGATTTCAACCTGTTCCACTGCTGCGTATTCAACAGCTGGTATTTGATTCCATGCTTCGTTGACGTTCAGGTTTGTATTAGTTTTCGAGTTACGGTTTTCAGAGGATCTGGTTTTTACAGGAGGTCTCTGAAAGCTACGTTTTACCCATTTCACAAAATTCATGTACATCTGGGTATCTGTGATCAGCTCAGCTTTGAGTTTTGTTTCGTAGTGAGCGTTGATTTCAAGAAGCAGTTCTTGAACCAAGGATTCAGTCATTGGCATAACGCCTGAACGTTGCAACCATGCGTTGAGCTGATTGATATCTGGAGTCCAGAGATTTAAGACCTCATCCACTGATTTTTCAGGCGGAACCTGTGTATGTATATTTTTAATATTTTCTTTTAAATATATTTCTTTTACAGGGTGACATGCCATGCCACTGGTGGTAGTAGCATGTGATGTCACTGGTGCAGTAGCATGGCATGTACCCGGTACATCAGATGCAGCTACATGGCGTGTCACTGGTTTTAGGTTTTGACCAGTAGCATGAGATGTTACTGGTTGCTCCTGACCACTAACATGGGGTGTTACTGGTTTAATAGGTAAACGGTTTTCGAAAGTAAGACTGTAGACATTACTTTTTCCAGTTTCTTTATAGATACTGACCAGTTGATACTTAGCCAATTCAGCCATGTATTTGCGTATGGTACGGTTATCTCTTATACCGGTAACTTTCATCACTAATGCCTCACCCATGGATTTTTGCTCCAGGTGAAAGCCATTGATGTGGCGATTTAAGAAAATCAGGCACTTGATAGCCTCGCCACTTAATGCAGCTAGATAACCTTCATCGCAAATAAAATTAGGGAGGTCTGTATAGCCCTCTTGCTTTTGTGTAGACATTCGAGCCTCTCTAACTGGTTGCTGAGGCTGTTTAAACGGGATTACTTGAGCTGCTGTCATACTTCACCCGCCTTAGGCTTCACATAGCCTCCAAATGCTTCAACCGTTCCTGATTTCACCAGACTCGCCACCACTTCACTGGCCATCCAGTTATTGAGACGGCAACGGCGCGCCAGCTGCTCAGCCAGATCAGTTTTTCGTACAGCTGCGTTGTTTACGTCCTGATTACGGTCACGCAGATTGTTTTGATTACGCTTAAACAGCTCATCAAGAATTCTTAAAGCCGGATCATAGAAAGACTGCACTTGTTGCAGGTGTTTATAATCAGCGTTATTGATTGCAGAGTTCATAAGGCCTCCTGCTGTAGTGAAGACACGAACAGAGCTACAGGCTCGACAAAATGGCGTTTGGCTTTACGATTTTTAAGAAGAGGCTTAGCCGTTGAACGGCTTTTATCCTGTTTCAGATCAACAGGTTTGCAATTACTAGCGTGTTCTGATAAATTCTTTTTCATAATTCATTCATGCCTGTATGAGTTAGAAAAAGCCTGACCTTGAACGTCAGGCTTTTTCATTTTTTACAGTTTGTGTAGCTGCGGTATATTTCTGCATTTGCTTGTAGGCTGCTTGATCAGCCGCTTTAGCAAACTCAATAATTCTTGTAAAAATACTGTGAATCTCTTCATACTCTGCCGGTGTAATCACACCATCTTCATAAGCTTCATAGACTTTCTGGTTGGCCTGCCCGTTACAGATATTTGCCTGCATCATGGCTTCGATCACAGATAACTCTCGATGCTTGTCGCCTTCGCAGCCTGTCGGGATTAGCGCGAGATTCAGCTTGTGGGCCCATACTTGAAGTACCGCCGGGTTTTCTGTGTATTCGAGCATGGCTTCAAATTTTTTAAGACTCGGCTGATAATCCATATTCGGATTGCCGTAATTCAGAACGGTTTTATGAGAGTCGCCCAGTACTTCAGCAATCTGTTTTGCATCAATACCTGGTGTATGACGGATCATCTTATACAGAGCAGCTTGTGCTTCTTTGCTAAATTCCATATGTGAACCCTTGTTTTTATTCACGTTTACTTGTGGCTTTGAGAAGGTCAGAATGTTTAAGTTGTTAGAGCAGATTCAGACTTATTTCTGACGATTTCATAGGGGATATTTGGTACTAATGCCATAATTTTCCCTACCGACGGATCTGGAACGTAATCACCCCATTGATTAATAGCTTGAGGGGTAATACCAATCTCTTCAGCTAGCCGTGAGGCATTTTTGAAATGTCTAACGGCATCATTAGTTTTGATTAGAACTCTCATATTTATAACCAAGTTCGCTTTAATAATTAAAGTGTACTTTAATAAATATTTGCAAGCAAGCTTTATTATTCTTGTTGTAAGCTAGCTTTAAATTAAAGTAGATTTCATTATGAACGACCTTCAAGACAGAATTAACGAGGCTATTGCCCACTTCATATCGCAGAAGAAGTTAAAAAAGTTAGATAGAAAAGATTTAGCTAAGTATTGTGGTGTATCTGTTGCTGCTGTAGGTCAATGGATAAATGGAAAAACAAACTCTTTAGACAGTCTCACTAATGCTAAGGCAGCCCAGTATTTCGGTGTAAACCCTCATTGGCTAGCTGGCGATAAAAAATATCAAATGCTTGAAGAAGATGGTACTAATCAGAAGCTTGATAATAATGTAGATATTTCTCAAAAAATTGACTTAATTGGCCGCCCAATTCCTGTTATCAGCTGGGTTCAAGCTGGGCCTTGGACTGGTATCGATTCCGTTCCTGAAGATACGGAATTCGATGAATGGCTTCCCCCTAATAAAGATTGTGGCAAAAATGGTTATGCTTTAGTGGTTAAAGGCTTATCTATGTATCCTCGATTTGAGCCTGAGGATAGAATTTATGTGAATCCAGACTATCCTATGTGTGACTTAAGGACAGATGATCTTGTTATCGTATGCTGTCCAGATGATGTAGAGTGTACTTTTAAGAAATTAATTATCGAAGGCAATCAGATGTATTTGCAGCCTTTAAACCCGGAATGGCCTGAACAAATTATGAAGTTACCTAAGGGCTGTCGGTTAGTTGGAAAGGTGGTAGGCCAGTACAGAAAAATTTAAATATAAAAAAGCCTGCATTCGCAGGCCTTTTAAATTATTCACACTCCAAGGGAATTGCTTGTTTATTTCTTAATTCTATTTCCTCAATTTTATCTTCAAGTTTTCTTTGTTCATCATCTGGCAATGCTTCAATTCTTAATGACTCTCTGTATTGTAAGGCTTCTGCTTTTAAAGTGAACTTAGCTTGAATACCTTGCTCCTCCAAATAATTTTTAACATCAGTTAAAGCCACCCTAAAAAATTCTTTTTTATAATTAACTTTATTTACTCTTTGATGATTAAAGTGATGATGAAGCATTTTTTCAAGAGTTGGTGCATCCTCACTATAGATCATCGCATGCACATCAAATGTGAAGGGAACTGAAGCATCCCCTAATTCCTTTACCCGATCCATTGGTTCTAAGCGCCTGGTCATGCCTAGTTTTAAAACATTGTCTCCAAATGAGCCTATATTAGAAATAATATAAACGTGACCAGCTCGGGTTTGTTGAGCCATAGATAAAGCTCTCTCATTCTTTTCTTCAGCTTCCTTAAGCTTTGACAATAAATCTGACATTTCACGGTCATAAATAGCCTTCTGGTCGTCTGAAGATTTCTCAAACTCTCTTTTAGCCTTTTCGTACGCTTTCCTTAGTAATTGCTCTTCTTTTTCTGCATCACGTATAGCACGTTCGTATTCTCTTAAAGCCTTTTCCTCTTCTTTAATTTGTTCACGTATAGCGCGCTGTTCTTCTCGTTCTTTTTCTCTAAAATCTAATACTATCGCGCCCCATTTTAATTCTTCGGCACGAAGAGCTAAGTAAGAAGGATTAATTCTGGCATTTCTGAAAGCTTGTCCATAATTGTTCAGCAATAAGTAATCATCCTTTAAGGCTTGAACTAGTTTACCTACATTGTCGTGTCTTAATCTCGAAGCATGTACATCAGCCTTACCATTGAATGCGTTAGTAATAAACGCAATAGCAGTATTCTTTCTCAAATCTTCGACATAGTCACACTCAGCAACCACACCTTGCTTTATTGCTGTCTTAATTTCCAATTTTACTTGCTTGAGTCTTTGTGCTGCATCCAGATGATCATAACCATCAATTAGATCATCCAATAAAGTTTGAGCAGGAAGAAGATATTCATCACTATAACCATGAATTTTGTTTTCCAGTGCTTTAACAATTTTAGAAAGTTCTAATTTCTCATTTGCTAATCCAAAGTACTCTCCCAACAATTGTCTAGCCTCATTTTCAATCAAGAGCATCTCCCTTTCTTTGTGCTCTTCTAGGAAGCTCTCGACCTCTTTGGTTTTAATTTTAATGTTATTTTTTAAAGTATTGGCTTCAGAAACTATCATCCGTTTGTATAACTTCAAAGACTCTAAACTTTGGTTTTTTTCCTGTTCCCATTCTTTTTTCGTACTATTGAAAAGCCATAATTCTGCCTCTTTTTCTCTCGCCCATGCTGCTTTTTCAGCATTCAAATTTAATTTTTCCTTATCACAGAATTCTTTAAACTCTTCCCCCTTAAGCTTCATAAACTGTGCAAAGTTATCTTTTTCACTTTGTATATATCCTTCTATATCAATTATTTTTTGATATTTAGATAATTTCTCTAATAGTTCTTCAAGAGTATTTATTTGCTTTTTTAAGTCATATATCTGCCGACCATCAGTAGTAGCTTTATCATTTTTATCCACTATTTCTAAGGTGAGTTTCTTGTTGCTTTTACTGAGGGTGTCTATTCTCTCAGCCTGGCTTCTACTTTTTTTAAAGAAAAATGCTGCAGCAACAGCTACTACTAAGCAAATTAAAAATAAGAAAAATTCCATTTATTTATCTACAAAAATTATTTTCTACATTTTATATAGTTTCCCCCTTCCTCTCTACCATCTACAAATCCAGATATAGGTTTCCTGTCACATTTCAGAAATTTAAATAATTTTATTGAGATTTTTTAAAGTGCCCAATAAAAAATTTAAAGCATATTTTATAATTATTATTAAAGCATGCTTTACAACTAATATATATTAAAGTATGCTTTAAAAACAAGATAAACAAAAAGCCCGCTGGACTGGACATCAAACGGGCTTTTCTAACACAACGAGGCCATTATGAAACAAAAAGCTGTTAAGAGTCAAACGACTCAGATCCTCTTTCAAGAACCAACAACTGAAGAGATGTATGGTAAACCCCGTTCTATCTTCGCTGACCTTTGCGCTTTCCTCTTGTTGCTAATCTTATTTATCGGTTTGGTCGCCATGCTCCGCAGCTGTGCAGATGATGCAGAAACTCAAGCAGTCCAAGCCCATGCCTATAACGCGAAGTTCTCTCAAGAATCTCAACTGGTTCAAGTTGTGGAGGCCCGCTAATGACAACTTCTACTCAAACATTCTCTGAATACCTGGGTGGCTTTGAGCAAGGTCAAATGGTCATGCGTCTTGGCAATACCGTCTACGTTGAACAAGGCAAAGATATTTGCATTGAAGACCGTCAAACCGGTGAGCTAGTAAAAGTCACTCTTGAAGAGCATGTGGCCAAACCCTGGATTCGTAAAAACTTCGAACGTGAACGTATATTCCAGCGCCGCAAGGCTTTAGCGATTGGTCTGCAAAAATCACATATTCCTTCATATGACCGCAAAGCATATAAGCGTCGTATGGGCTGGGTCGGATCGAGATAAGGGGAAATATCATGGCTCTAAATATTACTAAATCAAGTCAGCCTTTACTTGTTGAATCAATCATCTTTTACCTTTACACCGATCCGGGTATTGGTAAAAGCACTTTGGCTCATACTGCTGAAAAGCCTGTTGTCTTTGACTTTGATAAAGGCTCACACCGTGTAGGTAACAAGTTACGACGTGGTGATGTAGTCCAGGTACGCCAGTGGTCTGATGTTTCAGGCATGGTAGCTGGTGACCTTGTCGATTATCAAACTATTGTTTGTGACACAGTAGGTGCAATGCTGGACTGTATTAAAACGCATTTATCAAACAATGCTGAGAACCGACAACGTGATGGATCTCTAACAATCAAAGCACAAGGTCTTGCCAATAATATGTTTATGCAGACCATCCACAAGTGGATCTCATACGGTAAAGATGTGGTGTTTATCGCTCATGCCGTAGAGGAGGAAAGCGGTAAGGATAAGATCAAAGTTTTCCGCCCTGACTTGGGTGGTAAAAACAGAAATATGCTTTACCGCATGGCTGATGTAATGGGCTACATGAACTCAAACACCAATGAAGAAGGTGTAATGGAACGGATTATCAACTTCTGTCCATCCCCTACTCATCATGCAAAAAATTCGGGAAATCTTGGTCAGGTTCTAGTTCCAGATCTGGAGCATGAAGCGACATTTTTAGCTCAGTTAATTCAGCAGTCCAAGGACTACATTAACTCTATGACCCCTGAGCAGATCGCTGAGACTAAGGCAACTGCGGATTTGCAAAACTTTGAGCAGAACTGTGAAGAAGCTAATTATGCAAGTGATTTAAATCAGCTTACTGAATCCCTTGATCCAGAGCATCGATATACCAAACAAATGTGGTATGCCATCCAGATTCGTGCTCGAGCTCTTAAGTGCACTTTCAATAAAGAAACTAAGCGCTGGTCCAATCCACCGGATTTCAAAGGAATTAGCGATGAGCAGCGTGACGAGATCCAAGAGCTGTTAAACAAAGCTGAAATAGATGTAATGAGTTTTTGTGAAGAACAAGGTATTGAAAGCCTCATGGGTATTCAGGCTGAGTGCTTAGAAGCAGTAAAGGCTTACATCATTAATAAAATTCCTAAACAGGGAGCTGTAGCATGAATATTTTAAATAGCAAAGAAGCGTTTGAAGCAATGATGGCTGGCCGAAATATCATGTGCCGTGCTGTTGGTAAATTGATGGATTTCGAAGATCTAGATTGTTTTCCTGCTACAGTTTTCGCAATGCCGGGCCATGAGTTTTGCATCAAAGTAGAAACCATGGAACTGGCCGGTATTACGTTTACCAAACCTTTGGAGCTTGATGATGTTGTAGAAGGTCAGGAGGTTTTTTTGGTTTATCCTAATCACATTGCACACACTCAATTCACTTCACTGTCTGGAAAGTATGTTGAATGTGTGAAAAATGGTTTTGCCCAGATGGATCAGGAGAATGCTGAATTACAGCTACAAGCAATTGGTAAACTTCTTGGACGAACTATTGCTTACCCTTTAACGATAGAAAGTCATTACAAGCCTGAAAAGAAACGTCGTAGTCGAAAAGCCAAGGAAGATACCGAACAGACCAGCGAACCTGCTGGTCCAGGCGACACCATACCGAATATTGAAAAGTCGGTTGAAGCTGAGCCTGTTCAAGCTGTTGAGAAATGGATAGATCCGGAAGAACTGAAAAAGCAGTACTTGCTTCGCTTGCATAAGCTCACTACTACTGAAGAAGTAATGCAGCTGCGTTATGAAATAAATCCTGACAATCGCTTAAGCAAAACTCAGATTAATTATTTAAACGTAGCAGCTGAGCAGCAGATTGCAAAAATTGAAAAAGCTGCAGCTGAACAAGCTACTACACCAGCAGAAGAAATTGGGCCTGAAAATGTCCAAAACTCAACATCAAACGATGTGGAAGAAAAGGCAATAAGTGTAGATGAGCTCAAGCGTTTACAGAAGGAAGCTGAGGCTTTAATTCAAGAGAAAAAGCAAACTGCTGACGCTACAGAACAGCCTATTCATATTTTTAGTGCAACTAAGCGTGACCAGATGATTGAGCACATTTTAAATCTGAACACGACTGAAGCATTAGAGAAGTATGCACCGGCTATCACTGCCGCAAAGCCTTCAATGCATCCTGAGCATCATATTGCTGTACTAAATGCTTACTCAAAACGAAAGGTCACTTTAGACCAGTTGGATCTGCTGTCTACTGATGGAGTACAGGAAGCATGAGATATCAGTATTCCTCTATGACTCGGGTTCTAACAGTATACGGCTGCAAGATGGATCACATCTTTACCAATGTCAGCCTGTTTGAAATTGAAGCTCTTATCACTAACGCAAAATTTAAAGAAGCCAACTGGAGAATGTAATGAATTCAGCAGCAGATTTAAGAAGACTTGAAGAACAAAATCACCTTCAGAAAGCTAAACAAAAGGTAGTTGATGCTCTTAACAATGATCCAATGGGTCTATCAATTGCTCAGTTAATGACTGTATGCCGACTGAGCATAAAGACGGTCAAAAATATCTTATCAACTATAGAGGTAACTCAAGAAGATGGGGTGTATTTTTTAAATAATGTACCACGAGTTCAAGTTCAAACTTCGGCCATAGAGAAGCCAGAACCAGAACCATTGAAAGCCAAACGAAACATACAAGCTGAAATATTGCAGCTATTAAAGAAAAACCAGAATGGTCTGCTTGGAGAAGAGATTATTCAAACTTTAGCTGTAACTGATAAGCAATTTGCCAATGCACTCTGGATGTTAAAAAAGACTTATAGCATTCAACGTAGTGGTGTTACTGGGTCGTTTCATTACAAGCTTGTTAGTGAAGAAGCACTTTATGAAATTGAACAGACTTCTACACCGGAAACTGAAATTAAAGCAGAAGAAGTTCAAGAAGAAAAATGGAAAGCTTTTGTTGATATGCCAGTAAATAAAACTGAAGAAAGCCACTCTTTATCAGCTTTAGAAGTTTTTAAGTCAAAAATTAAGACAGTAGTCATTAGTAAAAGTGAATTAACTCTACACCATGAACAAGTTAATAAGCTGCTCACGGATCTATTTGGCTTAGAAAAAATTGAGTGGCTTATCGAAGGTGAGAAGCTGGTCGGCATCCACTTATCCCATGAAAGTGTCACTTAAATATTTAGAGCTACTTCTCTACTTAAATAAATAAGTAGAGAAGTTTTAAGACTTAATTTTCTATTTTAATAAAATATTGGTGGTGTGATGGATATTCAGAAAGAAAGAGAAGCTCCTAATACAGAGTTTAATGAAACAATGAATCTTGTGGAAGCTGTTTTAGAGCGTTTGGAATTTCATGCTTTTGAACAAGTTTCGATATGGTCGAATGAACACGCAAGTCGTGCTTTAACTATATGTCTAAAGAAGACTCTTAATGAGTTTAAGAGTGGAGAACTAATCTTAACAAGTAGCTACCCAAAGCTTGACCATTTTTCGGTAGATAACGTGGTTAGAGGCTTATTAACAACTATAGACCAAGCACAGGAACGTCAAGAGAACTTAAATAGAGAAATTGATGAGTTAAAAGATCAATTGACCAAAGCCCAAGCGGTGCCGAATTGGATTGATTACGAAAAACAATCACCGCACATCAATGGACGTTATCAAATTTTTATCGAAGGTGAGCAGATAGCGGCTGACTGGGAAAATCATTTTGGTTTTTCTTGCCCTATCAGCGGTGAAGCATTAATTCAGGAAAAAATTACTCACTGGTCTGCGCTAGGTGAAGATCCAAAGGAGCCGGCCAATGAATAATATCCAGCAAACAAACATAGCCGTGGCCAACTTTATTATTGACGAGCTGCACAAGGACAAGCCCTTTAACTTGATGCTAGAACAGCAACAAGCTGATGTTTTCTTTTTAGCAGTAGAGGGATTTCAGGGAGATTTGCGATTATCTATCTCCCATAAATCCGGCATAACAACCATTGAAGTTGATGATGGAAATACTGACGCTATTTACCAAATGCTTTCCAGTTATATCGCAAAGCATGAGCAATCTAGAAACACTATAGATAGCTTTATTAATGACGGCGGTTTTAATCAGGCATTTAAAGATGTATTTGGCTTGCCCGATTCAGTTAAGCAGAGTTTGAAGGAGGTGTCATGATGATGAGTAAATATCTAACATCTAATAGCGTTTGTGAAATGTTTCATATAACGAAGCGTACATTAAATAGATGGGAAGCAAAAACGCCATGGGGAATACCATTCCCAGCCCCAGCTTTTGATTCTTCAGGCGGCACAATGAAACGTTATTTAACTCAAGACATAATTGAGTGGGAGGAAAAGTGCCAGAAAATAGAACAGTCAAAAAAAGCCATATAAATAACTTTGATGCTAATAATCATTAAATTAGTCGGTTTTAAGCGGTTTCGATGATTGTTAGCATATTTCCCATACTATATACTTGATGCGAATTTTTACAGCTTGCTAGAAAACTTCAACATTTTCATTTGTGTACATTTATGCGTACATAGTAAGGGTTTAAGAAAGCGATATTGAGCTTTACCTGTTTTATTACAAGGGTTTAGGTGTTATGGCATTAATCGTTCAAAAATATGGCGGTACTTCTATGGGTACCCCCGAGCGCATTTTAAATGTTGCTCGTCGTGTGAAGCGCTGGCATGAGCACGGCCACAAGGTAGTGGTAGTAGTGTCAGCAATGAGTGGTGAAACCAACCGCTTACTTGCTCTCGCGAAAGCCATTACCGAAAATCCTGACCCACGCGAACTTGACCAGATGGTTTCTACGGGCGAACAGGTAACGATTTCCATGTTAGCAATGGCGCTGAACTCTATTGGCGTTGACGCTAAATCATTGACCGGACGCCAGGTTGGCATTAAAACCGATAGCGCATTCACCAAGGCACGTATCGAATCAATTGACACTGACGTTATGACCCAACACCTCGATGCAGGTCGTGTGATCGTAGTTGCGGGCTTTCAGGGTGTAGACGAACTGGGCAATACCACAACGCTTGGTCGTGGCGGCTCAGATACAACTGGTGTTGCACTTGCTGCAGCACTAAAAGCAGATGAATGCCAGATTTACACCGATGTTGATGGTGTCTATACCACTGATCCCCGTGTTGCTCCAAAAGCTAAAAAAATTGACCGTATTTCTTTTGAAGAAATGCTGGAAATGGCCTCTCTTGGTTCAAAAGTACTGCAAATCCGCTCTGTAGAATTTGCAGGTAAATATCAGGTTCCTTTGCGCGTGTTATCAAGTTTTGACAATGACGAAGATGGCGCATTTGACGAAGAATTCAAAAAGAACGTGGGCACACTCATCACTACAGAAGCGGAAGATAACATGGAACAGCCAATCATCTCAGGTATCGCGTTTAACCGTGACGAAGCAAAACTGACTATTTTAGGAGTTCCTGACGAGCCGGGTATTGCATCTAAAATTCTGTCTCCGATTGGTGCAGCCAATATCGAAGTCGACATGATTATCCAGAATGTTGAAGAAGATGGAACTACGGATTTCACCTTCACTGTTAACCGTGGTGAGCTGGCTAAAGCAAAAGCTATTCTTGAAGAAACAGCCAAAGCGATTGGTGCGCGTGAAGTTGCAACTCGTGATGATATCGTCAAAGTTTCTATTGTCGGTGTTGGCATGCGCTCCCATGCAGGCGTAGCAAGCAAAATGTTTACTGGTCTGGCTGAAGAAGGCATCAATATTCTGATGATTTCTACATCTGAAATTAAGATCTCTGTCATCATTGAAGAGAACTATCTGGAGCTGGCTGTACGCTCTTTACACACTACGTTTGGTCTAGACCGCGAGCATGGTGAATCCAGCGTTCGCGCTTAAGTGCCTTTTCTGAAAGAACAATAGTTATACTGTTCTTTCAGAGAATAAGAATAAAAAATCAAAGCCACTATAGTTTTTTCTATAGTGGCTCTGTTATATTACCGATTAAGGTTATTGGAAAATTTTAGTAGAATTTATTCAACTACCTAATTTGTCATATAATCCTGTTAAAATTTTCTCTGATACCAAGGTTGTGACTTTTCGCTTTTTTGATTAGAGCTTTTGCAGGTTTAGCGTTTAGCAAGGAGATAAACATGCTGATTCTGACCCGTCGCGTCGGAGAAACATTAATGATTGGGGACCAAGTCAGTGTTACTGTACTTGGAGTAAAGGGCAACCAGGTCCGTATTGGTGTCAACGCTCCAAAAGAAGTATCTGTTCACCGGGAAGAGATTTACCAACGTATTCAGCATGAACGTGCGATGCATGAACATCTTCAACACCTCGACCAAGACTATCAGCCTTCTTTCGAAGATGAGAATTATTCACAAAATGATTTTAATCGATAGCAGATGGCCATTCTTGATTAGTAAAGCGGCTTTATTGGCCGCTTTAATATTTTAAGGTGATTAAGAAATTAGATAAAATTATTACTCATTTAATAAAGCCAAGACCTTCTTAACCGGCGCATAGCTACGCCGATGCTCATCAATTACACCATGTATACCAATTGCCTCAAAATGAGCTTTTGTCGGATAACCTTTATGTTTGGCAAAACCGTAATGTGGGTAACGTTGATCTAGTAAGACCATTTGCCGGTCACGTGCTACTTTAGCCAGAATACTTGCGGCCGAAATTTCCTGGTATAAAGCATCCCCTCCTACTACAGCTTCACAGCTCATCTGTAGGCCAGCAGGTTCCTTATTACCATCGACCAGCACTTTATCCGGTTGAATTGATAAGCCTTCCACAGCACGGCGCATTGCCAGTAATGAAGCCTGCAAGATATTTATTTCATCAATTTCAGCAGCGCTTGCTTCTGCAATGCACCAAGCCAAAGCTTTTTCCTGAATCTCGACAAAAAGCTTTTCACGTTTTTTTTCTGTCAGTTTTTTGGAATCATTCAAACCTTCGATTGGACGAGCTGGATCGAGAATGACTGCAGCTGCCACGACAGCACCTATCAATGGTCCACGCCCTGCTTCGTCTACACCTGCAATTTTCATCAAACTATTTACTCATAAAAAAGCAGGCTGATTGTATCATCCTGCTCAATACTGAAAAAACTTAATTTAAAACTTCTGCTACACATGCATTAATTGTTTTAGTGACTGCATTGGTTATGATGGCGGTACGTGCAGCCGGATCAATCGCTGCTATAGCCAGATCCACAGTTGTTATATTTTGTGGAGCTTTATCACTCACACAACCACAAATATCTGCCTGAACTGCCTGTTTCTGCTCAGCTGTCATTACCTTAGTTATATTTTGCCAAGCGGGCTGGTTGTTTAGTTCAGTATTACATTTTGCATTTACTGCCACTTTAATGGCAGCTGCTCCTAATTGCTGTGTAGTTGTGGTGGTATTGGCCGATTGCTCTATTCCTGAAGTTGTACACGCCGATAAAATTAAGGCTAATGGTGCCAGTACATATATAGATTTCTTCATGTTTATCCTTTATCAGTGTATATATAAATTTTGGACCAATTTTAAAGATTATGAAGTATCTGAACACTGTTAAATGTAAATAACTGCCTAAAGAATCTTCAAATCACATATTATCGAGCGCTACTGCCTGTTTAATATCCTTATAAATACTTGGACAAGCTGAATGTACACGGTTCCAGCTTGGAATAAACGACTGCTGATTCGGAAAATTCATAAACTGCTCTCCCGCCTCAACAATACTCTGAGCAAAAAGTTCAACCGTATTTTCTTCACTATGCCGGTCATAATGTAAACCATTGGTTATTGCATCATAATAATAGTGATCAATCATATCTAAAGCATTTCGATAATAAGTTGCACGAATAATCCGGATATTATCTAGGCTAACTGGAACGCCCAGCGTGGCAAGTTTACGAAAAAGTGCTAGAGCAATATCACGGCTCATACGCTTCAAGCCACCCTCTCCATTTGAATTCACTACATTTTGGTGCTTATGTTCATAGCGGTCAGCAATATCTACCTGACAGATCCGTTTGGTAGAATAATTACGATAGATTTCAGAAAGAACTCCAATTTCCAGCCCCCAGTCACCTGAAACTTTTAAATCACGTAATGCATCCAGATGAATTGCCATTTCGCCTGAAAGTGGATAACGGAAGGCTGAAAGATAAAGCAGATAATCCAGTGGACCAAAGACTTTCTTGAGTGCAAGTAAGAGTGGAGAAACCAGCAGACGGGATACCCTGCCATTCATTTTATGCTCAGCTACGCGGGCATAATATCCTTTAGAGAACTGGAAATTAAACTGTGGATGAACCATGGGGTAAATCAACCGCACTAGCATATCACGCTGATATGTACTGATATCACAGTCATGGAGTGCCACGACCTTACTGTTACTTTCAGCTAGTGCATAGCCAGCACAATACCAGACGTTACGGCCTTTTCCACGTTGCGAAGGTGCAACTTTTAATTCTTCAAGATGCTGATGGATTTTCTGTAAACGCGGTCCGTCGTTCCATAAAATAGTATGCGGCTGAGGTAGCTCGGAAAAAAACTCCTTGGCATGCTTAAATTGTTCAGGATTAGCTTGATCCAGTCCAATAATAATCTGCTGGATATAATCAGCTTCTTTTAATTCCTGCACAATTTTAGTAAGTGCAGGCCGTTCCAGCTCAGAATAAAGTGAAGGTAAAACTAAGGTAACCGGCCTGTATTTAGTAAATTCACGCAATTCATTCTCATAATCTTCCAGCTGGCGCTGCTTTAGATCATGAATCGTCGTAATCATACCTTCTTGTGCAAAATCGACCATTATTTTCTCTCCATTTATTGTTGTAAAAAGTATTCAAGACCTTCTTTCCAGCCTGCTGGAGCCATTTTCCGAGTATAGTAGACGGAGTTATGTGCGAATTGAAGGACCGGTTTATAAGGACGCTTTACAACCACAGCATGCTCACAGGCTTTTAGCATATCAATATCATTCTCACTGTCTCCCAAGCCAATCCGGACAGCTTCAGCTGGATAAAATTGCTGTAGCCAGCGTACTGCTATAGATTTATCACATGCTGTACTCAATACATGACTGAAGCGCCCGCCATGTACTATATGCAAGTTTTTGGCCAAGTGCCGGGCAATAATTTGCTGTTCATATTGTGGATTGCTACCCCAGATAATCACTTCACTATAAAGCCGTTGTAGGGCTTGACATGATTCAGCTAAGCTTAATCCGGTTAACTCAGCAATCTGCTGGGATGTATTTTCACTAAAAAGCTGAAAATTCAAATGGTACTGTATACGGAGTCGTTGTAATGCTTCAGTAATGGCTGCCTGCCTGACCGGACTCTGAAACTGATAGAAAGAATTAAAATATATATATGCCCCGTTTTCTGCAACAAACGGCATATCCACTAAACCTAATTTTTTTTGTAAATCTTTAATTTCTAATGCGGTTTTACTGCTGCATAAAATAATGGGGTAACGTCTTTTAAGCTGTCTGATTAGCTCCAGATTTTCCGTATAAGTATAAGTATCGTGGCCTAATAGTGTTCCATCTAAATCTGTAAAAATAAGATAATCAGGCATAATAAATAAGATTGATCAGTTAAATTGCACATTTGTTTCCTGATCATATAAGGCTTTTATCACTATTTTTTTCAGCTTACTTTTTATAACAATAAATCAACAGGCCTACATAGAGTAAACCTATTGATTTTATCTTAATTGATTACAGAGCCTGAATTTTCTTAATCCATGATTGCTTTTCAGTATTGTCTATAAAAGCCGCCTCAAAAGAATTAATCGCTAACTGTTTAAGTTCAGCTTCAGACAAATTTAGTGCTTTTTGAATAGCAAAGAAATTATCATTCATATAACCACCAAAATAAGATGGATCATCTGAATTTACTGTTACTTTAACGCCCTGCTGTAACAGACGGTGAATATTATGCTGCTGCATATCATCCACTACACAAAGTTTCAGATTACTCAGCGGACAAACTGTAAGAGGCATTTTTTCCTGAATCAGCCGCTGCATGAGAACCGGATCTTCCTCAGAACGCACACCATGATCAATCCGGTTAACCTTTAACAGGTCTAAAGCCTCCCAAACATATTCTGGTGGACCTTCTTCACCCGCATGTGCAACCACCAAAAAGCCTGCTTCGCGAGCTTTGGCAAAAACCCGGGTAAATTTGGCTGGTGGATGGCCGACTTCACTTGAATCCAGGCCTACTGCAATAATCTGATTCTTATAAGGAAGTGCCTGCTCCAGAGTTTTCAATGCTGCTTCTTCACTTAAATGGCGTAAAAAACACATAATAAGGTATGAGCTGATACCCAATTTTGCTTTTGCATCATCACAGGCACGTTGCAAACCATTCAGAACTGTTTCAAATGCTATGCCACGATCTGTATGAGTTTGCGGGTCAAAGAATATTTCAGTGTGTACTACATGATCTTCAGCACATTTTTTAAAATATGCCCAAGCTAGGTCATAGAAATCCTGTTCATGAATGAGTACATTTGCCCCTGCATAATAAATATCAAGAAATGACTGCAGGTTATGGAAATTATATGCCTGTCTTACCTCTTCTACAGACTTATAAGGAATATCAATCTGATTACGCTGTGCAATTTCAAACATGAGTTCAGGCTCAAACGTCCCTTCAATATGTACATGCAGTTCAGCTTTAGGTAAAGCACGAATGAGTTCAGTATGACTCATGGTCTCTCCTTGGAATTCGCAATAAATAAAAAGGGTGCAAACTTCCGTTTACACCCTGAATGATGTATAAAAATTAGCCACCAAAAGCAACAAATTTGATTACCCATAACACGGCAATGATCCATACCATGTAAGGAACCGTACTTGCTTTGCCTGTAAAAAGCTTCACCAGTGCATAGCTGATAAAGCCCATAGCAATACCATCAGCAATTGAATAGGTAAAAGGCATGAAAACGATAGTCAGGAAAGCAGGAACCGCTTCAGTAATATCATCCCATTCAATATGGGTAATACCCTGGATCATTAATACCCCAACAAACAATAAAGCCGGCGCTGTCGCGAAACCCGGTACAGACTGGGCTAACGGTGCCAGGAACAAGCACGCCAGAAACATGAAACCGACGACAACAGCAGTTAAGCCAGTACGGCCGCCTGCAGCCACACCCGATGCAGATTCAATATAAGGCGTAGTAGATGAAGTGCCTAGTGCGGCCCCAGCTACAATGGCAGTAGAGTCAGCAAATAATGCTTTCTTCAAGCGTGGTAACTTGCCATCTTTAAGCAGGCCAGCACGATGAGAAACCCCTACAAGAGTACCGGTAGAGTCAAACAGGTCAACCAGGAAGAATACAAAAATCACCCCTACCAGACTGGCCGTAAACAGGCCCTCAAAGTCCATTTGTAACAATGTTGGAGCCAATGATGGCACCGCGCCTACTATACCTTTAAATTCATTCAGGCCTAAAGCAGTTGCAATTGCAGTTACGACCAGAATACTGAGAATGATTGCACCACGGACCTTAAAATGATGCATGATCACAATAAGAAAGAAACCTAACAGGGCCAGTAAAACTGTTGGCTGTTTGATATCGCCCAGCCCTACCAAAGTAGCCGGATTATCTACAATAATGCCGGCATTCTTGAGCGCGACCAAGGCTAAAAACAGCCCAATACCGCCGCCAATCGCCAGTTTTAATGACATGGGAATGGCATTGACGATTGCCTCACGGATTTTGAACATACTGATAGCAATAAATACCAGACCTGAAACAAATACCGCAGCTAGTGCCGTTTGCCAAGGCACCCCCATCCCTAAACACACTGAATAAGTAAAATAGGCATTTAGTCCCATACCTGGTGCAAGGGCAATTGGATAATTGGCCACAATTCCCATAACCAGACAGCCAATTGCGGCTGCAAGACAGGTTGCGACAAAGACAGCTCCATGATCCATTCCGGTTTCGGATAAAATCATTGGATTAACAATAATGATGTAACACATTGTCAAGAATGTGGTTACACCTGCTAGAACTTCTGTTCTAAAACTGGTTTTATTTTCGCTGAGCTTGAACAAGCGCTCAAGCATACCGGCTGAGGTATTGGGAGTTGTCATTACATCGCCCCTGAGAATTAAGATCTTTGCGATTGAATCCTCGGCCTGAAAAGCCTCAAATCACCACACTGCTATAAAATTTAAATGCATCAAAATCAGATATTGTGCAAGTAATTCTGGATAAAACAGCAAGACCTATGCCATCCTAATTACTTCCCATCTTCAAGCTGCACCTGAGCCCAAACTTACTAAACACTTGATGAGTGCCACTAATAGGCGAGGCAAACAAAAAAGCTGCATCATCTTATGCAGCTTTTTCATCTAACCTGTAGAAAAAAGTGTTAACTTAAATCTACCCGCTAAATTTTTTCGGCCAGATTATAACACACTGATTTTATTTTTGATTATCAGGTTTAATCTTCTTAGATTAATTTGAAACACTTACTGTTTTTAAAATATTTAAAATCAGGCGCTTAATTTTAAATAAACTTGCAAGTTTTTTATTTCCTCTCCCGTTAACCCCAAAAAAGTATAAAAATCTCTACATTTTTTCAGTCTGAACGGATTTCCCTGCAGTATCAAACACCGGGAAAGTACTCCGTTCGAGATGATGCGGGTTGTGCTGAGCCTGCTCTAAAGAGCTCTGTGCTTCCTGGATGACCTGCTTGATCTCCTGCTGACGTTTTTGCTGGATACTATGATAGGTTATATAGCCTACCGAGACGACTGTAACTGCTGCGATTACCGTTATAACTGTTTTCATATCTCTTATCTTTAGTTGTTATCAAAAAATCTTGATGTAATTTTATCAAAAGCGTAATGCTTCATGCATTTTAAAACTGAATTTCTTTTAACACTATGGCCGATAAGATCAGCACCAATTTTCTAAGAACTTGAAACGTGTTATTCTCGGTGCCCTATAATCTAAACCTTCTTACTATTTTCTATGTTTCTTACGCCACCCTGATTACTCATTTCCTAGAAGTAATTTCTCATTGCTATATTAAAGGTTAGTGGTGTGGCGTAATTATGTCTTTTTCACAATATTGTCACCTCACTCGCCTGTTCCAATAAAAATACGGGCTTTCTTTATGTTGTCTTCTTTCCGTGAACAGTGGTTTTCAAACATTCGTGCTGATGTGCTGGCTGGACTGGTAGTAGGTCTGGCACTTATTCCCGAGGCAATTGCCTTTTCAATTATTGCCGGAGTCGATCCGCAAGTCGGTTTATATGCTTCATTTTCTATGGCAATAGTAATTGCCATTGTAGGGGGCAGACCTGCCATGATTTCAGCTGCAACTGGAGCTATGGCTTTAGTTATGGTTACTCTGGTTAAAGAGCATGGATTACAGTATCTACTTGCGGCTACCATACTGACTGGCATCATCCAGATACTGGCTGGTTACCTCAAACTGGCCAAGCTGATGCGTTTTGTATCTAAATCTGTGGTGATTGGATTTGTAAATGCCCTCGCCATTTTAATTTTTATGGCTCAATTACCTGAACTCATCAATGTCAGCTGGCAGGTTTATCTATTTGTTGCTGTAGGCCTCAGTATTATCTATCTATTTCCCTATGTTCCAAGACTTGGCAGCTGGTTACCTTCCCCGTTGGTGTGTATTGTCGTGATTAGCCTGCTTTCAATCTGGTTGAATAGTGATATACGTACTGTAGGCGATATGGGTACTTTACCTGATAGTCTGCCCGTATTTCTTATACCAGACATTCCGCTTAACTTTGAAACGCTCAGAATTATTTTGCCTTATTCTATTGCTCTGGCTGCAGTAGGCCTTTTAGAGTCAATGATGACTGCCAGTATTGTGGATGAAATGACTGATACTTCAAGTGATAAGCATCAAGAATGTAAAGGACAAGGTATTGCAAATATTGTTACCGGCTTTATGGGGGGTATGGCTGGCTGTGCCATGATTGGACAGTCAATGATTAATGTGAAATCTGGCGGTCGACAACGTTTATCGACTTTCTGTGCAGGGATATTTCTTTTAATTCTGGTGGTATTTATCAGTGACTGGCTTAAGTTGATACCAATGGCAGCTTTAGTGGCAGTCATGATTATGGTTTCAATTAGCACATTTAACTGGCAATCAGTCATACAGTTTCATAAAAACCCGAAGAGTAGCAACAGTGTAATGATCGCAACTGTGGTGGTCGTAGTTGCCACTCATAACCTGGCTTTGGGCGTACTGACTGGTGTATTGCTTTCTGCACTGTTTTTAGCCAACAAACTGGAAAATGATATTCGAGTTGAATCTACTTTGAAGGAAGGTGTCCGAATTTACAGCTTGGTGGGGCAGATTTTTTTCAGTTCATCCGAACGTTTTTACCAGAGTTTTAATTTTAATGAACAGGTGGAAAAAGTAATTATTGATCTTACCCATTCCCATATTTGGGATGTAACCTCTGTAGCTATGCTGGATTCCGTCATCAAAAAATTTACCGAGCGCGGCACTTCCTGTGAAGTGATTGGCTTAAATGAAGCAAGTTCAATCATGATCGATAAATATGGAACTCACGCCAAGATCTGACACCCTCATCCGATTCATACCAAATTATATATCAGAAGTACAAAAAAAGGGTTGCTCCAAGCAACCCTCTCCTTTTAGAAAATTATCTAAAGACTTCTTAATAAAATTAAAGTCCTTGATAATTATCTATCATTTTTGTGGCTTTGTGAGCCTGCTTCACGAGCTTCCTCTGAGGTAAACTCATGTGCATTACCACTTTCATGGGCTGCTTTACCGCCTTTACTAGCGATTTCGCGCTGTTTATCTGCATCCATACTAGCAAAGCCGCGTCCTGAGCTGTTATTGCCACTTTGTTGACTTTGCTGACGACTATTTTGGCCGCCACCACCTTGCTGTTTCTGATTATTACTGCCACTTTGCTGTTGCTGATTATTGCTGCCCTGTTGCTGGCGCTGGTTATTGTCGCGTTTATTATCTTGATTAGCCATTTCACACCTCATAACAAATATTGAGTTGGTTTCAGGTTGGTCGTTATCAAACGAACATCTTTACTATAAGGGAGCCAGCAATAAGTTTTGTTATAACTAAGGATGAGTTTTATTTAAAGCATTTGAGTTAGGTATTCATAGGTGTGACTTCAATATACTTATATAATCATTCTTCTGGGATATAAATTTAGACATACTTATAACTACTTTAATATCAATGCTTCATTTATTTTAATGTATATTCTACCTGTTTTTAATTATTATAAGTTTACATTTAAATAATTTTTTACTTTATTTTAAACATCATATGAACTCATAACTCCAGAATAATTTTTATAAAAAAAGACCTGTTTTCTGGGGTTGAAAACAGGCCTCTAGAGTAGCTTTATTCTTTTGTACAATTGTTAATATAGTGGAAATAATTTTAACCAAACTTAAACTCAAATAGAGTTACATCTTTAAGAATAAGTGTTAATACATGTTATAGTTAGTATAATTTAATTAATATTCGCATATAAATTAAGCAATTAGCCCAATAGTAAAAATTTAAAAAAACTGAATTTGCTTAAATGGTTAATTTTTCAAATAAAGTTTAAGTCTAATTTTAATTTTATCTTACCCATTTAATTAATCTACTCTCTTTATGCTTCTGCTTTCTAGAAACTAAATTTTTCTAATTTTAAATTCTTTACATTAATTCGTATTATTCCTCTTCTAAAAATTTATAATTTATTGAAATTATCAATTCTTAGCAAATAAAAAAGCCCACTAAAGTGAGCTTAATATTTATAACCGGTACATCTGATTAGGCGCAACATAAAAGCTTTGGCCATCTAGATTAAAATTAATCTCTCTTCCGGAATCAAGTAGAACTTTTTCACCTACTTTTACCCATTTAAAGCCGCCAGAAATATTTTGTTTTCTCTCTGAAGCTATAATCTGAACATGAATAATATCACCATCGATAGATTTCGCGGTACGAAAATTTGGATATTTCAATATATACACCAATACAATAAACTTTAGTAAACTCTTTAGAGCAGTTTTCGAGCAATTATTTGATTAAAATAAAATTGTTTTAATTTTAATAACTACAAAATCTCAAGAAAATCTTGAAAAATGGGAGTGGCATCGTATGAGGTTTGCCTTCATTAAGTTTTATATCTTAGCACAGCTTTCTGAAATAACAAACTTATTAGAAATAATTATAGGTTTTTATGATCAAAAAATTTTTTTAATTTGGTAATAAAGAATATAATAACTATATAATTTATATTCATGGTTAAATAATTTTTCCATTTTTTAATTAAAATTTAATTTTAATATTTTTAAAGAAAATCTTATTATTTATCTTTTAATTTTTTAAAATTATAAATCTTTCAAATTTAATAATATAATTTTATTAACTTCTTATATAAAAAATATTATCTATGTTATTTTTATTAATAAAGTATTGATAAAAAGTAATTTACCTCTGTACTTAGTTAAATTTGTTCTATGCTGTAGTAGTTAACCTAAGAATATAATTTAAAGTTTTATAGGAGAAAAAATTGATAAAACAACTTTTTATAGCCTCTAGCATTGCATCCACTTTAGCTTTTGCCGGTTGTACTACTATTAACAACCCATCTACTGACCGCAACTTGGCTTTATTACAAAACAAGACTTGGATAGTAACTCAGATCAATGATGTAAAATATAAGGCTGATCCTCAGCAATCTGATGTCCCAAGTTTAACTTTTGATAATACTCAACTTAGCGGAACTGATGGCTGTAACCGTCTTATGGGAGGCTATGCAGTGAAAGGTACACAAATTACTTTCTCAGAAATAGCCAAAACACGAAGAGCTTGTTTAAGCCCTACAAATTTACCAGATAAATTTACTAATGCTTTGAATCAGGTTACTCAATATAAGGTGAGTGAAACTGAGCTAAAACTGATGGACAGCAACAAGAATACAGTGCTTGAATTTAAAACTCAGCGTTAATATAAAAAGTCCTCACTATGAGGACTTTTGTACGTTCTATATTTATGACAGCGCCTATAAAATTAAAAACATTTTATTTTATGAAGGCCAGATATTAAAAAAAGGCTTCAAGTACTTGTATTTCCTTGAAACCTTTACACCATAAGGTGTCATATTTGGTAGGCATATCCAGACTCGAACTGGAGACCTCTACGATGTCAACGTAGCGCTCTAACCAACTGAGCTATACGCCTAAGTGTTTTGCATCATATGCATTTTTTATTTTTCTGACAAGTTTTTTTTATTCAGCTTTAAAGCAAATGCACAGTCTTTAAGCAATTTCTTAAACATTTTAAGATTCTCTGGCGTGTCCTGTTGCATGAACCGAATTTTCTGGTCAAGTTGAGCTAGTTCATAAAAAGAACTTGTGTCATTACTGTATTGAGCCAATCTTATCATCCACTGTTGAAAAGTCTCATAAGAGTACTTATGCAGTTCAACGGGAAGATTTTTAGTAAATTTTCTTATAGAACGTTCATAAGGGGTCATTTTTTGTAGATTTTGACGATACTGTATCAACAAGTAGATTAGAACCAGCATCACAATACTAATAAATAAAATCAGAATATAGCTATAAATAGATTTTAAACCTAAACGTGCAAGCCAGTTTTTTTGTTTATCAGTATCATATCCTACGACCTTGCTTTGCCATTGATAGGAAGCATAATCACTCCATATCCGAATATTTTTAAGCAAGGCAAACTGTTGATATTGCAAGCCAGAACGGTGATTATTGCCTAGTGTAGAAGGCTCCTGTTCCAGATAGTCCTGCATGCCCGACCCTACCCGTTCTGGTGCTACCGCAGCTGTTGCATCAACCCGATGCCACTGGCCATTTAAATAGACTTCCGACCACGCATGAGCATCCATCTGCCGCACCTCCCAGCTTTGTCCATCTGGAGCCGGTTGTCCTCCCTGATACCCGACTACTACCCGAGCAGGAATACCGGCATAGCGCATCAACATTGTAAAACTACCTGCATAATGCTCACAGAAACCCTGCCGGGACCCAAACAGAAATTCATCCAATCTGTCTTGCTCAAGACGGCCTGGACTTAAAGTATAGACAAAGCCATTGCGACGATACCAGTTCAATACGTTCTCTACATACTGGGCAGGTTGCTGATTACTCTGTTTAAATAAATTGCTGGCTAACTGCCGGGTCCGGGGGTCAGTGTTACTCGGTACTTTCAGGTTTATAGCCTGAACTGTATCCGAATACTGGGGTGCTACCGTCTGGGCTGACTGTCCCAACCATTGCAGTCGAATGGGCTGTGCACCCTGATTTGAACGGGTTGGAGTAATACTCCAGTCTTGATGTAACTGGAAGTTCTCCTGTAAAGGAATAGAATTTTCAAGCGATACTACCCATTGCTGTTGTGAGTCAGCAGGCAGATACTGGTAATCTAGCCCGTCAGTTATATGAAGAGATGGCAATGTCTTAGGTTGCTGATTAATAAAATGGCTAGTCCAAGTCCGTCCATCAAATTCATCCAGCACCATCGCGCGCCAGTACAGCTGCTCACGCTCAGGTAGTTTCTGTATATTGCCTAAAATCCGGAATGCCAGCGCACTGGATTGAGAAATCTGGGCGATATCTCCTGGTGACATTCGGTTACTTATGCCGGTGGTGGCACGATCGGTCTGTAATGGTACTGACCAGAGTGGAGGCAACCGTGGGAAAAAAATAAATAGTACTATAAAAAATGGTATGGCATAGAGAATCAGCTTAGTTACATGCTGAAAATCCTTTCTTAAACGGCCTTTAACCTGTTCTTGTTGAAAATCACTTATCTGAATCCGGTACAGTCCGATCAAGCAGCTGATGAGTGAACATAAGATTAGGATAGCCATCCCGATGTTTTGGCTATAAAGGAACAGGCTGGCGCTTACAAATAGTGCAAAGTTAAAAATAATTAGATAATCACGCCGAGTTCGTGTCTCTAAAGCTTTACCATACAGGCCAACTGCTAATAGTGTTACCCCTGCTTCTACACCGATGAAACTCCGATACTGCCAGTAAATCGCAGCAAAGCTGAATAGAACAAAAATGACCTGAAAAATTTTAGATTGTTTTTTATGGAGATTTTTATGATATTGCCATGCCAAGCTTATTATTACACAAGCAAACAGAAGGCTGTTCATTATAGGAGTGAAAGCCAGTTGTGCCAGCCAGATCAGCCCGAGAGCCAGTAGCATGGCACCATGAACAGGTCGATTTAACATGGTTAAGCCTGCGCCAGTAATTTTTGTGCTTTCTGAAATTGAGCTTCACCTGATCCGGTGGCCAGCTCGTCCTGTGGTAAAACCAAACGATAAGGGCATTGTTGCTGTTCGCATTGATCTACCAGCCCCATCATTAAACTCAGTTTTTCTTCATGCTCTGAACTTGGCATATGCTCATAGCAAATTTCTATCTTATTCTGCTCGGGATAGCTTTCAAATACCTTGATATAGAGGCCCTGACCTCGAGCAGCCTGCTTCCATGACACCGCATGGTAAGAGTCACCCGTTTTAAAATCACGCAGTTCTTGAAATTCATCCATATCCTGTGCCTGTTGTAATGCATTTTGTGCAGCATTCTCAGCTTTAAAATCTAAAGCCTGAGGGGCAATCCAGCTCATTTGTTCCAGATAAAGATAGGTCCAGGCACGAACCAGTCCGAAAGGATAAGTAGAATATACCTGTAGGCGCTGTAAATATAATGCTCCGCGTTCTTCTGGCCACACCAGTAAATGAAAACGCTGCTGTTTATGCTGTACTAGAACTGGAATGATTTGCTTTGCATAATACAGGTTTAAATAACGTACAATCTCTCGCTCCTGATAAAAAATAATCTCTATCTGCATGGCTTGGCCTACCCGGCCGACTTCAGGCACAATCACTTCTATTTTGAGTTGATGCAACTGTTTAAAAGCAAGATAAAAACTGATACAAAGTACAGCACTGATTAAAAAGCAGAAACCTAGTATCAGGTTATTGGCATAATTAACGCCGGCAATAAAAGTAATCAGTATGAGAACCAAATACAGGTAACCCTGCTGATACATAAAGACCAGTATATCCCGCTGCTTGAGGGTTCTTTGCCCATCAATCCGGAAACGCTTGGCAAGCCAGCTCTGGATATGTTTCTGCAAATGGTGTGCTCCTAACTAACCGCCACACTTTGCAGAAGTTTATAGCTTTCTGCATCAGTAGTTCCGAGACGATGAGAAACCACGGCATTAAATACGGCCTGTACATCATCTGTAGTCGCATAACTGCGCTTTTCTAACAGAGCATAGGCCTGCGTAGCTTTTTTTAAGGCCAATATTCCGCGGGTAGATAACCCATGTCGGCCTTTACGGGTCATTTCAGCCAAATCCAGAATATAATCCAGCACTACATCACTTAAATAAATATTACGTGCCAGTTGTTGAAGATTCAGAATATCCTGCTGGCTAAAGACATGCTCAATTGTTGATATTAATGCCTGACGCGAGTCCTGTTGTAACAGAATCCTTTCTGCCTGGCGCGATGGATAGCCCAAGGATAAGCGCATTAAAAAACGGTCCAGCTGGGACTCTGGCAAGGCATAAGTTCCACTCTGGAATAAAGGGTTTTGTGTAGCAATCACCCAAAATGGCTGAGGTAAAGCATGTCGGACACCGTCTACCGTGACACAACCTTCCTCCATGGCCTCCAGCAAGGCACTCTGTGTTTTCGGACTACAACGGTTAATCTCATCAGCCAGTAAAATCTGGGTAAAAACCGGGCCTGGTTTAAACTCAAAAATATGTTCAGCCTGATTAAATATATTAATTCCAATTACATCACTGGCCAACATGTCATTGGTAAACTGTATACGCTGAAATCTTAAACCGGCAATATGCGCTAATGCACTCGATAAAGTAGTTTTACCTAATCCGGGCAAGTCTTCAAACAGGACATGCCCACCTGCTAGCAAACAACTTAAGGCCAATTTGGTTTGCTGCGGTTTATCCAGAATAATGGTATTGATCTGCTGTAAAAAGCTGTCTATTTGTGAGGCATACTCTCCTATCTGCCTGGCCAGTTTTTCATTCTGTTGATCTTTTTCATTCTTTTGAAGCCTGTTGGTTCCCCACATCCCCTTCCTTCCTGAATAAAAAAACGGTGTATATTTAACATACACCGTTTTTATGTTTTTCTAAGTTACTAAATTATTACTAACATGGACATTTTTTTAAATCTCCACCTGCCGATGGATAACGTGAATCTACACAGTGGCGATAAAATGTTTTAGCGTCCATTGCTTCAAGATCTGGATGGTGCTGTTTCATGTGTTCTAAATAAGTCTGATAATCAGGCACCCCTACCATCAGGCGAAAACTTTGTTGCAAACGTTGCCATAAAGTCGCGATACGTGACCAGTTCTTAGGAGAGAAAATCAGATGCTTTTGCGACAAAAGTGTAAATTTGATTATCTTTGCCAGAACAGTCGTACTATTTTTTGCAAGCTTCAATTTCATTAAGACTCTCCTCTGACCGAAGTTACAGGCGCTGTCTCATCACGATATACCGCGGGTGCTTCATTTACTGTCGGTGTTGGGCTAGCCAAGGCACGACGTACCACACGGATAGATGCAATGACCATCACGATTGCCACAATCATAAAGAAACCGCAGAGGACGGCATTAATCTGATTCGACATGACAATCATCTGCATCTCAGCAATACTTTTTGCCGGAGCCAGAATCTCATTACGAGCAATTGCATCAGAGAAGCGATTAGCCTGCGCCAAGAAACCAATTTTCGGATTTTCATGGAAGATTTTTTGCCAGCCTGCTGTCATTGCAGTAATGAAAAGGAAAATAGTAGGCAAAATCGTGACCCAAACATATTTTTCTTTCTTCATTTTGAAAAGGATGACTGTACCTAAGATCAGTGCCATTGCTGCCAGAATCTGGTTACCAATACCAAATAATGGCCACAAGCTGTTAATACCGCCTAGCGGATCGACAACGCCCTGATATACAAAGAATCCCCAACCGGCTACAGCTACCGCAGTCCCCAACAGGTTTCCAAAGAAATTATGAGACTGTTTTACAGCCGGAATTACAATACCTACTGTATCCTGTACCATAAAACGGCAGGCACGTGTACCGGCATCGACTGCTGTCAAGATGAATAAAGCCTCAAACAGAATAGCGAAATGATACCAGAATGACATCATGGCACGGCTGTTAAAGATTTCGGAAATAATATGAGCCATACCAATTGCAAATGTTGGCGCTCCCCCTGTACGGGACAAAATCGTAGTTTCTCCTACCTCTTTTGCGAGCAGTGCTAATGCTTCGGGTGTCACAACAAAGCCCAGATTACGTACAGCTTCTGCTGCACTTTCAACTGTTGTACCCAAAACAGCAGCAGGAGCATTAATTGCAAAATATACTCCTGGTTCCAGTACCGTTGCACAGATCATTGCCATAATTGCAACAAAAGATTCCATCAACATACCGCCATAACCGATCATGCGGATATGAACTTCATTTTCAACCAGCTTTGGTGTGGTACCTGAAGAAACGAGCGCGTGAAAACCTGAAATTGCACCACAGGCAATAGTAATAAATAGAAATGGAAAGAGCGAACCGGCAAATACAGGCCCAGTACCATCAATAAAGTGAGTTACAGCAGGCATTTTTAGTTCTGGCAAGGCAAAAATAATACCAACAGCCAGCCCGACAATTACCCCAATTTTCAAGAAGGTCGATAGATAGTCACGTGGTGCAAGCAACAGCCATACTGGGAGTACTGAAGCCACAAAACCATAAATAATCAGACACCAGGTCAACTGTGTACCTGAAAGTGTAAAAAATGGCCCCCAGTATGGATGTGCAGCAATATTTCCTCCATACACAATGGCTAGCATCATCAGAATGAAACCAATCACTGAGACTTCTGCAATCTTGCCCGGGCGTATATAGCGCATGTAAATGCCCATGAAAATTGCAATAGGAATAGTAGCCGCAATACTGAATACCCCCCAAGGGCTATTCGTTAAAGCCTTGACTACGACCAGTGCCAGTACTGCCAAAATGATAATCATCACCCCAAGTGCACCCAGCATCACAATCACACCGGCAAAAGATCCAAGCTCCTGTTTTGCCATTTCCCCCAGTGAGCGTCCATCACGCCGGGTAGAAATAAACAGGACCAGAAAATCCTGTACAGCACCGGCCAGTACTACACCAGCCAGCAACCAGATCGTTCCGGGCAAGTACCCCATCTGGGCTGCCAGAATCGGTCCTACCAAAGGTCCCGCACCGGCAATTGCAGCAAAATGATGGCCAAAAAGTACATATTTATTGGTTGGGACATAATCCAGGCCATCGGTCATCCGATAAGCTGGAGTGAGCCGTCTGGCATTAAGCTCAAACACCTTGTTGGCTATAAACAGGCTATAAAAACGGTAAGCAATACTATAGACACAGGCAGCAGCAAGCACTAACCAGACTGCATTAACATGTTCACCACGACTGACAGCAAGTATCCCGAAAGATATTGCCCCGATAATTGCTACAATCACCCAGATCAATTTTGAAAAGGGGGATGACTTAGTTTGAATTGATTCCATCTTGACCTCGTATTTCAATTATTTAAGCAGGTTAGTTATTGTTATTCATCGTGCTACTTTCCCTTTGCAAATTTCCTTTTTTGACTCTACTCCTCATCTTTTTGTTTTCATCTAATACTTTGGCATTAAAAAAGGGATGATCATGATCATCCCTTTTGATAATAGTCTATTTTTAAACCATTATGCACGTTCTAAGTATTCACCAGTACGGGTATCTACACGAACACTTTCTTCTTGCTGTACAAATAATGGAACACGTACTACTGCACCAGTTTCCAGTTTTGCCGGCTTGCCGCCACCACCAGAAGTATCACCACGTACACCCGGATCAGTTTCAATAATCTTTAAGGTTACGAAGTTTGGTGCACTTACGTTTAAAGGTACACCATTAAACAGCATAATTGTGCAGGCTTCATTTGAATCATCTTTTAACCATTTTGCTGCATCGCCCATAGCGTTTTTATCAGCGGCAATCTGTTCAAAAGATTCAGGGTCCATGAAATGCCACATTTCACCATCGTTGTACAAGTAGTTCATTTCTACTTCTACAATATCGGCGCCTTCGAGTGAATCACCTGACTTGAATGTTTTTTCTAATACTTTGCCCGTTTTCAGGTTACGCAGTTTAACGCGGTTAAACGCCTGCCCCTTACCCGGTTTTACGTATTCGTTTTCCATGATTGAACATGGGTTGCCATCAAGCATAACCTTGAGGCCTGATTTGAAATCATTTGTAGAATAATTGGCCATGACTGGCACGCTCCAAACTTACTAACTTAAATCTATTAATGCTAGACTAGCATTATTTTTAACGTGTGGCATGATAAACTATTTATATCAAGAGCAAAACTGGCAATCACAACTCAGTGACCTAATTACTGACCCGCTAGAATTGTTACACGCGCTTCAGCTTTCACCCGAACAGTTATTATCAGGGGCAGTTCTGGCTTCTGAAAAGTTTAAATTGCGCGTACCGCGCGCATTTGTTGCAAAAATGTGCGTTGGTGACCCTCTTGATCCTCTTTTGCTGCAAGTCTTGCCACATCATCTTGAATTAGAGGATTTTCCAGGATTTGTTACTGATCCTTTAGGTGAAGAGGCAGCCAATCTCTTACCTGGTGTTTTGCATAAATATAAAACACGTTTCCTGCTTACTTTAACAGGTGCCTGCGCAGTTCATTGCCGTTATTGCTTTCGCCGTCACTTCCCCTATCAGGAAAATTTACCTAAAAATGAAGACTGGCCAGCAATTAAAAATTATATTTTAAGTCAATCTGAGGTTCATGAAATTATTTTAAGTGGTGGTGATCCACTGACTTTATCCAACCGTAAACTCGGCTTATGGCTGGAAAGGCTTGAGTCTATTCCCCAGATTGATACGCTTAGAATACATTCACGTGTGCCGATTGTGATTCCAGACCGTATTGATCATGAGTTAATTTCTCTTTTGGAAAACAGTAGGCTACGTATTATACTGGTGGTACACTCTAACCATGCTTCAGAACTCGATGACTTCACCTGTTCAAAACTGCATGAACTGGCACGTCGTCAGGTCACTGTGCTCAATCAGGCCGTTTTACTTAAGGGTATTAATGATTCAGCGGAAGTATTAATCAATTTAAGTTATAGACTGTTCGAGGCACGGGTTATGCCTTATTATTTACATGTGCTGGATAAAGTTAAGGGGGCCCATCACTTTGACTTGCCTTCTTCAAAGATTGATGAAGTTTATAAAGAGATCCTAGCAAGTCTGCCAGGTTATTTAGTACCTAAACTGGTTAGAGAGATCGCAGGTGAAAAGAATAAGACACCGCTGTTTGGGACTATAACAATTTGAGTTTCTATAATAAGTATGATGAATAGTACATTTTCAGAAATATTTCATTCCCCCAATGTTCTTGATAGGGAAAAACTTAGCTTTGCACCTGCTACAGTGAAAGATCTGGAAATGTGGGCAGGTAATCTGTCTTTCATGCAGCTTGGTGACACCTCTAAGTCGCTGTTTCATGCCGTACTCGAAATCTCTCGCTTAAAATGCAGTGAAACACTCAGATTTGACCTGATTCATAGTTTGCATCCTACCATCGATAAAGTACTGGCCAGCTTAGAAAAACATTTTTTTAATCAGGGTCCTATCAGTACTGACCGTAATGAGCATATTATTGAACTGGCTATGCTACTACGCTGTCACTTTGCAGGAGTTTATATTAATATTGCGCGTTCTGCGCACGAGCAGCTCGCTCATCAAAAATTTTCTCTTTTTGCTTTTAACCAGAAAAAAAACTTATCTATAGCTCGAACATTGGCAATTTATTATGCCCTGCAACAACTTGTTAGCCTACTGTATCAACAGCAAATACTTTATAGTCACTATTTTACCGGTCAATGGCTCATTGCTCATCAACTGTATGATATTGCTTTAAAAAATGATTTTCATATGAACAATATTAACCAGATACAGGGCACTCAAAATATTTTAGCCAATATTAATCAGACCTATGCCCAGCTGATCTTACTGGACATTTTTAATGCCCATCAAATTCGGCCCTCTGAAATTCAGTCACTTTATCAATGCAGTTTTGACTGGGCCAAGCTGATCCAAATTTTACCTAGAGCAACAACTCTCACCAAATATGTTGTAGATTGCAATAAAGACTACCCACCAATTCACCAGAAAAAACAGAATCCGGATTTTGAACCCAGTTTTTTTATTACTACTCAGGAATTGCTGGAACATATCAATGCGACTTTTGGAAGAACGCCAGAATTTTTATCAAAACATGAACAGAAAAATTTAAGTTTGGCACTCAAATTCCATGTACAAACCATTTTAGGCAGCACGACAGAACGCCGTCATGACCGCTATCAATATTCTGCACAGCTAGATATCTGTTTTAGTTTATTGTCCGCACATTTCTATCTTTCAAAAGCCAAGACTTTTAATGAAACATTAATGCTGGAAAATAATTATGGCTTTCAAAGTGAATCAAAATTATTATTAAACTGGGATAAAGATACGCCTGATACTCTTCCCCAAGTCAATTCTAGCCGGCTATTGGATCGAGAAGCCAAACAACTTTATCAGACCAGCGTGCTTGATGTCAGCTTAAATGGTTACCGAATTAAATGGAAAGGTGAAACCCCAAAAAATTTACGCACAGGCGAATTTATACTGGTTAAGGAAGAAACCCAAGAGAAATGGCGAGGTGGAGTCATTCGCTGGATTAAGCAGTCTACCAATAAAAGCCTGGAACTTGGACTGGAAATTTTGGCACAAGAGATGTATCCGTGCGCAGTTCGAATGCAGATTGATCTTCATACAATTAATTATCATCCTGCTTTGCTTATTCAAAAAGCCGTCTTTCAGCAGCAGGTCACCCTTATTTTACCAGGTTCACAAACCTTTAAAGAACACCAAACTATTTACTTGCGCTTGGGCCAGGAAGAAATCAAAATTTGTCTTACCAAGGCATTGTTGATTACCCAAAGCTTTATCCAGTTCAATTTTGAGTTGATTAACGAGCAGCAACAGGGGTTACTCGATCAGTTTATGGATAAACAGGCGCAAGAATTAAATAAACAAGATTTATGGGAAGCATTGAAGTGAGAAACCCGCTACTCTCCAAAAAATTCAAACGTACTGAAACGCGTCTACTCATTATTGATGATAATCAGATCCGTTATAACCAGATTATAGAGATTTTTGCTCAGCAAGATCATCTGGTACAGGCAGTGCTGTTGGATGACTTAAAAAGTTTTGAAAAGCAGCTTCATTTGGATTGGGATCTGATTATTTTCGGCCGGGCCTATGATCTTAAAGTTGAACAGGCTCTTTCAATCGTACAGGCATCAACCCAGCCAAGTTTACCGGTGCTCCTTATAAAGCCTGATCAATATGAACCGGCACAATATAATCACTATATATATAAAGGTATCTATGATGTCATTAACTTAGATTTTCCAGAACGTTTTTATATAGGGCTGGTACGGGCACTTTCATATTACCGACTGGTACAGGCTCAACAGCGTTTAAGTATTGAACTTGAGATGGCCCAGAATCAAGCCCAGACCCTGGTTCAGGAAAGTCATAAAGCTGTTGCCATTATTCAGGAAGGAATTCATATTCAGGCAAACAATGAATACCTGAATTTATTCGGCTTGGAAAAAGAAGATGAAGTTATTGGATTACCTCTTTTAGATATATTACAGCCTGAAGATCTGAATGATTTTAAACAGCGTTTTAAAAAAATCAGTCAGGGGCAGTTTGATCAGGGGCATTTCGAAATACGCACTCTAAACAGTCAGGTTGCCTGTTCATCCGCACTTGAACTTGAATTTGTATCTGCTGCTGAGGAAGACGCTCTACAAATTAGAATTAATTGTGACTCAAGTAATTCTAATACCTTGCTCTCTAATAATAGCTCACCCCAGATATCAGAGAAAAACTCAAATTCAGTTAACCCTTTCCAGCTGGTCAACCGTTATTTAATTAGCCAGCCTGCAAAATTTAATGCTCTGGTGGTATTTAGTCTGGCCACCTGCTCTGATCAAATTTTCAAGAGTGACTGGAATACTCTAAAAACTTACTTTTTGAATATTGAAGACTTTATTAGAGAGCAAACTCATACGCTGGTCTTTAAAGTTCATACCATATTATATGGTGCCCTGTTCCAAGCAGAATCTGAAGAAATATTAGAATCTCAATTAATGAGTCTGCGCGCCCTCGAAAAAGCCCAGCTTCTGACAGTTAATGATGTGAATTTCTCTTTGCAACTACAAATTGGTTATACACTCATTCCAGATGAAATTCGGGACAATGATCATTTCGAAGAGCTTCTGGAGTATGCATTTAACCATCACCTGCCTGAGCTGGAACATGAGCCTGAACTAGAATTAACTGCTCCGCTTGAAGTTGAGCCGGTTCCGGTACTTGAAGTTCCAGAAACCGCTCTGAGCGCAGCCACCTCTACCCCTTCACTGGTACAAGTATTGGCCCAGAAACTCCAGCAGGCAGATATTCATTTAAGATATCAACAGCTTTATGATAAGCAGGATATCAATCTTTATACTTATGAAGTTACCAGCGGTATTATTTATGAAAATCGCTGGCAAGAATTTTCTGGTTTAGCTGACCTACAAGGAAACAATGAGCTTTCAATCAAACTTGATCGCTGGGTACTGGTAGAAGCCTGTAAACAATTACATAATTTTATTCGCCAGTATCCTGACGCCAGACTGATTGTTAACTTGAATCAGCATATTTTATTTAATGACTCACAGCTTCCTGAATTGGTGGCTAAACTTATTACCATTATTGGTAGTAAACAGTCCCATCCACTTATTTTGCAATTTGCTGAGGAAGAAATTCTTTACAATTTACCGGCAGCACAAAAGCAGATTGCGCTATTACGTCAATATGGTGCAGAGATCTCAATCCGGAATTTTGGAAATTCTATTTATAGTGAATCATTACTAAATCAGATAGAGCTACAGTATGTCACCTTAGATCAACAGTTAACACAATTGATTTCCAATGATAAAGAACTAGGTAACCTGCAAGAAAAAATTATCAATTTCCTGGCAATTAAGCCTGTTGAAATTATTTTGCGTGAACTTGATGACATGAACCTGTTTGCCAATGCATGGAATATTGAAGCACGTTATTTGGAAGGTAATTATTTCCAGAAAAAACTGGAATTCTTAACTGATGTACAGGATCAGTAATTCAGGCTGCTGTTTTCAAGCGTAAAAAAACGGGCTTAATGCCCGTTTTCTTTTTCTAGTATTAACGTTTGATAGAACGTGACATACCAGCGAAACGTTGTTTGAACTTGTCAATACGACCGCCAGTGTCAACATTCTTCTGCTTACCAGTATAGAATGGGTGACAAGCTGAGCAAACGTCCAGATAAAGAGTTTCTTTACCTAAAGCAGAACGAGTTTCGATTACGTTACCACAAGAACAGGTAGCAACAAGTTTTTCATATTTTGGGTGAATATCGGCGCGCATCGTCGATTACTCCTAAGTAAAGAAAGGTTTTGCTGTCATCGCAATTGACCACTCTCAAATCATTTGAGGAAGGCCGGGCTTAATAAAAACCACAGCAGATCAACACCACAACAGACCATTCTCTTGGCCCACCGAGACGGTTTCCGTCAGGGCTAAGCACAACAAGTGGCCAGTATTATAAATTAAAAATTAATTTATAGCGAATTATTCTGCCGCCTCTTCACCCATATATTCCTCAGTGTCCTGTTTAGACCAATAATTAGCAATTACGCCGCAGACCATAAGCTGAATCTGATGAAAGATCATAATCGGTAGAACAATCATGCCAAGTGGCTGTCCTGCAAACAGAATCTGTGCCATGGGTACACCACTAGCCAAGGTCTTCTTTGAACCGCAAAAAAATACTGCAATCTGGTCTGGTCTGTTGAATCCCAGCCATTTAGGAATATACCAGGCCAGCAACATAATCACTGTCAGAAACACTGAACATATTAAAGTCAGGTTAAATAGAGTCAGCCAGCTTACCTGTTGCCAGAGACCTGTTACAACAGCACCACTAAATGCGCCATAGACCACCATTAAAATAGTGCCCTGATCAAAAGTTTTTACAATACTTGGCGCTTTTTGCATAAGGGGAAAAACATAAGGCCGTAATAACTGTCCCGCAATAAATGGAACAAGCAGTAATAAAGTAATTTCTATAATGGATGAAGTCGGATCATAATCATGTTTGGATTGTCCAAAAATAAAAAGACTGACAAGAACCGGAGTAATAAACATACCCACTAGATTTGAAAATGAAGCACTACATACTGCCGCCGCAACATTGCCTTTGGCAACTGAAGTAAAAGCGATTGAAGATTGAACTGTAGATGGCAAAAAGCACATAAACAGAAAACCCAAGTATAGTTGCTCACCAAGCATCGGAAGTAGCACAGGTTTGGCTAATAGGCCAATGATAGGAAATACAGCAAACGTAAAAGCAAAAACCACTACATGCAATTTCCAGTGCAATATACCTTCAACAATTGCCTGGCGTGATAATTTTGCCCCATGCAGAAAAAATAAAATGGCAATCGCTATATTGGTAATAACCCCGAAGACTTTAGCTGGCTCACCACTTACTGGTAAAAAAGTTGCCAGTATAACCATTACAATCAGCAATATAGTAAAGCGGTCCAATGCCAGTAATTTTAATATATTCATAATCAACATCCTGTTTTTTTATAGGCTGAAAATTAATAATAGAAAAGCCCAGTCAGACGATTTTACCTTTAAGTAAAGTTTCATCTTACTGAGCTTAATTATTTAAGCTAGTGTTTAGCTAAAATGTTCGGTATTTTCTTTGAACACTTAGTCTTTTACTTAATTGTTTCTGGCATTGTCATCCTGTTGAATTAGCTCAATTTTATAACCATCTGGGTCTTCAACAAAGGCAATTACGGTAACTCCGCCTTTCATCGGTCCAGCTTCACGAACCACATTACCACCACGTGCTTTAATTTCCTCACATGCCTTGTAGGCATCTTCTACTGCAAGGGCGATATGACCGTAAGCATTGCCCAATTCATAACTTTCTGTATCCCAATTGTGGGTTAACTCAAGTACTGTATGGTTTGCTTCATCACCATATCCTACAAATGCCAGAGTAAAGCGGCCCTCTTCATAATCACGTTTACGAAGTAAAGTCATACCGAGCACTTCAGTATAGAACTTGAGAGACTGTTCTAAATTGCCTACTCGTAACATGGTATGCAGCATGCGCATGATTAATCACCTTTATGTTCAGATTCTAGAGATTGATGTTGTCGCAGTAATTTTGCTACCCATACGACTAATACCAAAATCGGGATACCGATTAGTGTAGTCATAAGGAAAAACTTTGGATAACCGATATTGGAAACAATAGTACCTGAATACCCTCCTAAAATCTTAGGAGTTAATGTCATAAGTGAACTAAAAATAGCATATTGAACAGCGGTAAAAGAAACGCTGGTCAAGCTAGATAAAAAGGCAATAAATGCTGCACCTGCCAGGCCGGACGCCAGATTATCAACAATAATGGCAAAATATAACCAGAGCGAGCTATAAGGTTTAATGACTTTACCATTTACAACTGTTGTGTCTTTTTGGGGGTCAACAACAGAAAGTGGCTGAATATCAATATCAAGCTGTTTGGCTGTTTTTAAATTATTCACTTTATAAGAGTGTGTTGTTCGTAATTTTACCTGCTTGTTTTCTATCAACTCCGCAATAACTGTTTTACTTGGAGAATTGACTAGCAGATGAGCATCTATTGCTGCGCTAAATATACCGTTGTCATCAAGTTTGGCATCGAAATTATGACCATCCAGACGTAAAACTATTTTTTGCTCTGGATTAAAAGCAGGGCCAGCATACTGCCCTCTTACCACTAAGCTATTTTTCTGCTCCTGCTGATCCAGCTGGTTATCACTGGTAATGGGTAGTAACAGCAGTTGAGAACGGTTATGACCCTGAGTTAAATAAGGTATATAGGCATTAACCTGCTCAGGACTATCTGCATACTGAGTTTTTACTGAAATCTGGCTTTGCTGTGCAAGCTGGCTGTTGGGTATTGCTACACTCCAAGTTCCTACTTCATCTGTAGTAGTCTGATAAGTTTGATGACCCACTGAAATTTCAATATCACCTAATGGCTGGCCAGATTTAACCAAGCCAATAAAGATTAAGTTGGTAGAACTGGCCAATACTGCCCCTACAAACATTAATTTCATGATGTTAATGCGCTGCGCCAGCAAACCGCCCAAAAAACCACCGATCAGGCTAAAAATTACGCCATATACTTTAACCGCTTCGGCAATCTGTTCTTTACTAAAATTGAGATCCTGATAAAACACATTAGATATGACACCAGCAATAATATCGGAAATCCGGTAAAAACCAATTAACAGCAATAATACCAGCGCCAGTTTTAATCCATAGCGTTTAAAAAAATCTAATATTGGATTTACCCAGGTTTCAAAAGCCATCTGCCGGTTTACAGCGCCCAGTTTTACCAGCGTAGTACCTACCAGTATTGATACTGCGCCTGAGCCTAAAAAGCGCAAAGCTTCAAACAGGAACAAAAGAAAACTATCTTCAATACCCATATTATGAACAAGTGCTTCAACGGCAGTACCTGAGTAAATATAGGCAGTAACGAAGCTGATTACCGCAACAAAAAATACTGCCACCAGCCGGTAGTAATCACTACGTTTATATTCTTTATAGATCCGGTTTACTTGTGGCTCGCGAATAATAAGTGTAGTCAATACACCAACTAACATGACGGCTGCCATAACCAGATAAGTAGTCTGCCACGCAGTATAGATATAATTACCTTTAGCAGTTCCTAAATATGCTGCCAGGAATAAAGCACCTGCACCGGCAACAATCATACCAATCCGGTAACCGGCATTATAAGTAGATGCAAGGACGGTCTGCATTTCTGTTTCAGCAAGCTCGATTCGGTAGGCATCAATTACAATATCTTGTGTTGCTGCCGAGAAACCTAGTAATACGGCACCTGCTGCCATCTGGATCAGATGACTCTGCCCGAGCGCCGGATCAGAAAAAGCCATAATACAAATTGCAGTAATGATCAAACACTGGGCAATGAGCAACCAGGCTCGGCGACGCCCTAGAGTTCTGGTCAGATACGGGACAGGCAGCTCATCAATTAAAGGTGCCCATACAAACTTAAAAGAATAGCCCAATGCTGCCCAGCTAAAAAAAGTCACTGCACTTTTATCTATACCAGCCTCGCCAAGCCACAGTGACAGGCTTGAAAAAATCAATAAAATTGGGATACCGGCAGAAAAACCCAAAAACAGCATAATAAGGGCTCGGCGGTCAAGAAAGGCTAAGAAAGCGGCTTTCCATCCTGAACTTTGTGTGGACATTGAATAATTATTTTCCAGTGAATCTTAAATTTTGCTATTCAAACGTTTAATTGATCAGGTTTCAATGCTTTTTATGAAATCCGCTGTCTTTTATAATGAAAGCTGATTCGCCTGCTTGATATTTTCCCTTAAACCTGTATACCTTTAAAACTCTAGCGAATATTAAGTTTTGGATTTTACAGTGACCCAAAGACTCGATCAAATGACATCTTCTTTATCTACCACTACTACAATTAATCTTGAGAAACAACTTGATCATGCCTATCCATCAGCATTGGACCGGACTGAAATTCAAAATACTTTAAACTTAACTGCGCTCAAGCCAGAACAGCTTACTCATATTCCTGATCTGGAGAAAATTCCTTCCTCAACAAAACGGATCAAGCCTCTTAATAATTTTTTAGGTCAAGACCGGGCCAAAGCCTCTGTCGAGGCCGGAATTACGCTACCTTATTCAGGCTATAATATCTTTGCTGTAGGTACAGCAGGTCTGGGTAAACGTACCATGATCCGGCGCCTGTTACAGCAGCATGCCAAAGCCATGCCTACGCCAGACGACTGGGTGTATGTCAATAATTTTGAAAATGCCCGCCAGCCCATACTACTACGTTTTCCGGCCGGACATGGACCCAAGTTTCAAAAAGCCCTGCATCAAACCTGGCAGGTTGCACTCAAACAGTTAGAACGGCGCTTTAGTGCCGAGACCTATCACAACCAGATCGAGTTAATTCGTCAGCAAACCGGCAATGAACAACAGCAGGCACTGGTAGAATTAACCAAAGAGGGCGAAGGCCTTGACCTTAAACTGGTCTCCCATCAAGAACAGCATTGCTTTGTTCCTGTACAGATTAAAGATGGCAAACTTGAAGAACTGAGCCAGACCGAAATTAATGCACTGAGCAGCAAAGAACGTGCTGAAATCGCATCCAATATGCGTTATATGGATAAAAAACTGGAGCGATTGGGCTTACATTTGGGTGATCTTGAAGATGAAGCCAGAGATCAGGTATCAGACCTGAACCGCGAAATTGCTAAACAGGTGGTAATGCCGCGAATTGAGAGTATTCTCAATAAATACGCTGAAGTTGCCGGTTTAGAGAAATACCTGAAGCAGTATGCAGAGAACATTATTGAAAATGTCGAGATGATTCTGGATCAGGAAGAAGACGAATTCTCACCGGCTTTATTCAGTCGTGTCCCTTCCCGCTATCAGGTCAATACTATAGTCAGTAATAAGCCAAACAGTGGCGCACCTGTTATTTTTGAAGACTTCCCGACCCACTACAATCTTTTAGGCCATGTTGAGCAGCTAACTCAAAATGGTACGATCAGTACAGATTTTAGTCTGATCCGCCCTGGTGCACTGCATAAAGCCAACGGCGGATTCTTAATTTTAGAAGCAGAACAGCTTTTAGAACAGCCTTATGCATGGCAGGGTTTAAAACGTGCCTTAAAGTCTGGGCAGCTTAAATTATCATCGCTTGAACATATGCTAACTTTGACTGGCAGTATTTCAATCGAACCTGCACCTGTACCTTTAAACTTAAAGGTGGTTCTACTGGCTGAACCTGAGATTTATTATGAGATTCTGGAGGTTGAACCAGAACTCGACAGTATTTTTAAAATCCGTGCCGATTTTACTGATACATTACAACGTAATGACACTAACGAACAAGCTTACATGCAGCTCATTGCAGATTATGTACAGGCAGATAAGTTATTACCCTTTGACCGCTCTGCACTTGCTGCGCTCCTGACAGACTCAAGCCGCCAGGCAGAAGATCAAAGTTCTCTGTCTTTACATGCACTGACTTTAGGTGACCTGATACGTGAAGCTCATCATCACGCCCATCAGGCGGGTGACAAGGTGGTTTCTGCCAAATACATCAATATGGCACTTGACCATCGTAAATATCGCTTAGGTTATTTAAGGGAGCTTTATTGGCAGGACCTGTCCCGCGGTACTCAGCTGATTGAAACGTCTGGGCACCGTCTAGGCCAGATTAATGCCTTATCTGTAATTCATTATGCAGATGTAGAGTTTGGCCTGCCTTCCCGCCTGACTGCATCGGTATACCAAGGCGGTGGAGACATTCTTGATATCGAACGCAGTGTTGAACTTGGTGGTTCTTTGCATGCTAAAGGCGTGCTACTGATGTCCAGCTTTTTGAAAGCACATTTTGGCCGCGAGCAAATGCTTCATTTCTCGGCAGCATTGGCTTTTGAACAGAGTTATGGACAAGTAGATGGAGATAGCGCCACTGTTGCAGAGTTATCGGCCCTGCTCTCTGCTATTAGTCAGATTCCGATTGACCAGTCTTGGGCAATTACAGGCTCTATGAACCAGCTTGGTCAGGTACAGCCGGTGGGTGGCGTCAATGCCAAGATCGAGGGTTTCTTTGATGCATGTAAACTGCAAGGTTTGACTGGAAAGCAGGGCGTCATTATTCCCCGCCAAAACATGCAGCACCTGATGCTACGCCAAGATGTGATTGATGCTGTCAATGCCGGCCAGTTTCATGTCCATGCTATTAGCACGATTGATCAGGCGCTAGAGATTTTAATGGCCCAACCTGTAGGTACATTAGATAAAAAAGGCCGTTATAGTAAAGGTTCCATCTATGCGGCGGTTATGGAGCAACTTGAATACTGGCAAGCACTTGAAGATGGCGAAGAAATGAGTGAGGAACCTAAGAAAAAGAAAAAAAAGAAGAAAAAAAAGAAGAAAAATGAAATAAAGATTGCCATTGAAGGGAATACAGTCGATCAAATACCAGCAGGTAATATATCTGCTGAACTTTCTGGTCAGCCCTGACCCCCTAATAAAAAAGCGCCTTTAACAAGGCGCTTTTTTATGGTTGGGCAGTTACTCAAGCTTCTGGAGCTGGGCTATACTGCTCGACCAATGGCTTGAGCTCACCATTTTGAAACATTTCCAGCATAATGTCACTTCCGCCTACCAGCTCACCATTTACCCAGAGTTGTGGGAAAGTTGGCCAGTTAGCAATTTTAGGCAGTGTTGCACGAATATCCTGATTTTCCAGAATATTTACATACGCAAATGGACGGCCAATTTGACTGAGTGCTTCTACAGCACGCGCTGAGAAACCACACTGTGGAAATTGTGGAGTGCCTTTCATATAAAGAAGTACAGCATGTTTAGCGATTTGATCGCGAATTAACGCTTCAGTATCACGTGCTTGTTCAGTCATAGATCAATCCTCAACTATTCTATCGGCCATTATACCTAAAACTGAGGAAAACTGGGTCCGTGTCAAAGATATTTCTATGTTAATTTGATTTTTGGCCTTTTATTCTGAGGCTGTTTTTGCTTATATAAACTTTTTAATCCACCTAACATCAAGAGTTAGCCATGAATAATATTACCCTCGCCCCCGTACAAGCTGATCAACCATCGCATCTGATGCCAGTCTTTGGCCGTCAATCGATCAGTTTTGTCCGAGGTCGAGGAGCGTATCTTTATACCGAAGATGGCACCGAGTATCTGGATGCACTTACCGGTATTGCCGTATGCGGTTTAGGCCACGCTCACCCAGTACTGGCCGAAGCAATTGCCGAACAGGCGATGACTCTCATTCATACCAGCAATCTGTTTGAAGTGCCTTGGCAAACAGCTGCTGCGCAGAAACTGGCTCAGGTCTCTGGTATGGAAGAGATTTTCTTTTCAAACAGTGGTGCTGAATCCAATGAAGGTGCTATCAAAATTGCACGTAAATACGGTTATCAGCAAGGTATAGCTACCCCTAAAATTATTGTAGCGGACAAGTCTTTTCATGGCCGGACTTTGGCAACTTTATCTGCCACAGGTAATAAAAAGGTCCAGGAAGGCTTTGCTCCACTGGTAGAAGGCTTTATCCGTGTCCCATTTGGCGACCTCGAAACTATTGAAGAGGCTGCACTTCAGCATCCGGATATTGTCGCTATCCTGATTGAGCCTATTCAGGGTGAAGGTGGCGTGAATACTGCAGCACAAGGCTTCAGCTATCTGGAAGATATCCGTCGAATTTGCAACCAGCACAACTGGCTGATGATGCTGGATGAAGTACAAACCGGAAATGGACGTACCGGCAAATATTTTGCTTACCAGCATACCAATATTATTCCAGATGTACTGACGACTGCTAAAGGCCTAGGCAACGGTTTTCCAATTGGTGCGGTAATGACTCAAGGCCGTGGTGTAGGCGTACTTGCTGCCGGAAATCATGGTTCAACCTATAGTGGTTCAGCACTAGGTTCACGTGTGGTTTATACCGTACTTGAACTTTTGGAAAAGGAAAATGCGCTGGAGAACGCAGCTCAAATCGGTCATTATATTGTGGACCAGATTCGTCAACAGCTGAAAGAATATCAGGTTAAAGTCCGCGGTTTCGGAATGATGATTGGTATTGAATTACCGAAAGACTGTGGCGAACTGGTAAATATCGCACGCGACGAGTACAAACTGATTATTAATGTAACTGCCGGTTCTGTGGTCCGTTTATTGCCGCCACTTAACATGACACAAGAGCAAGCCGATGATCTGATTCAGCGTCTAATCCCGGCAATCAAGAGTTTTCTTGAGGCTTAACAGATAAGAAAGTAATATAAAAAAGCCGCTCAGTGCGGCTTTTTTATACTCTTGTTTAAGATGCTTCCTGATAGACTCTGCCACCGGGAAGTTGACTAAAATACTGTTTCAGAGCATCCAGACAGCGATGAATTTTCATTGGCTGCTGTTCACGTCGAGAGATAACTGCATAAAGAGTAAAAGCAGGCAGTTTCCACTCAGGCAATACCTCAACCAAAGATCCATTAATCAGATCTTTCTGCACATCCAGATAAAGAATACGCGCCAAGCCATGTCCATGCTGACATAATGATTTCGCAACCAGCACATTATTACTGTACAGACGGCTACGCATTTCCAGATCAACAACTTCACTTGTCACACCATGCTGGAATGAAAACTGCTGATAATTATTCATGACATTAATTGGAATAAGATCATGATTTTTTAAATCTTCAGGACGTGATATTGGAGCAGACTGGTTCAGGTAACTTGGAGAAGCAACCAGAATCTGCTCAACACGGGCCAACGGCACGGCAGTCAGATTAGAATCCTCTATTTTTGAACTCATGCGTACAGCAATATCAATACGGCCTTCGATCAGGTCAATATATTTATTCTCAGCCTCAAAATGAACAGATAAACCGCGATGTGCAGATATCCAGTGAGACAGAGCAGGTACAAGATGCATGGCACCTATTTCTGGCGTGGTCGCAATGCGCAGGTCACCGACCAGTTCATCGCGCAGTTCATTAATTCGAACCTTTCCACGTTCAGCAGCAGCGAGCATTTCTCGACAGCTGTGGAAAAAAGCTTGTCCCGCTTCGGTCAGACTCAACTTCCGGGTAGAACGATGCAGAAGAATTACTTCCATTTCATTTTCTAATGAGCGGATTTGCTGACTGACGGCGCTTGTCGTAATACCAAGTTCACGAGCCGCACCGCTAAACGAGCTTTTTTCAACAACGCAAGCAAATACTCCCATTGCCCGGAGTTGATCTAACATAAAATTCCCTCTGAACTTTGAGCTGTTTTTATTATTCAATATTTGATAAAAACAACTCGTTGTATTATACGGGGATTTTCTAGTTTTGCATTAATTTATTAATTAATCGGTAAAATGCTTGCCGGATTGATCGGTTTACCATCCAGACGGATCTGGAATTCCAGCATAACCTGATTCGTACCACTAGAACCCATTTCAGCAATTTTTTGTCCTGCTGTTACATTATCACCGCTTTTTACCAGCATTTTACTATTATGTGCATAAGCACTAATATAACCATCTATATGCTTAATCAGAACCAGATTTCCATATTCTTTCAAGCCATCTGCCGCATAAACCACCTGTCCGTCTGCTGCTGCAAATACTGGATCGCCCAGATTTCCTGAAAAACGGGTTCCTTTAATATTACTTGCCGGATTATAAGCCTGAAGTACAGGCCCATTGGCCGGTTTCACCCATCGTAATGTCGTACTACGAACCGGTATGCTCGGTGTAGGGCTGGTTGGCTGGACAGTCGTACGAGTAGTTGTCGTTACAGGCGGCGGTGTTGGCAGAGCAACACGCTGACGCTGAATTGGGGCAGCCTGGGTCATCGGCTGGGTTTGACTACGGCGTGTACCTGAATTTTTCAGGCGCAGTGACTGGTTTACATAAATCCGGTAAGGGGCTGAAATATCATTCATTTCAGCAATACTTAAATAGCTCAGACCATAACGCGCTGCAATACCGCTTAAGGTGTCACCAGAGCGTACTGTATAGTAATCTGGTGCAGTTGCATAACGAGTCGGATTATTGATCTGAGGTTTAGAAGCACAACCTGTAAGAATCAGGGTAGAAACAACAGCAACCGACAACACTATTTTTTTCATGATTGTTGTAGTTGGAACAGGAAATAGGCGGTGTTGTGGAACCAATTGCATTGATCTCCCTCTCTTATATAGACTCAAAAAACAACTGCGCTAAGGGTATCAAAAAAGTCCGGTGAAAATCATTTCACCTTTCCTTTTTCACAAACTTATAACATAACTGGTTTGTCCGTGTTTAGCTGAGCTCAAGATCTGTTTGTAAACTCTCCAGTATTGCATAGTTGGTGGCGTCCATCTGAATTGGCGTAATACTCACATAACCATTGGCAATTGCAAAAAAATCCGATTGAATCTGGTGAATATTTTCTCGCGGTTCTGTTACTGCCTCACCAGCCAGACCAATCCAGTACACTTGGCGGCCACGTGGGTCTACATGGCTGGTAATCGGTTTAGATTGAGAACGTTGCCCCTGATAAGTAATCTGGGCACCTTTAAGTTCCTGTAGGTCTGGAATATTAATATTCAAGATATGACGTGGTGGTAACTGGGGCAAACCACGAGCAATAAAATCATGAACCCAACGAGCAGCAACCTTGAACTCATCAGGATGTACATATGAGCGTACATTACCGCCAGCAAGTGAAACGGCAATAGCCGGCTGCTTCATGAGACGGCCTTCAAAAGCAGCACCTACTGTGCCAGAGTACAGTACGTCATCGCCTAAGTTAGCTCCACTATTGATACCACTGACGACCAGATCAAACTCGAAATCAAACAGGCCATTCATAGACAGGTAAACACAATCTGCAGGTGTGCCATTAACAGCCCAAACATCTTCAGCAATAGGTACCGGTCTTAAAGGACGGTCTAGGGTTAACGCACTCGAATAACCACTCCGCTCGGCTTCAGGAGCAACCACAACTACACGACCTAAAGGTTTCAAGGCTTGTGCAAGCGCCTGTAGGCCTGGAGCAAACACACCATCATCATTGGCAATTAGAATATTCACACAAAAATCTCGGTTAAAAAAATGACTGTAGAGGACATTAAATTGAATTATTCAATAAATTATATATATTTGACTCTCTACATCTACCTATAAATTTGTGAAAACAATGATTAAGTCATTTTTATTACGGGGACTAATGAGTCTGGGGTTTGTTGCAGTCATGTCTCAGGCGGCATTGGCCAATGAGGGATTGACTCAGCAAGAGGCTGATACACTGGTCAAAGAAGATATTGCAGGCACTCAGGTACTGGCAGAGGTATGTCCAGCAATCTTGGGGAAAAATACGCGTCTGGACACTAATATCCAAAAGCTGATTAACAGCTATCTGGGAGAATACTCTGATTCCTCAATGACTTATGCCCGTTTGCAAAATGATATAGAGTATAAGCATGTGCTTGCTGAAGCACGTTCAGCTGCAAAAGAAGCTGATCAGGAAGAACAGAAATCAGTATGTCAGGATGTTCTGGACTTTGAGTAAAACATCGACTTAAAAATATAACCTGTTTTAGAAATCCCGGCTTTTCCAAGCCGGGATTTTTATGGTGCATGTACAGGCTAGATACACTTTATCTATTTTCTTTCCATGATTTTTGATTAAGCTGTTTTGCTAATTGCTTGTATTATGAGACTAAAACCGTATGAAATTAAAACACTTCTCTAAAATGGGTTTAGGTTTGTTCACAGCTCTTATGTTAACTGCGCCTGGTACTTATGCGGCAGAAAACAACAAAGCTGGTTCTGAAAATATTGATGTAACACCACAGCAGCAGGTTACCCAAGAAGAGCTCGCCGCTATTTATGTGTTGTCTGAGATTTGTCCGGGACTGATTGGTAAAGACCAGAAATTTAATGAGGGATATAGCCGTCTAGCTCAGGCACATATGCCTGGCGAGAAAAATGCAGTTTCTGCCCTAGAAAAACGCAGTAAAGCAAAAAATTTTCAGAGTGTACTGAAAGAAGCACGTCAGGATGCTAAAAATGCAGGCAAATCTAAAAACACCCAAGTTTGCCGTGACGTCGCTAGTTACGGTGCCTAATACCCGATAGTTACAATACTGTATGAAATAAGCTGGCTTCGTGGTAGAAGTCAGCTGTGCTTTGGCCTAAAATGCTAGCCTCTTTTTGTGCTCATATTAAGTATTGGAACCTCCTAGAATGACCCGAAAAAGTGCCATTGCTGCCCTACTCTTGTTACCGTCTTTCTCATATGCAGCAACAGTCCTCTCTTCTCCACCAGAATTGAATAATAAATCCTATGTTCTGATGGACTATGAGACCGGGCAAATCCTGGCTGCAAAAAATGAAAATGAAAAGCTGGCACCTGCCTCAATGACTAAAATGATGACCAGCTACATCATTGAGCAAAAATTATTAAAAGGTGAACTCACCGAAAACGAACAGGTTCGTATGAACGAGTCAGCCTGGTGCCGGGGAAGCAGTTCTGAATCATGTATGTACGTTCCTTTAAATGGAACAGCCTCTGTCCTGGAAATGCTGCGAGGTATCATCGTACAATCTGGTAATGACGCATCAAAGGCCGTGGCTGAACACGTAGCTGGGAATGAAGGTACATTCGCCCATATGATGAATCAGGAAGCAAAACGTATTGGCATGGTAAATACCCATTTCGTTAACTCGACAGGTATGCCAGCTGAAGGTCATGTTTCTACGGCCAAAGATATGGCCATACTTGCGCAGCACATCATTAAAGACAGCTCTAAATATTATCCGATCTATTCAGAAAAAGAATTTACCTTTAACGGTATCAAACAGGGTAACCGTAATGCCCTGCTTTATACTGACCCAAGTGTGGACGGCTTGAAAACAGGACACACTGATGAAGCTGGCTTCTGTCTGACTACTTCATCAAAACGTGGTCCAATGCGACTAATTTCAGTAATCTTTGGTGCGCCAACCATGCAGGAACGCGCAACTCAGACTCGTGATCTGCTGGGATGGGGTTATGCCAACTTTGAAACTGCCAATGTACAACCTGCAAAACAGGTTCTGGCTAAATCAAAAGTCTGGTTTGGTCAGGAAAATGAGGTTGAAGTAGGTCTTGCCGAGAACTTTAACGTGACTATGCCAAAAGGTCAGGCCGACAAAATTAAAACCCAGCTGGTGGTTCAGCCTAAACTAAATGCTCCCCTGCAAAAAGGCCAAGTAGTAGGTAAACTGGTGGCTAGCCTAGATGGTAAAGTTATTGCAGAAAAGCCATTAGTCGCATTAAAATCGGTAGAAGAAGCAGGTTTCTTTTCACGTATGATCGACCATATTAAACAGTTCTTTAGCAACTTGTTCTAATTACACTTTTTAAGCTTATGCTAAAGTTAGGGCATCTTTACTGCGGTATGGATGCTTTTTATTTTATACTGACCTGATTTTTGATTGGTTCCCCAGAAATGAATAACAATATTCGCTCCTACCTCGAACATACACCACAAGTTGATAACAGCTGCTACATCGATAGCATGGCAGTCGTTATTGGAGATGTGCATTTGGCTGAAAATGTTTCTGTCTGGCCTTTTGCAGTGGTACGTGGCGATGTAAACAGTATTCGTATTGGAAAGAACAGTAATGTACAAGACCATTGCATGCTGCATGTTAGCCATAAAAAAGCTGATAAACCTGAAGGTTCTCCACTGATTATTGGTGAAGATGTGACGATTGGACATCATGTAATATTACATGGCTGTACTATAGGAAACCGGGTACTGGTTGGCATCAAGACCGTTATTCTGGATGATGTCATCATTGAAGATGACGTAATGATTGGGGCAGGCAGTCTGGTACCGCCACGCAAGCAACTGGAGAGCGGTTATCTATATGTAGGGAGTCCTGTACAAAAAGTTCGACCACTTACAGACAAAGAAAAAGAATTTCTTCCATACTCAGCAAGACACTATGTGAAAGTCGCAAATAATTATCAGGAAAATTAATTTATAGCCTAATGATATCTCTTCTATCATTTAGGTTTAAAATTATCTTGTCCAAGAAAAAATCTATGAACTCTGCTTAAGATCAACACTAACCTAAACATAGTCAGCTATGAGAAAAGACTAAAAATGATATTAAAAAGTATGGCTTCGAAGGCATTTCAGTAAATGCCACGGACAGCTCTCTTTTATATAGTATTAGGCTTTTTAGACTTATCAGCGTTCCGAAAATTATATGATTGAGCTTGTCTGTCGTCAGTAGCATAATCAGCCATGAAACTGAGCCAGTTGAGCAAGGTGAATTTTATGAGTAGAAGAAAAGCTATAATCATTTTTTAAGAAAAGTCGATCTAATTTTTTATTGATTGATGAAAAAAAATTTAAAGACTATTTTGGTATAGCACTCAGCTACTATAACAATGCTTTTATCCTGCACTTTATCAACCTGGGCCATCTGTAAAAGCAGATTTGTTTGAAAGAATAACTCTGATATAAAGTTTCTGTATGATCAGCCGCTACTTGACCGGAATAATACAGCTATCAATTTTTTAAATCTAAAAATTCAGTTATATCTATAGTTCAGAAGTAAATAAAATTTAAGGGATTAATATTACTAAAGATATAAGTATGGTGGCTTTGGAACATCGGATCTTGAAACATCTGACTGTAAATGACGTTTGTGATCTGTAATATGGACAGGTAGCCAAGCGAAAAAGTTTCAATAATTGATCGATATTTTCCAGCACAGATAATAAGCAATAAAATATTATTCAATACTTAGTCTGGCATGAGCATAGCCATATCCGCCTAAATTTTGTAGAATACGGCTTTTACCTTCCGGTGCTTTTAAATGACTGCTTGGACACCACATGTGACTGTCGCAACCGTCGTAGAAAAAGATGGTAAATTTCTGTTTGTTGAAGAACAGGCTGAAGGCGTAACTCATACTGTATTTAACCAGCCTGCAGGCCATGTCGAAGCAGATGAAACAGTCGTTCAGGCTGCTGTGCGTGAGACCATGGAAGAAACTGGTTATGAGGTAGAAATACACTCTTTGCTAGGCATCTATACTTATACCCCTCCCATGTTTCCTGATCGCACTTATTATCGTTTCTGTTTTCTTGCCAAGGCAGGCACTTACCATGCTGATGCACCACTAGACACTGGTATTGTCGGCGCAGTATGGATGACTCTAGACGAGCTGACCGAGACAGCCCGTGCACGCAGTCCACTGGTCATCAAAGCAGTTCAAGACGCACTGTCAGGGCAAAAATTTCCTTTATCGCTCATCTATGAGCACCAAAATTCTCCCCTTATTTCAAATCTGGATGCTTAATCCTATGCAACAACGTGTCATCGTCGGTATGTCTGGTGGTGTAGATTCTTCTGTTTCTGCAGCACTTCTTCTTCAACAGGGTTATCAGGTTGAAGGTCTCTTCATGAAGAACTGGGAAGAAGATGACGGCACGGAGTACTGTACTGCAATGGAAGATCTGGCTGATGCACAGGCTGTCTGTGACAGAATCGGCATCAAGCTGCATACCGCAAATTTTGCAATGGAATATTGGGATCGTGTATTCGAACATTTTCTGGCCGAATATGCTGCAGGCCGTACGCCTAACCCGGATATTCTTTGTAACAAGGAAATTAAATTCCGTGCATTTCTAGATCATGCCGTAAAACTGGGTGCAGATTTTATTGCTACTGGCCATTATGCTCGCCGAGGTGAAACTAAATATAATTCGCAAGGTGAAGCTTATGCAGAACTATTGCGTGGCGTAGATACGAATAAAGACCAGACCTACTTTCTGCATGCTGTTCATGGCCGTGAAATTAACAAGACTCTATTTCCAGTAGGAGAAATAGAAAAACCGCAGGTACGTAAAATCGCAGAAGAGCTTGGTCTGGCCACAGCAAAAAAGAAAGATTCAACCGGTATCTGCTTCATTGGTGAACGCCGCTTTAATGACTTTCTTAAACAGTATCTGCCAGCACAGCCGGGGAAAATCGTTCTCGATGATGGTAAAGAGGTTGGTGAGCATCACGGGTTAATGTACTATACACTCGGCCAGCGCGGCGGTATTGGAATTGGTGGCTTAAAGGGTGCGGCTGAAGGTGCGTGGTTTGTGCTGTATAAAGATATTGCAGGTAACCGCCTGGTAGTAGGCCAAGGCCATGAGCATCCTCTTATGCAGAGTACAATTCTTTGGAGTGAAGCGATTGACTGGGTTGCGGGTGAACAGGAAATTCCTGCATCCGGATTACGTTGTACAGCAAAAACTCGTTATCGCCAAGCTGACCAGGATTGTACGGTTTATAAAGATGATTCTAGTACGCAAGGGGTACGGGTTGAATTTGATGATCCCCAACGCGCAGTTACACCAGGACAAAGTGTAGTATTTTATAGTGGTGAAGTTTGCTTAGGTGGTGGCGTGATTCATCATACCAATGCACCTGTTCCCGATTTTATTTAGCAAGGAAGTGATCAGGCATGGTTGATTTCCCCTTTCAACAGCCTCAAACCCTGAGTGAGCGCCAAAACAGGGCTTTAGCCTTGGCAGCCGTATTCCAGGCTACTCAGCTTACTCATATGACCGCCATGTCCGGTCAAAAAAGTATGGGCGAAAGTGGCAATTTCTATTTCGAACAGCTGATTAAAGCCAGTTTGAATATTCGCCCAACTGTTAATCATTCTAGCCAGACACTCGATTTTTTTAATCACCTTGCCGATATATCTTTAGGTTTAAAAACGCTGGAAAGCAGTATAATCCAGCCTTTTTCAAGCACCCCCAAATCTCGTATTCCTAAAATCTCGGCAGCTAAACTGCCCATGTCGTATGCTATGGCCTTGCTGCAATTAGAAAAGAAGGTTTATCGGAATCCGGAATATGTCCAGATTATTGAAAAATCTCAGCAAAAAATATTAAAACAGCTTTCTTTTTTCGATAATAATTATTTGCACCCCAGTATTCTTGCCAATCTTGCCCAGACCTATGTCGATACAGCAGGACAGATTAATCCGCGTATTTTAGTTCGTGGTAACGCTGAAGCATTTAAAGACACACAACATACCAACCGGATTCGCGCCAGCCTGTTTACTGGTCTGCAAATGGCACATTTGTGGCGTCAGCTCGGTGGCAGCTCCTGGAATATGATTTTCAGGAAACGTAAATTACTACAGGATATTCAGGATCTCGCTCGTTTACAGTATCAGGCGGTTTAACTGATGCAAAATGGGCTTGCTGCTTAGCTTTAATTCCAGACTTCAAGGAATCACTATGAACGCTTTAACTGCACTTTCACCACTCGACGGGCGCTACGCAAGCAAATGCGATGCATTACGCCCTTATCTTTCTGAGTTTGGCCTGATCCATGCCCGTGTTACTGTTGAAGTGCGTTGGTTACAAGCGCTCGCAAAACATCCTGAAATTACTGAAGTTGCTGATTTTAGTGCTGCAACCAATGCTGCTCTTGACCAGATTGTTACAGAGTTTTCTGAAGCTGATGCTAACCGGATCAAGGAAATAGAGCGCACCACTAACCATGATGTCAAAGCAGTCGAATATTTCTTGAAAGAAAAAATTGCCGGTATTGATGAGCTAAAGAATGCAGGTGAATTTATTCACTTTGCCTGTACATCTGAAGATATAAATAATCTGTCTCATGCATTAATGCTGAAAAATGGCCGCGATGTGCTACTGAAAAGCATGCAACAGTTATTAAACTCAATTATTGCCCTGGCTGAAACGCACGCAGACCAGCCAATGTTGTCCCGTACTCATGGCCAGACAGCCAGTCCGACTACCTTGGGTAAAGAAATGGCAAATGTTGCCTATCGTCTGGCGCGTCAGATCAAGCAATTTGAAAATGTTGAACTGCTTGGAAAAATCAATGGTGCAGTAGGTAACTATAATGCCCACCTTTCAGCTTATCCAGATATCAACTGGTCAGCATACTCTCAGGCTTTTGTTGAGTCTCTAGGTCTCACCTTTAATCCGTATACAACTCAGATTGAACCGCATGACTACATGGCGGAACTCTTTGATGCCCTACGCCGCTTCAACACCATCCTGATCGATTTTAACCGGGATGTATGGGGTTACATTTCTCTAGGTTATTTCAAGCAAAAACTTAAAGAAGGTGAAGTTGGTTCATCCACCATGCCACACAAAGTTAACCCGATTGACTTTGAAAACTCTGAAGGTAACCTCGGTATCGCTAATGCAGTACTGGCTCACTTGGGTGAAAAATTACCTGTTTCTCGCTGGCAGCGTGACCTGACGGACTCTACCGTACTTCGTAATATGGGTGTAGGTTTTGCACAAAGCCTGATTGCGTTTGATGCATGTCTTAAAGGTGTAGGTAAGCTTGAGCTAAATGCTAACCGCCTGCTTGAAGATCTTGATCAGGCACAGGAAGTACTGGCAGAACCGATTCAAACAGTAATGCGTCGTTACAACGTAGAAAAACCTTATGAAAAATTAAAGGCATTAACTCGTGGCCAGGCTATGACGCGAGAGATGATGGTAAACTTTGTAAATGGCAGTGAGCTGGAAGCCGTGCCTGCTGCTGATCGTGCCCGTCTTGCTGAAATGACCCCCGCAACTTATACCGGCAATGCTGCTGAACAGGCAAAACAGCTTAAAGAGCTGATTGAAAAAATCTAATTGAAAAATAAAAAAGCGGAGCTTTGGCTCCGCTTTTTTATTATGATGACTTTAACTCATATATTTAAACTTAAAGTTTTCTAAAATTAAAATGATTGATTACCATTTACATGCGAAACATTGGGGTGTCTTTATAATTTTAGCTTTGGCTGTGATGATTGCCAGCATTCATCCAATGGAGCTATCTTCTTATCTTCTCCATCAACTCGGCACTCTATTGATGTGGATTGCTCTGATTATTCTTATTAAGAAAATCGGACTCGGCTTTGGTAGCGTAACTTCTTATATTATCTTTCTGCTGATTCATGTATTAGGTGCCCATTATCTCTATTCTTATGTTCCTTATAATGAATGGTTCATTCAGTTATCAGGGATAGATTTGAATCAGATGATGGGCTGGCAACGTAACATGTATGACCGTCTGGTACACTTTGCTTATGGTTTACTACTCTATCCGGTATTTTTAAGGTTACATCAGGTTTGGCTACCAGATTTGAAACCTTGGATATGGTTTATCCTTGTGATTGAGTCTGTCATGAGTACCAGCCTGATTTACGAATGGATAGAATGGCTGATAGCAATTAACTTATCACCTGAAGCTGCAGAAAACTATAATGGCCAGCAAGGTGATATTTGGGATGCACATAAAGATATATTGCTTGCAACTCTCGGAGCAATAATGACAGGTATCATCGTTTTAATTAAGGAGAATTATAAAACTTTATTAAATAGATCTTGAAATATTATTAAATAATTTTTTTTAATATTTTTATAAAATGTAGTTATCTAGATTTATAGTAATATTCTTTTAAACAAAAATTTATTTTACTTAGTTGAAATAAATATATACATATTAATATGTAAATAAAAATTAAGCTTGAAAAATTAAATTCACTGTTTATAAATGATTACAATCTACTCTTAATAAGATTCTAATTTGTATATTACGAGCAATAATTATATTTTATTGAGATTATAACCCTTTTCTCTTTAATTACTATTTACTCTAAAAATACGCTTAAATTTTTCTTTGATTATCTTTAATTTTATTAAAAATAATCACAACTTATGGAATATCTATTATTAAAGCTAACTTTATTAAAAAATTTTTATTGAAAGCTGAATACTATTCATTTTTATAAAAAATAAGAAACAAAATATTAGTATTATTTTTTAATAAAATTAAATATTATTAAAATCAAATTAGTACAATAGAATTTTTATTATCTTCACAAAAGTTAACTATTTCTCTTATTTTAATACTGTATAAATATTATACACATTATAATCAATACAGGTGAAGAAATGGCACATAATATTATTTTAGTTACTTGGAATGAATCAGAACAAGCCTTTGAAAATTTTAGTAAATTTAAAGACTCCCCTATTAAGGATATTAATGAAGTTACGCTTTTAAAACGCCAAGAAAATGGTAGTTTTAAAATTGAAGAACAAATAGACCCCAAACAAAATAATGGGATTTTAAGTGGCAGCCTATTGGGTTCTTTAATTGGAATATTGGGTGGTCCACTTGGCTTACTTTTAGGTTTTACCACGGGTGCATTAATTGGTGGAACCTATGATATTAATCGTGAACAAGATGATTTAGCTGTACTGGCTAGAATTAGCCAAGCATTACCCCTCGGCACTGTGGGTATACTCATTGATATTCATGAAGCGTCTGAAGATTTTATTGATGCGCTTTTTGAAAAAACCGGAGCAACAATTTATCGCTGGGATTATGAAGATGTACAGGCAGAAATTGAAGCCAGTATTGAAACCTGGCAAGAAACTCAACGTATTGCGAACTTGACTTTGAAAGAACAGAAGAAAGCTGAGCATAAAGCAAGACGTCAAGCTAAATGGGAAGCTTTTAAATCTCATTTCCATCGTGAGCATGCTAAATAATTTCCCTGTATAATTGTCCTGTTTTTACATCAATATAATTTCCTATTAAAAAAGCTCACTTTAGTGAGCTTTTTTAATCCAACTTCACGATAATCTTAAAGTTCTGGATCACGCATCTGTACCAGATTAGAACTGGCTTTAGCTAAGGTATCCATTACTTTATTTAGTACTGCTGGCACCAGTGCATCTGTCATTTGCGCGGCCTGAAGACCCAGTTTTTCGCCTAAAGTTGGTTTACGGCGAGTTGAAATAACATACACATCATGCTGTGGTAGAGCACTCAGTAAATACTCATCTGAAGTTTTCAGCTCATCTACTAAATTTAAATCTAGAGCATCCTGACCATACCAGTGCTCACCTGTTGCTACTTTCTCAACATTTAGTTTTGGGCGGTATTTTTCTACAAAATGCTTAAACAAAGCATGGGTCTGTTGCAGTTCCTGCTCAAATTTGGCTTTACCTTCTGGTGTATTTTCGCCGAACATAGTAACAGTACGCTTATATTCGCCTGCAGTATAAAGCTCAAAATCGACATTATGTTCTTTTAATAAACGGTTAAAATTTGGTACCTGAGCCACAACACCAATTGAACCAACAACAGCAAATGGTGCGGTAATAATTTCATTTGCAATACAGGCCATCATATAACCACCGCTGGCAGCAACTTTGTCTACACAGATAGTTAAGTGAAATCCTGCATCACGTAAACGCACCAGCTGTGCTGCTGCGAGTCCATAACCATGTACCATTCCACCCGGACTTTCCAGACGCACCACTACACGGTCTTTTCCTGCTTTAGCCGTTGCCAGAATCAAGGTGATTTCTTCACGCAGATTTTCAACAGCTGAAGCTTGTACGTCACCTTTAAAATCGATGACATAAATTTTCTGGTTATTTTTTTTACGTGCCCGCCCTTCTTTTGCCAGTTGTTGAGCAAGTTGCAATAATTCGAGTTTAGACGCTGTTGTCTGTGCAATTTTTTTTCGTTGTTCATTGACACGCGCATTAAGATGGCTGATACGAATCTCTGCGGGTAACTTTGGCGTATGAAATAACATAAAAAATCTATTCTCAGTTTAATTCGGTTTGTATCTTTAGATTAGGTCACTACTGGCATTTTTCAATAGCCTTATTATGTTTGTTATTTGCTCGTTCTTGTCTGATCAATAAAGCATATTGATTCATGATTGCTTTGATGGCGAATAAACGGAAATATATCCAGAATAATCCTGAATATAATACACCTATAATGAAAGCATTTATTGGCCACCAAGTTTGAATCCAGAAGTTACCATGTCGGCCATTTTCAAAAGGGGTAAGCAGTGAGTACATCAGAATAAATAAGGCCAGGAACAGAAGAATAAAGCAATATTCTTTAAAAGGGGTATGCATAAAAGGTTCTTTACCTTTAAGTTGAGCAATGCGATAACGATACATTTTAAAATCAGAATTTGCCTTAATATAAGCTCGCCATTTTTGGCCAACCTTAATATTACTTTTTTGTCGTTTTAACCAAAAATAAAGTACAAAGCCGATTAAACTCGATAAAACCACAAAGATGTCATATAACCAGCGATGATAATTGGTCATTCCCGGACTTTGAGATGTTGCAAACAAGCCATGATGGGGTATTAAAGTTGTAAGAGCTATACTCAATCCTACCATCAGCATAGCAAAATATTGATCTATATATTTGGTGCCAAACAGAACCTGGAATAAGTCTTTTAAAGCATGTTTCGAAATTTTTGCGTATTCTCATTCTTCCGGTGTCAGTTGCATTATTCTTTTAGTATGAAATTTTTATATCTCGCATCATAACAAAAAAACAGAGTATCAAGACTCTGTTTTTTTTAATATCTCAGGTTAAATAATTAGCCGAAGCGTCCTGTAATATAAGCTTCAGTCAATTGATGATCAGGCTGTGTAAAAACCTTTTCTGTAGAGTTGACCTCAATCAGATCACCTAAATGGAAATAAGCTGTCCGGTCAGATACACGCGCTGCCTGCTGCATCGAGTGAGTTACAATTGCAATAGTATACTGATTCGAAAGCTCCGAAATCAGTTCCTCTACCTTTGCAGTCGCAATCGGGTCAAGTGCAGAACATGGCTCATCCATTAATATCACTTCTGGACTTACTGCAATAGTACGGGCAATACATAAGCGCTGCTGCTGTCCACCTGAAAGTCCTGTACCAGGCTGATTCAAACGGTCTTTGACCTCATCCCAAAGTCCAGCCTTACGCAGGCTGTTTTCGACAATTTCTTCAAGGTCGTATTTGTCACGTGCCAGACCGTGCAATTTAGGCCCATAAGCAACATTATCAAAAATCGATTTTGGAAACGGATTCGGCTTCTGGAACACCATTCCGACCTGTGCACGCAATAATACGACATCCAGATTTGGATCATATATATCTTGCTGATCCAGTGTTACTTTTCCTGTAACCCGGCAGCTGTCAATAGTATCGTTCATGCGGTTCAAAGTACGCAAAAATGTTGATTTACCACAGCCTGATGGTCCAATGAACGCAATCACTTCATTTTCATAAATTTCAAGGTCAATTCCTTTGATCGCTTCTGTTTCGCCATAATAAACATGGACATCATCAGTGCAGATTTTGACTTTGTGTGCTGTTTCTTTTTTAGACGCTGCAGATGTATCGAACTGGGATACAAACGAAGTTGCAGATGTCTTGCCTGATCCGGTGACAGGTATTTGGGTTGGTTCTGAATTCACGGACGGTTCCTGCTTGTAAGCATTCATAACATTAGTATTCATATCTTGTCCTCAATTACCAGCGCACTTCAAATTTCTTACGTAACCAGATGGCCAAGCTGTTTAGGCCAATCATGAGTGCCAGCAGCACAATAATGGCGGCGGCTGTACGCCCTTCAAAAAAGTTACGTAATTCATTACCCTGCCACAGAAAAATCTGTACAGGTAAAGCCGTGGATTGATCTAATGGAGAGGTTGGCACACTGGCCACAAAGGCACTCATACCAATCAATAATAGAGGAGCTGTTTCGCCTAGTGCCTGCGCCACCCCAATAATTGCACCGGTTAAAATACCTGGTAATGCAAGAGGTAACACATGATGAAAAATAGTTTGTACACGGGATGCACCCAAACCTAATGCAGCTTGACGAATTGAGGGAGGTACAGCTTTTAGTGAGGCCCGTGTCGTGATAATAACCGTAGGCAATGTCATCAAACTCAGTACCAGACCACCCACTAACGGTGCTGATAATGGCAGATGCATCCAGCCAATAAAGATCGCAGCGCCTAGTAAACCAAATACAATTGAAGGTACAGCAGCCAGGTTATTGATATTCACTTCAATAATATCGGTAATATAATTTTTTGGCGCAAATTCTTCCAGATAAATCGCACTTGCCACACCGATTGGAATCGAGATAAAGATGACAATCAGCATCATAAACAGCGACCCCATAAAAGCGCCAGCCAGTCCTGACGTTGCAGGAGAACTACGCGAATCGGGATTCATAAAGATTTGAGTATTAAATGAAGTGGTCAATACACCTTGTGCTTCCATTTCATCTGCAAGCTTGCGTACTTCTGGACTTAACTGCTGCTGCTCATCCGGAAGATCACGGTCAATCTGGCCACGTACCCAGACATCTACGTTGGCATCAGCCAAAATCTTGATGTCTTGCGTTTTACCAATTAAAGCGGGATTTTCAAATACCATATCGCGTAATCGGTAAGATTCCGAGCTGGTATAAATCTCTCCTAGCTCATCACGCTGTGGCGCCAGTGCAGGTGCTTTAGAAATAATACCATTTACGATCAAAGCATCCCAATCTACCATACCCATCTTTGTTTGCCAGGCAATGTAGCGCTCCTGGAACTGGGCTGGACTTTCGCCTGCTTTTTGAACTGGACGTGGTCCGGCGTCAATAATATTAGGGTCAAAATATACAGGTACCGACATACCAGCTTGCCAGAACGCGGGCAAACCTTTAATCAGAATACTGCCAAACAGTAAAGCCACAAAGAATAGCCCGGCCATTACTGCACTAAAGCCAGCAATACGGAAGATTTTCTCTTTACGATGACGCTTACTGAGTGATTTGGCAATTCTGTCTTTACGTTTTGCACGCAAATCAGCAGCAGCTTGAGCATCGAATATATCTTTTTGGCCCAGCGGAGAAGTATTGGATGTACTCATTCATATTGCTCGCGGTATTTACGCACAATGTAAAGTGCAACAATGTTAAGACCCAAAGTAATTACAAACAGGGTTAAGCCCAAGGCAAACGCTACCAATGCTTGTGGACTGGCGAAATCAGTGTCACCAGTAAGCTGGTTAACGATGGTAACTGTTACTGTAGAGACAGCTTCTAGCGGGTTACCGTGCAGGATTGGACTGTTACCCGCAGCCAGCACCACGATCATGGTCTCGCCAATGGCACGTGAAGCAGCTAGCAAAAAGGCACCAATAATTCCGGGTAAAGCTGCTGGAAGTACTACCTGCCGAATGGTTTCAGACTTGGTCGCTCCAAGTCCCAGTGAACCGTCCCGTAGTGAACGCGGCACCTGAGTAATAATGTCATCTGACAGTGAAGAAACAAAAGGAATAATCATAATTCCCATCACAAAACCGGCAGTCAGTGCACTGGTTGCATTGATATGCAGGCCAACCGTATCTCCCAGCATCTTAAAGAACGGGCCAATGACCATTAAAGCAAAGACACCATAAACAATCGTCGGAATACCCGCCAGAATCTCAATAGTGGGCTTCGCCCAGGAACGTAAACCTGGAGATGCATATTCAGCCAGATAAATCGCAATTAACAGTCCAATTGGGACAGCTACCAGCAAAGCGATAGCACTGACCATGAGTGTGCCCCAGATCAGTGGCAACAAACCATAACTGCCTTCTGCGCCACCTGATGTACTAAAGCCCGGATTCCACTCTGTTCCAAAAAAGAATTCCAGAGGACTGACGAACTGGAAAAAGCGCATTGCTTCACTAAACATCGAAAGTACAATGCCAATCGTGGTCAGAATAGCAACTCCTGAACATAAAATCAGGCCAATATTAATGGCTTTTTCGACCTGATTACGTGCTCGGTACTGCTGACTTACATGTTTTTTTGCCCAGACCAGACCACCTAGCGCTACAGCAATAACCACAGCCATTTTGGCAAAGTTACCAATCATCTGGAATTTGGCTAACTGTTCTGCCGCTGCAACTTCATAAGCTGCTGGTTGATCACTTACCCCAAAACCTGATGCAATTGCCCTGATTCGCTCAACGATAACATCCAGTCCAGCAGGATCCAGTGCCGCTACAGTCGCTGCCGGTATATTATTAAGAATAATATGCTTCAGAATATTTGGCTCAACCAGATTCCACACAATTAAAATTATAAAAGCCGGTATACCACACCATAATGCAACCAGTGCGCCATAATAGCCCGGACGCGAATGCAGACTGGCAGAATTATTCTCTTTACCTGCCAGTTTACGGCTTTTGGTGAGCCCAACCTGATAAGCAATTGCAATCAGCGCCAGTAACACTCCAATGAGCAGCAGATTCATGTATTCTCCACAATTCTTTCACATGACCGCATGAAAAAATCTTATTTACGCGAAAGCTGATGGCAGGTCTTCCCTACCATCAGTCTTGAATAAGTCCACCTTACTGAACAGTTTTACCTGCTTTAAAATTTGCCAGTACTTTGGCACGTTCTGAGTCAGACAGTGAAATCAAGCCAGCCTTTTCAAGTTTAGAACCTTTACCTGAAACCTTTTTATTCAGGAAGTATTCTACATACTGCTCAAGTCCTTTGATTGATTTCAGGTGCTCACCTTTTACATAGAAGAACAGTGGACGGGAAACAGGGTACTTACCAGAAAGGATAGTTGCTTCAGACGGTGTTACATTATTTACTGTTGCTACACGCAGGCGGTCACGGTTCTGGTCATAAAAACCTAGACCAAATACACCAACTGCGCTCGGATTTGTTTTCAGACGGCTGAGTGTTTCAGTATAGTCACCTGAGATTTCAATGACACGACCATCTTTACGGAAAGTCGAACATACAGTTTTTTGAGTATCTTTATCTAGATTCTTGTTGTACTCATATGCCTTACAGCCCAGATCAACCATTTTTTCCTGGAACACTTCACGTGTACCGTGGTTAGATGCTGGAATAACTAAAGTAATCGGTTCATTTGGCAAGGTCTTGTCAATCTGGTTCCAGCGAGTATACGGGTTAGCAACCAGTTTACCTTTAGAAGGCAGTTTTTCTGCCAGTGCCGCATATACATGGTAAGGCTTTAACTTGAAGGCTGCCTTGTTGGCATTTGATGCAAATACAATACCGTCATAACCGATCTTGATTTCCTGAACTTTGTTTACACCAGCTTTTTTACAGCTAGCAAGTTCAGTATCTTTAATTTCACGTGATGCATTTGCAATATCAATTGTATTGTCGCCTACACCCTGACAGAACTGTTTTAGTCCGCCCGAAGTGCCACCAGAACCTACAACTGGTGTTTTAAATTGTGGAAAAGTATTACCAAACTCTTCAGCAACAATACTCGCATATGGAAGGACGGTTGAAGAACCGGCAATCTGAATGGTATCGCGAGCCGCATTCGCGGTTGTTGCTGCAGCTGCCCCAGTAACTGCTAAAATGATGCCAACATGACGTGGATTTAAGCGCATTCTCTTCTCTCTTAATTTTGCAATTTTTCCGTACTCCACTTGTTTACAGTGTTAGTACATTTTGGATAAGTGCATTTTGAGTTTAAAATATGACAAATAAGTTACACCTTTATGACACTTTCATGATCTCATCTACAGCATTTCATGCATTAAATTAACTATATAATTATATTAGATTTTTTATTTTAATTTTTTTAAATAACAAGATTAAGCATTTAAAATTATATTAAAAAGATTGGGTCAAAAATTTAATCCCTACGTCTCATAAACAAGAATTAATTCTGTATCACTTTTATTAAGGTAGTTTTTCACTGTAATAGATCTCTACAGATTTTGAGTTATCTTAAAAAATTTCAGTGGGACTAATCTATAAAAGTTAGAATTGAGCTTTTTATATTTAGAAGATGTGATATAGCTCATTACATAAATAGTGTACTAGCTAACAGATATTTAAGCCTAATAAGAATTTCATCAATAAGTTCCCTGTTATGGGAGTGCGATCAAGCAGAGCGTTTGTATATTTTCTCAAGCCCTATAAATAGAAATTTATGGATTGAAGTATTCTAATATCCTCAGTTAAAAAAATTTTAAAGGAAAGTGTTTAATACCTGAAATCTAAAAACTGGACTATTGGTTTATAGATTTATCTTAAAATATTTATTGTTCATTAATTTATAGTTCTAGCATAAAAATATAAAATCCACTTTAAAATCGGGGCTTACTCCAGTTTTCAAATCTCCTCTTAAATTGATAAAAAGAGATCATTCGATCTCTCTTTATATAGAAAACAAAATACTTAAATAATTGTTTTTAAGGATTAGGCTGGATCCCGCCAGTCAATACAACATTTCTTTTGCGATAATAGACAAAATACATAATAGCCAGTGCACTGAGCCATACAGGTGCCAAAATAACGGCTGAGCGCATATCTGGTGTCAGGCTCATGATCGTTAAAATGAAAAACATAAAAGCAATCGTTAAATAATTTGTCCAAGGACTGGCAATAGCTTTAAATGCAGTCAGCCTGTGTTGCTGCTTCATCACTTTTACAAACTTCAAATGAGTGACTGAAATCATAAGCCAGTTAATTACTAATGCAGCAACCACCAGCATCATAAGAAAACCAAACGCTTTTTCTGGAATAATATAGTTAATGACTACACAAAGTGCAGTAATCGAACCGGATACAGCCAAGGCTGCGACTGGAATTCCACGGCGATTCACTTTTTTTAGAAACTGCGGTGCATTGCCCTGCTCTGCCAGTCCGTGCAGCATACGACTATTACAATAAATACAACTGTTATAAACTGAAACTGCTGCGATCAGTACGACCAGATTCAAGACATTGGCTACACCATGATTATTTAAAGACTGGAAAATTAGTACAAATGGGCTCCCCCCTTGTGCCACCTGATTCCAGGGATATAAACTCAACAGAATACCGATTGCGCCAATATAAAAAATCAAGATACGGTAAACAATCTGGTTCGTAGCTTTTGGAATATTTTTCTCAGGATTTCGTGTTTCTGCGGCTGCAATTCCAATTAGCTCTAGTCCACCAAATGCAAACATAATAGCTGCCATAGCCATTACCAGGCCAGAAATACCATTTGGGAAAAATCCGCCGTGCTGCCATAAATTGGCTATTCCGGCTTCTGGCCCAGCTGCACCTGAAAACAGTAAATAGGCACCAAAACCAATCATGCTCAAGATGGCAATAATTTTAATGCAGGAAAATAAAAATTCTGTTTCTCCAAAAAAACGGACATTAATAAAGTTAATGCCATTAATCAGTATAAAAAATCCCATTGCAGTAATCCAGGTGGGTATTTCAGGCCACCAGAACTGTATAAATGTTCCAATAGCACTCAATTCAGCCATACTTACCAGTACATATAAAACCCAGTAATTCCACCCAGACATGAAACCTGCCATACGGCCCCAATATTTATTGGCAAAATAGCTAAATGAACCGCTCACAGGTTCCTCTACCACCATTTCTCCCAGTTGACGCATAATGAGGAAAGCGATGATGCCTGCAATTGCATACCCCAGTAAAACTGAAGGGCCAGCAAGTTTAATGGTTTGTGAAATTCCCAGAAATAATCCGGTTCCAATAGCGCCTCCTAGTGCAATCAGCTGTATATGCCGGTTAGAGAGACCTTTCTTCAATGTATTTTGATTTGTGTCCACAGTTTTATCTCCATTGAAGGCGTAATATCCTTTACACCCTTTATCATTGTTTAGAGAAATTAAGTCAGGAGCACCAAGTAAAAACCAGTGCTCCTTAAGGTCAGATTAAAATAATTTATAAAAAAATAACCGATTGATTTTTAATAAATTAGAAAGATATTGCATTTTTGCATTCTACATAGTGCTGTTCTGTTTTAAGTTTTTGGTAGCCGAAATTACCATAGTCATAACGCGCTACGACATCAGCAAATTTAAGCAGGCTCACCGGAGCATCCATTGCCGGTAATTTAAGTTCAATCAGGCTTAAACCATCATATGCCTCTACCTGATCTAACGCATTTTTTAGCTGGCCAGCGGTCTCGACCATAGAGGTCTGATATTTTTCTTTACCATTGAACACCTGTACCAATTCAGTATATTTCCAGTTCTGAATATCGTTATAGCTGGCATTTTCACCCAGAATTAATCGTTCAATCGTATAACCCCCATTGTTGAGTACAAAAATAATGGGTTTAAGACCATAACGGATAATCGTAGAAAGCTCCTGCACTGTAAGTTGCAATGAACCATCGCCAATAAATAAAATTTGCCGACGTTTTGGTGCAGCGAGCAAACTGCCAAGTAATGCAGGCAAGGTATAACCGATTGAGCCCCATATAGGCTGGCAGATATACTTGGCAGTTACCGGTAAACGTAGCCCAGATAATGCTGTATTTGATGTTCCTACTTCACCCAGAATTACATCATCTGCTTTAAAGAAATCACCAATATATTTCCAAAGGATTTCATGCGACAGCTTCTGGTGTTCTGATACCTGAATTCGCTCAGTGGCTGGCGTCTCAAGTGTAGGTTTAAGCGACTTTTTAGCTGTGACCCGTAGATTCAGTGCTGTCAGCAATTCGCCCATTTCAATTCCCGGGAAGTTTTTACGTGCGGTATTGACTTCATACCGTTTAATTTCAATATAGCTGTCTTTATTGATTTTATGTGAAAACATACCCGTACCAATATCGGTAAATCTGGCTCCGATTCCAATCAAGCAGTCTGAACATTCGATCAGATTTCTTACAGATAGTTGACTGGCCGCACCAACATACACACCTGCATAATGTGGCGATGATTCATCCATAATATTTTTAGCTGTGGGAAGACAGGCATAAGAGATACCTGTTTTGGCAGAAAGTTCAGCTAATAATGTTGTGACATTAAAAATATCGGCTTCATTATCAATTAGTAGAGCAGGTTTTTTTGCTTGAGATAAGCATTTAAATAATTCGTCTACTGCCTGTTCAAGTATTTCAGGATCACTTACCGGACGTTCCAGACACAGCGGTTGATCATCTATCTGAATCTTCACATGGGTAATATCGGAAGGCAGCTGAATATGTACTGGACGGCGTTCTAGCGCGCACTGGCGCAGTACCCGGTCAATTTCTGAAGCAGCATTAGCAGGTGTCAGACGGGTCTGGGCTACCGTAAACTCACGCATGCAGTTCATAATATTGTCATAATTACCATCAACCAAGGTATGATGTATTAAAGCACCCTGAGTAACAGCATGCAGTGGTGGAATGCCTGAAATATGGATTAGGGGTACATTCTCTGTATAGGCCCCCGCAATTCCATTAATGGCGCTCAGGTCACCAACACCGTAAGTGGTGGCCAATGCAGAGAAACCATTAATACGCGCATAACCATCAGCAGCATATGCTGCGTTAAGTTCATTACAGTTACCAATGAATTCAATTTTCGAGTCAGCTTCAATTTGTTCCAGATAAGATAGGTTGAAATCACCTGGCACACCAAAAATATGCTTGATACCCAGTTCGCTTAACCGTTTATTTAAAAAATTACCGATTTCCATGAACATTTTTATCATCCTTCTCATCTATTTTTATTCCATAGAAAGATAATATTTCATCTAAAACTTATATTTCATGCATAATCGAAACGGATTTTAATAAAAATACATGATATGTGTATCATAAAGGAATAAGGTGCATATAATGGATAAATTTGACTGGCAAATCATTCAGGCGCTGCAGAGAAATGGCAGATTGACCAATCAGGAAATGGGTGAGCTTATTGGACTGTCAGCATCACAATGCTCGCGCAGACGGCAATTTCTAGAACAGAAAGGAATCATCATCGGGTATACCGCGCGTATTCACCAGCAAGCTTTAGGCCTTGAAGTTACCGCAATGGTACATGTAAATTTAAGAGTACATGAGGCCAAAAACCAGCTAGCATTTCAGGAGCTGATTGAAAGTGAAGAATGCATACAGGATGCTTTTTCTTTAAGTGGTGATGCAGATTTTATTTTAAAAGTAGTAGCAGAAAATCTGGAGCAACTTTCGCACTTTGTGACAGAAAAGTTATTATCTTGTGATTTTATTGGTCACATAAAATCTTACATTGTTTTGAAAAAATTTAAAGAACAGAATCAATTTATGCTCAAGAATAAAGTTCCCTCCTATACTTCCTAAATTACTCCATACGAAAAAATCTATGACGAGAGAAACTCCAGATTATTAATCCACCATAATAAAAAGCCGGTATCATAGACACCGGCTTTTTATAGGAACAATGTTTAGGCAATCGGCGGAGTATAACTACCCTGCTGGATTGATTCCTTGATTCGGTCAGCTTCGGTTAAAACCAGATCAAGTAAATTCTTTACATTTTCTAGTGTTGCTACCGGGCTCAAGGTCGTCATTTTCAGAGACTGAACCTGCCCCACTTTAGTTACGCCAATATTAGCTTCACCGCGGGCAAACAGCTCATCTGCTACATTCTGGTTCAATGCATCTAAAAATTCAGCTGGATATCCTGCTGGAACAACACGGAACAATACTGATGCGAATTGTGGTTCAACCAGAAGTTCCAGATCATCAGTTGCTTTGATGTAGTCTGCTACTTCACGTGTCAATTTCACGCCATGATCAATCATTGAACCATAAAGCTCTTCACCCAGTGCTTCAACCGTCATCCATAATTTCAACGCATCGAAACGACGTGTTGTTTGTAAAGACTTAGACACCAGGTTCGGCACGCCATGCTCTTCATCATAAGCTGAGTTCAGGTATTCTGCTTCATAGTGCATGAAACGGTAGTTCGCTTCATCTTTAAGCAAAAACGCGCCACAAGAAATGGTTTGGAAATAATGTTTATGAAAATCGAGTGTCACAGAATCAGACAACTCGATACCATCTAGCATAGAGCGATAATCATTAGACAGAATCAGTGCACCACCCCATGCTGCATCAATATGCATCCACGCACCATATTTATTGGTAATTTCACGGATCTGTTTTAAAGGATCGATTGCACCGGCATCGGTTGTACCTGCGGTTGCCACTACACATGCCACAATCTTGCCTTCAGACTGAAGGTGAGCCATGGTTTTTTCCAGTGCATCGACATCCATCTGGGCATTTTCGTTCACAGGAACAGTGACTACTGACTGGAAACCCATCCCCATCATTGCCATGTTCTTCTGCACAGAGAAATGTGCATTTTCAGAACAGATGACTTTGACATTACGCATTGCTTCTGCAGGAATACCATCACGCTGAACAGACCACGGATTACCGTTTTCATCTTTCCAGTTTTTCGCGATACAGGCATCACGCGCAAGTAATACGCCCATCAAGTTTGATTGTGTACCACCTGAGGTAAATACACCTGCCTGACCTGAACCATAACCTACTTTTTGGCGTAACCAGTCAATCAGTTGCACTTCCATCAATGATCCGGCTGGGCTTTGATCCCATGAATCCATTGACTGGTTAGTTGCATTGATGAGTACTTCAGCAATCTGGCTTGCCACCATAGTTGGGCAATGCAGATGCGCCAGCGAATGTGGATGGTGTACTTTCAGACTTTTATTCAGAAAAAGCTCAACCATACGTTCAAGCGATTTCTGTACACCCAACCCTTCTTTAGAAGGATGAAAGGCGATTGCTTCACGGAGTTCCTTGATACTGCCGCCAGTATACATTTTATCGTTTTGCAACCATGCTGCTACGGCTTTAGTCGCCTGTTCCATTGCTGACTCATAGTCAGCAATGGATTGAGCATCATTGCAGAGTAACGCTTTACGGTGTTCTGCAAAATCTACCATGAATTATGCGCCTCGAACTGCAACAAGAGCTTCAGCAACTGCTTTCTTAAAGCGAGCAATTACTTCTACACATTCTTCCTGAGTAATGATCAGCGGACAAAGTAAACGAATTACTGTACCGTTACGACCACCTTTTTCAAGCAACAGTTTATGATTAAAACACGCTGCCTGAATTGCAGCAGCCAGTTGACCATCAGCAGGATAAGCACCAATATGATTTGGCTGCTGGCGCTCGTCAACGATTTCGATACCGATCATTAAGCCGCGACCACGTACATGGCCGATACATGGAAATTCAGCTGCCAGATTTTTCAGTTCAGACTGCAAGAACTCACCACGATCATGAGCATTCTGTGCAAGATTTTGCTCTTGAATAACCTGAAGTGACGCAAGGCCTGTACCCATGGCCAGTTGGTTACCACGGAATGTACCAGTATGACCTGCTGGCTGCCATGCATCAAACTTGCGCTTAATACCTAAAACTGCAAGTGGCAAGCTACCGCCAACTGCTTTAGACATCACCACAACATCAGGTTCAATTCCAGCATGCTCAAAGGCAAACATCTTACCTGAACGCGCAAAGCCTGCCTGAACTTCGTCCAGAATCAACACGATATTGTGTTTTTCAGTCACTTCACGAATCTTTTGCAACCATTTAGTTGGGGCAACAACTACGCCACCTTCACCCTGAATTGCTTCAAGAATAACAGCCGCCGGCTTGGTAACACCACTTTCAACATCTTCAATAAACTGTTCAAAGTAATAAGTTAAAGCGTCTACGCCCGCTTCACCACCTAGACCCAATGGGCAACGGTATTCATGCGGATACGGCATAAACTGTACACCCGGCATTAAACCATTGACTGCATTTTTAGCAGACAGGTTGCCTGTCATGGCAAGTGAACCATGTGTCATGCCATGATAGCCACCAGAAAAACTGATAACAGAGCTACGACCAGTATAGGTTTTTGCAAGTTTAATCGCTGCTTCAGTTGCATCGGCGCCTGATGGACCGCAGAACTGTAAACAGTAAGCTTCCTGACCACCTGGCAGAGATGCCAGTAGTGCTTCAGTAAAAGCATCTTTTAAAGGAGTCGTTAAATCCAGTGTATGTAATGGAAGACCACTTGCAAGTGTCTCCTGGATACTTTGAATCACCGCAGGATGATTATGACCTAAAGCCAATGTACCTGCCCCAGCTAAACAATCAAGGTACTTTGTACCTTCCACATCGGTAACCCAGCAACCATGTGCTTGTGCGATCGCTAACGGCAATTTGCGCGGATAACTACGTACATTCGATTCCATCTGACTTTGGCGAGTCAAATAATATTCGTTGGTGGAATTGGTGGCAGGGTTTACAGAAGTAACGCTCATATCGGATTACCATCTCTGATAAGGGTAAAAGAAAATAAGTCTGGTGACTTTTGGTCCTTTGACTCGGTGCTTGTTAAGAATCTAGTGAAGACACAAGGTTTTAATATCTTATTACTAGGAGCGCGATGATACCTAATTTTTAAAGAAAAAAAACATTTTTTGTGTACTTTCATAACTGCGTTTTATTGGAAAAAACGTAGAGGCTAAACACTAAATAAAATTATCTATTGAGTATGTGACACGCTCAAGAATTTACCAAATCAACTATACTTAATAGTCAACTCACGATTGCAGGCTATTAGTTTTATAAAATACTGATAATAAAAAATTTATCCTTAAATATTTTTTATAAAATGCTGAATTGGCTATTACAAAGCCACTACGATTTCTTCAAAAATTCAACATTTGTTATCATTAATATATTTATATAAAGCAATAAAACTTTCTAAAACGAACAAAAGGCTCTCTCATGCGTTATCTTGCTCTTGCCACCTTAGTTACCACTGCTGCTCTTAGTACTCATATTTTCGCTCAGGAAAATGAGAAACTGAATTATAACCTGGTTAATATTCAGGCCGAAGCGAGCCGTCAAATTTCAAATGATGAAATGCATGCCGTACTTTTTATAGAAAAAAGTAGTAAACAGCCTGCCGAGCTTTCCGCACAGATTAATCAGTTAATGAACTGGGCCATGAATATTGCGCGTAAATATCCGCAGGTCAAGGTAGAAACAGGTTCACAAACAACCTATCCGGTATATGACAATGATAGTCGTAAACTCAAAGAGTGGCGTGGTCGTGCAGAAATTCAGCTGGAAGGTACAGATTTTCGTATGACCAGCCAGCTCATTAGTGAACTGCAGCAACAATTCCAGACAGAATCAATTAATTTTACGGTATCCGATGCGCAGCGCAAAAAAGTTGAAAATGAGCTGATGGTAGAAGCTTCCAAAAACTTTCAGCAGCGTGCACAGTTGCTCTCGCAAGCATGGAATAAAGGCTCATATAATCTGGTTAGTTTAAACCTGAATACCAATAATTATTTCCCCCAGCCTTTAATGCGCAGCAGTATGGCAAAATTTGCTACAGCTGAGGCTGCTCCTGTACAGGATGTTGCCGCTGGTGAATCTAAAGTTACAGTTAATGCTAACGGTACCATTCAGTTCAGATAATCTATTTTTTGCTAATAATGCCTGAAAGTTAATTTCTTTCGGGCATTTTTTATACACTAACACCGGTTTTTTCTTTCTAGATATTAAATTTTAAAAATTCTTTTTACATAGAGACCAAGAAAACTAAGGCTTATATAAATATCTGAAAATTCCTATATTAACTTTAAAAAATATAAATGAATTAAAGAGTCATTGAAGGTTAATTCGTCATACTTCTCAACCTTGAATATATTCATCAGTATTCTCTATTTACAGAAAATAAAACTTGAATTTCAGAAAATAAGAAAGGCTATCTTTAGATAGCCTTTGTAAGAGTTAAACAGACGCTTAAATTGGTTTTACAATGTCTGTGGGTCTAACTGTTTTAACTTTATTTCTTAAAGGGAAAAGCATATTTAACAATACGCCCCACCACTTGACCAAACTGTTTGGCTAAACTGGCATTATTATAATTCAGGCCAAACTTATTACAGACTGCTTCAACCTTAGGCGCCATTTGACGGTAACGGCGTGCAGGTACGTCTGGAAACAGATGGTGTTCAATCTGATGGCTTAAATGGCCTGTTAAAATATGAAATGCTTCTGAGCCTTTAAGATTTGATGAGCCACGAATTTGACGCATATACCAATGGCCACGGCTCTCATCTTTCAGAACAGTTTTTGGAAAAACTTCCACATCTTTGGTAAAGTGTCCGCAAAAAATTACACTGAAGGTCCAGATGTTGCGCACACCATTCGCTACCAGATTACCTGTAAATACAGGTAATGCTGCTGGTCCGGCAATTAGCGGGAAAAATACATAATCTCGGAACAACTGTTTAGTAATTTTTTTCTGTAACGGTTTCCACTCTTCTTTAAACTCTTCTTTTGATTTGCGCTTCATCCAGACTTTACCAATCTCAAGATTCTGGATAGCGACACCCCACTGAAACAACAGGCAGAATGGAATACTATATAGGGGCTGTAATAAAAAGCCTGGTTTCCAGCGTTGTTCTGGAAATAAACGTAACAAGCCATATCCGATATCATCATCCATACCCTTAATATTGGTATAGGTGTGATGTTTATAGTTATGTGTCTGACGCCAGTTTTCAGAAGTCCCTACAATATCCCATTCATATTTCGGACCATTGAATTTCGGATCATTCATCCAGTCGTACTGACCGTGCATAACATTATGGCCAAGTTCCATATTTTCCAGAATTTTGGAAAGGCTTAACAAGCCAGTGCCCAGTACCCAAGCAGGTGGAAACCAGCCAGCAAACAATAGTGCACGTCCAGCTGCACCGGTATAGCGGATAGTTGAATAAATACGACGAATATATTTGGCATCTTTCTCGCCAATATCATCTAATACTTCCTGCTTGATGGCATCCAGCTCTTTGGCGAGCTGATTCATTTCATCTGCAGTTAACTCTCTATTTTTAGGATTTTTAAAAAACTGGTTTTTTATAGGTTTTGCTGTAGAAAAATTTACTGACATATTCATAATGCAAACTCACTCAAAGATCAATAACAAGGTCAGTCTGTGCGGAATTCACACAAAGTTTCAGCAGGTTTCCAGGCTCGGTACTTTCAGCACCATTCACAAGATTTCTAGTTGAACCTTGCACTTTGTTACATGCACATTTATTACAAATACCCATACGGCATCCATGTTTTGGTTTAAGGTTCATTTGTTCCAAACCTGCCAAAATAGACTGACCTTTTGGGATGGCGACTGTTTTCTCGCTTTGTAGCAAAGTAATATTTACGAAACCTGTATCAGAAGAATCAGCCTGACTTAAACTGAATGCCTCACCTTTGAATAGCACTGCCTGACTGAATAGCTCTTCAGCCAGAGAGACAAAACCTGATGGACCACATGCGTATACCGCGCTCTGTTCAGGCTGGCTTACCAAAGACAAATGTGCAGTATTTAAACGCTGGTCTGTCTGCTGAGTATAAAAAATCTGAAAGCTGAAATTGTCATTGTTCTCAGCAACTTTTTTAAAGTTTTCTTCAAAAGCTGCATCTTCATAATCTTTAACCCAATACAGCAACTGAACTTTAGCTAGAGCATCAGGCTGCTTTGCCCACGTTTCAATCATGCTTAACATTGGAGTAATACCACTACCAGCTGCCAGCAGCACCAAATTTGAAGCTTCGGGTAATATCATATCGCCATAGGGTTGGCCGAATTCGACCAGATCGCCTACTTGAGCATGTTCAGCCAGCCAGTTACTCACTACGCCCTGTTCAACCTGTTTTGCAGTTAATAAGACATGCTGCTCATCTATACGGTGCAGGCTGTAACTACGTTCATAACGTCGCCCATCTATTTCTATAAATACGGGATGATGCTGACCCGCCTGTCCCATACGAAAATGTCGGTTACATTTTATTTTCAGACTGAATATGCCATTTGCCGCTTTTTCTTTATACACAATCTGGCCTAATGACTGGTTAACTGACCATAAAGGATTTAGTTTCTTTAGCCAGAAATTTGCTGCATCCGTATCGAATACGGAATTAGTTAAAAAGGATAAAGGCGAATGTTGCTTTTTTAGAGCTTGCATAGTACATCTGAACTCTGTGGTTTTTAATTATTATACACATGTATATACATTTGTATATAAGTTTATCTGCTGTATTCGTTTCACAACGTTACGCTCTACCGCTATAATAGAATCACTCTTTCAATGTATTGAAATATATGAGCGCATCTTCAATTTCGGCCGAGCTAGAGCTAGATACTCATGTAGAAACTGCTCTGCATGAAAAAATGCCTGTACGTACGGTCGGGAGAAAAGCTACCATTACCAAGGAAGAACTGTTTCAGGCGGCTTTAAATCTGATTGGTCCACAAAAAAGTATTTCTTCTTTAAGTCTGCGCGAAGTTGCGCGTGAAGCAGGAATTGCACCTAACAGTTTTTATCGGCATTTCAAGGATATTGATGAACTGGCAATTGCCCTGATTGAACGTTCGGGTATTGTATTACGTCAGATTCTACACCAGGCACGTCTTAAGGCTCTGAAACAGAGCAGTATTATTCGAAGTTCAGTGAACGTATTTATAGAGCAGTTAGATGCAGATGAAGGTAACCTCAGCCTGCTATTACGCGAAGGTTATACTGGTTCACAATCTTATAAGGCAGCAGTTGACCGACAGCTCAACTTTTTCCAGCAAGAACTCCAGGAAGATCTGGTGCGACTGGAACGCTTAAATCATAGCAATATGGCACATCCAGATATAGCAGCAAAAGCTATAACACAGCTGGTGTTTAATATGGGTGCACAGGTTATTAATTTGCCATCAAGTGACCGGCAGGAAATTGCCGAGCAAACTATGATCATGATCAGAATGATTCTTGAAGGCGCCCGTCATCTGGATGAATCAAAAATTCGATAATCTTTTTATACAGCAGTGAAAATAGCGGCTAAATAGGCCGCTTTCTTCTTTCCAAAAATTCAGTTTAAATCTGGTTATTTAAAATATTTACTGCATTTATTTACGCTTTCATTGTAGTTGTTTGCGGTAAAAACAGCTATAAAAAATCCATCTGGTGAGTTTTAAAGGAGCTGAAATGCGCCTGATCAATACTTTCCCTAAACTTCGGCAGCAGAATATACAACTGGATTTGTCTCAGCCTCAATCCTGTATTTTAGAAACTATCCATCAAAACTGTGAGAAATTTGACGCAGATATTATTGTTGCTTCTGAACAAGAGGCAGATTATGCCCTATCGTACGCCTATATTAATCCTTTTATAGCTATAGCCATCAAACGTCCAGCATTAGAAGCAGTTAATTTAGTAACCCTTCCAGCCCGATCACATGTCTGGGTGTATGTAGATGCAGCTCATCCTGCCTATGCAGGTCTAAAGAACCGTTATCGCATGCTAAATAGTGAATATGAATTTGACCATGAAATAGAGCAGCTGGGGCGTTGCCTGTTTCAGTTACCTCAGACATAAATACAAAATACTCATACAAAGAAAGAGCCTCTACCAAGGAAGCTCTTTCTTTAAATATTTTTAAGGTTTAACAACAACCAGCACCTGAATTGCTTCTGGCGTAACCGATAGGCCATCAAGTAAGTTCAAGCCTTCTCTTTGCAGTTTTTGCAATCGTTCAATCTCGTCCTGCCGGATACTAGGGTTAAACTGTTTCAGATAACTCAGACGGTCAATTTCATACTGCCATTTGCTACCATAAATTTTTTTTGCCTGCTGCTTAAGCTCAGGCAATGCAACTCTGGCAATATCCAGCGCCTGTTTATAACGTGCATCAATGACTTCACGGCGTGCCTTGACCACCTGACGGCAACTATTACCATCCAGATGATGCAGATAAGGTTTCAAAATCGAAGGATCAATCTTTTCAGATAAATCCTGGCCATTTTCACTCAGTAATACACGTACCAACTGTTTTGGCAGACTTGACTGTAAATTTAATGCCTTTGGCGCTACTACATCGACCTTAAACCATATTTCAAGCAATACCGAGCCCTGCTTTAATGCATTCGACTTAAGTACTGCAACATTGGTACTCCCGAAAGACTGTGTACGGATCACTTCCATTACACTTTCAGTAAATGGATGCTCAAGTGTCAGATATTGAGCATCTTCACGGATCTGGGCCTGATCGCGATAGAAGGTTGCAGTCATGCCTTCTTCATCTAGAGTCAGACCTTGAACCTGCATCTGGTCAGTTGGTTTAATGATTACTGTACCATTACTTTGCTCATCAAAATCAATATTGGTCGAAGCCATAAAACGCTTCATAAACATTGGCAAAGTGGTATTGTCATCATAATCTTCAAGTGCCTGAACAATCTCCTGTGCAACAATTGGCCGACAAGAGTTATATTCCAGCAAGCGGTCACGACCGGCCTGCAATTCACTCTCCAGTGCCTGACGTTGTACATTCACTTCTTCCAGTAAATCCTCAAAGGTTTGCCCCTGATCAGTCAGTAAACAATCCTTCAGCTCAACAATAAAGTTTTCCTGCAGAGTCTGTGCAGCTGGTGAAATATTACTAAAAATATTCAATGCTTCATTGTACCAGCGGAACATACGCTCTTGAGCTGTACCCACCAGATAAGGTACATGAATCTGGATACGGTTCTGCTGACCAATCCGGTCCAAACGACCAATTCGCTGTTCCAGAACATCGGGATTCGCAGGCAAATCGAATAAAATCAGGTCAGATGCAAACTGGAAGTTCCGCCCTTCAGAACCAATCTCTGAGCAGAGCAGAATCTGCGCACCATAGCTTTCTTCAGCAAAATATGCAGCAGCCTGGTCACGTTCCAGCAGGCTCATGCCTTCATGGAACATGGCTGTACGAATACCTGCATGTAGACGTAACGCATTTTCCAGCGCTTCAACTACAGGCCCGCTGCGAGCAATGAGCAACACCTTGTTATGTTTCAAGTCTTTGCGCAGCATTTCCATTAACCATGCAACGCGCGGATCACTTTCCATCCATGCGCCATCGATTTGGCCTTCTTCCGGCCACATCTGTTCGCGAAGTTTACCGTCCATTGACCAGGTTTCAGGTGCTGGCAATGGTGCCGGACGGCAGTCACGACCAGGAAAGCCCTGGATGGCCTCCCGCGTATTACGGAACAGAATACGGCCAGTGCCATGACGGTCAAGTAACTCGTGAATGGCCCGGAAACGCTGTTCAGGCTGGTCTTCAATCTGGTGGCCCAACAGGTCTTGAACAGCATTTAAATGCTGTTCAGAAAGTGGCTCATCAGACATTAAGACTTCAGCAATCTGGGCTGTATGCTGGTACTGCGTTTCTTCATCCAGAAAACGTTCAAGTGAGCTGAAACGTTGAGGATCAAGCAGACGTAGGCGAGCAAAATGGCTCTCTACCCCTAACTGCTCAGGTGTTGCAGTTAATAGCAGCACGCCCGGGGTCTTTTCAGCCAGTTCCTCAATCAGGTCATAACGGTCATTCCCGCCTTCTTCCTCGCTCCACATCAGGTGATGTGCCTCATCGACAACCAGTAAGTCGAAACCAGCTTCTACCGCCTGTTCACGCAGGTCATCATGGTCAATCATCAGATCAATACTGGCAATGATGCATTGTTCGGTCAGAAACGGATTTAACTCAGGATCATGTTCCTTGATCGCGGCAGTACGGGTTAAGTCAAATAGCGAAAATTGCAGATTGAAACGGCGACGCATTTCAATCATCCACTGATATTGCAGTGAATCCGGTACTAGAATTAAAATACGTTCAGAACGACCAGTTTTAAGCTGCTGGTGAATAATCAGGCCAGCCTCAATTGTTTTACCCAACCCGACTTCATCGGCCAGTAAAACACGTGGTGCAAAGCGTTGTCCTACTTCATGGGCAATATAGAGTTGGTGAGGAATAAGCCCGACTCGGGGCCCAATCAGCCCTCGTAACGGACTGGTCTGCATTTGTGCCTGCATGATGAGGGCTTCAATACGCAGGTCATACCACTCTTTATAGTCAATCTGACTAGCCAGCAGTCGGTCTAAAGGCTTGGAAAGCTGAATCTGGGCACCTACACGGGTTTCATTCAGCGCTTTGCGTTCCTGTTCACCATTTTCCAAGGTACGGACAACATTATAACGAACTACCCCGTGGCGGTCTTCAAGCGACTCGACCAGCCATTTATGGCCTTCCTGATCCTGAATTTCATCATTAATATTGAAAATGATACGGGACAATGGCGCATTATTTCGCGCATAAACACGAGTTTCATCGCTTTTTGGGAATAAAATGCTGATCGATCGCTCATCAACATCAATAAGAACACCTAAACCGAGTTCTGTCTCTGTATCTGATAACCAACGTTGACCAATAGCGAACTGCTGCAATTTTTCCACCTTTATTTCAAGTTAGCACTACATTTTAAAACTCAAACCCGATAGTTTTTGAGTATGTTTATGTAGTCTTTAAGCAATGTATTTTGGCATAAAGCTCGCCCGAAAGAGAACTCTAATAAATCTCGAAAATCTGTATTCTATTTAAAATGGGACCGGGCAATAGAAATTTAAAGCCTCACCGGTCTGCGGATGCGCAAATCCCAGCTGCTCGGCATGCAGGCATAAACGGGGCATCAACTGTTGCTGTTCCAGATCTGCATATAAAGTATCGCCAACAATAGCATGGCCAAGATACTGCATGTGTACACGAAGCTGATGCGAACGACCGGTAACTGGAACCAGTTTGACACGCGTCACCTGCTGACCGTTTATTTCTAATTGCTCAATTGCCTGCCAATGTGTCAATGCTGGCTTATCATGATGAGCGTCTGCAATATGCAAAGGCGGATGAGCTGGATCATAAACGACAGGAACATCTACAGTTCCTTCACCTTGCAGATGCCCTGCTACCAGCGCCTGATAGGTTTTCGTTGTCTGGCGTTCCTGAAATTGTCTGGCAATTGAATTTTGTCCACGCCGGGATAAACCGAAAACCAGAATACCCGAGGTATCCCGATCCAGACGATGAATTAAAAGTGTTTTAGGTTCAATTGCGACCAGACGTGTCAGAACGCTGTCAGACAATGCTTCACCTTTACCGGGAACACTGAGTATGCCTGATGGTTTATGAATTACCATAAAGTCTTCATCACGATGAATCAGGTGTTCGGCTAGAAAATTACCCAATGCTTTATTCCGATCGCGAATTTAAAAACAAGCCGGCAATAATAGAAATCTTGGAGAATAATTACAATGCGCATTTAGGCAATTGGTGATGAAATTTCCGATTATGTTAAGAAAACTGCTCAATCAGAGCCAAAATCTTTGCTAACTGCAAAATATAATCGAGCAATTCACTTAGGAAACTATATTTAAATAGATCTGCCTAACAAACGCCCGCATCCTCATGCACACCATATATTTAACAACCTCATCATGTTAACAGCATTCAAGCCATTATATTTTAAATCAGTCTATGGATTAATCTTCAGCGCCTTCCTTTTGAGCCATTTTGTCTCCAGCGCCTTTACTGTAGCTATGACTTCTCAGCTTGAAACTATATAACTTGATGGAGCACTCAAATCCCAAAGCCGGGTTAAACTATAACTGTTCATATGGTGCAAACCTTCTTTCGAGATATTTTCTATCCATTGAATATGCTGTTCCTGATTAGCCAGCAAGATGGCATCATCCACAATACAGAGTTGATCCGTCACACTTTGCAGATGCGGCAGAATCTGTTTGAGCATCGGTGTTACCTGTCCTGTGAAGACTAACTGGGGATGAGTGGAAGTATATTCACCAAGCTGCTGCATACCTTGTATCAGGTCATCGCCATACAGGTCGACCACAGGAATATTTAAAGTTACAGCCTTGTTATTGATTTGAACAAGATTACTCATAAGATCAGTTTTCTGAACCATAGCCTGCATTTTTAAATTATGTAATCCAACCAGTACCAAAACCGAGCCTGATGATGAAATTTGCCATTTGGCTTGAGATGGGGCAAGCTGGATTTTCTTGGGCATCGCGTACAGCATTAAGGACTCTTTAGAAGGATTAAGCACCCATTATAATAACTGATGGGCCGGATTAGAATTTGGAAGTTTTATATATCAGTTATTTAATAAATGTGAGGATTTTTTACGCTAGTATTATTCAGTTAGAGATCATTATTTTTATGATATAAATCTCTCAAGCAAACAGATTAATTTAAAAATATTATTATGGTCACGCTTTATATTGAAAATAAAAAGGATCCTCTTATAAATGATGAGGCGCAGGAATTAATATGCTTTGCTACTGTTCATGAAGTTAAATCCTGGCAAGCTCTCCTTGATCTATATTTCCAGCTTAAAAGACAAAATTCTGTCAAAAAAGTACTTTTTCTTTTAGAAGATATTGGACAATGTGAATACACTTCCATGCATGCGTCCATGGAAGATAGACTATATTTCGATACCACTGAACTTGTTAAAGATGATCTAGACAGTAGTTGGGATAATGTCAAACCCTTTGAGTTTCAATATCATATCCAGCAACTTTTAAAACCTGAACATCTAATAGAGATTAACAGGCTGTATAATAAGTTTAATAGAGATTAACAGGCTGTATAATAAGTTCAATTATAGTGAGCAGGATTTATCTCTTCTAATTAAAATCAACAAATATCCTGAACAGATTCTAGATGAAATTATTCAAGTAAAACTGGTGGATACTACGAATGAAACTTATAAATTTGCAGCACAACTTAATGGCTACTTTGCTGGTGATTTAAATCCTTTTGAGACCTTTAGCCTGATTCAGCACTTAGATCAAAATTTTGGCTTAGAGTATATAGGTCTAGGCGCAAGTTTATTATTTTTTATTAAAACCACAAGGTTGAATGAAAGCAAAATAGATGAACTTCTGAACGAACTAAAGAAAATTTATCAGTCTAGTCAAATAGGCTATATACAATTAAAACAGCATTTACTCGCTCATCAATATCTTATTTTACCCTACGTAGAGTCGTTAGAAATTTTTGATTTTGACGAATAGATTAAATAAAAAATCTATTATTTCTGCTTTACTGAGAACACACATGAGCAAATAGGTTAAAAAACCCGACCAGAGTCGGGTTGTTCCTGCATAACTTCAAAACTATTAAGCTTTCATTTCTTCAAATGTTTCTTTTGCTGCCTGAATAGTAAAATTTATATCTTCATCACTATGTGCTGCCGAGATAAATCCAGCTTCAAAAGCAGAAGGTGCAAGATTAACACCACGTTTCAACATACCGTGGAAAAACTTTTTAAAAGCTTCTACATCACAGGCCAGCATTGAATCAAAACTGGTGATATCTTCCTGATCAGTAAAGTACAGACCAAACATACCGCCGGCCTGCTGGGTTTTAAAAGGTATACCAATCTCATCTGCGGCTTGCTGTAAACCTGTTAACAGTTTTTCGAGTTTAACTGTAAGATTTTCATAAAAACCCGGTTGGCGTAAATTTTTAAACATTTCAATACCAGCACGCATGGCAAGCGGATTACCAGATAATGTACCAGCCTGATATACCCCACCCAAAGGCGCGATGCATTGCATAATTTCGCGCTTTCCGCCGAAAGCACCTACGGGTAACCCGGCCCCAATAATTTTACCCAGTGTAGTCAGGTCAGGCTTAACATCGTAATAAGCCTGTGCACCACCTAGAGCAACCCGGAAACCTGTCATTACTTCATCAATGATAAATACGGACTTGTATTCATTACAGACATCACGGATTGCTTGCAGGAAACCATCAATAGGCTTAACCAGATTCATATTCCCTGCAACCGGTTCTACAATGACACCAGCAATTTCATGGCCAAATTTTGCAAAACACTCTTTTAAAGCAGCAATATTGTTATAAGGCAGAGTTAAGGTATGTTTGGCAAAATCTGCTGGTACACCTTTAGAGGTCGGCTCGCCTTCCCCTTTGGTTAACAAACCTGAACCTGCTTTTACCAGTAATGAATCCGAATGGCCATGATAACAGCCTTCAAATTTAACAATCTTGTCTCGACCGGTATAACCACGAGCTAAACGGATCGCGGTCATGGTAGCTTCTGTACCTGAGTTGGTCATACGCACCATTTCAATAGATGGCATAATCTCACAGATAATATCTGCCAGTGTAGTTTCATGAACAGTAGGCGCACCAAAACTTAAACCATCCTGAGCGGCATTTTGTACTGCCTGAATAATATCTGGATGTGCATGACCCAGGATCATTGGACCCCATGAGCCTACATAGTCAACATAACGCTTATCATCTTCGTCCCAAAGATAAGCACCTGCAGCTTTTTTAATAAAGACCGGCGTTCCCCCTACACCATTAAATGCACGCACCGGAGAGTTTACGCCACCCGGAATATGTTTACTGGCTTGCTTGAATAACTGCTCTTGCTTTGGAGATAAGCTCATGGAAGGTCTCAACTAATAATCACAATAAAATTAAAATATTCAGCTTATATAGCAGGCTGGGTCTCTGCAAATAAAATAGCCCATGCCTGTACGCGGCCTGGAATTTCTTCGGCCGGCAATGCCAATATATCACTAATGACTGCACAAAGGTCTGCTCCAGCTTGAATCACAGGCTGAGCATTTTCAACCGTTAACCCCCCAATGGCACAAATAGGCAGACTAAACTTCTGGCGTGCCAGCTTTAAAGTTTCCAGCCCGATATTACCTGCTTCAGGTTTGCTGGAAGTCGCATAAATTGCACCAAATGCAATATAGGTTGCCCCATCTACAGTTGCCTGTTCAGCCAGTTCAATAGAGTTAGCGCAGGTCCGGCCAATGATCATATTTTCTGGTAACTGAGTTTTCGCCTCTATAATTTCACCATCGGTCTGCCCCAAGTGCACGCCTAGACCAAACTGTGCGGCCAGTCTAATATCATCATTAATCACCAAAGGAACCTTATAAAAATCGCATAGGGCTTTAATCCGTTCCACTTCATGGAATTGGTCAGCTTTTTCTACTTTTTTACGACGGTACTGCAATATTTCAATTTGATGAGTGGCTAGCGCAGCCTCCAATTTTTCCAGTAAGAGCTCAATTGGATCATCATTGGTAATGAGATATAGACCGCGCATAAAACCTCACTTTTAAATTTAAATAAAAATATCAATAAAGTATAACAAATTTCAGGCTTTTATCAGCTCTGCTTATGAGTCAATTTTATCGTAGCGGCGATCTTTTAGACTTAAATTACCACGCACGACATCGGCAAACATACGCCAGTCTGAAATAAAGCTGTATAAGGGCTGTTTGAAGCTGGCAGGTTTGTTTTTCTCAAACATAAAATGCCCTACCCAAGCACAAGCATAACCAGCCAGCAAAGCAAGTGGAAGATAACGTTTTTTAGATTTAACCAAACTTACACCGAGCAGTAATAAACCTGTACTGCTCCCAGCTACATGTAGACGTCGGCTCATAATATTACGGTGCTCTGTCAGATAGAACCTGTAAAATTCGTGATAATTACGTATTGGCAGCTGATATTTGATTTCTGTGCTCAGTTCATGGGTTGAATGTGTAGTTGTCATGGAATCATCCTGATACCGGTTATTTATTTTCTTTCACGTTACTGCATTTCTTGAGCAAAATAAAGCTGAGCATTTTGAATTGTAATCTTTATAGATTCAAGATAGCAAAAAGATACAATACGCTTATATATGAATAAAAATAAATTAATATAATCAAATAATTAATAATATTATTTTAAATCCGGAAATTTGGTGGTTTATTTTTTTTATGTCATAGTGAAAATTCATGTTTATAGCTGTTCAGCTGGTAGAGCTGATCTGATTAAAATTTTATATCACTATTTTTTTAGCGTGATTGAGAACTCGGAGACTGTTCAATGCTGGAAATCGAATTAAAATTTCAAATTCCTGAGGCTCAACAAAAATCACTCAAGCAGGCTTTGCAGCCAGATACTGCACAGTCTATTCACCTGCAAGCCAAATACTTTGATACACCAGAACGATTACTTTCTAAAAATGGGATGGCGCTGCGGCTACGCAAGGAAGGTGAAGACTGGGTTCAAACTTTTAAGGCAGCTGGTAAAAATCATCTGCATCGTATTGAAGCAGAAGTTGATCTTGGTATATGTAGTGAAGAGCCTGAACTTCCTGATCTGAAATTTTTTGCAGAACATCCTGAAGCTCAAACTCTTCTGGAAAATACTCTGGGGAACCAAGTAACCGAGCTGGAATTACAGTTTGAAACTGATGTGCAGCGAATCTACCGGATTTTTAACTTTAATAATGCAGAAATTGAAGTTTGTCTCGACCAGGGAGAAGTCCGTACCCAAAATGATATTGATGTTATTCACGAAGTTGAATTCGAACTTAAACAGGGTCCTGCTGAAAGCCTGATTCATTTTGCACAAGGCTGGGTCAAGAAATATCAACTCTGGCTCGATGTTAGAAGTAAAGCTGAACGGGGCACGCTACTGGCGCTCGGCCAAAAAGCCTCCAAAGCAGTACATGCCAAATCTATTGAATTATCGAAAGAAGACAGTACTGATACTGTTTTAAGAAAAATCGTGGCCAACTGTCTCGATCAAATTTTACCGAACTTGGCAGCAGTTGCTGCAGAGGTTGCTGATGCCGAACATACTCATCAGGCGCGTGTAGGTATCCGCAGATTGCGTAGTGCCCTCAAGATTTTTAGTAACTGGTCTGATGCTGTAGACCCTGTCTGGGAAGAAAATCTGAGTAAGCTCTTCAGCCAGCTTGGTTCAGCACGTGACCGCGATGTAGTAGAAGCAGACATTCTGCCTCAGATTGTCCAAGAAGGTTTAATTACTATTGAATTACCCTCAGCATCTGATGATTCAGAACATCCTGCTGGATCAGTTGTACGTTCAGTCATGGTAATGAATACATTGCTCGACCTGATGGCTTTTGCATATACAGGCAGCTCTGTCCATGAAAACCAGCATAAGTCCAATAAAGTAAAGAAAAAGATTAAAAAACGTTTGGAGAAGATGCATCAGCAGATCGTACATGATGCATCGCAATTTATGCAGCTCGAAGCTGAGGATCGGCATCGTACCCGCAAACGCGCTAAACGCTTACGTTATGGTATTGAATTTGTGAGCAGCTTATATTCTGAAAAAGAGGTCCAGCACTATCTAAAGCAGCTACGTCCGGTGCAGGAGGCTCTCGGGCATTATAATGATCTAATTATTGCAGAAGAGGTTTTCCGTGACGCAGCTGCACAACAACCTACTGCCTGGTATGCCGCTGGCTGGGTTAAGGCCAGACAAGAATCTGCTTTACGTGAGGCAGCTCAAGCTCTAGAAAAATTCTGCACTGCTCAAACCTTCTGGTCATAGTCTTGAGATAAATTTTTTTAGGTCATATTGATTTTAAATGCTGCTCAGGATTGGGCAGCATGTATTAACTAGCGATATTTTCCGTAGATTTTCCACACCCCGTTATCAGCCAGTGGATCACTATAGCTGTCACTGCGCTGTTTGCGTGGCTTGTCACGGGCATCTACCAGTTTAAAGTCAGGTTCTACACTCAGCACAATGCCATTTACATAAAACCGGGTACGGGTATATTCACGCTGGCCGTGCTGAAATACATAGGTACGCAGGTCAATAAACTCACGATGTGCTACCAGTGCAGCGGTATCATCACTTTCCAGCCACTCTTTCATAGCGAATACCTGTTCAGGTTCGAACTGGCCACATTTCTCTACCAGACTGGCAACACCGCGAAACGTTTTAGACTCTTTGGCGCGGGTTTTATTAATACGGATCCGGTCTACATGAAAGAAAAAAAGCGGTAAATTTAAATGACTGGGCAGATGAATTGCATCTAAAATTTTATCTTCCATAAAAGGCTGGAACATTTCTTGAGCACGTTCAATTAAGCCTCGCCACTGCTGATAATATTCTGCCACTTCAGGTTTTGAACCATAGTAAATAGGCAAGCCTTCCACATGTTCTAGGTGATTAGGTGGCCATATATGCTGGCGTAATAAGGCTATGTCACTTTTCAGACTTTGTACAGCAATGACATCTTGCATGAGTTTACCTCATTCTAGGCTTAGGCTATTTTTAGATTAAGACAAAGGTTCAGTTTCTGCAAGGCTTTGCCTATAATAGAACATTAAATTTTTGAGTTGGAAAATGTCATGTCTCAAAAGATTCAAGCAACGGATGTTACCGAAGAAGAAGTGTTAAATGCTGCTTTCTTTGAACGTGCCGATGAATTTATTAGACAGGCTAATGAATTTTGCCGTCCTCCCAAAGGTGAAAAAGCCAATCCTGTAGAACTTCGTGGTCAGGTTAGTGCGGCCATGTTATTTGCTGCTGCCCGTTTTAACACATGGGTTGCAGCTAACAATTTTAAAGATGGCAACGGGATGCGTGAAGCGAAAGAACAGGTTATGTCCTATCTGATTCAGCAGTTTCAAATGATGCTGGAAGATAACTTTGATGAATATTGCGAACAGTTTGAAAACTATCTGCGTTTTCGTAAAAATGAGGAGTTCCATACTCATAAACATGATCACATGCATGACCATTGAAATCATTGTTTAGGCCCTGCGGGGCTTTTTTTATGTTTACAGATTTATCTAGAATAAAAAGATGATTCATCATAATCTGTGGTCAGGATATTCAGAAATAAAAACAACATGGAATGATTATGCAAGATCTGGGTTTTAATTTTATTGATTCACATATTCACCAGTGGGATCCACTCAATACTCCACATAGTGCCCGTATGGCAGTTAAAGTTTTTGGTAGGTATCCGGCTGTACTCGACAAAGTTATACGCCTGGTTAAACCTAAAGAACTGATCGAGAGTTTAGGTCAAACTGTCTATGTAACTTCTCCTTACCTCCCCCAGAATTACCAGCAGGATCTTGGTCCCTATCAGGCTGAGCAGGTGGTACATATCGAAGCTCACTGGCATGATGGCCGAGGTAAAGGAGTAGTCAGCGAAACCCGTTTTATTGAATCCTTGCCTTTTGATACAACCCGTACTCAACTGGGTGCCGTTGTGGCAACAGCTGACCCGCGTCAGAGTAATTTTAAAAAGATTCTCAAACTCCATGCAAAGAATTCTTCACGGCTGCGCGGTATACGCCGAATGGGAGCTGTACATGAAGATAAAGGTATTCTGGCATGGGCAGATCAGCCCCATCTTTATACTGATAAAAAATTCTTAAAGGGATTTGAGCAGTTGGCTCAACACCAGCTCAGTTTTGATGCCTGGGTCTACTCTACCCAGCTTCAAGACCTAATTCAGCTGGCACGCCAGTTTCCAGAAACTTCGATTGTTTTAGATCATCTTGGAACACCTGCGGGTATATTTGGAAAAGTCGGAAAAAATACCGGACTGACCCAGACCGGTCGTGACAATATTTTTTATCAATGGCAGGAAGATATTGCAGAACTTGCTACCTGCCCAAATGTTTATACCAAAATGTCCGGACTAATGATGCCGGTTTTAGGACATCAATTTCATAAAAATAAACGTCTGGCCACCAAACAGCAAATGATCGATCTGCTTAGTCCAATGATTCTACACGCACTCAAGAGTTTCGGGACCTACCGGGTAATGTTTGGCTCCAATTTTCCCATGGATAAAGTAAGCACCAGTCTGGTTAATCTGATCGATGCTTATAGTGATATTGTGGCAAGTTATAATGCTAGCGCTTTGAAAAATATTTTTTATGATAATGCACGGCAATTCTACCGTCTGTAAAAAACAGGCTGGCTTTTGATAGCCAACCTGCGTATACATTTATATTCTTTAAGATGAAATAAGCCATAACCGGCTTATTTCATATTTCATTTAGGAGCCTTTCTGAGGCTGACCATACTGGTCTGCCATCACTTCAACCAAGTGCTCCGGCTTGATGTATTTACGAATTACTGCATCAATATCAGCTTTATTCAAACCGGCAATAGCCATATCACGCTTTGCACGGCTTTCCATTCTTTTGCCGCGCTCCAGCTGGCTATTTAGCATGCCATGGATATTACGTTCATCTTCCAGTGCAGTAACGCGCTGTTTCATAATATCAGCTTTGGCTGCTTCAAGTTCCTGCTCGGTTACGCCCTGCTTCAGAAGATCATCCAGTACTTTATGTACCGACTGTGACACCTGTGCAGAACGGCCGGCTGTATAATTTGCTTCAATACTTAAACCTCCAACCGCTGCATCCGGATCAAGCTGTAAATCACTACCAAAACCATAGACCAGTGCATTCTTTTCACGTAGCTCTTGTGCCAAGCGTGATGATAACTGAGAATTGCCCAGAATATGGCTAAAGATGATCAGTGCAGGTGCATCAGGATGGTCCACCCCTACCGGAAAAGTCAGTATGCTCTGGTAGTTGCCAAATTCACGCTGCTCAGAAAGCACATGTACTTTTTGTGCTTGATATACCCTATGTTCAGAGGTCAGCTTTTTATAAGGCTGGCCCCCCTTCCAGTTACCCAGTTCACGCTGCAACAGTTTTTTAATCTGTTCAGGCTTAAATTCACCAGTAACTGCGACCTGAGCATGGTCCATAGCAAAGAACTGCTGATATAGCTGTTTGACCTGCTCTACTTTGGCGGTCTGTATTTTGGATTTCGCCAGTTCGGGTTCAAAATGATAGCGCAGGTCGCCCGGTTGATAAATTTCAATTAAACGTGCCATAGTTAAAGCAGCAACGGTATCAGGTTCAGTATAAGGCCTGTCCAGAGTAGCGAGAGTTTGTGATTTGATCAGATCAAACTGTGACTGCTCAAATTTGGGTTTCTTCAGCAACTCAATTACAAATCTGAAAAAATCATCAAATTTTTCTTTTTTTGCCTGTATCCGGATCACAATACCGTTTTCATCCGCACTGGCACTGGCCTGGCCTCCGGCTTCTATCGAACGGTCTGCAATGTCTTGTAAACTGTACTGATCTGTTCCTCTTAGTAGCAGATAAGCCATCAGTTCCAGAGTTTCTCCACGGTCAAAAAGCGTTTTCTCATCACCGAATTGCAGGGTAATAGTGGCGTAAGTTTTGTCATCACGAGTAGCGGTTGGAAACAGCGCATATTGCATGCCATTTTTGAGGGTTCCCCGCTGAATTTTCTTTTCAGCTTGGTCCAGAAGCTGTTTCGAGTTAGTCAGATACTGGGTAACCTGTTGCTTGTAAACACTGGCGTCAAGCAAGGGTTCAGCTGATACTGCCTGCTGATCAAGTGTTTTTGGCTGCTCGGCAGCCTGCTTTTGTTCCAGTGCCTTTTTCTGTTCTTCTGGTGTAGGCTTGATGTCACCTGAAATCCGGTGTTGCGGTACCAGAAAGCTTTTCAGGGTCTGGTTCAGCTCGGCAGTGTTTAAATTACGCACGGTCTGTAAATCATTGAAATACTGGTTCCAGTTACCCTGACTTGAAACAACATAATCACTGAGCCGTGAACCAATAGCAGTCGCATTGTTCATAATACTGTCTGCCTGATTCTGCATCAGACTTTGAACCCGTTTTAGCTCTGTATCATTGAAATCCTGGTTTTTCTCTACACTGGAAAGCAAAGTATTTTCAACTTTATTTTCATCATGACTTGGCGCATAAATAGCTCCCATAAAGACCAGATTAAAATCCTGATCTAACCAGGTAGTAGACTGGACAGCAGTACTTAATCCGGATTCAACCATACTCTGGTAAAGATGACCGCTTGGCTGCATGGTATACAAATATGGTGCCAATGCCAGTGCTGGCTGAATTTTGGTATTTTTTCCATCCATATAAATATGGAACTTGGCCAGATCGCTGCCTTTTCTGACAATAAAATTACGGTTCTTGATCTGGGTCGAGTCCAGTTTTGGCACTTTAACCTGCTCAGGCACTGAACGTGCTGGAATTGGACTGAACTGCTGATCAATCGTTTTTAATATGGCTGCCTTGTCAAATTTTCCGGCAATGACCATGACTGCATTGTTAGGCGCATACCAGGTACGGTAAAAGCGGTTAAGCTCATCCATTCGGATTGATTTAAGTTCTTCTAGATCTCCAATTGGTAATCGCCCAAGATACTGGTTGCCATAAGCAGATTTCCACATTTGGTCCATGAGCACAGCGAAGGGCTGGTCCAGACGGATTTCGCGCTCACGTTTTACAATCTCGATTTCAGAGGGAACAAACTTTTGCTGTAGTACCAGCTTATCCATTCGCTCTGCTTCAAGATACAAAACTTCATTCAGGGCTTTGCTGTCAGGTCGGACAATATTAAGGTAACGGGTAGAGTAATAGTCAGTACTGGCATTTGTCATTAATGTATATTGGTCCAGACGCCGCTGAAACTCCTCACCTTTTACATTTTGAGTACCTTTAAAAGCCAAATGTTCCAAAAGATGAGCCAGCCCTCCTTTTCCTTGCGGATCATTCAGGGAACCGGTCAAATAAATTGTATTGATATAAACTTTATTTTCTTTATCATTCGGGGCAAGTACAACACGGAAGCCATTGTCCAGTTTGTATTCCTCGATTTTTTGCTGGGATTTAACCAGAACCGGCTGTGCAAATACTGCTGTATTTAAACCGAGAAGACATAATGAGAGAGTAAGAGTCTTAAACCGCGTTAACATAATTATTCCAGCTCAGTGAAGCTATTTATTCATCATCATAGGTAATGATTGTTATATTTAACAGCCTATTCTAAAAAAATAGCCGCTTATTTCAACGGCTCAGTGTATAGAAAATATGCCTGTAAACATCTTGGTATAGCAATATTAATGATGTGCCAGTTCAATTTCTTCACGGCTATTTAAAATACTTTTATCGGTCTGGCCCATCAGTTGACTGGTGACAATACCGGCTGTCATTGAACCATTTACATTTAATGCGGTCCGGCCCATATCAATTAAGGGTTCGATAGAAATCAGGAGCGCCACCAAAGTTACTGGCAGGCCCATAGCCGGCAATACGATCAGCGCTGCAAAAGTTGCTCCGCCACCCACTCCGGCTACGCCGATTGAACTTAAAGTCACAATTCCAACCAGTGATGCGATCCACATGGGATCTAGAGTATTGATTCCTAAAGTTGGTGCGACCATCACTGCCAGCATGGCTGGATATAAACCTGCACAGCCATTTTGACCAATCGTGGCTCCAAAGGAGGCTGAAAAACTGGCAATCGACTCTGGAACGCCCAACCGGCGAGTTTGCGCTTCAATATTCAAAGGAATACTGGCCGCACTTGATCGGCTGGTAAAAGCAAATGTCAGTACAGGTGCTACCTTTTTAAAGAATTTTACTGGAGAAATGCCTGTAAGAAGTAAAATAACAGCATGTACAGCAAACATGATGGCCAAACCCACATATGAGGCTATCAGGAAGCCACCCAGATTTAAAATATCAGCAAGGTTAGAACTGGCTACTACTTTTGTCATTAAAGCAAAAACGCCATACGGTGTTAAAGTCATAACCAAACGTACTAGTTTCATTACCCAAGCCTGCAAAGTCTGAATGGCATTCAGAATTCGCTGGCCTTTTACCACATCATCCTTCATCAGGTTTAATGCAGCCATACCTAAGAATATGGCGAAAATCACCACACTGATAATTGAGGTTGGGTTAGCACCGGTCAACTCGGCAAAAGGATTACTCGGAATAAACGATAAAATCAATTGTGGCACACTTAAATCGGTTAATTTCCCAACGTAATCAGACTGAATAGTATTTAAACGGGCCGTTTCGGCCGCTCCCTGTACCAGGCCCTGAGCAGTTAAACCGAATAGATTGGTTACGAAAACCCCGACTAGGGCCGCAATTAAAGTGGTAAACAATAAGGTTCCAATTGAATAGAAACTGATTTTACCTAATGATGAAGCCTGATGTAGTTTTGCCACAGCTCCTAAGATAGAAACAAAGACCAATGGCATCACGACCATTTGCAAAAACTTCACATAGCCATTGCCCACAATATTAAACCAACTGATAGATTCGGCTAGAACTGGGTGGTTTGCGCCATACACGGCGTGTAATCCGAGTCCAAATATAACCCCCAGAACAAGACCAGCAAGTACTTTTTTAGACAGGCTCCATGTGGTTTTGCGTGTTTGGGCAAGCAAAAATATCAACCCGATAAAGACCACAATATTAATGATTAGGGGTATATTCATTCCCAAACTCCATCTAGTTGCCGGTGCATTCTTTTAAGGTGGCATATTTGACTATAGTCTGTCTCAAACACCTAGCCTTTTTAACAATTTTATAGCATCAAAATTACTACCGATCTGTTTGTAATGCTTAATCATTTTTAAATATATAATTAGCAGTTTAAATGAAGATCAATTTGATAAAAGGATCAAACCGCTATACTTATTTATCTTCCTGATAGTTTTAGTAAATTCTGATGTCATGAATCTACTTAAAGCTCTAGCTGGCTATTTCGGTTTTTTAGATATTAGATTGGAATAAAAATTATAAACAAATGATTTTAGTCACTATATTAATAACCAATCTATTTTCATGCATTTATTATAGTGCCTATATTTACCCTTTATTTAATCTGTTCAGTCTGCGGTATAAATAAAAGCATTTTTTAATTACTACAGTAAAAATTATTAAACAAGCAAAATATAAAAATAAAAGGTTCCCGAGGCCGAGAACCTTGAATGATAATTTCCAGGTTGAAAAGTATATCTCTAGTCTAAAAAGATTTCTGCAACCATATATAGCTTCGCATAACCAGAAATTTCTATACGTTGATTATCTTTTAAATCACAGTACAGTAATCCGCCGCGAGCAGAAGCCTGATAGGCAACCAGTTGCCGTTTTGAAAGTTTATCGGCCCAGAGTGGAGCAAGACCAGTATGCATGGAACCTGTTACAGGGTCTTCATCAATCCCTTTATGCGGTGCAAAATAACGAGCAATGTAATCATAATGCTGTGCCTTGCTGGTAATGGAAATGTCAAGGTCAGCGGCAGTGATTGCTGTGCTGCGCTGATAGGCTGCTGCCAATTCTTTAATTTTATTAAAATCTGGTTTTGCATCACGTACAGCCTGTTCAGATTCACAGACCAAAATAAAAGCTTGCTGGTTTACATAAACTTCATTAAAAGGGCAATCTACTACCTCATTTAACAAGACAGGATAATCTGGCAAGGGCTCAGGTACACGTACTGGAAAATTCATGGTGATTTTGCCATCTTGTCCTTGTGTGACAATAAAGACTCCTAGGTCTTTTACATGAAAATGAATCGTTTTTGTGGTGGTAAAATCTTTAAAAAGAACAAAACTGCTGGCTAAGGTAGCATGACCACAGAAATCCACTTCAACACTTGGAGTAAACCAGCGAATCTCATAATTTTCATCATTTATTATTTTGACGAAGGCAGTTTCTGAAAGGTTGTTCTCCAATGCAATGTTTTGCATAATCCTGTCATCTAACCACTCTTCACATACAAGCACAGCAGCCGGATTTCCCTTAAAAAGTTCTGTGCTAAAAGCATCAACCTGATACATTTTCATAAGATTTTTCCTACGTTCTTTGCTCTGTATCTTAAGACTTTTTCTGCTAGGCTGGGCAAAATTGTTTTACTGAGAATGCAGATGTTAAATCCACACATTCAACATGTTCCCCTAGAGAAAGCTTATCGTCTGCTGGCACATGGTCCTACTGTTTTAGTCTCGAGTAAAGACCATAAAGAGACAGATGTGATGGCTGCTGCATGGGCATGTGCACTTGAGTTCGATCCAGCCAAAGTGACTGTAGTGCTGGATAAAAGCACAAAAACCCGGCAGCTTATTGAGAATTCGGGTTATTTCGCCTTACAGATTCCCACTCTTAAACAACTGGAACTCGTATACAAACTCGGCACTACCAGCAAGATGACTGAACCTAATAAGCTGGAGATTTGTCAGGTTAAGCTGTTTCAGTTCGAAAACTCCGATCTTCCCGTGGTTGCAGACTGTTCAGCATGGTTACTATGTGAATTAATTCCGGAACCCCATATCCAGCAGGCACATGATCTGTTTATTGGAAAGGTTATTGCAGCCTATGCAGATAATAGGGTTTTCAGTCAGGGCCGCTGGCACTTTGAAGATGCAAATGAAGAGTGGCGAACCATTCATCATGTAGCAGGAGGACACTTTTATAGTATCGGTAAAGCAGTCTCTGTAGAAGAAGCAAATCTGGAGTTATAGATTTCTAGTAAAAACCCGCGATTGTCGCGGGTTTTTATTGGGGAAAATAGAAATTACTCGCCCATATTTTCAATAATTGCCTGCCCGAATTCAGAACAGCGCAGAAGTGTTGCATTTGGCATTAGACGCTCAAAGTCATAAGTCACAGTCTTGGCCGCAATAGCGCCAGCAATTCCTTTAATAATCAGATCAGCAGCTTCTGTCCAGCCCATATCTCGCAGCATCATCTCAGCAGAAAGAATGATTGAACCCGGGTTGACTTTATCCTGTCCGGCATATTTAGGCGCAGTACCATGAGTCGCTTCATATACTTGAATTGCCCCACCGATATTTGCACCCGGCGCAATACCAATGCCTCCAACTTCTGCTGCAAGTGCATCAGAAATGTAGTCCCCATTCAGGTTTAGCGTAGCAATCACAGAATAATCTGCTGGACGCATTAAGATCTGTTGCAGGAATGCATCAGCGATGACATCTTTAATAATAATATCTTTACCAGTCTTAGGATTCTTAATTTTAACCCACGGACCATCATCTAGCAGTTCACCACCAAAGCGCTCAAGTGCAACTTCATAGCCCCACTCTTTAAATGCACCTTCAGTATATTTCATGATATTACCCTTGTGCACAAGCGTTACACTCGGTTTATCATTATCAATTGCAAACTGAATAGCCTTACGTACCAGACGCTGCGTACCTTCTTTAGAAACAGGCTTAATACCGATACCACAATTTTCTTCAAAACGGATCTTGGTTACACCCATTTCTTCTTTTAAAAACTTTATAACATTTTTAGCTTCCGGAGAACCGGCTTTCCACTCGATTCCGGCATAGATATCTTCCGAGTTCTCACGGAAGATCACCATATCTGTTAATTCAGGATGCTGGACAGGTGAAGGTACTCCTTCGAACCAGCGTACTGGACGTACACAGACATACAGGTCCAGTTCCTGGCGTAATGCGACGTTTAGTGAGCGGATCCCGCCACCAACCGGCGTGGTTAAAGGGCCTTTAATTGAGACAACAAATTCACGCAGGGCTTCGAATGTTTCTTCAGGCATATAGGTGCCGTAAATTTTATTGGCTTTTTCACCGCAATATACTTCCATCCACTCGATCGAACGTTTGCCACCATAAGCTTTTAAAACCGCAGCATCTACCACTGCTTTCATTGCTGGTGTAATATCCACACCAATACCGTCACCCTCAATGAAAGGAATGATCGGATGGTTTGGTACATTCAGTGACAGGTCTGCATTGACTGTAATTTTATTACCATCTGCAGGAACTACGATCTTCTGATAACCCATTGTGCAGGTTCTCCCTTATGTAGCTGACGAATAAAATGTATGCCACGCAGGCACACTCTTCAACTTTCCTTACATGATATACTTTAATCGATCTTAGGGCTTGGTTGAGATTTATACGAGAAATAACAACATTTCTCTATTAAATAAAACGTCGTTATTTTTTGTTGTATACACTGAAGTTGAAATTCCGTATGAAAATTATCATTTTTAATAAGCCTTATGATGTGCTTTCACAGTTTCGTGAAGACTCTAAGCATTTAACACTCTCCCATTTTATTCATGATCCTGAATTACGGCTGGCTGGTCGTTTAGACTTGGACTCAGAAGGTTTAATGTTTCTCACCGATCATGGCGGTTTGAATCAGTTCATTACTAATCCCAAGAATAAAAAGTTTAAAACCTATCTGGCACAAGTTGATGGCGATATTACAGAAGAAGCTCTCGAGCAGTTACGTCAAGGGGTCGAACTGGCAGATGGTATGACTTTACCGGCCAAAGCCCGTAAGGTTGAGCAGCCGGAATGGTTATGGGACCGCGATCCTCCTGTGCGCTTTCGTGCCAGCATTCCTACTAGCTGGGTTGAGCTGCAAATCTGTGAAGGCCGAAACCGGCAGGTGCGCCGTATGACAGCTGCAGTAGGCTTTCCGACTTTACGTCTGATTCGCACACAAATTGGCACTATTGACTTGGTAAAACTTGGTCTCCAACCAGGTGAGCAGGTTGAAATTGAGCCTCTGCTTTATCCGGACTTTAAAGATGTGCCTGCAGATAAACCTTATACAGGCCGCAGTGCACCACGTAGTGCAGCAAAAAAGCCCTTTGAACAGAAAGATGGCAAGTCCAAATTTAATAAAGAACAGCCTAAAGACAAAGGGGCAAACAAAGCAGGTAAAAAGTTACCATCCGGCGGAACAAAACGTGTATGGCAAACAGAAGAAGGTGAGGCGAAGCCACGTCGCAAGACTAATGGGACTACCCGTCCAGGAAAAATTCGTCGATCTAACCGCTTTGGTTAATTAGAGTTAAGAGCAGTTGAATAATCATATAATTCTCTGCTCTTTTTTAATTTTATAAATTATTTTAGAAGCTGTATTTTATAGCGCTATTCTATAAAAATTTCTTGTTGAAACATATCACTGCTATAGACATGGAGCATAATAATAAAGGCTGAGCTACATATATATGCAGTACTTACAAAAGGCTAGATTGCTGCAATCTAAAACTCTTAAAATTGTAATTCGAGATACAATAGACTGTTAAATCTGACATTTATATAAATTTTTCCTGCATCTAGCTATCATTTTTTTGTTTATTCTGTAGTCAATAGATTAATCACAGGATAGAACGGATGATCAGAGAACTTTCGGGCCAATCCCAAATTTTGGTAGTGCATGATGGTCGTACTGGTCATTTAAACCCCTCTCTTGCAATTGGAGAGATTCTTGAACAACAGTTTAGAAATTCTTATGAAACCTTAAAAGTTCCAGTAAATTTGGGCAACTCTATGGTCAGTCTATTAAAGCGTCTTTCTTGGTTTCCTAGATTATTTCGTGTAATGGCAAAGCTAATTTTTGGTGCTGTCCCAGTACATATTGCCCAGTATCGACTGATTGTCTGTTCAGGTACGTCCAATCTGCTGTATTCAGCTTATCTGTCGCAAGAGTTCGATATCCCTTTGGCATTTTCAGGTGATATAGGTAGTTTTAATGAACACTTAATTCACTGGACTATTAGCGCATTGGCTCAGCCTACTCAGGTTGAACAGATTATTTTACCTACACTTCCGGTCAGGAAAAAATTTATTGAACTCCGTGCTCAACCTCACTGTGGTGAGGCAAGTTTGCTATTGGGCGGCCCTACCCACGAATATCCCTTTACACAAGCAGACTATCTTAACATTATCCGTCATTTTGATTTTTTTGTGCAGGCTTATAATATTCAGGGTTATATTGTTTGCTCGAGGCGTACGCCTGCCTTTAATAGCCGAATTAAAAAATATCTCAAGACCTCAGGACTACAATTTGTGTCTGTAAACGACACTACACCAATTGAACATCTGGTTGCGAGAAGCAAATATATTTTTGTGACTGAAGATAGTAGTACCATGCTTTCTGAAGCAATTCAGAGCGGTCGGATTGTACGGTCAGTCTGCCTGAATCCCGAACACAACAACTTGTTGATTGAAAAGTATTTACACAATCATCTTATACAGCGCCAGCCAGCAAATCAGCCCTTTTATACAGATGAACGTTTTCCTTATATTGCCGATCTAGATCTGATCCGCCCACTGGGTAGTCATTTCCGCAATTATTTATTATTTGATGATCATTATGCGCCTTATGATCTGCGCAGGAAGTTTGCTTAAAAACAATTTATAGACTCAAGCATTTAGGGAATAAAGATAATAGTAATAATGTTTAGAGTTCTATCTTGTAAATCTGATTAAAACATAAAAGTTAAAAATAACAGTGATATCCTTAGCGTATAAAAAATTCATTCTATAAAAGATTTTTTAGTATGTGATTAAAAAAGCCAGTGCATGTGCACTGGCTTTTTTATTACCGGCAGGTTATCCAGCTTTATACAATCTTAAATAGCAACGCTCGAAATTACATTATTGAATGTGGTACTTGGACGCATTACTGCATTTACTTTTGCCTGATCAATAGCGTAATAGCCACCAATATCAGCTGGTTGACCCTGCACTTGTGCAAGCTCGGCAATAATCTTCTCCTCATTTTCAGCTAATGCTTGGGCTAGTGGAGCAAATTTTGCTTTAAGTTCAGCATCTTCGTCCTGTGCAGCAAGTGCCTGAGCCCAATATAGTGATAAATAGAAGTGACTACCGCGGTTATCCAGTTCACCAGTACGACGTGATGGAGATTTATCGTTGTCGAGCAGTTTACCAGTAGCTTCATCAAGTGTTCTGGCTAACAGCTTGGCACGGTCATTACCTTCCTTGATACCCATTTCTTCTAAAGAAACAGCCAGCGCCAGGAATTCACCTAAAGAATCCCAGCGTAAGTGGTTTTCTTCAACTAACTGCTGAACATGTTTTGGTGCAGAACCGCCAGCACCCGTTTCATACATGCCGCCACCAGCCATTAATGGCACGATAGACAGCATTTTCGCTGATGTACCCAGCTCCATAATCGGGAACAGGTCAGTCAGGTAGTCACGTAAAATATTACCTGTTACTGAAATAGTATCCAGACCGCGAGCTACGCGCTCAAGCGTATAACGCATTGCACGTACTTGAGACATGATCTGGATATCCAGACCAGTCGTATCATGATCTTTTAAGTATTTCTGTACTTTCTTGATCAGCTCATTTTCATGTGGACGGTATGGGTCAAGCCAGAAGATAGCCGGCATACCTGAGTTACGTGCACGATTCACAGCCAGTTTTACCCAGTCACGGATTGGCGCATCTTTCACTTGGCACATACGCCAGATATCACCTTTTTCCACATTCTGAGACATCAGCACTTCACCCGTTTCAAGATCAGTGATGTTCGCGATGCCCGCTTCAGGAATCTCGAATGTCTTGTCGTGTGAACCGTACTCTTCAGCTTTTTGCGCCATCAGACCAACGTTAGGTACTGTACCCATCGTACGTGGATCGAAATTACCATTCCACTTACAGAAATTAATCATTTCCTGATAGATGCGTGCAAAAGTCGATTCAGGCATTACTGCTTTACAGTCATAAGGTTTGCCATCAGCACCCCACATTTTACCGCCACCGCGGATCATTGCCGGCATAGAAGCATCAACAATGACATCATTTGGTGAGTGGAAGTTAGTGATCCCTTTTGCAGAATCAACCATCGCAAGCGCTGGACGGTGCTCTTGACAAGCATGCAAGTCAGCAATAATTTCTTCACGTACAGAGGTTGGTAAAGTTTCAATTTTCTCGTAAAGACCAGCCATACCGTTGTTAACGTTAATGCCTAGCTCGTCAAACAGTTTACCGTGCTTTTCAAATGCATCTTTATAGTAAATACGCACACAGTGACCGAATACGATCGGGTGTGATACTTTCATCATGGTCG
>Ga0209023_10000183_pt1 | contig 108291 bp, 122 predicted proteins | sample LakOneMetagenome_FD_187468 | JGI IMG/M metagenome (GOLD analysis project Ga0209023, IMG submission 187468) | Freshwater and sediment microbial communities from Lake Erie, Canada (SPAdes) (version 2) | ecosystem: Environmental > Aquatic > Freshwater > Lentic | place: Lake Erie, Canada...
CGGTCAGGGTCGCGGTCAGCTCGAGCTGCTCGGAACCAACGGTCGTAACCGGGCTGATGGCTTCAAAGTCCTGACGGACGATACGCGAGCCGGTGACGACAACGCCCTCGACCTCGGTAGCATCGTCTGCGGCGAACGCAGGCGCGGCCATGGCCAAAAGCGCCGCGCCGCCGATGATGGTCGACGCCAAAAGGCGCTGACGAGCGGTTTGGATTTTCAAAGTAGTCCCTCCTGAGCCCGGTTCCCCGACGAGTTCGTCAATTGTGACGTCCCCCTCGCCTCACCACAGCGAATTAGCCCGGGAACGATACGATCCCGGATGCTTGCACGTTATGGAGATGCCAGCGGCAGGGTCAACGGATGATGAAACGCGTGTAATTGGTTGGCGGCCCAATGTCGCAAATCCGCCACAGCTTCGCCTTGTTGGGGATAAGCCCTTGTCGGCTATGGGTTTGCGGCCTTTGGCGTGCGACCGCCTGACGCAGGCGGAGACGACGCGGGCAAAGGTGGTCGGGCCGGTTTTCGACCCCGGTCGAACTTAAGCCGATGCATGGACCGGTGGAATTCACCGGCGCCTCGAACAGCTTGATTCGGCCCGGCGCGGCCCGGAAACCGATCGTCGATTCAAGGAAGAGATTGCGGATCGGCGGCGTCTCTCTATTCAATGCGGCTCTCGGGTTTGGGCAGTGGAAGCAAAGCGATGACAAAGTTGATCGGCGCCAGGCATGTCGTGCTGGGCCTGGCCCTGGCGGGCCTCGCCATCTCCGCTCCGGCCTTGGCGCGCGCGCCCGTGGCTGACACGGCGGGCCGGGCGGCGGCGCTCAAGCAGCTCTCGGACTGCCGCGCCATCACCGACGATTCCGCCCGGCTGGCTTGCTACGATGCAGCGTCCGCCGCGATCGAGCATGCCGAAACCAGTGGCGAGCTGGTGGTTGTGGACCGCGGGCAGGTCCGGGACGCCAAGCGCTCGCTGTTCGGCTTCGACACCAGCGCCCTGAACTTCTTCGACCGCGGCCCCAGCGAGACCCGCGTCGAGGTCGAGAACGTCACCCTGACCATCGACCGCGCCTACCGGGCCGACGGCGGCAAGTGGGTCATGGTCATGACCGACGGCCAGGTCTGGCGCCAGATCGACACCAACGGCCCCTACGAGGCGCCCAAGCACGGCTCCAAGGCCGAGATCCGCAAGGCGGCCCTGGGCAGCTACTTCGTCAATGTCGATGGCCAGACGGCCATCCGGGCGCGGCGGGAGAAGTAGGCCTCCGCGCCGATCCTCGCCCGCGCAATCAACCGAAGGGGCCCGCCTGTGCCGAGCCAGTTCAAGAAAGTCACCGAGAACTTCTGGGTCTCGCCCCAGCTGCTGGAAGAGCATGTCCAGGCCGCGGCCGACGCGGACTTCCACACCATCGTCAACAACCGCCCCGACGGCGAGGAGGCGGGCCAGCCCACCGGCGCCCAGGTCGAGGCCTGGGCCAGGGCGCGGGGCCTTGCCTATGTGGCCTTGCCGGTCTCGGGCCAGATCAATCGCGAGCTGGTCGAGGCCATGGGCAACGCCGTGGCCGACGCGCGCAAGCCGGTGCTGGCCTTCTGCCGCTCGGGCATGCGTTCGATCTCGCTGTGGGCCATGGCCGAGTCGCTGGCGGGTCGCCGCGTCAAGGAAGACCTGCTCGAACGGGGCGAGGCGGCGGGCTACGACCTCAGCCGCATTCCGATCTAGCGGTCGATGCTGACGACGGCGCTGGCGCCGGCGAAGCCGGGGACGAACTCGGTGTGGCCGCAGCTGGCCAGGATGAGCTGGCTCGCCATGAGACACAGGAAGGCCGCGGACATCCGCTGAAGCCGATTTGATACAAAAAGCGTCGCTGCTACGGCCATTTGAAGCCCCCGGAACTGGTTTACGAGAAGTAAACGCAAGCTCCGGGCCATCCTCCCGGCCGAGGAACGCGGGGCGCCGCCGATGATCCCCTTCGTGCGTGACCTGCAGTTCGAATACGGCCGCTGCGACCAGGTCTCTCCCCTCATCCGCCGGGTCATCGCCCGCAATCCCGGCCCTTTCACCTTCACCGGCACGGGAACCTACATCATCGGCCACGGCGACCACGTCGCCGTCATCGATCCCGGCCCGCTGGACGAGGCCCACCTCGCCGCCCTTCTCGCCGCGGTGAAGGGTGAGACGGTGACCCACGTCTTTGTCACCCACACCCACCTCGACCATTCTCCGCTCGCGCGCCCCTTCGCGCGCGAGACCGGCGCCGTCACCTACGCCGCCAGGCCCCCGGCCCCGGTCCATGCAGACCTGATCCTGGAGGAAGGCGACGACGGCCATTTCGCGCCCGACGTGGAGATCGGCGACGGCGCGGTTTTCGAAACGCCGGGCTGGACGCTGGAAGCCATCGCCACCCCGGGTCACGCCTCCAACCACCTGTGCTTCGCGCTGCGCCAAGAGAACGCGCTCTTCAGCGGCGACCACGTCATGGGCTGGTCGACCACGGTGGTCAGCCCGCCCGACGGCGACATGGGCGCCTACTACGCCAGCCTCGACAAGGTCGCCGCCCGCGGCTTCGCCACCCTGTGGCCGACCCACGGCGCGCCGGTCACCGAAGTCGCCCCCTTCCTGGCCGCCTACAAGGCCCACCGCCTGGAGCGCGAGCGCCAGATCCTGGCGCAGGTCGCCGCCGGCCAGGGGCAGATCCACGAGATGGTGCCCCTCATCTACGCCGCCGTGGACCGGCGCCTGTGGCCCGCCGCCGCCCACTCGGTGCTGGCCCACCTGATCCACCTTGTGCGCGAAGGCGTGATCGTCACCGACGGCGAGCCGACCCTGGCGAGCGCCTTCCGCCTGGCCTGACCATCGCGGCCCGAGGCCCGGTTGGATCGACCCGGTCCTCCAAACGATTTCCCTGTTATCGGGAAAGCACGAACAGTCGGGACCGGGACGGAGCTCGCAAAGCCTTGTCCTTATTGAATTTTCTAGGCGTCACGGCTGATATTCCGGCGCGATAACAGGGAATTTCGTCGTCCCCGAACAGGGAATTCACGTCCGGCGACCAGGGAATCGGATCGGTTTCGCGACCTGTTTCTCCCACCTGCCGTCACCTGAATTCTCGGAGCCGGCCAACATCAACCTGGAAAGCGTCCGTTGATCCGCGGGGCCGCGTCAATCCGCTTGGCGAGCCGGGTTTATTACGCGGCCGAAATATCGCGCAATACCGGGGCCGTGGGGCGCGCCTAGCTCTGTTCCGACAACCGGAGACCTCCCCCATGAAGACTCAATTCGCCGCCCGCCTGACCGCCGCCCTCGCCCTTGGCCTCACCGTCTGTGCGCCCGCGCTCGCCCAGCCGGCGCCCTCGGCCCAGCCGCCGATCCGCGCCGCGGCGCCCGTCGTGAGCGCCAATCCTTACACCGCCTACGAATTCCTCATCGGCGACTGGGACACCAGGCCCCAGGGCGGGCCCGGCATGGCGATCCATCAGCGTTTCGAATGGGGCCTGAACCAATCCTACATCGCCTACACCACCCTGACCCGGGAGGGCGCCAAGCCCGAGGCGGTGCACTTTATGGGCTGGCTGGTCTGGAACGGCGCGAACCGCAACCTCGACTACCTCGTGGTCACCGAGCCGGGCTCGGGCGTCCAGGAGCAGGGAGTCATGCGCGCCCAGCCCGACGGCTCGATCGTGCGCGACGTCACCCTGACGGCGGCCGACGGCGCGGTCAGCCACTTCCGCCAGACCTTCCGTTCCACCGGACCGGACACGGCTGTCACCTCCCTGATGCGCCAGACCGCCGGCGGCTGGGAGCCCAACTTCCCCGGCAGCGACAATCTGCTGATGACTCGCCGCCGGACCTGATCGACCGGCCCGCCCCGCCAGATCAGGCGGCCGAGACTACCGGCGCCGCCCCGGCGGGCTAGAATGGTCCATTCCATCACCGGGGATGCCCATGAGCGAGACCTTCGAGGGCGGCTGTTTCTGTGGCGAGGTGCGCTATCGCCTGACCTCGCGGCCGATGTTCACCCACGCCTGTCACTGCCGCGATTGCCAGCGGCAGTCGGGCGGCGCCTTCGCCATCAACGCCCTGATCGAGACCGATCGGATCGAGAAGCTGGCGGGCGAGCCGCGGGCGACCGCCATGCCCACCGAGAGTGGCCGGCCACACGACATCTACCGCTGCGAAACCTGCGACACGCCGGTGTGGAGCGACTACGGCGGTCGTCCGGGATTGCGCTTCGTGCGGGTACTGAGCCTCGACGACCCCAACACCATCAGGCCGGACGCGCACATCTTCACGCGCTCGAAGGTCCCTTGGGTGCGCCTGCCCGACGACCAGCCCGCCTTCGAAGTGTTCTACGAGCTGGACAGCGAGTGGCCGGCCGACAGCCTGGCGCGGCGTCAGGCGCTGCTGGACGCGAGGGCCGGGAGGTAGCGCCGCCGCAAACCCATCATCTAGGGAAGTCCGGAAAAAAGCTGGCGAAATTTCTGTGTGTGAGGTTCGAGAATTGACCCGAACGTTTGGTGCATCTGTTCGAGCAGGGTCAGGCCCTCCAATTTGCGCTTCGCGTCGAAATAAGCGTTGAGCAAATTGAGACCGACTTTTTCCCCGTGCTGGCTCGGCAAATATCGTGGTGCGACCAGCCTGATTGCTTCGTCGGGGTAACTCCTAGCGCCGAGATCGCCGCTGATCATCATCAGGGCATCCGAGTCATAGGCTGATGCCAAGGCCCGCTCGTAGTGACGGACAGCGACCTCCACGAAACCGCGATTGAGATCTTCCCGCGCAAACCATAACCCGGCCCTCCAGCTATTCGGCAGGGCGTCGATCTCCTTTAGGGCATTGGCATATCCCGCTTGGCCCTCCGCGTCGCGGCAGATGGCGGCGTACCACATCAGGGCCCCATTCTGATTGGGATCGAGAGTCAGTGCTCGCCGTAGTGTTGCGATTGATTGCTCGGCGTTACCGTTCAGCGACTGCGTCTTGGCCAGGTTCGTCAGGCAGGAACCGGTCTCTCCGAACTCAGCGATACAAGCGCGGAGTGTGGCGGCGGCTTCATGGTGCATACCGCTGTGGAGAAGCGCTATGGCTCGAATCTCCAGCGACCGCTGGGAGCGGTTCTCGACTTCAAGGAAATGTTCCGTCGCCGGTAGCGCACGGTCGAACCTGCCAGCCTTCAGGTCGCGGAGAATACCTTCGTAGATTGCGTCGGCGCTCATCATGAGATTCACAGCAACGCATAGAGTGACGGGCTGCCCCTAGCCTACTCCAGCGCCTTCACGATCTTGGTCAGCCTGGCGCAGTTGGCGCCGATGTCGCTGCCGCCGACGCGGCTGATGGAGCGGAAGTCGGTGCGTTCGGGGTCGATGCGGGCGACGACGTCGTCCTTGAAGCCCCACCAGAAGCTTGTGTAGGTGCCCTCGACCTTCCACGGCGCGCGGCCGGTGACCTCGATGCCGGCGGCCTCGAAGGCGGCGGCGACCTGGTCGGCGGTCAGGTGCTTGAGGATCGGGTGGGCCCCGGGGCAGGTCTCGCGGTTGATGTCGGCGACGCGGCGTCCGCCCCAGGGCGGCCCGGCCTTGTCCGGCACGACCGGATCGGCCTCGACCGGGTTCAGGGCGCTGGATCGCGCATCCATGATCCCGCGCGAGAAGCTGAGCGGCTTGTCCCAGTTGGTGGCCACATCGTGGATGGGCGGGACCTTGTCGGCGTCGGACTTGAACTTGAGCAGCAGGCCGATAGCCAGCAGTGGCGGAATGAGCGCGATCAGCGCCAGGGTCATCAGCCGCCGCGGGTCGCGGAAGGCCACGATCAGCGCGATCAGGCCCAGCAGGATCCCGACCGCCGCAAGGATGGGCGTCCATTGCGCCACCATGGTCCCCAACCCGAACTTCCAGTTCAGCAGGCCAAAGCGGCTGCCCAGGATGGCGCACAGGGGCAGCAGCGCCCCGGCCGCGCCGATCACGGCCGCGATCTTCACGAAGGCGGAGGATTTGGGATGGGCGCTCACGGGCGTCTCCTAGACCGGTTCGGGCTCTGTGGTCGGCAGACGATAGTCCTTCAGGGCGGCGCGCAGAACCTTCTTGTCGATCTTGCCGGTGGCGCCGAGCGGGATGTCGTCGACGAAGACCACGTCGTCGGGCATCCACCACTTGGCGATCTTGCCCTTCAGGAAGTCGAGGAACTCGGCCTTGTTGGCCTCCATGCCGTCCTTGAGCTTGACGATCAGGATGGGGCGTTCGTCCCACTTGGGATGGGGCACGCCGATGACGGCGGTCTGTTCGGCCTTGGGGTGGCCGAGCGCGATGTTCTCGATGTCGATGGTCGAGATCCACTCGCCGCCCGACTTGACCACGTCTTTCGCGCGGTCGGTGATCTGCATGTAGCCTTCGGTGTCGATGGTGGCGATGTCGCCGGTGTCGAAGAAGCCGTCCTTGTCCAGGATGTCGCCGCCCGCACCCTTGAAGTAGGCGCCGGCGACGAAGGGGCCCTTCACCATCAGGTGGCCGAAGGTCTTGCCGTCGTGGGGCAGCACCTTGCCGTCGTCGTCGACCAGCCTCAGCTCGATGCCGACCGGCGGACGGCCCTGCTTGAGGCGAACCGGGATTTGCTGCTCGAACGGCAGGGCGGCGATTTCCGGAGTCAGCGAGCCGGTGGTGCCCAGCGGCGAGGTCTCGGTCATGCCCCAGGCGTGGAAGACGTCGACGCCGTAGTCGTCGTGGAAGGCGCGGATGATGGTCTCGGGACAGGCCGCGCCGCCGATGGTGACGCGCTCGAGGTCGGGCAGTTTCAGGTTGTGGGTCTGCAAGTGGGTGAGCAGCATCTGCCACACGGTCGGCACCGCCGCCGAGGTGGTGACGCGCTCGGTGGAGAGCAGCTCGTAGATCGACTCCCCGTCCATCCTGGCGCCGGGCATGACCAGCTTGGCGCCCACGGCCGGCGCGGCGAAGGCCACGCCCCAGGCGTTGGCGTGGAACATCGGCACCACCGGCAGGATGGTGTCACGCACCGAGGTGGCCAGAACGTCGGCCTGCAGCCCCACCAGGGTGTGGATGAAGTTCGAGCGGTGCGAATACAACACGCCCTTGGGGTCGCCCGTGGTGCCCGAGGTGTAGCAAAGCCCGCAGGCCGTCTCTTCCGAAAAGCCGCCCCATTCGCAGATATTGGACTGCTCGCCGACCACCTGCTCGTAGCACTCGGCCCGCGGCAGCCGGGTCTGGGGCATGTTCCAGGCGTCGGTCATGACGATGACGCGCTCGACCGTGGGGCAGTTGGGCAGGATCTTCTCGAGGGTGTCGATGAAGGTGATGTCGGTGAAGAGGATCTTGTCTTCGGCGTGGTTGATGATCCAGGCGATCTGTTCGGGGAACAGGCGCGGATTGAGCGTGTGGCAGACCGCGCCGATGCCCATGATGCCGTACCAGGCTTCCATGTGCCTCTGGGTGTTCCAGGCCAAGGTGGCGACCCGGTCGCCCAGCTTCACGCCCCAGCCCTTCAGCGCGTTGGAGACCCGCTTGGCGCGGTCATGGCATTCGGCGTAGGTGCCGCGGGTGATCGGGCCCTCGACCGAGCGCGTGACGATCTCGCGATGGCCGTGCCAACGCGCCGCGTGATCGAGGATCTTGTCGACCGTCAGCGGCCAGGACTGCATCAGGCCCAGCATGCGTACCCCCCTACCCGCGCCTCGTTCCCGCCGGCGCTTGGACCAACGTTACGTTTGGGAACGTCGATAAGCAATGTGAGCGCCGCACGCCCTCTTTCGGCGCGATACGGAGCCGTCCCCGCCGTGGATCAGTCCGAATTTAGGGCGCCGGCGTTTCTATTATCGCTGTTAGCTTGACCATAAGCTCACAGAATTAATAGGGAAATTCGGATTCCCGGCCTGCTACATTGCGACGCACGGTTCAGCCTCGGGTTGCAACGGTGGCCCGGTTTTGTCATGCCCTGTAGCAAGGTAAACGAGAGTCGCCGGGGGAAGCGTGAAGGGCGTAAGTGGGCTTAGACCTCCAGGTGCTCCAGAAGACCGCTACGCGGCCAAGCGCCGGCGGGTGCTGGAAAGCGCGCGCAAGCACTTCATGCATGGCGGATTCGCCGACACTGGCATCGAGATGGTGGCTCGCGACGCGCGCGTCTCGACCGCAACCCTTTACGACCTGTTTCCCGGCAAGACCCAGCTGTTCCACGCCGTGATCGAGGACGCGGGCGAGGACTTCTCGCGCCGCATCGCGACCGTCACCGCCGCCGAAGACGACCTGATGGACCGGCTGAAGAGCTTCGCCTGTGCCTATGCAAGGTTCATGAGCGACCCCTTCGTGCGCGCGGTGTTCCGCCTGGTCGCCGCCGAGCGCCGCCGCTTCACGCCCGTGGCCCAGGGCTTCTACGACCGCGGACGCGCCGATTTCGGCGGCGTGCTGATGGCCATCCTGGTGGGGCTGGAGCAGGAAGGCCGCCTGTCCGTACCCAAGAAGGCCACCGCCGCGGGCCAGCTGATGGGCATGATCGAACACCCCACCTTCCTGATCCCGATGGTCACCGGCGGCGAGGTCGAGCCCTCGCGCACGCCGGAGCAGATCGCGCTCGAGGCGCTGGAGACCTTCCTGGCGCGTTACGGGACCGGCAAGTAGCGCTGGTCTGCCTTTCCTTCAGGAAAGGGACGGGCGGCGATAGCCGCCAGGGTATGGCCTAGCCACGGCAGCCGAGTAAGGCCACGCCCGTCGCTTCGCGCCACCCTCTCCTGAAGGAGAGGGAGACGAGATCACGGATACAGCCGCGCCTTCGTCCACCCCTCGCCGGCCCGTACGAACTTCAGCCGGTCATGCAGGCGGAACGGCTTGTCGCGCCAGAACTCGAATTCCGACGGGATGATCCGGTAACCCGACCACTGCGGCGGGCGCGGCGGCTGGCCGAGGCCGAACTTCAGGGCGAACTTGGCGATGCGCTGTTCCAGGGCCAGGCGGCCCTGCATCGGGCGCGACTGCTCCGAGGCCCAGGCGCCGATCTGGCTGTCGCGGGCGCGACTGGCGAAATAGGCGTCGGCTTCCTCGGCCGTGACCGGCTCGACGGCGCCCCTGACGCGCACCTGGCGGCGCAGCGACTTCCAGTGAAACAGCAGGGCGGCCCTGGGATTGGCGGCCAGCTGCAGGCCCTTGGCGCTCTCGGTGTTGGTGTAGAAGACGAAGCCGCGCGGATCGACGCCCTTGAGCAGCACCATGCGCACGTCCGGCAGGCCCGAGGCATCGACGGTGGCCAGGGCCATGCCGTTGGGATCGTTGGGTTCGCTCTTCTTCGCCTCGGCGAACCAGGCGTCGAACAGGGCGAAGGGCTCGTCGCGCTCGAAGATCGCCTCGTCGGCGTTGGCGGCGTGGGCCTTGGCGTAGTCGGCGGCCGAGGGGCTGGGGGGAATCTTGGCGCTCATCGGCGTGGATATAGCGGTCCGCGGGCGGTTCCGCTAAGCCTGATGCCATGTCGCACGACACCTTCGGCCACCTGTTCCGCGTCACCACCTGGGGCGAGAGCCATGGGCCGGCCATCGGCTGCGTGGTTGACGGCTGCCCGCCGGGCCTGCCGATCACCGAGGCGGACCTGCAGGTCTGGCTGGACAAGCGCAAGCCGGGCGGCAGCCGCTTCGTCACCCAGCGCAAGGAGCCGGACACCGCGCAGATCCTGTCCGGCGTGTTCGAGGGCGTGACGGCCGGGACGCCGATCTCGATCCTGATCATGAACGAGGACGCGCGGTCGAAGGACTATGGCGAGATCGCCGAGCGGTTCCGGCCCGGCCACGCCGACTACGTCTATTTCGCCAAGTACGGCGTGCGCGATTTCCGCGGCGGCGGGCGCTCCTCGGCGCGCGAGACGGCGGCGCGAGTGGCGGCGGGGGGCGTGGCGCGGCTGGTGCTCGGCCCCGAGGTGAAGATCCGCGCCGCCGTCGTCCAGATCGGCCCGCACAAGATCGACCGCGAGCGCTGGGACTGGGACGAGACGCACAAGAACCCCTTCTGGTCGCCCGATCCGGGCGTCGTGGAGCAGTGGGAATCCTTCCTCGACCATACGCGCAAGGCCGGCTCGTCCTGCGGCGCGGTCGTCGAGGTGCATGCCGAGGGCGTGCCGCCCGGCTGGGGCGCGCCGATCTACGGCAAGCTGGACGCCGAACTGGCCGGCGCCCTGATGTCGATCAACGCCGCCAAGGGCGTGGAGATCGGCGCGGGCTTCGGATCGGTGGAGCTGTCGGGCGAAGAGAACGCCGACGAGATGCGCATGGGCGAGAACGGACCGGAGTTTCTCTCCAACCAGGCCGGCGGCATCCTGGGCGGGGTCTCCACCGGCCAGGCCCTGATCGCGCGCGTGGCCTTCAAGCCGACCAGCTCGATCCTGTCGCCGCGCAAGACCATCGACGTCCAGGGCCTCGAGACCGAGATCACCACCAAGGGCCGCCACGACCCCTGCGTGGGCATCCGCGGCGCGCCGGTGGTGGAGGCCATGACCGCCTGCGTGCTGGCCGACGCCTTCCTGCGCCATCGCGGCCAGACCGGCGGCGGGGCGTTCAGGCCGGGGAAGAACGGGCGATCGTAGGCGCCCCTTCCGTAACTGACACTGTTGCCTATATGAGCGCTGAAGCCATCCGCCCCAGGCCCAATCCTCGGAGTTCCGCCATGATCGAACGCAGACCTTTCTCATCCCTCGGCGGCGCCGACCACGGCTGGCTGAAGGCCAAGCACCACTTCTCCTTCGCCGGCTACCATGACCCCGCGCGCATGAACTGGGGCTCGATCCGGGTGTGGAACGACGATGAGATCGCCGCCCAGTCGGGCTTCCCGCCCCATCCGCACGCCGACATGGAAATCATCACCTATGTGCGCACCGGCGCCATCACCCACCAGGACTCCATGGGCAACCAGGGCCGCACCGGCGCGGGCGACGTGCAGGTGATGTCGGCCGGCTCGGGCGTGCGCCATGCCGAGTTCAACCTGGAAGACGAGACCACCACCCTGTTCCAGATCTGGGTCATGCCCAGCGAGCGGGGCGGCCCGCCGAACTGGGGCGCCAAGCCGTTCCCCAAGGAGGCGCGCGAGGGCAAGTTCGTGGTGCTGGCCTCTGGGATCGCCAGTGACGGCGACGAGGTGCTGCCGATCCGCACCGACGCGCGGGTGCTGGGCGCGACGATTCCCGCCGGCGAGACCGTGACCTACGACCTGGGCGCCCACCGCCACGCCTATCTGGTGCCCTCGACGGGCGCCATCGAGGTCAATGGCGTGCGCCTGGATGCCCGCGACGGGGCGGCGATCACCGACGAGGCCGTGCTGACCCTGAAGGCGCTGGAAGACGCCGAGGTGGTCATGGTCGACGCCGCCTGACGCACGCTTAGTTGTCCGCGCGGGGCAATTTGCATTGACCCTGCCGAACGGCGCGCACTAGTCAGAGATCATTCCGGCCCCAGGGAGGGCGCCAGCGGCCTACCGTGCGCTTCGACCTGCTCAAAATCCTGGTGGTGGACGACAACCACCACATGCGCAGCATCCTGCTTGAGGTGCTGCGCGCCATCGGCGTGCGCGACGTCTACGAGGCCGGCAACGGGGCGGAGGCCCTGCAGGCCATGCGCACGCGCGCCGTCGATGTGGTGCTGACCGACCTGGCCATGGAGCCGATCGACGGCATCGAATTCGTTCGCCTGCTGCGCAATGCGCCCGACAGCCCCAACCAGATGATCCCGGTGATCATGGTCACGGGCCACTCCACCGAACGCCGGGTCAAGGAGGCGCGCGACGCGGGCGTCAACGAGTTTCTCGCCAAGCCGGTGACCGCGCGCGGCGTGCTGGAGCGCATCCATGAGGTGGTCGACCACGCCCGCGCCTATGTCCGCTGCGACGACTATTTCGGCCCCGACCGGCGGCGCAAGGAAGAGGCCGGCTACGCGGGCCCGCGCCGGCGCGCCAGCGACAACACCGGCAATGCGCCGGGAGGCGACACGCCACAGACCTGACGCCTGCGAATGCTGTTAGTCTCGCCTGAACCGCCCGCCTTTCGGAGCCTGCCCATGCGTCGCGCCACCCTCGTCCTGACCCTTTGCGCCTTTTCGCTGAGCGGCTGCCTGGCCGCGGCCGCCGTCGGCACGGCCGGCGCGGTGGTGGCGACGGGCGTGGGCGTTACGGGGGCTGTCGTGGGCGGCGGCGTCGACCTGGTCACGACCTCCAAGAAAGAGCGCGAGGCCAAGGAGCGCAAGCGCGCCAAGGCCGAGGAAAAGGCCCGCCGCAAGGCCGAGAAGGACGCCGAGCGTAACTAGTCTCCCTTTCCTTCAGGAAAGGGACAGGCGGCGCGAGCCGCCAGGGTATGGCCTAGCTACGCTAGCCGGGTAAGGCCACACCCGTCAGCTTCGCTGCCACCCTCTCCTGAAGGAGAGGGAGACCTAGAGGCTCAGGCTGCAGCGCTCGCCGATGGTCGGGCGCGAGATCTCGATGCGGCTGAGGCCGGGGAAGCGTTCGCTCAGCCGGTCACGGAAATACAGGCACAGCCGCTCCAGGGTGGGGTTCTCCAACCCGGGCTTTTCGTTGAGCAGGCCGTGGTCCAGCTCATGCGCCACCGCCTTCAGCGCGACTTCCAGCTCGCCCAGATCCGCCACCCAGTCCTCGCCGGGGATCATCTCGCCGGCCACCGTGGCCTCCACCCGGAACGAATGCCCATGCAGATTGCGATACCGATTGTCGGCAGGGCCGACATTCAGGTGGTGGGCCGCGTCAAAGGTCGCAGCCTTGGTGATTTCGAACGTGTGGCTCATCAAACTCTGGTCTTCCCGCCCAACAAACTGCCGCTAGCGGCAGGTCAGGGAACGCCGATGTACTTGTGGGTTTGGACGCTTAATCGCCAGCGCGGGTGCGAAAGGCAATAGCTGACCGCCGCCTGCGTGTTCGCGTCGCGCTCGGGTCCGTCCATCGGCTGCAGGTAAAAACGCTCGAAATCCAGCCCTTCGAAGCGCTCCGGCAGGGCCTTGGCCTGGGGGTAGACCAGTTTCAGCTCCTGCCCCGAGGTCTGCACCACGGGCGCGTCGGCCTTGGGGCTGACGCAGATCCAGTCGATCCCCGCAGGGGCTGCGACGGTGCCGTTGGTCTCCACCGCGATCTCGAAGCCGCGGGCGTGCAGCGCCTCGATCAACGGCGGGTCCAGCTGCAACAGGGGCTCACCGCCCGTGCAGACCACCAGCCGGCTCTGCTCGCCGCCGCGCCACGCCGACTCGACCGCGTCGGCCAGCGCCTCGGGCGTCCTGAACTTGCCGCCGCCCGGCCCATCGGTCCCGACGAAGTCCGTGTCGCAGAAGCTGCAGACAGCGGCGGCGCGGTCCCGCTCGCGCCCGCTCCACAGGTTGCAGCCGGCGAAGCGCAGGAACACCGCCGCGCGGCCCGCCTGCCCGCCTTCGCCCTGGACGGTGAGGAAGATTTCCTTGGCGGTGTAGGTCGTCATGAGGCTCGCCAACGCTCGAAACCCGCCGCGCGCAACTCACAGGCAGGGCATGTTCCGCAGCCGTAGCCCCAGGCGTGGCGCTCGCCGCGTTCGCCGCGGTAGCAGGTGTGGGTGTCTTCCAGGATCAGGTCGACCAGGGCCTGGCCGCCCAGGACATGGGCCATCGCCCAGGTGTCAGCCTTGGTGAGCGCCATCAGCGGCGTCTCGATGACGAAATCGCGCGCCATGCCCAGGCGCAGCGCCGCCTGCAGCGCATCGAGGCTGTCGCGGCGGCAGTCGGGATAACCGGAGAAGTCGGTCTCGCACATGCCGCCCACCAGGGTCAGCATGCCCCGCCGGTCCGCCAGCGCCGCTCCATAAGTCAGGAACACCAGGTTACGGCCCGGTACGAAGGCGGTGGGCAGGCCGCGTTCATCGACCTCGATGGCCCGGTCGGTGGTCATGGCGGTTTCGCCGATGGCGCCGAAGCCCCTCATCTCAATGACGTGGTCAGGGCCCAACCGATCGCCCGTGGGCAACAGGGCCGCCATCTTCTCGCGCACCACCTGGCGGGCCTGCATTTCCACGCCGTGGCGCTGGCCGTAGTCGAAGCCGACCGTTTCAACGCGCCCATAGCGGCTCAGCGCCCAGGCCAGGCAGGTGGCGGAATCCTGCCCTCCGGAGAAGAGGACGAGAGCGCCCTCTGGCGCGCTGTCGATGCTGTTGGACGTCGAAGCCATGGGAACCCGCGTTGAGCGCGGTCATATAGGGTGGATTGATGGGAGGCGCCGCTGATGGGCGAGACGGTCTTGATCTACACCACCTGGCCGGACGCCGAAACCGCCGAGCGCGTCGGGGCCGAAGCCGTGGCCGAACGGCTGGCCGCCTGCGTCAATGTGCTGGGACCGATGGTTTCGATCTACCGCTGGGAAGGCGCCGTCGACCGGGCCAACGAAACTCCGATGCTGCTCAAGACCACGGCCGACGCCTCCGAACGGCTGCGCGACTTCATCCTGGCGCGCCATCCCTACGAGACCCCGGCCATCGTGGCCCTGCCGGTGCTGGCCGACGGCTCCAATCCGGCCTTCCTGGCCTGGATCGGGACGGAAACCGGTAGTCCAAAAGGGATCGGGACAGAAACCTGAATTCGGATGCAGCCGGCATTGCATTGAAAATCATCGTCTTAACCACTCTGAAAACACCCCCGGGGTACACAACGGCGTAACCGAGCACCGGACGCCTTGATGCCGACGATCGACAGTCTCACTGAACGGGCAGCCCCGATTACGCCCGACATGCCGGTCGCGGAGGTCTTCGACCTGTTCCGCAAGGACCCGGATGCCCTGGTGTTCGCCGTGGTCGAGGACGACCGCCCGGTGGGCCTGGTGGAACGCCAGACCTTCCTCGTGGAGCTGGCCGCCAAGAACGGCTGCGCCGCCCACGCCAAGACCCCCATCCGCGAGCTGATGGACGCCGAGCCGGTGACCATCGAGGCCTCGACCGGGATCACCGTCTTTTCCGACTCCATGCTGGGCGCTCGCGCGTCCGGCCTGCTGCGCGGCTTCATCGTTACCGACAACGGCCGCTATGTCGGCGTCGGCTCGATGCTGTCCCTGCTGCAGGTGACCAGCGCCGCGGCGCGCCGCAAGCTGGAAGTCGCCGCCGACGAAGCCCAGCTGGTGGCCCAGGCCAAGATGGCCAACACCGCCGCCGCCCACGCCAAGTCCCAATTCCTGGCCGTGTTGAGCCACGAGCTGCGCACGCCGCTGAACGGCGTGCTGGCCGTCGCCGAACTGCTCCAGCGCCAGCCGCTGGGCCTCGACGCCCAGGCCTACGTCCAGACCATCGTCGATTCCTCCGACACGTTGCTGCGCACGCTGGCCGACGCCGTCGACCTGGCCAAGGCCGAGGCCGGCGAACTGCACCTCAATCCCCAGCCCATCCTCGTGCGCGAGGTGATGGACGAGGTGCAGCAGCTGTGGACCCCGCGCGCCGCCCAGGACGGGGTGACCCTGCTGGTCTCCTTCGACGGCGACCCGGACCTGGCCGCCGAACTGGACGCCCAGCGCGTGCGCCAGGTGTTCAACAACCTCATCGGCAACGCCCTGAAATTCGCCCGCGAAGGCGTGGTCGAGGCCAGCCTCAAGGCGACGGTCGAAGGCGACCGGGTCAGGGTCGAGGGCGCCGTGCGCGACAAGGGCCCCGGCATTCCGGAAGAGCGGATGGCCACCCTGTTCGACCTGCAGACCTCTTCGTCGAACCACCATGCCGGCGGCTCCGGCCTCGGCCTGGCCATGTGCCGCCAGGCGGTGGAGATGATGGGCGGCCAGATCCGCGCCGAGTCCAACGCCGGCCACGGCGCCACCTTCACCTTCGATTTCACTGCCCCGCGCACCTGGATCGAGGAAGAGGCCGCCACCAACGTCTCCGAGATCTCGGAGCTGAACCTGAATTCCCAGCCGCACGTGCTGATCGTCGACGACAACGCCACCAACCGCGTCGTCGCCCAGGCCCTGTGCGAGATGTTCGGCTGCACCAGCGAGTGCGCCGAGGACGGCGTCGAGGCCGTGGAGGCTGTCTCCAGCCGCCGCTTCGACCTGATCCTGATGGATATCAAGATGCCGCGCATGGACGGCGTGCAGGCCACGCAAGCCATCCGCGCCCTGCCCGGCGTCGAGAGCGAGACGCCCATCGTGGCCCTGACCGCCAACGCCGACCCGGCCGACGCCAAGCACTATCTGGCCATCGGCATGGCCTCGGTGGTGGAAAAGCCGATCAAGCCCGAGCGCCTGCGCGCGGCCATCAACGCCGCCCTGGCCGAACCCGCCGCCGCACCGGTCGCCAAGTCGGCTCCGAAGAAGCGCGCCGCCCGCTAGGTCTTGGCCCCCGCGGTCGTGGCGCTGTCATCCTCGAGCGCGCTCAGGATGGTGATCTTCTGCCAGATCTTGCGGCCCAGGCTGGTGCACAGGTCTTCCACGTCATTGATGGCGCTGAGCACCTCGGTATCGGGTGTCCGCTCGCCGTAAAGCGCCGCCAGCTTGCCGATGAGGGCCAGCAGCTCCGCGCAGTACTCAAGATACCGGGTCAGCTGGAAGCGGGTCATTTCGCGCTTGGGCGATGAGGTCGTTCGCGTCGACGGCGCGGCGAGGATGATGGTCGGATCCTTGGTCAGTTGGTGCATGTCCACCACGTGGGCGAAGGCGCGCAACTCGTGCAGATCCTTCAGCACCCGTCCGCGTTTCAGCCGCTGCTCGGCGGTCATCAGGAACCAGATGCCGGCGGCGAGCAGGAGCAGCAGGTTTACCGACGACTCCAGGCCCTGGCTCTCGGCCAGCAGGTCGCCGTGGATCAGCTGGCTCCAGTGCATGTGGATGATCGCCCAGTAGACGATCGCGGCGCCCGCCAGCGCCAGGACGAAGATCACCGCGCGCAGCAGCAGGTAGGGCCGGCCGATGGCGCGGGCGCGCTGCGCGGACGTGCGGGCGGTTTCGACGAGGTCCGCGGCCACGGCGGCCAGGCCGGCGCCGGCAAAACGTTCGGCGATCCGCGCCCTCAATTTCTCGAGGGTCGAAACGACGGCTTCTGCTTTGAGTTGACGGCGCATGGGCGAAGGGGACATGGCGACGCCCGTTCGGTCAAGCTGTCGCGTCAGCCGTCGTCGCTCTCCTCGTCCTCGTCCTCGTAGCCGACCAGGGCCAGCGCCCGCGCCTTGACGCCGTTCAGCTCGGCCCAGCGCAGCAGGCCCTCCTCGCGTCCGTGGGTGATCCACAGTTCTCCCGGCGCCACCTCGGTGACGGTGCGGGTCAGTTCGTCCCAGTCGGCGTGGTCGGAGATGACCAGGGGCAGCTCGACGCCGCGCTGGCGGGCGCGGGCGCGCACGCTCATCCAGCCGGAGGCGAAGGCCGTCAGCGGATCGGCGAAACGACGCGCCCAGCGGTCGGCGGTGGCGGACGGCGGGGCAATGACGATCTCGCCGGCGAACTTGTCCTTGCGCTCGGTGGTGGCGGGCTCGATCGGCCCCAGGTCGACGCCGTGCCGCTCATACAGCCGGTTCAGCCGCTCCATTGCCCCGTGGACATAGATGGTGCGGTCCCAGCCGCCTTCGCGCAGCAGGCGGATAAGCCGTTGCGCCTTGCCCAGCGCATAGGCGCCGACCAGGTGCGTGCGTTCGGGAAATTGGGCGACCGAGCGCAGCAGGCGCGCCACCTCGCCGGCGTCGTCGGGATGGCGGAACACCGGCAGGCCGAAAGTCGCCTCGCTGATGAAGACGTCGCAGGGCGTGACTTCGAAAGCGGGGCAGGTCGGATCGCGGCGGCGCTTGTAGTCGCCGGAGACGACCATGCGCAGGCCCTTGTGGTCGACCACCGCCTGGGCCGATCCCAGCACATGGCCGGCGGGGACCAGGCGCACGTCGACGCCGTTGATGTGGGTCGTCTCGCCGTATCTGGACGGTTGGGTCGAGCCGGCGAAGTCCTGACCGTAGCGTTCGGCCATGATGGCCAGGGTCTCGGGCGTGGCCAGCACGCTGCCATGGCCGGCGCGGGCGTGGTCGGCGTGGCCATGGGTGATGACGGCGCGCTCCACCGGCCGGGTCGGATCGATCCAGAAGTCGCCCGGCGCGCAATAGAGGCCGCCGGGCTTGGGGCAGAGGAGCTTCTCGGGGCGCAGGGCGGGCATGGGGACTCATATAGGCGTTTGCGCGGGCGGCGGGCGCTGGCAATAAGCGCTCATGACCCAGGCATCGTTGCGTGACCTGCTGCCCCAACTGGTGAGCGGCCCGCCCCACCCCCAGGCGCTCGGCTTCCAGCTGGAGGGGGTGGAAGACGACGTGGTCATCCTGCGCTGCCCCTACCGCGAGGACCTGATCGGCGATCCCGACAGCCGGGTGCTGGCCGGCGGCGTGGTCACCACCCTGCTCGACCACGTCTGCGGCATGGCGGTGTGGGTGAAGCTGGACCGCTACCTGCCCATCGCGACGCTGGATCTGCGCATCGACTACATGCGCGCCGCCGAGCCGGGCCTCGACCTGATGGCGCGGGCGCGCTGCTACAAACTGACCCGCTCGATCGCCTTCGTGCGGGCCTGGGCCTATGACCGCGATCACAAGGATCCGGTGGCGGCGGCGCAGTCGGCCTTCGTGCTGGAGTCCGACGCGGGCCGCAAACCCGGCGCAAACCGCCCAGATTCACCCCGGATCGGCGGAGCGTCGCGATGATCGACGCCGAAGCCCACCTCAGGCGCATCCTCGAAGACATCCCCTACGCCCGGTTCCTGGGGGTGCGCGCCGAGATCGCCGGCGACGAGATGACGGCCATCCTGCCCTACGCCGAAAAGCTGATCGGCAATCCCCTGCTGCCGGCGTTACATGGCGGCGTCACCGGGGCCTTCATGGAAATGACCGCCATGGCCCAGCTGGCGGTCAGCGAGCGGCGCGAGCGTCTTCCGCGCCCGATCGGGGTGACGGTGGAATATTTGCGGAGCGGAAAACCCATCGCCACCTACGCCCGCGCCACGGTGAAAAAGGTCGGCCGGCGCATCGCCAACGTCCACGTCGAGGCCTGGCAGGAGGCGCGCTCGGCGCCAATTGCATACCTGCAGGCTCATTTTCTATTGGGTGATCAGGATGTTAGCTGATCGTCAAGTATAGTTAGCAGATATGGTTAACGAATACCGGGCGGTTGAGTCTATTCGAGGGATCGCCGCGACAGATTGGCGCATTTCCCTTCTTTGATTCTCCAGCGAGTTGTGTTAATCGGTTATTTACCAACCTGAACCTTTGGGGCTGAGTTATGAACAAAGTCGAAGTCGTTAAGTCTGTCGCCGAGAAGCTCTTCGCGGCCGAACAAGCTGTCGATGAAGCCATGGTGCGCAACACCCAGCTCCTCGAAGGCATCATCACCGGCCGCCGCGAACTGAACGTCGCCGCGACCACCGCCGAACTGGCCCAGACCCGCGTGGCGGAGGCCATCGCGGCCCTGTCCGAAGCCCGTCGCGCCGTCATGGCGGCTCACGCCGGCCTGAAGAATGTCCAGGTTCGCCTGGGCGTGGGCGACGAAGAGTTCGGCCCGATGGACAAGCCGGAAGAAGACGACAAGAAGAAGCCGACCGTTAACCTGCGCGTCGCCTAATTCCGCGTCTGACGAAATCGTAATTTCCGGACGGCTTGCGCCGTTCCGCGAACACACTCAATTTCGCCCTCGGACACCCGTCCGGGGGCGATTTGCGTTGCTGAACACACTGCCAGCTCAGATCGGGGCAGCCGCCATCCTGATCATCTGCGCGGCCGCCCTGTGGAAGGGCGACCGGCTGGAGCAGTGGGGCGCGGGCATCTGCATCCTCGCCTGGCTGGCGACCATCCTGATTCAGGACGACGCCGCCGCGGGGATCGAGGAGTTCGCCCTGCTGGGCGTTGACTTCGCGGTGCTGGCGGCGCTGGGCGTGCTGGCCTGGCGCGGGGTACGCAGCTGGCCCGTCTGGGCCGCGGCCTGTCAGGCCATAACCGTGGCCATCCACCTGGCCAAGATGGTCGACTTCCGGATCCCGACGGCCGCCTACATCTCCGCCCTGGTGCTGGCCAGCTACGGCGTGCTCATCGCGCTGGCCATCGGCACCGCGGTGGCGTGGCGCGAACGCGAAGCGCTGAAGCCGGGCTGAGCAGCCAGGATCAGGCCGCCAGTTCGCCGCGCGCGCCCTGCCCGATCAGGTCGATGGTGCGCTGCAGCCCGAAGATGGCGGCGAAGGAGCCGAAGCGCGGGCCCTGGCTGGAACCCAGCAGCACCTCGTAGAGCGCCCCGAACCAGGCCCGCAGCGGATCGAAGCCGTGGGCGTTGCCCACCGCATAGACCTCGTCCTGGATCAGCGCGCCGTCGGTGCAGTCGGCCGGCAGGGCCTTCAGCCGTTCCGCCAGGTCCAGAAGCGCGTCGCGCTCCTTGTCGGTGGGGGCGCGGAAGGTCTTGGTCGGGGCGACGAACTGCTCGTAGTAGGCGATGGCATAGCCCACCAGCTGGTCCAGCAGCGGCTCGCTCTCGGGTGTCGCGCCGGGGCTATAACGGTTCAGGAACCCCCACAGCACGTCGCGCGACGAGGCGTTGCCCGCCGAAACAATGTTGATGAGCAGGTTGAACGGCACCGGCGAGCCGCTCGCCGGCGGCTTGGCCGTGTGCACGTGCCAGACCGGGTTCTCGATCTTCTTGGCCGGGTCTGCCTCGCGGTTATAGGCGTCGAGGTGGCTCAGATAGTCGTCGATGGCGCGCGGGATGACATCGAAGTGCAGCCGCTTGGCCGACTTCGGGTTGGGGAAGATGTAGTAGGCCAGCGTCTGCTGCGGGCCGTAGCGCAGCCAGTCTTCCATCGACAGGCCATTGCCCTTGGTCTTGGAGATCTTCTGGCCCTGCTCGTCGAGGAACAGTTCGTAGTTGAAGCCCTCGGGCGGATCGCCGCCCAGCACCCGGCAGATGCGCGAGGAGACCTTCACGCTCTCGATCAGGTCCTTGCCGGCCATCTCGTAGTCGACGCCCAGCGCGGTCCAGCGCATCGCCCAGTCGGGCTTCCACTGCATCTTCACCAGGCCGCCGGTGACCTTCTGTTCCTTGCGCTGTCCGTCCTCGTCCTCGAAGACGATGGTCCCGGCCGCGACGTTGCGCTCCAGCGTCGGCGCCTGCAGCACACGGCCGGAAATCGGGCTGATGGGCAGGAAGCAGCTATAGGTCTCGCGCCGCTCCGGGCCGAGGGTGGGAAGCATCACCGCCTGGATGTCGTCGAAACGCTCCAGCGCCTTGAGCAGGGTCGCGTCGAAGGCGCCGGACTTGTACTGCGCCGTCGAGCTCATGAACTCGTAGTCGAAGCCGTAACCGTCCAGGAAAGCCCGCAGCCGCGCATTATTGTGCGCCCCGAAGCTCTCGTGCTCGCCATAGGGATCACGCACGACCGTCAGCGGCTTGCCCAGGTCGGCCAGCAGCAGCTCGTGGTTGGGGACGTTGTCGGGCGCCTTGCGCAGGCCGTCCATGTCGTCGCTGAAGCAGATCAGCCGCGTGGGGATCAGGTCTTCGGTCATGGCCCGGAAGGCCGTGCGGACCATGGTGGTGCGGACCACCTCGTTGAAGGTGCCGATGTGCGGCAGGCCCGAGGGGCCGTAGCCGGTCTCGAACACCACGGGCCGCGCCAGGGCCGGATAGCGCGCGATCAGGTCGTCCCACTTCCCGTCCTTGACCAGCTGGAAGGCCGCCTCGCGTTCCTCATGGCTCTCCAGGCGCACTTTCAGCAGGCGCGCAATGAGGTTGCGGGCCTGTTCGAACGGCCAGGCGCGCCCGGCCTGGGCATAGGTGGAGAGACCTTGAAGCATGTTCGCGGCTTAGGGCGCTAGGCCCTCGCGGTCAACGGCGCGACCCCCTGGAGGGCTTCTTCGGCTCCGCCTGGTCGTCCTCGACATGGAAGCGATGCAGCACCCGGTGCAGGATCGGGGCGAGCAGGAAGCTGGTCGAGGCGATCACCACGATGCCCGAGAAGATGGCGTAGGAGCCGGCGAAGATCTTGCCGGCGTCGGACTTCATCCCCTCCACCGGCCCCATCCCCGACAGGATCATGGCCGCGTTCTCATAGGCGTCGACCCAGCCCATGTGCTCCAGGCCGGTATAGCCCGCCATCCCGATGATCATGCCGATGGCCACGACGGCCATGGTCAGGGCCACGGAGGTGAGCATGCGGCGCAGGAAGACCGGCAACGGCGCCAGCCTGTCCGAACGCTTTTCCCATCCGGCCATCATCGGTCTTCGACTTTCATGCTGAGGCGGACAGGCCTCTCCTCTTACGCCTCTACGGGCGCGTGCGGGGCGAACATCTTTTTCAGGAAGCCCCAGACCTGAATGGCGGAGGCGATCGCGCCGACGATGGTGGCGAAGATCTGGAACATCTCCCACACCCAGCGGATCGCCGCGCCCGACACGATGGCGCTGACCATCGGGTAGAGGATCTGGCTGACGGTGATGCGGAACCAGGCATAGACCTGGGAATATTCGATCGGGGTGTGGGCGATGTTGGCCGCCACCACCACCGCCAGCACCGGCGCCCACAGCAGCGGCAGGCCCAGCACCAGGGCCAGGAGCACCATCAAGACCTTGATCCCGACGCTGTCGCGGCCTCCCAGGGTCAGGAACACCCCGGCCAGCAGAAGCACCGTCAGGGCCGCCAGTGAGACCATCAGCAGGCCGTCCGCGACGCGCGCCAGCTCCATGTGCAGCAAGGCGCTGGCCCCCAGCGTGAGGATCAGCACCAGCAGGAAGGCGCCGACCCAGGCGGCTCCGTACTGGCCCAGGCGGGTCTTCAGCGTATCCATCGGAATCTCCCCGGCGGCTGACACCCTGACCATGGCGCCGACGCAGCCTCGCGGCCATGAAAAAAGGGGCCGTTCGCACGGCCCCTTTCCTCAATTCGGTATCGTTGAAGCCTAGGGCTTCATCGGCTTGGCCAGCTTGATCTTCGGATAGGTGGCGTCGAACTTGGCCATGTCCGACGGCTGCAGGTTCAGGCGATAGACGATCACGCCCATCGAGACGGTCTCTTCGACGAAGTAGGTCTCGCCCGGCTCAACTTCCATTTCCAGGGTGTCGGTGGCCTCGGTCTTGACCGAGAAGCTGTGCTTGCCGGGGTCGACCAGGGCGACGAAGTACTGGCCGTTCGACAGGTGGCCGATCGGGGTCTCGCCGTCCTTCACGTGGGCGCTGATGGCCGCGCCCAGGAAGCCGGACTTCCGGAAGAAGATGATCTGAGCCTTGTCGGACGGGGCCGGCATGATGTGGCTGGAACCGGCGCCCGTGCCGATCGGCGCGGCGGCCGGGGCGTCGGCGGCGGGGGTGTCCTGGGCCATGGCCAGGCCGGCCGCGCCGAAGACGACGGCGGCGGACACGAGCAGGGCGCGAGTGAGTTTACGCATGGTGGGTAGCTCCGAGTGGTGAAGGTTGAAATCAGGCGGCGGGTTGGGCCGGTCGCGAGGGCTGCGCCGGTTGGACCGGGGCCGGAACGAGCACGGTGTCGTTGGCGATCTTGGCCTGGGCCTGGGTGCCTGCCGGGAAGGTGACGTTGCCGCCCTTCACGAACAGGGCGAAGGGGCCGACGGCCTGGGCGACGACGAAGGCGACGAACAGGTTGTTCTCGCCGCGGATACCCATCTTCAGGCCGCGCAGCGGCACCTGGACATCGCCGACATTGAGATAGCGCGCCAGCAGCATCAGTTCGCCGCCGTTCGACATCATGCCGGCGGCCTTGACCGAGGTGACCTCGGCCACGCCCTGGGTGCCCGCGGGGATGACGACGACGCCATCGACGACCACCGGCCCGACCAGGCGGATGGCGACCTTGTCACCCAGATGGCTGTATTCGGAACTGACCGGCGTCAGGATTTCCAGGTCGATCATTGAGCCGGCCGGGATCCGCACGCCCGCGTCGGCGGGCGCCGCGGGCGGAGCCATGGGCGGCGCGACCATGGCCGGCGGCGCGGCCGGCGGCGGCGCGGCGTCCTGCGCAAAAGCCTGACCGCACAGGGCCAACGGCAGCACGGCGGCTGCAAGCGATTGAAATTTCATGTGTCCCCCCGGACATTCGCGCAGAAGAGGTATCGGAGCCCGGCGCACCTGCCAAGCTAGGATTCTGCCAACGTCATGCGACACGCTGCCACCGTTACAGGGTAACGCCCCGCTAGAGGCTTCCCTTTACGCTCACGTCAAGTTATACGCGGCGATCATGGCCCCCGCTGAAGACCGCCGCACCTTCTCGATCCGCCAACTCTGCCGTGAGTTCGGCGTCACCGCGCGCGCCCTGCGCTTCTATGAGGACAAGGATCTGCTGCATCCGTCGCGGCGCGGCCAGACGCGGGTCTATTCGGCGCGCGACCGCGCCCGCCTGACCCTGATCCTGCAGGGCAAGCGCGTCGGATTCAGCCTGATCGAGATCCGCGAGATGCTCGACCTGTACGACCGCAAGGACGGCAATGCCGTTCAGATGGCCGTGTCGCTGAAGAAATTCCGCCGCCAGCTCGACGCCCTGACCCGCCAGCGCGAAGACCTGGAGGCCGCCATCAAGACCCTGTCGACTGGCTGTAACTGGCTGGAGCACCGCCTCACCCAGTTCCGGCCCGACCTGCTGCCCCAGGCCGAGGACTACGCCGCGGCGCTGCGCCCTTCCCTGGGCGACCACGACGATGACGACGACTACCCGCAACCCAAGACCGCCCGTTCAAGGAACTGACCCATGGCCTACAAGGCGCCCGTCCGTGATTTCAGCTTCATCCTGAACGACGTCCTGGACATCGATCGCTATTCGAACGTCCCCGGCTTCGCCGACGCCTCGTTCGACCTGGTGCAACAGGTGCTGGAAGAAGGCGCCAAGTTCGCCGAGGAGGTGATCGCCCCGATCAACCGCGCCGGCGACCTGGAAGGCTGCAAGCTCAACAACGGCGTGGTCACCGGCCCCACCGGCTGGAAGGAAGCCTACCAGGCCATGGTCGCGGCCGGCTGGACCTCAATCTCGACCCACCCGCAGTACGGCGGCCAGGGCATGCCCGCAGTCGTGGCCATGTCCTTCGGCCAGATGACCGCCGCCGCCTCCCCGGCCTTTTCGATGTACCCGGGCCTGACCCACGGGGCCTACGCCGGCCTGCACGCGAACGCGTCCGAAGAGCTCAAGGACAAGTACCTGCCCAAGCTGGCCACGGCCGAATGGGGCGGGACCATGAACCTGACCGAGCCCCAGTGCGGCACGGACCTCGGCCTCATCCGCACCAAGGCCGTCCCGGTCGGCGACGGCTCCTACAAGATCTCGGGCCAGAAGATCTGGATCAGCTCGGGCGAGCACGACTTCACCGACAACATCATCCACCTGGTCCTGGCCCGCATCGAGGGCGCCCCCCAGGGCGTGAAGGGCATCAGCCTGTTCGTGGTGCCCAAGTTCATGGTCGGCGCCGACGGCGCGATCGGTGAGCGCAACGGCGTCCAGTGCGTCGGCCTGGAGCACAAGATGGGCATCCACGGCAACGCCACCTGCGTCATGCAGTACGAGGACGCCGTGGGCTGGCTGGTCGGCGAGGAGAACGCGGGCCTGAAGGCCATGTTCGTGATGATGAACGAGGCGCGGCTGGGCACTGGCCTGCAGGGCCTGGCCATCGGCACGGCCGCCTACCAGCAGGCCGTCGAGTTCGCCAAGGATCGCCTGCAGGGCCGCTCCCTGACCGGCCCGAAGAACCCCAACGGCCCGGCCGATCCGATCATTGTCCACCCGGACGTGCGCCGCATGCTGCTGGAGTCCAAGGCCCTGGTCGAAGGCGGCCAGATGTTCATCCTCTACACGGCGCTGCAGGCCGACCTGCAACGCTCCGCTGACGAGGCCCAGCGCAGCAAGGCCCAGGACTACATGGGCCTGCTGACCCCGGTGGTGAAAGGCTATCTGACCGACCGCGGTTTCCACGTCGCGTCCTTGGCCATGCAGGTGCATGGCGGCTCGGGCTACACCGAGCACTTCCCCGCCTCGCAGTCGCTGCGCGATGCGCGCATCACCATGATCTATGAGGGCACCAACGGCATCCAGGCGCTGGATCTGGTGGGCCGCAAGCTGGCCGCCCAGGGCGGGCGCGGGATCATGACCTGGTTCGCAGAACTGGACGCCTTCGTGGCCGAGAACCAGGCGACCAACGGCATCAAGGCCTATGTCGACGCCGTCGCCGCCACCAAGGCCAAGCTGCAGGAAGCCACCATGTGGCTGATGCAGAACGGCATGGCCAATCCCGACAACGCCGGCGCGGCCTCGACCGATTACCTGCAGCTCTTCGGCGTCACGGCGCTGACCTACATGTGGGCGCTGATGGCCAAGGCGGCGCAGGCGAAGATCGACGCGGGCGACGCCGATCCGTTCTACGTCACCAAGCTGCAGACCGGCCGCTACTTCCTGGAGCGCATCGTACCCGACGCCGAGGCGCATCTGACCAAGCTGAAGACCGGCGCCGAGGTGCTCATGGCCATGCCCGCCGAGGCCTTCTGATCATGAACGTGCTGCAGACGGCCGATCCGGACTTCATGCTGGAGGAGGACGTCGTCCTCTTCTCCGACAGCGTCGCGCGCTGGCTCGACGACGTGTGCCCGCCGGCGGAGATCGAGCGCTGGAAGCATGACGGCAAGGTGCCGCGCGAGCTGTGGAACAAGTCCGGCGAAGCGGGCCTCAACTGCGTCTCGACGCCCGAGGAATGGGGCGGCATGGGCGGCGACTACCGCCACGAGGTCGCGCTGATGCGCCAGATGGGCTGGAAGGGCGCGGACCACTTCGGCCTGTCGCTGCACAACGCCATCGTCGCCCCCTACATCTTCCACTACGGCACCGACGAGCAGAAGCAGCGCTGGCTGCCGAAGATGGCCACCGGCGAGCTGGTGGGCGCCATCGCCATGACCGAGCCGGGCGCGGGCTCGGACCTGCAGGGCGTCAAGACGACCGCCAAGAAGGACGGCAACGGCTACGTTGTTTCCGGCTCCAAGACCTTCATCACCAACGGCCAGAACGCCAACCTGATCATCGTGGTGGCCAAGACCGATCCGTCGCTGGGCGCCAAGGGCACCAGCCTGATCGTGGTCGAGACCGACGGCGCCGAGGGCTTCGAGCGCGGGCGCAACCTCGACAAGATCGGCGCCGAGGGCAACGACACCTCCGAGCTGTTCTTCAATGACGTGAAGGTCAGCGGCGACAACATCATCGGCGGCGGCGAAGGCCAGGGCTTCGTGCAGCTGATGCAGCAGCTGCCCCAGGAACGCTTGAACATCGCCGTCCAGGGCGTGGCCGCGGCCGAGCGCGGCCTCGAATCCACGCTCGACTACGTCAAGCAGCGCAAGGCTTTCGGCAAGGCGGTGATCGAGTTCCAGAACACCCAGTTCAAGCTGGCCGAGGTGAAGACCAAGCTGACCGTGGCCAAGGTGTTCGTCGACTACTGCATCGGCCAGCACCTGCAGGGCAAACTCGACGCCGCCACCGCCTCGATGGCCAAATACTGGGTCACCGACATCCAGTGCGAGGTGATCGACGAGATGCTGCAGCTGCACGGCGGCTACGGCTACATGAACGAGTATCCGATCGCCCAGCTGTACCGCGACGCCCGCGTGCAGCGCATCTACGGCGGCACCAACGAGATCATGAAGGTGCTGATCGCGCGGACCCTCTAGGGCCGCTTCGCCAGCCGCAGCCTGATCCCCTCCTTGGCCCGCAGGGTGATCCGCTGCGTCGGAGTCGGTTCGGCCCCGCCGAGGCTCTCCAGCCGCGTGCGCCGCGCCACCGCCAGGATGACCAGCATGGCCTCCTGCATGGCGAAGGTGGCGCCGACGCAGACGCGCGGGCCGCCGCCGAACGGCAGGTAGGCGAAGCGGTCGATCTTCTCGCGCTCGCCGGGCAGGAAACGCTCGGGCTTGAAGGCCGAGGGGTCCTCCCACAGGGTCTCGTGGCGGTGCAGCACCCACGGTGAGATCAGGATGGTGGTGCCCGGATAGACCGGCACGCCGCAGACTTCGTCGGCCTCGATGGCCGAGCGGGTGATCACCGGGGCTGGCGGGAACAGCCGCATGGCCTCTTCGAACACCGCCCGGGTCCAGGGGGCCTTCTCCACCCAGTCCGGATCGCCGACGTCCAGCGCCCGCGCCTCGGCCTCGACGTGGGCCAGCGCCTGCGGCGACCGCGCCAGCAGGTGAAAGGTCCAGCCCAGGCCGCGCGCGGTGGTCTCGTGGCCCGCCAGGATGAAGGTCAGGATGTTGGACGACACCTCGACGTCGGAAAGCCCTGCCCCGGTCTCGGGATCCTGGGCCTTCAGCAGGGCGCTCATCAGGTCGTCGGGGGCATCGCCGTTCGCCAGCCGCGCGCGCCGCTCGCGCACCAGTTTCGAGACGCTGGCCTCGAACCAGCGCGCCGCGCCGCCGCCGAGGATGCGGCCGGCGCGCGGGATCCAGTCGGGCGCGCCCATGACGTCCAGCGGGTCGGCCCGCGCCGCGGTCTCGCCGTAACGGGTGACGGCGCGCTCGAATCCCTCGGCCTGGTCGCCGATCTCGTCGGAAAACAGCGTCGCCGACAGCATTTCGAAGGTCAGCCGCGTCATCTCCCGGTCGATGTCGATCACGCCGCCCGGACCCGCCAGCCAGTCGCCGACGCGCGCCTCGGCGATCTCGTGCATGCGCCGGGTCGCGCCCGCCAGCCGGCGCGGCGCGAACAGGGGCGCGACCGTTCGCCGGGCCCGTTTCCAGGCGTCGCCCTCGGCCAGCAGCATGCCCTGGGCCAGCATCGGCCCCAGCACCCGGCGCTGCACCCTGCCCTTTTCGTAGGCCGCCGCGTTGTCGAGCAGCACTCGCTTGATGCCCGCCGGATCGGAGACAGTCATCGCCCGGCCGAAACGCCCTTCGCCCCACAGCACCGGCTCGCGGAAATGGCGTTTCGACCAGATCCGCAAGGGATCGCGCCACATCAGCCAGAGCAGTTCCGCCAGGCCCGCGGGGGCGCCGCGGGGCTCGGGCGTACGGGGGCGAAAGGCGGGGGCGGGCATGGGCCTGTTCATGGGCCGCAAGCTGTAGCGAAAAATCACGTCGCCTTCACGGCATGTTAGGGGCGTGCGGCTAGGCTGACCCGTGAACAGGAGCAGACCGCGCGTACGGTTTGCCCGTCAGTGGGGAAGTTCCGGGATGGCGATGTCGCCGGACATCAATGAGAGCGCGTTGAAGAGCGCCCTGCGCACGCGCCGGGCGCAGCTGGCCCTGCGCATGATGACGGGCGGCGTCATCGCGCTCATGCTCGGCAACCTGATCGGGTGGACCCTCGCACTCGGCTGGATCGTGCTCTACGGCGCCGTCCAGCTCGTCGAACTGGCTGCCTTCGCCGGCATTACCTCCGGAAAATCCGCCACCCTGCCCTGGTGGCGGGCCGCCATCGGCTACGGCTCTTTCGCGCTCAGCGGCCTGGTGTTCGGCTGCGTCTCGGTCCCGCTGTGGCTGTCCGCCGGCGCGTTCGGCGGCGTCATGGCGGTCCTGTTGCTTTCGGCCGCCATGGTCAGCGTCGTGGTCGGCTCCAACCGGTCGCGCCTGGCCACCGGCCTGACCGTCGTTCCGCACGGCCTTTACCTGTGCGCCACGCCGTTCCTCATGGATCGGCTGGGCGCCAGCGGCCAGATGAAGAGCGCCGTGGCCCTGGGATGCCTGCTGTTCTGCGGCTACATCGTGGCGCTCTACCGCTCCATCGACAACGCCCGCGCCGCCGAGGCCGCAGCCCGCCAGGACAGCGAGCGCAAACGGCTGGAGGCCGAGGCCGCCAACGCCGCCCAGTCCGCCTTCGTGGCCACCGTCAGCCATGAGCTGCGCACCCCCATCAGCGCCATGCTGGCCGGCGCCGCCGAACTGAGCCGCAACGCCCAGGACAACGCCTCGCGCGGCCAGGCGGCCCTGATCATGGACGCCGGCCGGATGATGAAGACCCTGCTCGACGACATCCTCGATCACGCCAAGCTGGAAGCCGGTCGCATGACCGTCGAAGCCGTGCCCTATGACGTCCGCGCCCTGTGCGCCCAGGTGGCCCGTTTCTGGGGCGTCGAGGCGCGCAAGAAGGGCGTGCGCCTGCGGGTCGAAGGCGCGGCGGCCTTGCCGGCGTGGGTGGTGGGCGATCCGACGCGGCTGCGGCAGATCCTCAACAACCTGATTTCCAACGCGGTGAAATTCACCAGCGAGGGTTCGATCACGCTTCGCCTGTCGGCCTGGGCCTCGGAGGAAGACGCGGTCGCGCTGCGCTTCCAGATCGTCGACACCGGTGCGGGGATGGAGCCCAGCCAGATCACGCGCCTGTTCACGCCTTTCGAACAGGGCGACGCGTCCACGGCCAAGACCCATGGCGGCACCGGCCTGGGCCTGGCCATCAGCCGCAACCTGGCGCGCCTCATGGGCGGTCACCTGACCGCCTTCAGCGTCAAGGGATCGGGCTCGGTCTTCACCCTGGCGCTCACCTATCCCTTGGCCGAGGCGCCGGAGAACCCCGTCGCCCTGGCCGAACCGGAGTTCATCGCCACCGCCGCCGAACGTCACCCGGTCGCCGCGCCGGCGCCCGTCGCCGCGTCGGCGGACGAGGAGATGGTCGAGTCCGGCGTCTACGCCGAAGCCGAGGTCGAAGACGCCGGCGAAGACGAGGGCCGCCCCGTGCGGATCCTGGTGGCCGACGACCACGAGATCAATCGCCGCGCCGTGCAGCTGGTGCTGGCCCCGACCGGCGCCATCATCACCTCGGTGGTCAACGGCGCCCAGGCGGTGGAAGCCGCCCAGACCGAAGCTTTCGACGTGATCATCATGGACGTGCGCATGCCGGAGATGGACGGCCGCGAGGCCACCCGTCGCATCCGCGCCATGGCCGGTCCCAACCAGTTCGTGGCCATCATCGCCGTGACCGCCGACACCGAGGACGACGACAAGGCCGCCTGCCGTGACGCGGGCATGACCGCCTTCGTCGGCAAGCCGATCGACCCGTCCCGCCTGCTCAATACGGTGATCGACGCCGTGAACGGGACCGGCGACGAAGCTCAGGAAGCCGGCCGCAACGTGGCCTGACGGGCCCTAGTACTGGTTGTGGCAGTAGCACTTGTGAGTGGGGAAGTTCTTGTCCATCCACTCATGGGCGCCTGACGAGGATGTGTCCTGGTAGAGCTGGCAGACGTCGCGGCCGCGCCGCACCTTCATCTGCTCCAGGTCCCACATCTCAACGCTGGTCTCGTCGTTGATGCAGTAGACCCAGTAGTGCTCGATATCGAGGTCGCCCTGCCGCGCCTGGGCGCTGCCGCCGATCGCCAGGGTCAGGATGGCCAGGGCCATGAAGATGCGCATGCTCGCCTCCTTGATCGAGGCAGCATAACCGCGTTCTGCGAAACGATCATCCCGTCGATTTGAGCAGGGCGGCGAGCCGTGCTTCCAGCACCGCGGCGTCCTTCAGGTCGCATTCCCAAAGCACCTCGACCCGCCAGCCCAGATCAGCCAGCTTGGTCTGGTTTTCGCTGTCGCGGCTGCGGTTGCGCCCGATCTTGCCCAGCCAGTAGTCGGCGTTCTGCTTCGGCTGCCGCGCACCCCTGGCGCAATCATGGCCATGCCAGAAGCAGCCATGAACGAATATCGCCAGTTTCCGGCCGGGCAGAACGATGTCGGGCGCGCCCGGCAGGTCCTTGCGGTGCAAACGAAAGCGCGCGCCGAGTTTCGTCAGCGCGCGCCTTACCGTCATCTCGGGCGAGGTGTCCTTGCCCTTCACCTGGCGCATCACCGACGAGCGCTTCTCCTTGGAGAAGACGTCCGTCGATGGCGCGGCCATGAAGCCCGCTCCTAGAGCTGGCCCAGCATGTGGTCGGCGGCCGAGACCTTGAATTCGCCCGGCTGCTCGACGTTCAGCTCCTTCACCACGCCGTCGTCGACGACCATGGAGTAGCGCTGCGAGCGGGTCCCCATGCCGAACTTGGAGCCGTCCATCTCCAGGCCCACGGCCTTGGTGAAGTCGCCGTTGCCGTCGGCCAGCATCAGCACGTCCTCGCCGACGTCCTGGTCCTTGCCCCAGGCGCCCATGACGAAGGCGTCGTTCACCGACAGGCAGGCGATGGTGTCCACGCCCTTGGCGCGAAAGTCGGCGGCGTGCTCCTTGTAGCCGGGCACGTGGCGCGCCGAGCAGGTCGGGGTGAAGGCGCCCGGCAGCGCGAACAGCGCGACCTTCTTACCCTTGAAGATGTCGTCGGTGGTCTTGTTGGTCGGGCCGTCGGCGGTCATCACGCCGAAGGTCGACTGGGGCAGGCGGTCGCCAACCTTGATGGTCATGGAAGCTGTCTCCAGGGAGGAATGGTCCGCGGCATTTAAGCCTCGCCGCGCGTTCCGCCAATGGGGCGCCTTGAAACCGTCGCCCGGCGAGACGATACATTCGAAAATGAGCTCCTCCCCGGCAGGTTCCGACGAAGGCGAATTCCTCAACGGCAGGCTGCTGATCGCCATGCCGGGCATCGCCGATCCCCGCTTCGAACGCGCGGTCATCCTGGTGTGCCTGCACGCGCCAGAGCAGGCCATGGGGGTGCGCATCAACGCCCCGCACGACGACATGACCCTGGACGCCATCCTGGAGAAGCTGGGAATCGAAGGCCGCGCGCGCGACTCGCGCCAGCCGGTGCTCAAGGGCGGCCCCGTCGAGCGCGACCGGGGCTATGTGCTGCACTCCGACGACTATGAGGTCGAAGGCTCGACCCTGTCGGTCACCGACGGCATCTGCCTGACGGCCACCCGCGAAATCCTGCAGACCCTGACGGTCGGCCACGAGCTTCCGAGCCGCGCCGTGCTGGCGCTGGGTTACGCCGGCTGGCAGGCCGGCCAGCTGGAGATGGAGCTGCGCGAGAACGTCTGGCTCACCGGCCCCGCCGACCCCGACCTGGTCTTCGACACCGACCACGAGACCAAATGGGACCGGGCGTTGGCCCGCATGGGCGTGAGCGCGGCGATGCTGTCAGGGCAGGCCGGGCGGGCCTGATCCGCGCGTGCGATGAGGGTCAAACCCGGATTATTTGCGATATTTCGCAAATATTTCAACGTCTTAGTCAGTACAGAATTTTGATGTCGAGTCAGCTGGCGACGGTCTTGATCGGCGCCGTGCCGTCCGAGAGCGACTCGTTCAGATAGACCTCCGCCTCCTGCGGCGGCAGGGCCGGCGCGTAGCCGAAGCCCTGGCCGTAGTGGCAGCCGACGGCCAGCAGCTGCCGCGCCAGTTCGGCGGTCTCGACGCCCTCGGCGACCACTTCCAGCGACAGGTCGCGGCCCAGGTTGACCACCGAGCGGACGATCTTTGAGGAGCCCTCCTCGCCGCCCATGGTGCGCACGAAGTAGCGGTCGATCTTGAGGGTGTCGAAGGGCAGCCGGGCCAGGTAGCTGAGCGACGAGAAGCCGGTGCCGAAGTCGTCCAGCGCCAGCGACGCCCCCGCCTCCTTCAGCCCCTTGAGGATGATGGCGGCCCGGTCGGGGTCGCGCATGATGTCGCTCTCGGTGACTTCCAGCTTCAGCGCGCCGGGCGGCAGGCCGCTCTCGGCGAAGACGCGGGCCACGTCGCGGGTCAGGCCCTCGCGTTCGATCTCCATGGTCGAGAGATTGACGCTGATGAACAGCTTGCCGGCGTTCTTGTGCCGGCGGAGCCACTCGGCCAGTTGTTTGGCCGAAGACTCCATCATGTGCAGGCCCAGCTCGTTCATCATGCCCATTTCCTGGGCCAGGGTGAGGAACTCGTCGGGCGGGACCAGGCCGCGGCGCGGGTGGCGCCAGCGGACCAGAGCTTCGAAGCCGGCCACCGCGCCGGTCTCAAGGTTCACGATGGGCTGGTAGAAGGGCTCGATCTCACCGCGCATGAAGGCGTTGCGCAGGTCCGCCTCCATGGCCAGCTTGCTGAGGCCGTCGCTCTCCATGCCGCGCCCGTAGGCGGCGTTGCCGCCGCGGCCGCCGGTCTTGGCGGCTTCCACGGCCAGCTCGGCGCGGCGCAGCAGTTCGGAGACTTCCGGCGCGTCCGGCCCGCCCTCGACCTGGGCGGCGCCGATGGAGACGGTCGGATAGATGTCGAAGCCCGCCACGCGCAGGGGCTGCTCCAGGGCCGCCCTGAGGCGCTCCTGCGGCCGGGCCAGGCCATCGGGCACCAGGATGGCGAACTCGTCCTCGCCGACGCGGGCGGGAATGACGCTGGAGGGGAAGGTGGCGGCCAGGCGCGAGCCCAGGGCGGCCAGCACCAGGTCGGCCCGCTCGTGGCCCAGGGCCTCGTTCAGGCGGCGCAGGCGGTCCAGGTCGGCGACCACCAGCTCATAGCCGCCGGGGTTGGTCAGCGCCTCTCTGGCGCGCGCCAGGAAGGTCTTGCGGTCCAGCAGGCCGGTCAGGGTGTCGGTATTGGACCCTGCGAACTTGGTCTCGACGACGGCTACGCCCGCCGCGCGGGTCCCGTCTTCCAGCCAGACGCCACGCCAGATGCAGGTCTCGGCGCCGCGCATGCGCAGGCGCACGGCGATCTCGTCGCCCTCCTCGCCCGTGCGCAGCAGTTGCTCGGCCAGGGAGCGGTCCTGGGGCAGCACCAGGGCGCCGAAGGCGGCGGAGGTGCATTCGGGGGCCAGCGGGCCAAGGCCCAGCGTCTGGGTCGCCCCGGTCAGCCGCAGGCGGTCCTGTGACGGCGTCCAGGTCCACAACGCCACATCGGCGGCGGCGAGCGCCTCCAACGCAGTGGTAGGATCCCAGGCCAGGCTTCGCGACCTGTCGTTCAACGCGGATCAGCCCCCAGACGAAAAGTCGTCTTCCCAATGGGCCCCATCTTCTAGGAGCCCGAACAGGAGATGATCTCTCCATGCGCCGTTAATTTTCAAATAAGCGCGGGCCTTTCCTTCCAAGGAAAAGCCAGCTTTCAACAATAGGTTGCGGCTGGGCTCGTTGGAAGGCAGGCAGGCGGCCTCGACGCGGTGCAGGCCCAGGCGGGTGAAACAGAAGCGCGCGGCGGTGCGCACGGCGTCCAGGGTGTGGCCCGAGCGGGCGTAGGGGGCGCCGATCCAGTAGCCGAGGGTGGCGGTCTGGGCGATGCCGCGGCGGATGTTCGACAGGGTCAGCCCGCCCACCAGCCGGCTGTCGATGGCGCGAAACACCAGGAACGGAAAGCCGTAGCCCAGCTCCAGGTCGCGCGCATAGACCGACAGCCGCCGCCGGAAGGCCGCCCGGGTCAGGTCATCCTGCGGCCATTCCGGCTCCCAAGGCTGCAGGAATTCCCGCGACTGGGCGCGCAGCTGGGACCAGGCCGGAAAGTCGGTCATCCGCGGCGGCCGCAGCCGCACGGCCGCGCCCTCCAGCGAGAGCCCATGGTCGGAGGATATCCAGTCCAACAGCGCCATGGACGGAGATTAGCTGCGCCGAGCGCGGAGCGCGACCCTTCCCTCTTCAGAGGGAAGGGCTAACTACCCGAACAGCGCCTTCTCAAACGCCTCGGGGGCCCCCAGCGCTCCCTTCGGCCCCAGCACTGCGGCGGCGGAGCGCCGGGGGCTGAGCATGGCCTCGCCGACGCGCTTCAGGTCGGCCAGGGTGACGGCGTCCACCTCGGCGCGGATTTCCGACGCCTCGGGGATGCGGCCGTAGAGGAACAGACGGTTGGCGGCGATCTCGGCGCGGGCCAGCGGGCTTTCCTCGGCCATGAACAACGAGGCCTGCACCTGGGCCTTGGCGCGACCCAGTTCGTGCTCGGCGGCGCCGTCCTCCGCCAATTTGCGCAGTTCTTCGGCCACCAGGATCGACAGACCCTTGGCCTTGCCGGCCGCCGCGCCCGCGAAGATCTGAAGTACGCCCGCGTCGGCGTAGCTGTCCGACCAGGCGTCGATGGAATAGGCCAGGCCGCGGATCTCGCGGGCTTCCTGGAACAGGCGCGAGGCCATGCCGCCGCCGAAGATCTCTGCGAACAGGCGCACGGCGAAATAGTCGGGATCCATGGTGGCCACGGCGGGCACCGACCAGACCAGGTTGGCCTGTTCGATGCCGCGCGCCTCGCCGGCCGTGCCGCCCACGAAGGTCGCCGGCTCGGGCCTGGCCGAGGGGCCTGATCGCGGTTCGATCTCGAACCACTGCTCGGCCAGGTCCAGCAGCTCGGCCTCGTCGACGGCGCCCGAGGCGCTGACGATCATGCGCTCGGGCGCGTAGAGGGTGCGCCGCCAGCTCTCCAGCGCATCGCGGGTGGCGGGCTTGAGGCTGGCGTTGGTGCCCAGGATCGGCCGGCCCATCGGCTGGTCAGGGAAGATCTGCTCCTGGATCAGCTGGAAGACGTGGTCGTCGGGGGTGTCGTAGGCCTCGGCGATCTCCTGGCCGATGACGTCCTTCTCGCGTTCAAGATCGCCGGCGTCGAGCTGGGGCCGGAACACCAGGTCCGAGCTCACCGACATGGCCAGGCTCAGGCTGTCCTTCAGGGCGCGGATCTGGAACGAGGTGCGCTCGTGGCCGGTGGCGGCGTTGATCTGGGCCCCGGCGTTCTCGATGGCCTCGATCATCTCGCGCGCCGAACGCCCGCCCGCGCCCTTGAAGACCATGTGCTCGAGCAGGTGCGACCAGCCGAAGCGGTCGGACGGCTCCCAGCGCGAGCCGCCTTCCACCATCACCGACAGCGCCATGGTCTCCAGCCCCGGCATGGGGTCGTGCAGCAGCCGCACGCCGTTCTTCAGGGTGTGCAGCCTGGCGGTCATGAGCGCTTCAGCTTCTGGCGCAGCAGGCCCGCGTAGACGCCGGCCAGGGCCAGCGCGAGGCCGAACCAGGTGATGACGTACTCCAGGTGCCGGTTGGAGATGTTCAGCGGCAGGGGCGCGGGCGTGACGAAGACCGGGGCCGGATCCTCGCGCTCGGCCACGATCATGTAGTCGGGCGATCTGGCGTGGGCGGCGGCGGCCACGGCGGCGAGCGCCACGGAGCGATCGCGGTAGCCGATCTCGGCGTTCTGGGGCCCCGAGCCGGCCATGCGCTGCATGGCGGTGGGCACGTCCGGCTTGCGCAGCACGCCCTCGACATGGCGCGGGTTGGGCAGGACCAGCTGCGGCGGATTGGGCCCCTCCCCGCGCGACAGGCCGCGATCGATGGCGATGACGCCGAAGCCCGCGCTGTCGATGCGGCACGGCGCGATCGGCCGCCAGGCGGGCACGCCGTCGTTCAGCCCGTAGAGGATGACGCGCGAAGCATCGTCCGGGCCTTCCAGGCAGTCGACGGTGACGCGGGTGAAGTCGACGTTCTCGCCCCTGGCGGCGCGCGCCAGCACCACGTCGAGCGGCTGGGCCGGCAGCTTCTGGGTGGCGGTGATGCGGGCCAGCAGGGCTTCCTTCCAGTGCAGCCGCTGTATCTGCCACACGCCCAGCCCGACCATGATGGTGAAGGCGATGGCGGCGGCGATGGTCAGGCCGACGGGGAAGCGGGGTGTGGCGGTCTCAGTCATGGCGCGCCTGGGAGGCCTTGTTGTGGAACTGCATGGCCAGCAGCACGCCCTTCACGGGGCGCAGCAGCGCCAGCGGCACGATCACGGCGAGCGGCAGGAACAGCGTCAGGATCACCCAGACCGGCGGGTTGTAGGCGACCTGGAAGAACAGGGCCGGGAAAACCACCAGGAAGCCGCCGATCAGCATGACGAAAACGGCCGGCCCGTCGCCCGGGTCGGCCGATTTCAGATCGAAGCCGCAGTAATCGCAGACCGGGGCCACGGTGAGGAAGGCCGAGAAAAGCTTACCCTTGCCGCAGTTCGGGCAACGCGCGGCCAGCCCCGAGACGATGGGGTTGGGCCGCGCGGGCTGCCCGGTCATCCCGCGTGCGGGCCGGAGCCGCCGAAGGTCACGTAGATGAAGGCGAACAGGAACAGCCAGACCACGTCGACGAAGTGCCAGTACCAGGCGGCGGCCTCGAAGCCGAAGTGCTTCTGCGGGGTGAACTGGCCGTTCAGCAGCCGGATCATGCAGACGGTCAGGAAGATGGTCCCGATCAGGACGTGGAAGCCGTGGAAGCCCGTGGCCATGAAGAAGGCCGAACCGTAGAGGCCCGAGCTGGAGGCTTCCTCGGAGAAGAACAGGTGTTCCCCGATGATGTGGTTGTACTCGTAGGCCTGGATCGAGGTGAAGGCGACGCCCAGCAGGATGGTCAGCAGCAGGCCGAGCTTGGCGTCCTTTCGGTTGCCCTGCTGCAGCGCGTGGTGGGCCCAGGTGACCGTCGTGCCCGAGAGCAGCAGGATCAGGGTGTTGACCAGCGGCAGGTGGAACGGATCCAGCGTCTCGACGCCCTGCGGCGGCCAGTGCGACCAGGCTGTGCGCACCTCTTCGATCGGCGACAGGGTGCGCACCTCATGGAAGAGGCTCATCTCGAAGAACATCCAGAACCACGCCACGAAGAACATGATTTCTGAGACGATGAAGAGGACCATGCCGTAGCGCAGGCCGATGGAGACGACCGGGGTGTGGTCGCCCTCACGGCTTTCCTTGATCACGTCCATCCACCAGCCGAGCATGGTGTAGAGCACGCCGGCGAAGCCGGCGGCGAAGACGAACCAGGTCCCCTTCTCCAGGCCGAACAGGCCCTTCAGCCAGATCACCAGGCCGACGGCCATGGTGGTGGCGGCGAGGGAGCCGACCAGGGGCCAGGGGCTGGGATTGACCAGGTGGTAATCGTGTTTGACGGCAGCGTGGTCGGCCATGGGCGCTCAGCTCGTTTGGGAAGGTCCGGACAGGTCCGGACCATGCAATGATTCCAGGGTGGCTATAGACCTTTGACGGGCTTTTCGCCAAGGCCCCCAGTGCTCGATGGTGCGTTGGAAACCGAGCCCGGCGCGCGGGCCGGACCGGGCGACCGCACCGCGGGGTAGAAGGTGTAGGACAAGGTGACCTCGCGAATGCCGCTGGTCTCGGTGTCGTCGACCAGTTTCGGGTCGAGGAAATAGGTCATCGGGAACTCGACCGTCTGGCCCGGCTGCAGCGTCTGCTCGGTGAAGCAGAAGCACTCCAGCTTCTCGAAATAGGCGCCCGCGCTCTCGGGCACGACGTTGTAGACGGCCTGGGCGGTGACCGGGTGGTCGGAGGTGTTGGTGACCTTGAAGAAGGCCAGGGCCGTGCGGCCGATCTGGACCTCCTGGCTGGGGAGCTCCGGCTTGAAGTCGAAGGGCACGCCGTGGACGTTGGTGTCGAAGCGCACCGTCATGGTCCGCGCCAGCGCGTGCGCCGGCGGGGCCTTGGCGCGCTTGACGGTGCCGTCGAAGCCGGTGGCCTGGCAAAACACGCGGTACAGCGGCACGGCGGCATAGGCGGCGCCGACCATGCCGAGCGCCGAGATCAGGCAGATGAGGGCAAGGCGCGCGTTGCGGTTCACTGGTAGCTCAACGACCCGACGTTGTTCATCAGCTTGACGATGGTGACCGCGAACACCAGCACCACGAAGGCGCCGAGCGCGAGCGCCATGGCGATGTTGCGGCGCGAACGCTCGCGTTTGGCGTTGTCGTCCATGAGCTAGAACGCTCCCTTCAGGCCGTGTTCGGCCAAGAGGGCCGCGAACAGGGCGAACAGATAAAGGATCGAGAAGGCGAACAGATTGCGCGCCGACTTGGCCTCGGTCTTCACATCGTAGAGCACCTCTTCGCGCCCCACCGAATCCGCGTCCGGCGCCTCGCCGGCGCGCGAGCGCCACAGGCGGAAGGCCAGGCCGATGAAGGCCAGGCCGCCCACGATCGAGACCGCACCGTACCAGACCCCGCCCAGGCCCACGAAGATGGGCGCGATGGCCACCGGCACGAGGACCAGGGAATAGATCAGGATCTGCAGGCGGGTGGACTTGGCGCCCTTGACCACGGGCATCATCGGGATGCCGGCCTTGGCGTAGTCCTCGGAGGTGTAGAGCGACAGCGCCCAGAAGTGCGGCGGCGTCCACAGGAAGATGATCAGGAAAAGCAGCCAGGCCTCGGGCGGCGCCGTGCCCGTCGCCGCCGCCCAGCCGATCACAGGCGGCAGGGCGCCCGCCGCGCCGCCGATGACGATGTTCTGGGGCGTCGAGCGCTTCAGGATGATGGTGTAGAACCAGGCGTAGAAGACCACGGTGAAGGCCAGCAACCCCGCCGCCAGCCAGTTCACCGCCAGCCCCATCAGCGTCACCGCCAGGCACGACAGCAGCACGCCGTAGGCCAGCGCGTCGCCACGGCTGACCCGCCCGGCCGCCACGGGGCGTCCGCGGGTGCGGCGCATCAGGGCGTCGCTGTCGCCTTCGACCGCCATGTTCAGCGCCCCGGCCGCGCCGGCGCCGACGGCGATGCAGAACACGGCCACGGCGGCCAGGAAGGGGTGGATGCGGGTGGGCGCGCAGACCAGGCCGGTGAGCGCCGTGAACACCACCAGCGACATGACCCGCGGCTTGAGCAGCTGGACATAGTCCGACCACAGCGCCGGGCGCGCGGCGGCGCTGACCTGCGAGGTCGGGGCCTGCGGCGGGACGGCGTCGGTGTTGGCGGCGGTCTTGGGCATGATCTCTAAAGAGTTGGGGACGGAGCGCCGTGGCGTTCCGTCCCCTCGCTTATACGCTGTTAGCCGTGACTAGTGATCGTCGGCCTTGACCACCGGCGGCTCGTTGAACTGGTGGAACGGCGGCGGCGACGACAGGGTCCATTCCAGCGTCGTGGCGCCTTCGCCCCACGGATTGGCTTCGGCCTTGCGGCGGCGCACGGCGGCCTCGATCAGCACCAGCAGGAAGATGCCGACGCCGGCGGCGGTGATGACGTAGCCGATGGACGACAGGTGGTTCCATTCGCGGAAGGCCGGGTTGTAGTCGACGATCCGGCGCGCCATGCCCTGCAGGCCCAGGAAGTGCTGGGGGAAGAAGATCACGTTGACGCCCACGAACGTGACCCAGAAGTGGGCCGCGCCGAGCGCCTCGTTGTACTTCACGCCCCACATCTTCTCGAACCAGTAGTAGAAGCCCGCGAAGATCCCGAACACGGCGCCGAGGCTGAGCACGTAGTGGAAGTGCGCCACCACGTAGTAGGTGTCGTGCAGGCTGTAATCGATGGCCGCGTTGGCCAGGACCACGCCGGTCACGCCGCCGACGGTGAACAGGAAGATGAAGCCGATCGCCCACAGCATGGGCGTCTTGAAGTCGATGGAGCCGCCCCACATGGTGGCGATCCACGAGAAGATCTTGATGCCCGTGGGCACCGCGATGATCATCGTGGCGGCCACGAAATAGGCGCGCAGGTTCACCGGCATGCCGACCGTGAACATGTGGTGGGCCCACACGATGAAGCCGATGCCGCCGATGGCGACCATGGCGTAGGCCATGGCCAGGTAGCCGAACACCGGCTTGCGCGAAAAGGTCGAGACGATGTGGCTGATCATGCCGAAGGCCGGCAGGATCAGGATGTACACCTCGGGGTGACCGAAGAACCAGAACAGGTGCTGGAACATCACCGGGTCGCCGCCGCCCGCCGCGTCGAAGAAGTGGGTGTGGAAGTTGCGGTCGGTGAGCAGCATGGTGATGGCGCCCGCCAGGACCGGCAGCGACAGCAGCAGCAGGAAGACGGTCACCAGGATCGACCACACGAACAGCGGCATGCGGTGCAGGGTCATGCCCGGCGCGCGCATGTTGAAGATGGTGGTGATGAAGTTGATGGCGCCCAGGATGGACGAGGCGCCGGCCAGGTGGATCGACAGGATCGCCAGGTCCATCGAAGGCCCTGTGTGACCCGAGGTCGACAGCGGCGGATACAGCGTCCAGCCGCCCCCGAAGCCGTGGCCCGGCCCGCCATCGACGAACATCGACAGGCACAGCAGGATCCAGGCGGCGACCAGCAGCCAGAACGAGATGTTGTTCATGCGCGGGAAGGCCATGTCCGGCGCGCCGATCATGATCGGGACGAACCAGTTGCCGAAGCCGCCGATCATCGCCGGCATGACCATGAAGAAGATCATGATCAGGGCGTGGGCGGTGACCACGACGTTATAGCCGTGGTTGGACCCGTCGATGATCCCCGACTGGGCGAGCCAGGTGCCCTGCTTGAAGATCTGGATGCCGGGTTCCGCCAGTTCGGCGCGGATCAGGCCCGACAGCGCGCCGCCCACCAGCCCCGCCATGATGGCGAAGATGATGTAGAGCGTGCCGATGTCCTTGTGGTTGGTGGACAGGAACCAGCGGGTGAAGAACCCGGGGACGTGTTCGCCACCGTAGCCTTCGCCGTGGTGGTCATGATCTGCAGCGGGGGCCGTGGCCATCTGGGTCAGCCTCGAAATCTTATTGCTTGGTGGGCGCAGCAGCGCCCGCGGGTTGGGTGGTCGCCGGGGCGGCGGCGGCGGGAGCCGCGCCGGCCGGGGCGGGAGCGGCGCCCGGCGCGGCTGCCGGAGCAGCGCCAGGAGCAGCGGGGGCCGGGGTAGCGGCGGCCGCGGCGGCGGCTGCGGCGGCCTTGTCGGCGGCGGCCTTGGCCGCGGCGGCCGCGGCCTGGTCGCGGGCAAAGGTCAGCGACCCGCCCTTCGACTTCACCCAGGCCGCGAAATCGGCGTCGGAGACGACGTGGATCTCGATCGGCATGAAGGCGTGGTCGACGCCGCAGAGTTCCGAACACGGGCCGTAGAAGACGCCGATGCGGTCGGCCTTGAACCAGGTCTCGTTGATCCGGCCCGGGACCGCGTCGGTCTTCAGGCCGAAGGCGGGCAGACCCACCGAGTGGATCACGTCCGAGCCGGTGATCAGCAGGCGAACCACCTTGTTGACCGGCACCACCATCGGCTCGTCGGCGGCCGAGGGGTAGGGCTTGCCCTGCGCCTTGGCGTCAGCCTCGGGCAGCATCGACGACGTATAGTCATCCACGCCCTGGTCCGGATAATTGTAGGTCCAGTTCCACTGGTTGCCCGTCATTTTCACGGTCAGGTCCGGCTTGGGCATGTCGTGATAGGCGTAGAGCAGCCGGAACGAGAAGATCGAGATGAACACCAGGATGATCACCGGGACGACCGTCCAGATGATCTCGATCGGGGTGTTGTGGCTCCAGCGCGCAGGCACCGGGTTGGCCCGCTTGTTGTAGCGGATGATCACCCACAGCAGCAGCGCCAGAACGAACAGCGAGATGCCGACGATGATCGGCAGCAGGATGTGATCGTGGAATGCGATTGCTTCCGCCTTCAGGGGCGACGCCGCCGGCTGAAGCCCGATGCCGCCCGGCGTCGGTTGACCCATCAGGTCCTCCGCCCAGGCCGAGGCGCTGAACATGGCAACGCCCAGCGCCGCCATGCCGGTGGTCGCCAGCCTCCCGATCCCCATCCGCCAAATCCTCATGTGCTGCTCAGTCCGACCCCTGAAGGGACAAGGCCCGACGCGCCGCACGGATGCGGCGCAGCGGGCGCTGGTTCGATTTCTGGCGCGTGCATATCGCCCCGCCGCCGCCTTGCCAAGCGACAGCCGCGATTAAGCCACTGGTTTCGCAAGGCGCGGCGCCGCCCTATGTTGAGCGACTGGCCGCCCACTCTCCCAAACCGGACTGTTTTTCATGAACGCCATGCCCTCCGCGCCTTCCCTGCTCGACGCCGCCGGCGTGGAGAAGGAACGGGCCCTTTCCATTCTGGGAGAAGCGGTTGCGGGGGCCGACGACGGTGAACTGTTCGTCGAACACGCCGAAAGCGAATCGCTGGTCTTCGACGACGGGCGGCTGAAATCGGCCGCCTATGACGCCAATGAGGGATTCGGCCTGCGGGTCGTGGCCGGCGAAACGGCCGGCTATTCCCACGCCAACGAAATCTCCGAAGACGCCATCCGGCGCGCCGCCGACTCATCCTCCCTGGCCAAGCGCGGCTATGCGGGAATCAACGCCGAGGGCCCCCGCGCCACCAACCGCAAGTACTACGGCGAGGACGACCCCCTCGCCTCCCCGGCCTTCGGCGACAAGATCGAGCTGCTGCGCACCATCGACGACTACGCCCGCTCCAGGGACCCGCGCGTCGTCCAGGTGTCGGCGACGCTGGCGGGCGAGCGGCGGGTGGTGGAGATCCTGCGCGCCGACGGGCGGCTGGTGCGCGACGTGCGCCCGCTGGTGCGGCTGAATGTCTCGGTGACGGTCGAGCGCGACGGAAAGCGTGAGTCGGCCCACGCCGGCGGCGGCGGCCGCGGCGGCTTCGAGGCCTGGATCTCCGAAGAAAAGTGGCAGGGCTTCACCGACGAGGCCCTGCGCCAGGCGCTGGTCAATCTCGACGCCATCCCCGCCCCGGCCGGCGAGATGGACGTGGTGCTGGGCCCGGGCTGGCCCGGCGTGCTGCTGCACGAGGCGGTCGGCCACGGGCTGGAAGGCGACTTCAACCGCAAGGGCTCCTCGGCCTTCTCGGGCCGCCTGGGCGAGCGGGTGGCCGCCAAGGGCGTCACCGTCGTGGACGAGGGCTCCATCCAGGGCCGTCGCGGCTCGCTGAGCGTCGATGACGAGGGAACGCCCACGGGCCGCACCGTGCTGATCGAGGACGGCATCCTGGTGGGCTACATGCACGACCGCATGAGCGCGCGCCTGATGGGCATGCAGCCGACCGGCAACGGCCGGCGCCAATCCTTCGCCCACATGCCCATGCCGCGCATGACCAACACCTACATGGAAGGCGGCCAGGGCAAGCTGGAGGAGATGATCCGCTCCACCAAGCGCGGCCTCTACGCCGTGAACTTCGGCGGCGGACAGGTGGACATCACCAACGGCAAGTTCGTCTTCCAGTGCACCGAGGCCTACCTGATCGAGGACGGCAAGGTGACCTCGCCCGTGAAGGGCGCGACCCTGATCGGCGACGGCCCCACGGTGCTGACCCGCGTCACGGACATCGGCGACGACTTCGCCTTCGATCCGGGTGTGGGGGTCTGCGGCAAGGCCGGCCAGGGCGTGCCCGTCGGGATCGGGCAACCCAGCCTGAAGATCGCCGGCATTACCGTGGGTGGAACCAGCGTCTGAGACGCCAGCCACGGCGTGCGGCAATTGTGACCGTAGCCGCAACGTCTAACCGTAAGTATTACTTGCGTATGGCAGTCTAACTTCGCTTAGGCGACATGGTTCTGCCGTATTTCCGCCTACGTGACCGATCGTTACGTGTAGGAAATTTAACCTACCTTTCCTGTATTTAATTGGCGCGCACACGGCGGTCCCCGCACCTTGACCGTATTGCGGGAGGACGAGTTCAATGAAGTTGGCGGGATTGGCGGTAGCCGTGGCGGCGGCTGCGGCGGCGACAGGCGTGAACGCCCAGGATACCCAGCCTGGGGCCCAGCCTGAGGCGGCCTCCACCCAACCCGCGGCCACCGAAGGCGTCATCAGCTACCCGCCTTCCTTCTTCGCCGACGCCCAGCCCCAGTCGGCCATGGACATGGTCAACCGCGTTCCGGGCTTCCAGTTCGAGGGCGGCGACAGCGTGCGCGGCTTCAACGGCGCGGCCGGCAATGTCCTCATCGACGGCCAGCGCCCGGCTTCGAAGTCCGACCCGCTGGAAAACATCCTGCGCCGCATTCCCGCCACCACGGTCGAGCGCATCGAGCTGATCCGCGGCGGCGCGCCCGGCATCGACATGCAGGGCAAGACGGTGCTGGTGAACGTGGTGCGCAAGTCCACGGCCTCGCAGCAGGCCCTGTGGGCCGTCGCCTCCAGCTTCTATGCGGACGGTCGCACCACCCCGGCCATGCGCCTCGAAGGCTCTCGTCGCGAGGGCGGCACGGCGATGGAAGGCAGCGTGCTGCTCTACACCTTCGTCGATGACGGCGCCGGCGAGGGCCCGCGCCTGACCTTCGATGCGCCGGGCGGCAACCTGCTGGAGCGCGCCTTCTCCGACGAGACCGCCGGCGGGCGCGGCATCGAGACCAAGGCCAGCTACGAGCGGCCCCTGTTCGGCGGCAAGTTCCGCATCAGCTATTCGGGCAAGCGCGAAAACTACAACTGGTCGCTGGACGACACGACCACCGTGCCCAGCTTCTACGAGTTCCGCGCCCACGACGATTTCGACACCCATTTCGAAGGCGAGGTCGGGCTGCAGTGGTCGCGCGATCTGAACGCCAAGACGGCCGTCGAACTGCTGGCGCTGCAGACCTTCCGCGACACCGACTACCTGTCGAGCTTCGACGACACCGTCGACAACTTCCTCTTCTCCCAGGGGTCGACCAACGGCGAAAGCATCGTGCGCGGCAAGCTGCGCTACACCTGGACCGACACCCTGACCGTCGAGGGCGGCGCCGAGGGGGCCTACAACTTCCTCGACCGCACCTCGGCCTTCACCCTGAACGGCGCGCCGATCCCGATCCCGGCCGCCAGCGTGCTGGTGGAAGAGACCCGCGGCGAGGTGTTCGGCACGGCCACCTGGCGCGCCCTGCCCACCCTGACCGTCGAGGCCGGCGCGCGGGTCGAGTATTCGACCATCAGCCAGTCGGGCGACTCCAACCTGTCGCAGACCTTCGTCTATCCCAAGCCGCGGCTGTTCGTGACCTGGGCGCCCAACGAGAACAACCAGGTCCGCTTCCGCATCGAGCGCGAGGTCGGCCAGCTGAACTTTGGCGACTTCGTCTCCTCGGCCCAGCTGTCGACGGGCGTGGTCACCGCCGGCAACCAGGACCTCGTCCCCGGCAAGGCGTGGACCTACGAGATCGCCTACGAGCGCCGCTTCTGGGAAAAGGGCGCCCTGGTGCTGCTGGCCCAGTATTCGGACATGCAGGACGTGGTCGACCGGGTGCCGGTCATCGACCTGTCGACCTGCCCGCTGGTGGCCGGCGTGCCGGACCCGACCTCGCCGCTGTGCGACGTCTTCTCCGGCGTCGGCAACATCCCGTCCGGGCGCAATTTCCACTACGAGGTCAACCTGACCCTGCCGCTGGACAAGCTGTGGGTGAAGGGCGGCCTGGTGACCTTCGCGGGCACCTGGCGCCATTCCGAGGTCGAGGATCCCACCACCGGCGAAATCCGCCAGATCTCAGGCCAGCCGCCGTTCACCGGCAACGCCGCCTTCACCCAGGACTTGCCCCAGTGGCGGCTGAACTGGGGCTTCGACGTGGGCATCGGCTTCCACGACTCGGCCTACAACATCGACGAGATCGACACCGAGCACCTGCAGTCGTGGTGGCATATCTGGGAGGAGTGGAAACCCATTCCCAGCCTGTCGATCCGCATGGAAGTCCAGAACATGGCCGGCCGCGATTTCATCCGCACCCGCGACGTCTACGCCGGCCTGCGCGACACCTCGCCGCTGCTGTTCCACGAGCGCAAGGACCTCAGCTTCGACCCGTTCTTCTACGTGCGCATCCGCAAGACCTGGTGAGTCCACGGGTCAGGATCGAGACGACTTGGGGAGCGCCGCGAGGCGCTCCCTTTTTCGTTGGGGCGGGCGGACAACGAAAAAGGGCGGCGCTCGCGCGCCGCCCCTTCCGTCTTGAAGGCCAGACCGGTCAGGCGTGCGGAGCCGAGGGTTCCGGGTTGGCCGCGTTGCGGTCTTCCTGGCCACGGTCGGTCGCGTCCGGGCCGGGGTGGTTGTCGGCATCGTTGACCCCGTGCGCCCAGCCCTTGATCAGGAAGCTGAGCAGGATGAACACGACGCCACAGCCGACGCCGACCCACCCCAGCTGCGTGAAGCCGCCGATTGAGGTCTTCAACGCACCAGCCGGGTCGAGCACCTGGCCGCCCACCGTTTCGGACCCGAGCGCGCCGGCGATGATGCCGCCGATGTACTGGGCGATGGAGCTGGACAGGAACCAGACCGCCATCATGAACGAGACCACGGAGGGCACCGAAAGCTTGGTGATTTCCGATAGGCCGACGGGCGAGAGGAACAGCTCGCCGGTGGTGTGCAGCAGATAGAGCAAGCCCAGCAGAATGATCGGCATCTGATACGCAGAATTCACCATGCCGAGGTTGTAGCCCAACACGACCACCAGGAAGCCCAGGCCAACCTGCATGAGGCCGAGACCGAACTTCAGGGTAGGGTTCGGATCCAGCTTCTTGCGCGCCAGGAAGGCCCACATCGCCGCGAAGATGGGCGCGAAGATGAGGATGAAGCCGGCGTTGAAGGACTGGGTCTGCGACGCGTTGATGGTCGTATCAATCCACATCGACGGGTTGGTGATGTGGGCCGCGGCCAATTGCGCCGGGGTGGCGAAGGTGATCCCGAACAGGCTCATGGCCTCGCTCGTCACGTTCAGGTCCACGTTCCGGCTGGCGAACAGATTCAGCGAGGTGCCGGCCTGTTCGAACAACGTGAAGAAGACCACTGCGCCGAACACAAGCACCATGGCCAACATCATCCGTTCACGCTGGACCTTGTTGCACTTGGCGATCAGGAACCAGGTTATGTAGACGAGCGAAACCAGGGTCGAGAGCACCAGGATGGTGCCGATCACCAGCAGGAATTCCAGAGACTGCAGCCAAATCGGAGCGCCCTCGCCGGCCGCCTTGAGCGCGGCCATGGAGGTTTGCACGAACTCGCGCGTCGCGGCGTTGGCGATGAACAGCCCGATGACGCCGAAGACGGAAACGAGTCCGCCCAGATAGATCGTCCATTCCAGATTGAGCGGACCAAGCGTCGGCTTCTTCAGTGCTTCAGGAACAGGCGGTTCGCCCTTACCCTGTAGCGACTTCCTTCCAAGCATGAAGGCGATCCATCCGATCGCCATGCCGATGCCGGCAAGACCGAAGCCCCACGACCAGCCGTATTTTTGCCCGATCAGGCCGCAGAGCGCCGAGGCCCAGAAGGCTCCCAGATTGACGCCGTAGTAGTAGAGGGTGAAGCCGGAATCCCGTCGGATATCCCCCTGTGGGTATAGCTGACCGACGATCGTCGAGATGTTCGGCTTGAGAAAGCCGACCCCCATAATGATCAACGAAACCGCGAGGTAGAAGGCCGTAATCCCTTGCGGGTCCCGGACTTCCTGCATCGTGTACGTACCTGTCGGAATGACCTGCGGCAGGGCTGACCCGGCCGGGAGATTCAGCATCTCCAGGCCCGCTTCGCTGCCCTTAAACTCGTAGGGCTTGCCGTCAACGATGATATGCGCCTGACGAGCCTCGCCGCGGCCTTCGGCCTGAACGGCGTAGGCGTGGCCCTGATAGGTAAGGGTCTGCGTGGCGTCCGCGCCCTCGTAGGCCATCATCCCGTGACCGGCGACCAGCAGCAGGGCGCCGAAGGCGACCGCCTTGCGCGTGCCGAGCCATCGGTCGGCCAGGATGCCACCGATCAACGGCAACAGGTAAACCAGCGACGTGTAGGAGCTATAGATGTTGCTCGACAGGCCGTCGTCGAAGAGGAAATGCTGCGTCAGGTAAAAGATCAGGATCCCGCGCATGCCGTAGTAGGAGAAGCGCTCCCACATCTCGGCGAAGAACAGGACGAATAGCCCCTTCGGATGGTTTCGAAGCAACTGGATGAGGACCGGGATCCCCGTCGCCAGGGTCACGACGATCCCCAGCAGAATGACAATATTGTTCATGCGCGACCTTCGCGGTTTCCCAAGGCGGCGACGCGCGAGGCCCTCCGCGCCGTCCGTCCCCCATAAGCGCTGGATAAGGCCACGGGAAATGTGGGTTTACAAGCAGTAACCCTGGGTGAGCGAGGTCAGGTCAAATCGCCGCAAACGCTTGGAAGCGTTGGGATTGCGCGGCGCCGCTTCCGTCGAACGGCGGTATCAGGCCAGCCTGGTGATAAGGGCCTGGGCCGCCGCCGGGTTGCGAACCTTGGCGCCGGAAATGAAGTAGACATAGGTGTCGCCGCGCTTCGACCAGCCCTTCGCCTGCTTCACATAGGCGTCCAGTTCGTCAGGCGTGACCCCGGCCTTCAGCTTCTCGCGGCTGGACATCACCCGTGCATAGGCGAAGTCGGCGGTGGCCTCGTCGATCTCAGGGAAATCCTCGTCCAGGGCATAGACGATGGCGCAGTTGTACTTGCGCGCCAGGTCGTAGAACTGCTCGGTCTGGAAGCTCGGATTGCGCACTTCAAGGGCGTGCTTCAGCGGCCGCTTCTCGACCTCCCTGGGCAGCAATTTCAGGAAGCCCTCGAAGTCCTCGGGATCGAACTTCTTGGTGGCCATGAACTGCCAGTTCAACGGACCCAGCTTGTCGCCGAGCACGGCCATTCCCTGCTCCACGAACCTGGTCATCGACTCCTTCGACTTCTCGTCGGAGAGCACCTTGCGGTTGGTGCAGAAGCGCGAGGCCTTCACCGCGAAGCGGAAACCGTCGGGCGTCTCGTCGCGCCACTTCTCCCAGCTGTCGCGCTTGAAGGTGGAATAGTAGGTGCCGTTGATCTCGATCGAGGTCAGGGCGCGCGAGGCGAACTCCAGCTCGCGCTTTTGCGCCAGACCGTCGGGATAGAACACCCCGCGCCACGGCTCGAAGGTCCAGCCGCCAATACCGACGTAGATCTGGCCCATTCGCAACCTCCACCCAGAGGCTCACCAGATAGGGTGGCGATCGCCAGGCGTCACCCCGGTCCTTGCGGTTTCCCGACCTTGGCGACGTCTACGCCGGACCCGAAGACAGTCAGCACCAAGCCGCAGGAGATCAGGGAAAGGTCGCCGCCGTTGAGGAAGCCCGCGAACATCGCGTTATGGATGGGTGACGGTAAGGTTCGCTGGGCGCGCTTCGGTGGCGTCGCCCGAACAAACTGGCGAGCTTTCCTGACGCCCTATTCCGACTGAGGGTCGTCGGTGGGCGGTTCTTCATCAGCGTCGCCTGACGGTTCGTCCGACGACGGTTCGTCGACAGGCTCCTCCGAAGCCGCGGGGTCTTCGTTCGTTGCGGGTTCGACCGCGTCTTCCTCGGTAGCGGACTGGTCCGTCGCCTCGCTTTCGGAATCGGTGCGAAGCGTGCCCGGATCCGAGGCTGGCGGCAGGCTCACGTTCGCCTGGCCTCGGGTTCCTCCGGCGAGGGCCGCCCCGCCGAGCGCGGACATTGCGAACGTCACCGCGAGACCCAAGGCGATCAGGGAGTATTTCGGCAAACGCGAGGCCATGGGAATACTCCGGTTCGAAAACGCCAGGGAGGCCAGACCGGCCGAGGGGTCGCTTCGTCAGGTCAGGTTGAGTGTCCGCAAATGGCTAGTCAAGCTGACCGGCCTGCTCGATGCGGGGGACGGCGCCCGCGGTGAAGGTCAGCGCCAGGTTCCTGCGTCACCGCGGCCCTTGCGGTTTCCCGACCTTGGCGACCTCCACGCCGGTCCCGAAGACGATCAGCATGAAGCCGCCGGAGACCAGCGACAGGTCGCCGCCGTTGAGGAAGCCGGAAGCGATCATGAGCAGCCCCGCGATGGCCAGGCCCATGGCGCCCAGGCGCAGGCGGGCCCGGCCCTTTTCGGATTTGGCGGCGGCGCCCGAGATGACCGCGACGAAGGCGACCAGGACCATCAGGCCGATCAGAATTTGAGCGATTTGGTTGATCGAAAAGTCCATCAATTCAACTCCTTCTGAGTCTTGTTTGTAGCGGGATGAAAGCTCAGGCGCCCATGCGCCGCAGCGCGGTCCAGCTGCCGGCCAGCAGGTAGACGCACATCAGGATCACCAGGCCGCCCCAGGCGGACAGCGCCGGCGCCAGGCCCATCCGCTCGGCGGCGGCCCAGAGGAACAGGGCGCCCTGCAGACTCCAGAACGCCAGGGCGCCGGACTCGATGGTCAGGCGTCTGTGAAAGGTGTCGGCGCCGCGCCAGACAAGCAGGTTGAGGACGGTCTGCACGACGAACACCGCCACCAGGCCGAGGTAGGCGGTCTGGGCCAGCTGCGGCTGGTCCGCCAGCATCGGCGGCGCGGCGAGGAGTATGCCGGCCAGGATCATCACCAATCCCTGCAAGCGGTAGGTCCACAGTTCGCGGGGGCTGAGCGAGGCGCCCTCCCCGGCGTCAGGCTCCAGCGCCCGGGCCAGCGCCCTGCCGTCGAGCGTCGGAAGGATGGTCATGGCGCCGGCCAGCATGAGCAGGGCCGCGACCACGATGGCGCCGACGTCGGCGAGTTCGAAGGTCGGCTGTGTCTTGAGCCATCGCGCCAGGGGAAGGATGACCAGGGCGCCGGCCGCGCCGCCGACCAGCATCTTGAAGGCGGCGCTGTTCACCAGACCGCCGCCGCGTAATGCGGAATTGGACATCAGGGGTTCTCCGGATTGGGGCGCGGTCCGCGCTCGTCGTCGAAAATGGATTCAATGGGTTGGCCGAACAGCCGGGCGATCTTGAAGGCGAGGTCCAGGCCCGGGTCGTACTTGCCGGTCTCGACGGCATTGACGGCCTGGCGCGAAACCTCGAGCCGCTGGGCCAGTTCGCCCTGGCTCCACCCGTGTTCGGCGCGAAGGACGCGTAGTCGGTTCTTCATCGTCAGGTCCTGTGGCGCCAGAAAAGGCGACACTCTGTAAAGGTAACCTGACAGAGCGCGACCTGCCTGTCAACAAAACCTGACAGACTGTCGTCTATGATGGCGCCAGGGAGGCGGCGGCGCGGCCGGCCTCAGCGCGCTATGGCTTGAGGAAACGCAGCGTGGATAGCGAGCGCTGGCTCTCTGCGTCCAGCCCGGCGCGGCCGTCGGTGACGACCAGGATCGAGCGGCGCCCGTCGCTGACCACCGTCCACTGGCAGTCGCCCGCGCCGGCGTGGGGGCCGTTCTCGTCGTCGATGCCGCAGGAGATGGTGGCGCGCAGGCCGCTCAGGCCAGGCGCCGAGAAACGCTCCACCGGCGTCGGCATGCCCGGGCCGAAGGTGGTCACCAGCTGGCCGTCCTGCATGACGAAACCGGCCTCGTCCTCGGCCACCTTTTCCAACGGTCCGGGCACGGCGCGGATCTCCATGAAGGCAATGGTCTCGCCGTACCACCAGCCCAACATCTGCACGCAGTTCGGATAGGTCGCGTCGGCGCACGGCTTGATGGCGCGGTTACCGAAGTACTGGAAGGTGATGCCCAGCGCCGGGCTCGAATAGGTTTTCCAGCCGGCCCGCGGCGTGCGCTTCAGGACCGCCGCGCGCGCCTGGTAGGCGGCCGCCACACAGGCGACGTTGGCGCAGGCGTCGCGCCCTTTCAGCCAGGCGCGCTGCTCGCGCTGCACCTTCGGCTGGTCGGCGGCGATGTCCATGGCGGCGTTGAAGGCCTCGAACATCTGCTCATCGAGGGTGCGCAGCGCGGGCGTCGCGCAGATCAGGTGCTCCACACGCGAGCGGGCCTTCTCGCACTCAAAGGACTGGGCCCGCGCCTGGCCGCTCCACCCGACCGCCAGCACGGCGGTCACGGCCAGGGCCAGCAGGCGCGTGGACTGGAAAGCTTGGCTCATCGGCAGGTCCCCCGGGCGGTCAGCGACTCGTCTCGTCGGCCTGCGCGAGCCTAGTCAGATCGAGCGCCATGAACACCGTCCCGCCGACGGGGGTGTCGTAATAGGGCGCGATCTCGCGGAAGCCGGCGGCGCGGTACATGGTCTGGGCGGTCAGCATCGACGGCAAGGTGTCGAGCCGCATTTCGCGGTAGCCGATGCGCTTGGCCTCCCCGATGACAGCGCCCATCAGCGCCTTGCCGAGGCCGAGGCCACGACCCGCCGGCGCGACGTAGAGGCGTTTCATCTCGCAGACGCCCTCCGGCTCGACCGCACGCAGGGCGACGCAGCCGACGGCGTCACCGTCCTGCGCCCGCGCGATGAACAAGGCGCCGGCCGGCGGCGCATACTTCCCCGGCAATCCGGCCAGCTCCGCTTCGAACCCCTGGAAGCACAGATCGGTGTCGAGGGACGCCTCGTATTCGCGGAACAGGGCGGAGGCGTCGGCAAGATCTCCGGCCGATTGCACCGCAAGGATTGTCAGGGTCGGATTAATGGATGGATGAAGGCGCCGATCACGTGGGGCGACACGCCTGGTGCGACGGGCGCCCGCAGTTTCGCGTCCGATTTCCTAGTACGCGAACTCCTCGTAGACCCGCGTCACATCGCCCTGCCATCGCCCGTGGTACAGCGCCAGCAACCGCTCCGCCGGGGTGATGCCGCTCTCGGCGATCTCTTCCAGTTCGGACAGGTAGCCGGTCTCGTCGACCATGCCGCCGCTGAAGCGTTGGCGCCGCCGCAGGCCGTGGCGGGCGATGTCGAGCAGTTCCTCGGCGACCTGCTGGATGGGGCGGCCGGCGACCGTTCCCTTCAGGCCCGTCTTCGCCACGTCCACCCGCAGTCTGGCCCGGTCCTCCAGGGTCCAGTGCTTGCAGAGGTCCCAGGCGCCGGCGAGCGCATCGTTGTCGTAGAGAATGCCGGCCCACAGCGCCTGCAGGGCGCAGATGCGGCTCCACGGCCCGCCGTCGGCGCCGCGCATCTCGAGATACTTCTTGAGGCGGACTTCCGGGAAGATCGTTGTGGTGTGGTCGGCCCAGTCCTTCATGGAGGGCTTCTCGCCGGGCAGTTCGTCCAGCTTGCCGTCCATGAACTTGCGGAACGACCGGCCCGAGAGATCCAGGTACTTGCCGTCGCGCTTGGCGAAGTACATCGGCACGTCCAGGGCGTAGTCGACGTAGCGCTCGAAGCCGAAGCCGTCCTCGAAGACGAAGCCCAGCATACCGGTGCGGTCGGGGTCGGTATCGGTCCAGACGTTGGCGCGCGCCGACAGGAAGCCGTACGGCTTGCCCTCGGTGAAGGGCGAGTTGGCGAACAACGCCGTGGCGATCGGCTGCAGCGCCAGCGAGGTGCGGAACTTGGCCACCATGTCGGCCTCTGACGAGAAGTCGAGGTTGGCCTGGATGGTGCAGGTGCGCAGCATCATGTCGAGGCCGAGCGAGCCGACCTTGGGCATGTAGTTGCGCATGATGTCGTAGCGGCCCTTGGGCATGATCGGCACGTCCTCGCGCCGCCACATCGGGTCGAAGCCCAGGCCCAGGAAGCCCACGCCGATCTCGTCGGCTACGGCCTTCACCTCCATCAGGTGGCGGCCGGTCTCGTCGCAGATCATGTGCACGTCGGCGAGCGCCGCGCCCGACAGCTCGAACTGACCGCCCGGCTCCAGGCTGATGGCCGCACCGTTGCGGTTCAGCGCGATGGGGTGGTCGCCCTCCAGCTCGGGCGTCCAGCCGAAACGCTCCAGGCCCTTGAGAATGGCGCGCACGCCGTCGCGGCCCTCGTACGGGACCCGCTCATAGGTCGAATGGCGGAAGATGAACTTCTCGTGCTCGGCGCCAATGCGCCACTGCTCGGGCGGCTTGCAGCCGTCCGCCAGGTAGTCGACCAGGTCGGCCTTGGTCAGAGGCCTGTCATCCGTAGCCGTAAAGGCCATTTGCCCACTCCAGGATGGGCGCTGCGCGCGCCCGTTCCGCCTCGTTCCGACCCGGCGCTCAAATGGGCTGGAGCGGGGCCGCGCGCAAGGGGATTAGCGCCAGTCTCCGGCCGATGCCTGCCACAGGCTCAGCGCCGCGATGGCCGCGGTGTCGGCGCGCAGGATGCGCGGGCCCAGACCCGCGACGGTGACGAAGGCCTCGTTGCGCAGCCGCCCCCGCTCCTTGTCGTCGAAGCCGCCTTCCGGCCCGATCAGCACCGCCCAGGGTCCCGACGCACCCTTCAGGGCCTCGAGCGCCGGGGGCGTACCGCCGCCCTCATCGCAGAAGAGCAGGAAGCGCCCCTGGTCCCAGCTGTCGAGCAGCCGGTCCAGTTTCTGGGGCGCCACGACCTCGGGCACGTCCAGACGGCCGGTCTGTTCCGCCGCCTCGGTTGCGATGGCCTGGAGGCGGTCGACGCGGGTGTGATCGGCGTTGGTGCGATTGGTGATGACCAGGCGGACCCGGCGGCACCCAAGCTCGGCGGCCTTTTCCACGATGGTCTCAAGCCGGTTGCGCTTCACCAGGGCCACGAGGAGGTCGAGATCGGGCGGGACAGTCTGCTCGCGGGTCTGCTCCTCCAGCGCCAGGATGCAGCCGCGCTTGCCGATCTCCGCCAGGCTGGCGCGCCACTCGCCGTCGTGGCCGTTGAAGACCAGCAGGTCCTCGCCGAGCTTGAGGCGCATGACCTGGGTCAGATAGCGCGCCTGGTCGCTGGTGGGCTCGACGCGCCCGCCTTCGCTCAGCGGCTGGTCGACGTAGAGTCGGATCACAGGCTGAACGCCCCCAGCCGTGTCTCCAGCAGGGTCAGGCTCTCAAACCGCTCGTCGAGTTCGCCGTATTCGTCCGCGCTCTCGGCCATGAAGGCGACAAACGCCTCGCGGCTCTCCCAACGGTCGATGGTGATGAATTCGTCGGATCGCTCCTCCGAGTGCATCAATTCCGTGCCGAGGTAGCCCTCGGCAGTCATGAACAGTTGCGCCCAGGGGCCAGCGGGTCCGTAGGCCTCGGCGAAGGCCTCGGCCTCTCCCGGGCGGGTCGTGTAGGTCCAGACGATGGCGTACAGCTTTGCCTCCCGTGCTTGTCAGCGGGCGAGAGATTGCCGAGGTTGGGCTCATGAGCAAGGTAAAGCATTACGACGAGCGCCTGCTGGCGCTGCAGACCGCGCTGGTGAAGGCCCAGGCCTGGGCCATGGAAAAGGGCCTGAAGGTCCTCGTCATCCTCGAAGGCCGCGACGCAGCGGGCAAGGACGGGGCGATCAAGCGCATCACCGAATACGCCTCCGGCCGCAACACGCGCGTCGTCTCCCTGCCCAAGCCGACCGAACGCGAAAAGGGTGAGTGGTGGTTCCAGCGCTACGTCGCCCAACTCCCCGCCGCCGGCGAGCTCGTGGTCTTCAACCGCTCCTGGTACAACCGCGGCGGCGTCGAACGGGTGATGGGGTTCTCCACCCCGGAACAGCAGGAGCAGTTCCTCAAGGACGCGCCCGGATTCGAGACCGTGCTGGTGGAGAACGGCATCGTCTTCCTCAAGCTCTGGCTGGACATCACCAAGGATGAGCAGGCCGAGCGGCTGGAAGCCCGCCGCACCGATCCGCTCAAGGCCCTGAAGGTCAGCCCGCTGGACGCCGTGGCCCAGGACAAGTGGGACGCCTACACCCACGCCCGCGACGAGATGCTGGAGCGCACCCACTGCAAGGCCTCGCCCTGGATCTGCGTCGCCACCGATTCGAAGAAGGCGGCGCGGCTGGCGATCCTGTCGCACCTGCTGCACCGCATCGGTGCGCCGGGCGCCGCAAGAATCGAGAAGCCTGATCCGAAGGTGCTGTTCACCTTCGACAAGGACGCGCCGTCGGATGGGCGGCTGTTCCGCTGAGCCCGGCCGGATATCGCCCTTGAAGTCCACCGATCGCCTGAGCGCCCTGGAGGCGCGCCGCATCGCCATCGCCGCCCAGGGCTTGACGATGACTCGTCCGAGGGCGGAGCCCGGCCGGGCCCACCTGAAGAAAGTGTTCGACCACACCGGCCTGATCCAGATCGACTCCGTCAATGTGCTGGCGCGATCGCATTACCTGCCGGTGTTCGCGCGGCTGGGGGCCTATCCGCAGACGCTGCTCGAAGACGCCGTCTGGGGTTCACGGCGGATGCTTTTCGAATACTGGGGCCATGAGGCCAGCCTGATCCCCGTGCATATGCAACCGCTGTTCCGCTGGCGCATGGGCGACGCGCGTCGCGGGGAAGGGGTCTGGTCGGGCATCCGAAAGTACGGCGAGGAAAACCAGCCCTTCATCCGCAAGGTGCTGGCCGAGGTGGAGCGGCGCGGGCCGTTGGGAACCTCAGCCCTGGAAGAGGCTGGCAAGGCCAAGGGCGGCTGGTGGGGCTGGTCGGACGGCAAGCGGGCCATGGAGTGGCTGTTCTGGGCCGGGCTGATCACAACCCGCACCCGCAAGGGCTTCGAGCGGCTCTACGACATTCCCGAGCGCGTGCTGCCGCGCGCCGTCATCGACACGCCCGATCCGACCAGGCAGGACGCCCAGCGCGAGCTGATCCGCATCGCCGCGCGCTGCCTGGGCGTGGGGACCGAGACCGACCTGCGCGACTATTTCCGCATGGGCCCGCAGGAGACGCGCGACCGCATCGCCGAGCTGGTCGAGGCGGGCGAGCTCATGCCCGTCGAGGTGAAGGGCTGGGGCAAGCCGGCCTGGCTGGCGCCGGGCGCGAAGGCGCCGCGCAAGGTCACCGCCAGCACCCTGCTGTCGCCGTTCGACTCGCTGGTCTGGCGGCGCGAGCGGGCCGAGCGGATGTTCGGCTTCCACTACCGCATCGAGATCTACGTGCCCGCCGAGAAGCGCCAGTTCGGCTACTACGTCCTGCCCTGGCTGCACGATGGGGGCATCAAGGCGCGGCTGGACCTCAAGTCCGACCGCCAGGGCAAACGCCTGCTGGTGCAGAGCGCCCATGTCGAGGATCACGCCGACCCGGGCGAGATCGCCGCGCCGCTGATGGCGGACCTGCGTGCCATGGCCGCCTGGCTGGGGCTGGATGAGGTGACGCTGAAGGGGCGCGGCCGCCTGGACGCGGCGCTGAAGGGCGCGGCCTAGGGCTTTTCGAAAAACGCCTTCGAGCCCGGGTAATCCACCGTGATCCTGAAGTGGCGCAGCGCCGCGCCGCCCAGCGCCCCGATGATCGGCCTGTCCATCCACTGGCTCATCCACTGGGTGAAGTTGCGGTCCGGCCGCGCGGCGAACCAGCAGGGCCCGGTGTCGAAGCCTGCCACCCGCACATTGTCGACGCGGATCATGTCCATGTTGGTCCCCGCCTCGCCCTTCTCCACCACCAGCCAGTCGGGATGGCGCGCCTTCCAGCCGTCGAAGGTGGTGCGGGTGATGAAGGCCGAGGCGCGGTAGGCGCCGCCGCCCTCGCCCATGGCCGCCACGGCCGCCGGCGTCAGCGGCGACTGGGCGCCGCTGTCGTAGAGCAGATCCAGGGTCTGGCCATCGATCTCGACCTGGATGCGCGGGAAGTTGGATGAGCGATGGCCGCCGTGCGCCTGGAAACCCAGCGCGACCTCCGTGGCGCCCGCCGGCTTGGCGATCGGGCCTGGGTGCAGGGTCAGGGTCTTGCCGGGATAGTCGAAGGTCCAGACGCGGTCGCCGAACCAGCCCTGCCCCAGCATGCCGTCCCAGCCGCGATCGGCGAATCCCTTGGTCTCGCCCTCGGCGGGATAGATGACGACGCCCCGCCCGCCGCCTTGCACCGGCGCGGGAATCCAGGCGTCGGGCTTGAAGGTCGGCCACGGCGCGATGGTCAGGTCCTGATCGCCGTCCTTCATGTGCTGGGCCTGGTCGAGGATGCCGAGCCGCGCCGCGGTCGTGTCGAGGAAAAACAGTCCACCGCCGGTATCGGTGAGCAGCTTCAGCTTCTGCCCGGCCGCGGTCTGCGGCGTGACGAAGATGATGTTCTCCTCGAACAGCGTGGGGAGCAGCCTCGCCTGTTCCGCCGCGCGGGCCGGCAGGGCGGCGGCGCCCAGGCCGGCGGCGAGGACGGATCGGCGGGTCCAGTCGATGCGCATGGCGCTCTCCCCCTGAAGCGGACGGCCATGCTACTGCGTCGGCTGAAATGGCCAAGCCACCTGCTGCGAAAGTGCTGCCCGACGCGACCGGGACCAACTGGGTCGACCGGCATGCGCCCGAAGGCCTCAAGCCCTGGCTGAAGCTGGGGCGCTTCGACCGGCCGATCGGGATCTGGCTGCTGATGCTCCCGGGCTGGCAGGGGATCGCGCTGGCCGGGGCGATGGCGGGCGACCTGAAGGACGCCTGGCCGCGCTACCTGGGACTGCTGGCCGCCTTCGCGCTCGGCGCGGCGCTGATGCGCGCGGCGGGCTGCGCGTGGAACGACATCCTCGACCGCGACATCGACGCCAAGGTGGCGCGCACCGCCGACCGGCCAATCCCCGCGGGCCAGATCAGCGTCGCCCAGGCGCTGGCCTTTATCGCCGTCTGCTGCCTGTTCAGCCTGCTGATCCTCGTCCACTTCAACCTGACCGCCGTGGCGCTCGGCGCCGGGTCGCTGGGGCTGGTGGCGCTCTATCCGCTGATGAAGCGCATCACCTGGTGGCCGCAGGCCTGGCTGGGGCTGACCTTCAACTGGGGGGCCCTGCTGGGCTTCGCGGCGGCTTCGGCGGGCGCGCCCCTCGCCCCCGCCCTGCTGCACGGCGAGCCGCTGGGTGTGCTGGTCATGCTGCCGCTCGCGCCGCTGCTGCTCTACGCCTCGGGGATATTCTGGACCCTTGGCTACGACACCATCTACGCCCTGCAGGACATCGAGGACGACGCGCTGGTGGGGGTGAAGTCCTCGGCGCGGCGGCTGGGCGACAAGGCGGCCGCGGGCGTGCTGGCCTTCTATGTGATCGCGGTCTTCCTGGCGCTGGGCGTCTGGCTGGCGGGCGGGCTGGGGCCGCTGTTCTTCCCGCCCTTCGCCCTGTTCGCGGCGCATTTGTCCAATCAGGTTCGCCGCCTCGAACTGGACGATCCGGCGCTGGCCTTGAAGCTGTTCAAATCGAATCGCCAGGCGGGGCTATTGTTGTTCGTGGCCTTGGCGGCGGGGTTGTGGAGATGACGATGTCGGCGAAACGGATGGTGATGACGGGCGCGGCCCTGGCCGTGCTGGCCCTTGCCTGGGGCTGCAAGAAGCCCGAGGCCCCCGCGCACCGGCCCGCGCCGCCGCCCGCGGCCGGCGCCGATGCGACGCCCGCCGCGGCGGCCACGCCGATGAGTTATTCCTCCACCTCGCCCGCGGCCGTGGTCGAGCTGAAGCTGCCCGCCGCCCTGGCCCACGAACCGGACCTGCACGCGCGCCTCTACGCCGAGGCCGTGCGCGACCTGAAGGCCTTCGCCGAAGGCTCCGCCAACGCGCGGGCCGAAGAGGTCGGCGAGGATCCCGACAGCGCGCCCGCCCAGCCCTACAGCAAGTCCATCGACTGGTCGGTCGCGGCCGACACCACCAAGCTGATGAGCCTGTCGTCCATCGCCAGCGAATATTCCGGCGGGGCGCACGGCAACGCCGCCTACGCCAGCCTGCTGTGGGACAAGGCGCTGAAGCACCTGATCGCGCCCACCGCCCTGTTCGCCCCCGGCGCCGACGCGGCCATGGACAAGGCCCTGTGCGATGCGCTCATCGCCGAGAAGAAGTCCCGCCTGGGCGACAACTACACGCCGCCGGGCGCCGACTGGAACTGCCCGAAATGGCGCGACACGCCCTTCGTGCTGACCGCCTCGACCACGCCAGGCAAGGCCGGCGGCCTGACCTTCCTGCTGGCGCCCTACCTGGTCGGCGCCTACGCAGAGGGGACCTATGAGGTGACCGTGCCGCTGTCGGCCTTCGCCCGCTACCTGAAGCCCGCCTATGCCGACGAGTTCGCCGGCGCGCCCAGACCGCAGACCCAGGCCTCGAACTAGCTCAAACGAAAACGGCCGGCGCCCTCGCGAGCGCCGGCCGCATCGTCTTGATCGACCGATCCCTTAGTGGGCGGCGGCGGTCGGCGCGGCGGTCAGGTCGCAGTGCTTGTCGACGGCCGCCAGGTTGAGCGCGTCGTACTCGCCCTTGAGGCGCGACAGCTCTTCCTTGTGGTCGTCCGACATCAGGAAGAAGATCGCCGGCCAGAACAGCACGATGGCGACGCCGGTGGCGACGGCGTCGTTGCTGGCCTTGCGGTCCTGCTGGCCCGAGACTTCGTTGACGCGGCCGGCGATGCGCACCAGGTCGGTGCGGATCTGGTCGCAGCTATAACCGGCGTATTGGGCCGGCGAGACGTAGGCGGCCTGGATGTCCTTGGCGCGCGAGGCGCAACCGGACACCATCATCGCGGCGCAAAGCGCCGCGGCTACAAACTTTTTCATGATCCCCCCCGGGAAGCAGGCGTTACAGAGACATCCGGTCAGGTGGACCGGAGGTTGGTGAAGCTGCACCGTAGAGAGCGGGGGCGTTTCCCGCAACGGTTGTTAGGACCCCTGCGACAATGATTACCGAGCCAACCGGGTTCATCCGGACGAACGCGCGCCTGCAACGGCCGCCGCACGTCCCGGAAATCGAGCTCTGGCTGGCCGACGAAATCACCCCGATCTGGAAGCTGACGGAAGAGGAGTTGGGCCGCATGGGCCTGGCCCCGCCGTTCTGGGCCTTCGCCTGGGCGGGCGGCCAGGCGGTGGCGCGCTGGATCCTCGACCACCCCGCCGAGGCGCGCGGACGCGAGGTGCTGGATCTGGCGACGGGCTCGGGCCTGGTCGCCATCGCCGCGATGCGGGCCGGCGCGGCCTCGGCCCTGGGCGCCGACATCGATCCCATCTGCGCCGCCGCCGTGGCGCTGAACGCCGAGGCGAACGGCGTGCGGGTCGCCTTCACCGGGGAGAACCTGCTGCTCTCGCCGCCGCCGGACGTCGAGCTGATCTGCGCCGGCGACGTGTTCTATGAAAAGCCCCTGGCCGAGGCCGCCCACGCCTGGCTGGAAAGGGCCCACCGGGCCGGGACGCGGGTGCTGCTGGGCGATCCGGGGCGCAGCTACTTCGATCGCCGCGGACTGGTCCAGCTGGCCGAGTACCAGGTGCCCACGACCCGCGAGCTGGAGGACGCCGAGGTAAAGAAGACAGCCGTGTGGACTTTCGCTTGATTACCGTCTCGTAACATTGGTATTCATCGGAACATAGACGGAACAAAACGAGGCTGAAATGCGACAGGACGGCAAGCTGGACTACCTGGAGATGCCGGGCGGCGATCTCCCCAAGGTCAAGGATTTCTACGGCCAGGCCTTTGGCTGGAGCTTCACCGACTACGGCCCCGACTATGCGTCCTTCACCGAGGGCCTGGACGGCGGCTTCCACGCGGACGCAACCGCCGTGACCAAGCCCCTGCCGGTGCTGTTCGCCACCGATCTGGAGGCCATGCAGGCCAAGGTCGAGGCCGCCGGCGGCGAGGTGACCGTGCCGATCTTCAGCTTCCCCGGCGGGCGCCGCTTCCATTTCCGCGACCCGGCCGGCAACGAGCTTGCCATCTGGGCTGAGTGACTCCGGGCCGGATGACTCTGGGCCGAACGACGGTGCATTTGCCGCCTCCCCTCTCGCGCGCCCAGCCGGTATAGAGGCGCGCGAGTTCGGGGACGTTCGATGGCCGCTGCGGGCAAGTCGTGTGGAGGATGCGGGGTCTGCTGCAAGCTGCCCGAAATCCTCGAGCTGCAGAAGGCCGCCCACGTCACTTGCGGCAACTATGTCGCCGGCCAGGGATGCAGCATCTATGCCGAGCGCCCCGGCGCCTGCCGCGCCTTCGAATGCGGCTACATGCAGAACGCCGACCTGTCCGAGGAATGGCGGCCGGACAGGGCCGGCTTCATGCTCTATTTCGCGCCCGGCCCTCGGCTGGTGGTGGAGACGGACCTGGCCACCCCCGACTCCTGGAAGGCCGAGCCCTTCATCTCGCAGCTGCGCGAATGGTCCGACCGCAACCGCCCGACGCCCATCGAGGTCGTCGTGCGCACGGGCCAGCACCTGACCATGATCTTTCCCGAGGCCGAGATCGTGCTGGGCCCCGATCAGAACCTGCCGATCCGCTCCGGCTACCGCGCCGTCGGCGGCAAGCCCGCGCCCTTCGCCGAATTCGCCAAGCCGTCGGCCTGGGCGCTCTAGGCCGTCGCCGAACCGTCACGAAACCCCGCTAGAGCCGTCCGCATACGGAAGGGCGATCGGGCGGCATGACGGCGGACGGCAAGAGCTGTGGTGACTGCGGCCTGTGCTGCAAGGTCATGGGCGTCGCCGAACTCGACAAGATCCCCGGCCAGTGGTGCGCCCACTACCTGAAAGGCGGCGGCTGCGGCGTCTATGAGACCCGCCCGTCCTCGTGCCGGACCTTCCATTGCGAATGGCTGCTCAGCGACAAGCTGGGCCCCGAGTGGAAACCCGACAAGGCGCGCTTCGTGCTCAGCTGGGAAGAGTCGAAGCAAAAGCTCTCCATCGTCGTCGATCCGGCTCAGCCAATGGCCTGGCGGCGCGAGCCCTACGTCAGCCAGATCCGCGGCTGGGCGGCGCGCGGCAAGCAGGACGGGACCGAGGTCATGGTCTGCATCAACGACCGCCGCATCGTCATCTTCGACGACCGCGAGATCGATCTCGGCATCATCAATCCCGACCACAAGGTCGTCTCCGGCTACGCCCGCCACGAAGGCGTCCTGCAGCCCTTCGCCATCGTCATGAGCGACGAGGTGAAGGCGGAAGCCTGACCCTTCTCGCTTGCGAGAAGGAGGGAACCCACGCACCGGAGCGGCGCATGCCGCGCAGGTTCTTGCGTGGGGGTAGAGCCGGCGGATGGGAACTCAGGTAACGCGACCGCTGGCTCTACCCCCACGCAAGAATCTCCGCCTTCGACTCCGATGCGTGGGTTCCCTCCTTCTCATTCCATGAGAAGGGCCTTGCTCCCTTCTTCCGCCCGGCCTCTATTTCGCTCCGCCGAACTGGGGAGCCTTGTCATGCAGCGCCGTTCCTTCCTCGCCGCCCTGCCCGCCGCCGCCCTGCTGGCGCCGGCCGCGGCGAAGGCCGCCGCGACGGTCTATCCCGGCGTCAGCATGGGCGACCGGATCGCGGGCGCCAGCTTCACCGGCCGCTCGGCGGTGTGGGGCGAGCACGGGGCGGCGGCCACGGCGCATCCCTTCGCCACCATGATCGCCATCGACACCCTCAAGCGCGGCGGTTCGGCGGTGGACGCCGCCATCGCGGCCAACGCGGCGCTGGGCTTCCTGGAGCCGGTTTCCAACGGCGTCGGCGGCGACTGTTTCGTCATGCTGTGGGATCCGGCCAAGAAGACCGTCGTGGGCCTGAACGGCTCCGGCCGCAGCCCGCGCGCGCTCAGCCTGTCCGAACAGCGCCGTCGCGCCATCAACGGCCACATCCCCGCCTACGGGGCCGTCTCCATCAGCGTGCCCGGCGCCGTCGACGCCTGGTGGTCGTTGCACCAGCGCTACGGCAAGCTGCAGTGGGCCGACCTGCTGACGCCCGCCGCCAACCTGGCCGAGCAGGGCGTGCCGATGGTGCAGACCATCGGCTACTACCTGAAGGCCAACATGGCCCGCTTCGCCAATCCGGGCGCGGTGCACATCGAGGAAATCGCCAACGCCCAAAAGGTCTTCATGCCCGGCGGCAAGACCCCGGCCGAGGGCGAGGTCTTCCGCAACCCCGACCTGGCCGCCACCTTGCGCACCATCGCCGCGGGCGGGCGCGACGCCTTCTACGACGGCCCGATCGCCGACCACATCGAGGCCTATTTCAAGCGCATCGGCGGCTGGATGACGCGCAAGGACCTGGCCGCCCACCACAGCGAATGGGTCGACCCCATCGTCACCGACTACCGCGGGACCAGCGTCTGGGGCCTGCCGCCCAACAGCCAGGGCCTCTCGACCCTGCAGGCGCTGAACATCATGGAGCAGTTCGACCTGAAGGCCATGGGCTTCCAGTCGGCGGCCTCCATCCACCACCAGGCCGAAGCCAAGCGCCTGGCCTTCGAGGACCGGGCCCGCTGGTTCGCCGACCCGGCCTTCTCCAGGACCCCGATCGCCTTCCTCAATTCCAAGGACTACGCCAGGGACCGCGCCAGGCTGATCCGGCCCGACCGGGTCATGGACCGGGTGATGCCGGGCGATGCGCCCCACCACGGCGACACCACCTATTTCACCGTCGCCGACAAGGACGGGATGATGATCTCGATCATCCAGTCGAACTACCGCGGCATGGGTTCGGGCCTGGTCGCCGACGGACCGGACGGGCGCACCCTCGGTTTCATGTTCCAGGACCGGGGCGAGCTCTACGCCCTGACCGACGGGCACCCCAACATCTATGCGCCGGGCAAGCGGCCCTTCCAGACCATCATCCCCGGCTTCGCCACGCGCGGCGACGCGCCGCTGATGTCCTTCGGCGTCATGGGCGGCGACATGCAGCCCCAGGGCCAGGCCCAGATCATCGCCAACATGATCGACTACGGCCTGGGCGTGCAGGAAGCCGGCGACAGCCCGCGCTGGCACCACGAGGGCTCGTCCGAGCCGACCGGCGAGCCGCAGCAGGGCACAGGCATCCTGCACCTTGAGACGGGCGTGCCGAAAGACACCGCGGACAAGCTGGCCGCCATGGGCTGGAAGCTGGGCCCCAGCGACGGCGGCTTCGGCGGCTACCAGGCGATCCTGAAGGGCCCGCAGGCTTACGGCGCGGCCTCGGAGATGCGCAAGGACGGCCTCGCGCTTGCCTACTAGGTCGTCCGGCGAGCCGATCTTCTTCAACGGCCCTGAGGCCTTCCGCGCCTGGCTGGAGACGCATCACGCCAGCGCATCGGAGGTGGTCGCCGGCCTGTGGCGCGCCCACACCGGCAAGCCGACCATCACCTGGAACCAAGGCATCGACCAGGCCCTGTGCTTCGGCTGGATCGACGGGGTGCGCTATCCGCTCGACCCCGACAGCTATTCCGTCCGCTTCACCCCGCGGCGGCGGGGCAGCCAGTGGAGCCAGGTCAATATCGCCAAGGTGGAGGCGCTGCGCGCGGCGGGCCTGATGACGCCGGCCGGGGAAGCCGCCTTCGAAAACCGCGTCGAGGGCGGGCCGCGCGCCTACGGGCCGAAAATGGCGGTCGATTTCGCGCCCGGACAGGAGGCGGCGCTGCAGGCCGATCCGGCTGCCTGGAGCTTCTTCCAGAAGCAACCCCCGTCCTGTCGGCACCGCTGGACCTGGTACGTCTCCAGCGCCAAGTCGCAGGAAGCGCGCGACCGGCGGCTGGCCAAGCTGATCGAGGCCTGCGCCGCGGGAGAGCGGCTCATGTAGGCCGGGGACTGGACCTCGGTCCTGTCCCCGAAACGCGCCTACGGCTTTCGCGTCAGCGGCTTGTCCACCCCGCGGCTGTGCACGATCAGCCCGCCGCCGCCCGGCGCGATCCGGGCCGTGCCTTCCAGGAACGGAATGTACCAACCCCCACCGGCCTCCGGTAGCAGGCCGGCGGTGAACTGGCCTGGAACCTCGAGCAACAGCATGCCGTCCTCGACCTTCAGTTTCGCGGTCTGGTCGCCGTAGAGGTAGTCGCCAAGCAGCGGTTGGTAGGAGGCCAGGTCGGGTTCGACCAGGGCGTGGGCGCGCGGCATGTCCCAGGGCTGGCCGAACAGGATCGCGGCCAGGTCGCGCATGGTCGCCGAGGTGCGCCCGTTCTCGTAGTTGGTCACCGCCACCAGCACCACGCGGTCGTCGGGGTACCACTGGATCACGCTGATGAAGCCGTTCACCTGGCCGGTGTGGCGGATGCGGCGATGTTCGCCCGTGGCGCCGACCTCCAGGCCGAAGCCGTAGCCATTGGCGCCGCCGTCCTCCATCTCGGCCAGCGACGCGGGCAAGACGATCCGGCCCCCCTGCAGCGCCGTGACCCAGCGCCCCAGGTCCGCCGCCGTGGTCCACAGCGCCGCATCCCCATGCTCTCCGTGCAGGTCGCCGGGCGAGCGGCGCACCAGCGGCAGGTCCTCCATGCGCACGCCCGCGACCAGGGCCTTGAGCGGAATGTCGCCGCCGGCGGCGTAGCCCTCGGCCGAGCGCGCGGCGACCAGGCCGTCGTCGATGAAGCTGGAGCCCATGCCGGCCGGGGCCAGCACATGATCCTCGACATAGCGCTCGTAGGTCTCGCCCGAGGCCCTGGCCACCACGCGGGCCAGCAGGATGTAGCCGGTGTTGGAGTAATGCCATTGCGACCCCGGGGCGAAGTCGAGCGGCTTGGCGGCGGCTTCCTTGAGGATGCGCTCGATGTTGTCGGGCCGGCCGATGAAGGCGGTGTAGTCGGGCGAGCCCAGCTCCAGGGCCTCCTCGTAGTCGGGCACGCCCGAGGTGTGGTTGAGCAGGGTCCTGAGCGTCACCGGCTTCCAGGCGTCGGGGCACGGTTCGACGAAGCGGCAGACGGAATCGCTGAGCGCCAGCCTGCCGGCGTCGCGCAACTGCAGCACGGCGGCGGCGGTGAACTGCTTGGTGATGGAGGCGACATTGAAGCGCGTGTCGGGGCGGTTGCGGACGCGCTGTTCCACGTCGGCCCAGCCGTAGGCGTGCTCGAAGATGACCTTGCCGTCCTTCATGGCCAGGACCACGCCGTTGAACTGGCCGAGGCGCTCGCGGGCCTGCAGGTAGGCCGCCATCGCGGCCGGCGGCGAGGGGGCGGCCAGGGCGCTGGTGGCGGACAGGCAGGCGGCCGCCAGCAGGGCGGTCAGCAGATGTCGCGGCATGGAAGCTCCCCTTCTACAACTGTAGTAAAGCTCGACGCCCATTGCGGCGCAATCGTGGCGCCCGCGCGACGCGTCCCTGGCCATGCGCACTGCGTCCCCGAGGATGGCGAACGCGTTTGCGAGGATGCGGACCGCGTCTGCGAGGATGCGGAAGGGCTCCAGAGGCTTGTTTTGCGCGCCGGCAGGTCCGCGGCGGCCTGTTGCGGCTATCTGTTCGGGGCTCGAAACGCCTGTTTCCGAGCCCATTTCGGCCCTGTTATTCGACGTCGTCCGCGCGCCCCAATCCACACGGTTTGACACCAAGGGCCGGATCAACGGACCCTATGGGGGTCTGAGGCTCAAACCCTTGCGATAAAGGCGTTTGAGCCGCGACCCAACCCGGCTCCGGCCTCGCAAACGGCCGCGGGGCCGCGCCGAAAACCGGTCTCACGGCAGGGCCGCCCCTGCTCGAATAACAGGAGGAACAGGAAAAAAGCGAAACAGGCAGGCGCGGCGCGCCACGGCGCCCTAGGTTCGGGGCGTTGCAGGAGAGCCCCATGACCCGCGAGGAAGTCCGCGCGCTGATCTTGTCCTTGCCCGACACCGAGGAGGGGACGTCCTACGGCTACCCGTCCTTCAAGGCCGGCGGCAAGTTCCTGACCCGCATCCGCGACGAGGATGACAGTCTGGTGGTCTACGTCCCCTCGACCGACGAGCGCGACATGCTGATCGAGGCGGAGCCGCAGACCTTCCACCTCACCGACCACTACCGGTCCTATCCCATCGTGCTGGCGCGCATCGCCGGCGTGGATGCGGCCTGGCTGAAGGCGCACATGATCCGCCGCTGGCGGCGGGTGGCCTCCAGGAAGGCGGTCAAGGCCTGGGACGCGGAGCACCCGCGCGAGGGCTGAGACGCCGGATCGGGTGCTAGTTGTGGCGGCCGCCGGGTCCGGGCTCCTGCGGCTCGGTGGGCTCCTGGGGCTGGCCGCCGGGCTCGTCGCCCGGGTGGCTCTGGATGGGGCGGTCGCCGCGCGGGCCGCGCGACGAGGCCTGGCAGGTGCAGGTCAGTTCGCGCGTGCCGATTCGGCCGGTGACGCACTTGCCGCCCTTGGGCGGGTCGCACTTCATGCCCTCGCGCAGGCAGCCGCCGCCGTTGTCGACCTGGCAGGCCGCGGCCATCGCTGACCCCGAGGTCATGGCGGCAAGCCCCAGCGCGGCGGCGGCCAGCAGGCCGGCGGCGGGAAGAAGCGGAAGTCGTGGTGTCATGGCGCCCTCCTTCGGAACGGAAGCCGGGATCAGGATACTCCCGTAACGCCGTTCTGCGAAATCAGGATTTCTGTCGCGGCGCGCGGCGGAGCATTTCGAACTGGTTCAAGGGGTTGGCCAGGCCGGCCGCGGCGCAGGCCCGGGCGAGCGGGCTGTCGAGGGGCTCGTCGACCAACCGCAAGGGCTTGCCCGGCCAGCGATGCGCCAGGGCGCCCAGCAGCCGCGTCGCCGCCTCGCGGTCAACCGCGGCGGCGTCGCAAAGAAAGACGCGCTCGCCTTGGTCCAGCGCCACGGCGTAGGCGCCCTCGACGCCCAGGACCGAGGCGCCTTCCACCGCGACCGAATCCATCAGGGCCGGAAGGTCGCGCCGCCAGACGGGGCGAACCGGATTGAGGGCGGCGTGTCGCCGGGCCAGGGCCTCGGTCGAGAGCTCATCGCCGGCGTCGCCCGCGACGGGCGCGCCTTCGAACATCCGCAGCTCGCGGGTCTCGGCAAACCCGCAGCGGCGATAGACCTCGCGCGCTGGATTGGCGTCGATGACCTCCAGCCAGACCTCGCCCACGCCCTCGCTGTCGAGGCGTTCGAGGTAGGCCTCCATAAGACGGGTGGCGAGGCCGCGGCGGCGGAACGCCTCGGCCACCCCGAAGCCGCCGATCCAGGCTCGCCGGTCGCGAAAGGCCGCCAGGGACAGGCCGAAGTCCTGGCCGTCGATGGCGCCCACGACCGACCGCTGAAGGTCGATTCCCGAGCGCCGGATGTGGCGCTCAAGCATGGCGCGGTCGAATTGCAGCGGCACCAGGTAGCCGGCGTAGGCCGCGTTCCACAGGGCCAGCAGGGCGTCGGAATCGAGCTCGGCGAGGGGGCGCAGGGTCAGCATGGCGACGCCGTTAGCGCGCCTCGGCAAGGGCCGAAAGCCCCCTGTGGTGAAGCTGCGCCATACTCCCGGCCAAGTCGGAACGCATCTTTCGCCGGTTGCGCGAACGCCTTGGGCCGCGCAAATAGATCGCGAAATCGGGACGTTCGAACCATGCAGCCACCCAGGGACACCCCGCCCAAGAAACCGTCCACCTTGGACTGGAAGCAGCGCCGCGGCACCTCGATCTCGCTGGGATCGATCGGCCAGTCCGCCCTGCGCCCCGCCGGCGGGGCGCGCCCATCGCTGCTGAGCCCCAAGCCCGTCCAGGCCAAACCGGCGCAGGCCGCCGCGCCCAAGCCGGCCCCGAAGCCCGCGACGCCCCCCGCGCCGAAGCCCGCTTCCCATCCCGGCCCCGACGACGGGCAGATGTCCAATTCCGCCCCGAAGTCTCCGCAGGTTTCGCGCGCCTTCATGTCCGGTTCGCTGGTGCCGCCGCGTCCGCTCGGCCAGCGCCCCGTCGCGGCGCCCATGCCCGAGTTTCCGCGCCGGGACGCGCCGGCCGCCCGCGCCGCTGAGCCCCAGCCGCTGCCCAAGCCCGCGCCGGCCGCAGCCGAAACCGCCGCCCAGCCCGGTCCGCGCCGCGCCACTGGCATCGCCCCGGTTGCGCCGCCCAAGCCCGAGCCCGAGGTCCTGGCCGCCGAGGCCGCCGCCGCAGCCCCGGCCGCCGCGCAGCCGGCCCCCTCTCCCGCCCCGGCCGCCGCCGCACCGCGTCGTCCGGCCAAGAACGTGCGCCAATTCAACGCCGCCATGGCCGCCGAGGCGCGCGCCGCCGACGGAACCGCCAAGGCGCCCGGCCGCTTCGCCGGCAAGCGGCTGCTGGTCGCCGGGGTGAGCGTCCTGGGCGTCACCGTCGTGGCCGCCACCGCCTTTTTCCTCATGCGCCAGCCCGCGACCGCGCCCAACGGCATGGCCGGCGTGGCCGCCAACGAGGTCTCGCTGGCGCCCCAACAGGCCACCCCGGCGCCCGCCGCGGCTGCGGCCACCGAGATCGTGGCCGACAACAGCTCGACCTCGGCCGTCACCGAGGCGCCATCCGACGCCCCGGCGGTGATCACCGAACGGCCCGCCAGCCCACAAGCCAACCTCGGCGCCCTGGTGCTGCGCGGCGCCCATCCGGCCCAGCCTACGGCGGCGGTCACTCGCGCCGGCGGCGTCGTGCTGGCCCCGCTGCCCGACGCGCCGGATCTCGGTCGCGCCGCCGCCGCTACGGCGGCCGCCGAGCCGGCTCCGGCGCCTCCGCCGGCTGCGCCGATCCGGCTGCCCAACGCTGACGAGGCCTTCAGCACCAACACGCCGAACCCCGAACCGGGCGGTTGATCGCAAGGCGCTTGGCCGCCTGAGCGCCCGGGTCTAGGGTCCCCGCCGCAAGCCCCGCCGTGAGCGCGGGGACGTGGATCGTGGGGAGTTCGAGCGTGAACGCATTTCTGTCGAGACGACTGTTCATGGGCGCGGCCGCGGCCGCCTTCGCGCCGCTGGAAATGGCCTGGGCCGCGGCCCCGCCGGCGAGCGCGGCGGACGCGAAGTTCCAGGATATCGGCAAGCGCTGGCTCGATGAGAGCCTGCGCCTCAATCCCATCGGCGCCACCACGACCGGCGACCACCGCTTCGACAGCGAGGTGGGCGACTACAGCGCCGCCGGCCGCGCCGACCGCCTGGCCCTGGCCAAGAACACCCTGCGCGATCTGGGCGCCGTCGACCGCAGCAAGCTCAGCCGCGACAACCAGGTCGACGCCGCCATCCTCGACAACCAGGTTCGCGGCGACATCTGGCAGATCGAGACGCTGCAGGACTATGCGTGGGACCCGCTGAACTACTCCTACCTGGCGGGCGGTGCGCTCAACGGCCTTTTCGCGCGCGAGTTCGCGCCGCTCCCCGACCGGCTGCGCTCGGCCATGGACCGGATGGAGAAGCTGCCCGCGATCTTCGCCGCCGCGCGCGAGAGCCTCGACCCCAAGCGCACGCCGAAGATTCACGCCGATACCTACTCGTCGCAGAACAAGGGCCTGACCAGCCTCATCGACGGCCTGGCGGGTCAGGCTTCGGCCCTGCCGGAAGCGGAGCGGCCGCGCATGGCGGCCGCGGTCGCCAAGCTGAAGGCGGAGCTGGCGACGCACCAGGCCTGGATCGACGGCACCCTGGTCCCCAACGCGGCGGGCGACTTCCGCATCGGGGCCGCGCTGTACGACGCCAAGCTGCGCTACACGCTGAATTCGACGCTTTCCCGCGCCGAGATCAAGGCGCGCGCCCAGAAGGCCTTCGACGACATGCGCGTCGAGATGTACCAGCTGGCCGGCCAGGTGCTGCAGCCTCAGGCCGGCGGCGCGCCGATCCCGCCCAACCCGACGCCCGAGCAGCAGCAGGCGATGATCGAAAAGGCGCTCGAGCTCGCCTACGCCGACCAGCCGCCGCGCGACAAGCTGCTGGACGTCGGCACCGCCATGCTCAAGCAGTGCACCGACTTCGTGCGCGCCAAGAACCTGGTGACCGTGCCCACCGAGCCGGTGAAGGTCATCGAGGTGCCGGAGTACCAGCGCGGCGTGGCGGTGGCCTATTGCGACAGCCCCGGCCCGCTGGATAAGGGCCAGTCGACCTTCTACGCCATCTCGCCGCTGCCGGCGGACTGGACGCCCGAGCAAGCGACGTCGTTCCTGCGCGAGTACAACACCCGCTCCATGCAGGAGCTGACCATCCACGAGGCCATGCCCGGCCACTACCTGCAGCTGGCCCACTCCAACAAGCACCCCTCGGTGCTGCGTGCGGTGCTGGGCTCGGGCTCGTTCATCGAGGGCTGGGCCTGCTACGCCCAGGACCTGATGAGCGACAACGGCTACGAAGGCGGCGAGCCGCTGGCCAAGCTGGTGCACCTCAAGTGGCAGCTGCGCATGATCGCCAACGCCATCCTCGACCAGGAAATCCACGTCGGCGGCATGACCCGCGACGCGGCCATGGAGATGATGACCAAGGGCGCCTTCCAGCAAGAGCGCGAGGCGGCCGGCAAGTGGGTTCGCGCCCAGCTGTCGTCCACCCAGCTGCCGACCTACTTCGTCGGCTGGGCCGAGCACCATGCCCTGCGCGAGGAGATGAAGCGCCGCTGGGGTTCGGGCTTCGCCGAGAAGAAGTACCACGACGCGGTGCTCAGCCACGGCTCGCCTCCGGGCCGCTACGTGGCCCAGCTGATGACCGACCAGCCCATCGCCTAGGCCGACAATCGCCTAACCACCGGGACGCGCCGGCTGCTAGAAACGGCCGGCGCGTTTTCGTTGGGGAGAGCTCTTGGACCAATTCGACGTGGTCATCGTCGGGGCCGGCGCGGCGGGCATGATGTGCGCCATCGAGGCGGGCAAGCGCGGCCGCCGCGTGCTCGTGGTCGACCATGCCGCGGCGCCCGGCGAGAAGATCCGCATCTCCGGCGGCGGCCGCTGTAACTTCACCAACATCCACACATCGCCTGCCAATTTCCTTGGCCAAAACAGCAAGTTCTGCGTCTCGGCCCTGCGCCGCTACCGGCCCGCCGAGTTCATCGCCCTGGTCGAGCGCCACCGCATCGCCTGGCACGAGAAGACCCTGGGCCAGCTGTTCTGCGACGACTCCGCGCGCCAGATCGTCCGCATGCTGCTGGACGAGATGGAGGCGGCCGGCGCCCTCCTGCGTCTGGAGACCGCCGTCGACCGGGTCACGAAGACCGAGACCGGATTCGAGCTGGCCATCGGCGGCCAGGTCGTCCGCTGCCAGAGCCTCGTGGTCGCCACCGGCGGCAAGTCGATCCCCAAGATGGGGGCCACCGGCTGGGCCTATGACGTCGCGCGGCAGTTCGACATCCCGCTGGTCGAGACCCGCCCCGCGCTGGTCCCCCTGACCTTCGAGGTCGGGCTGCTGGAACGCCTCAAGCCCCTGGCCGGCGTCGCCGTCGACGTGCGGGTCAAGGCCGGCAAGACCCGCTTCGACGAGGCCATGCTGTTCACCCATCGCGGCCTGTCCGGGCCCGCCATCCTGCAGATCTCCTCCTACTGGCGCGAGGGCGAGGCCATCGAGGTCGACATGGCCCCGGGCGTCGACCTGCTAGCCGCGTTGAAAGCCGCCAAGCGCGAGACGCCGCGCAAGTCGGTCTCCACCGTGCTGCACCAGTGGCTGCCGGACCGCATCGCGCGCCATATCGCCGACGAAGCCGGCGCCCCCGGCGGATCGGGCGGCAATATCGCCGACGCCTCCGACAAGGTGCTGACCGCCGCCGCCACGGCCGCCGGGGCCTGGCGGGTGAAGCCGGTCGGTTCCGAAGGCTACCGAACCGCCGAGGTCACCCTGGGCGGGGTCGACACCCGCGCCCTCAACTCACGGACCATGGCGGCCGAGGCGGTCGCGGGCCTGCATTTCATCGGCGAGTGCGTCGATGTCACCGGCTGGCTGGGCGGCTACAATTTCCAGTGGGCCTGGGCCTCGGGCTGGTGCGCGGGCCAGGCGGTCTGAGCGGCCTGTTTCCTGTTTTTCCTGTTTCTCCTGTTATTCGAGCACGCGAAGCGACGCGCCGGGGTTTGAATTCGAGCCGGCCGGACGGCGGAAACGCGGGCGCGGCGGATGTCCGGTCCTCACGTTTGCCTTTGTGGCGCAAGGCTTTGAGGGCCGAACCCCTATAGGGTCCGTTGATCCGGGGGTTGGCGTCAACTCGGGCCGACCGGGGTCGGCGGGGGCTGCGCGATAACAGGAGAAAAACGGGCTCGAAAAGAGGCGCGCGGGGGTCGAAACAGACTCCGCAAACAGGGCGCCGCGGTCCTGCCTGTCCCGAAAACGCCGTCATGGAGCGGCTCCGCATCTTCGGAGACGCGGTCCGCATGGCCGCAAACGTCGCCGCCATCGTCGGGGACGCCGCGCGCATCCTCGGAGACGCGGCGCGCGCGGCCCGCGCCGCCATTGCCCGCCCCGGCGGCCTGCCCCATGGTCGCGGCGAGACTCGGAGAGTTTGCGACATGCGGCGACTGACGACGGCCATCCTGATCATGGCCCTGGCCCTGGCCGGCCCGGCCCTGGCGAAACCGTCCGCCGCCGAGGTCCGCATGGCCGCCGCCATCGACGCCGAGCAGGCCCGCGCCGAAACCCTGCTCCAGCGCCTCGTCGACGTGAACAGCGGCACCCTCAACACCCCGGGCGTGGAAGAGGTCGGGCGGATGATGCGCGCCGAGCTGGAGCCGCTGGGCTTCAAGGTGCGCTGGGTCCCGATGACGGCCGCGGGCCGCGCCGGCCACCTCGTCGCCGAGCACAAGGGCGCGCGCGGCCTCAAGCGCCTCTTGCTGATCGGCCACCTCGACACCGTCTTCGAACCCTCCAGCCCCTTCCAGCATTTCGAGCGCGACCCGACCGGGAGCTGGGCGACCGGCCCCGGCTCCAACGACATGAAGGGCGGCCTGGTGGTCATGGTGCAGGCCCTGCGCGCCATGCAGGCGGCCGGGACCCTGAAGGGCGCCAACATCACCATCGTGCTGACCGGCGACGAGGAGCGGCCCGGCGCCCCCCTGGCCGTCGTGCGCGCCGACCTGGTCAATGCCGCCAGGGCCAGCGACCTGGCGCTGGAGTTCGAGGCCCTGGTGCGCGACGCAGGCAAGGACTGGGGCTCGATCGCGCGGCGCGGCGCCTCGAAATGGTCGCTGAAGGTGACGGCGCAATCCGGCCACTCGGGCGGCATCTTCAACCCCGACGTCGGCGACGGCGCGGCCTTTGAACTGGCCCGCATCCTGACCGCCTTCCGCCGCGAGCTGCCCGAGCCCTACCTGACCTACAACGTCGGCATCGCCTCGGCCGGGGCGACGGCGGAGATGGACGCCAACCAGACCACCGCCACCGGCACGGGCAAGGACAACATCATCCCCGCCGCCGCGGTCGCGCGCGGCGACATCCGCACCCTCAGCGACGAACAGCTGGCGCGGGTGCGCGCGCACATGCGCCAGATCGTCGCCGCCTCCCTGCCGGGGACCCACGCCGAGATCAGCTTCGAGGACGGCTACCCCTCCATGCCGCCCACCGACGCCGGCCGCGCCATCCTGGCCCAGCTGAACGGCGTGAACCGCGACCTGGGCCTGCCCGAGATGGGCGAGCTCGATCCCGCCAAGCGCGGCGCCGGCGACATCGCCTTCGTCGCCCCGATCATTCCGGGCGTCGCGGGCATGGGCGTCGCCGGCTCCGGCGCCCACGCCGCCGGCGAACGGGTCGACCTGTCGACCCTGCCCGTGCAGGCCAAGCGCGCGGCGGTGCTGATGAGCCGCCTGGCGGCGCAGCGGCGGTAGGGCGGAGCGGAGCGCGCAGCGCGACCCTTCCCTCTTCAGAGGGAAGGGTCGCGCTTTGCGCTCCGGCGACTTTACCCTGGCGTTGTGTTCTGCTTATGTTCCCGCATGGTGGACCGCAAGATCCAGCTCGAAAGGGCCCGCGCCATGCGCAAGGCGCCCACACCCGCGGAGCGTGTCCTTTGGCGGATCGTGGGGCGCGACCAGTTCGGGGTCACTTTCAGGCGACAGCACCGAATTGGCCCTTACATCGTGGATTTCCTTTGCCCCGCCCATCGGCTCGTCATCGAGGTCGACGGCGGTCAGCACAACGGCAGCGACCATGACGAACGGCGCGACGCCTGGCTTCGCGCCCAGGGCTATGAGGTGCTGCGGTTCTGGAACCGGGACGTGCTGACGAACGCCGATGGTGTGGGCAGGCGGATCGTCCTGGCGCTGGGGCTGGACAAGCCGAACTACACCTTGCCGTAGCATGCGCGGGCATGCGCCCGCATTTCACTCATCCTCCAGCGTGGGCCTGCGCTTCGCTCCGGCACGCTGGGACCTCCTTCCCTCTGAAGAGGGAAGGAGGGCCCCGCGCATCGGAGCCGGAGGCGGAGATTCTTGCGCGGGAGGATGAGTGCAGGCCGCCTACGCGTTCTTCCCCGCGATCAGCGCCGCCCGCTCCTCGCCCGTCAGCGGCCGCCACCTGCCCTCCGGGAGGTCGCCCAGCTTGATGGGGCCCACCCGCACGCGCAGCAGGTCGGTGACCTCCAGGCCGACAAGGTCGCACATGCGGCGGATCTGGCGGTTGCGGCCTTCCTTGAGCACGAAGTGCAGGCGCTGGGGCTCGACCCTGGTCACCCGCGCGGGCTTGAGCTTGCGCTCGTCCAGCTCCAGGCCATGACGCAGCAGGCCCAGCGCCCGGTCGGTGATCTCGCCCTTCACCCGCACGAGATATTCCTTCTCCAGCACGCTCTGCGGCCCGATCACCGCCTTGGCCACCACCCCGTCCTCCGACAGGATCAGCAGGCCGCGCGAGTCCATGTCGAGCCGCCCCACCGGGGCCAGCTTGTTCTCGCGGCCGGGCACGACGTCGGCGGCGCCCCACAGGCTGTCGAAGCGGATCAGGCGCACGGCCGGGATCTGCTCGCCCTCGGGCTGGGACGAAACGATGCCTTCGGGCTTGTGGATCATGACAGTCAGGGCCGAGCCGAGCTTCCTCTCGGCCTTGTCGGCCAGGGTCAGGGTCTGGCCGGGCAGGATCTTGCGGCCCGCGTCGGTGACGGTCTCGCCGTCGATGGAGACCAGGCCGGCCTCGATCAGCGCCTCGGCCTCGCGGCGCGAGCACACGCCCGATTGCCCCAGCCACTTGTTCACCCGCTGGGGTTCGCCGTCCTCGTACTTTCGGGTCCAGGCCATGGCGGCTGTCTAGAACGGCGGGGCGCGAAACGACAGGCGCCGGGCGCAATATCCGGCCAATTCAAGCCAGACAGGAGAATAGGACATACTTCGTACATGTTTGGGGCCATGCTCACCCCATCATGATGACAGCCAGTGACTGCCGGGCCAAAGCCGTCGAAGCCCTCGCCCGGGTCGAGCACGCCACCCGCCCTGAAGAGCGCGCCTCCTACGTCGAGCACGCCCGCGAATGGGCGGCCCTGGCAGTGACCGCCGACATCCAGTCCGGTCTTGTGCACGCCCTGCTGGACCGCAACGACGCCAGCGAGGCGGAGAGCGACGCGGGCTAGCGGCCGATCATCTCGGACAAACGAAAGGGCCCGCGGCGCAAGCCGCGGGCCCTTCGCTATTCAAGGCTCAGGTCGACTACAGGCGGCAGCGACGCATCTGGCCGTAGCGCGTGCGGTAGGTGTCGGTGCGGCGGTTGTAGGAGCGGTAGGTCCGCTCGCAGCGGCGCACGTGCTGCATCCAGGCGTTGCCGCGATGGCTGCGGCCGTCCCAGCGGTCGCCACGACGGTCGTCGCGGCGGTCGCGACGGTCGTAGCCGCCGTCGCGGCGGTCGTCGCCGCGGTCGCCATGATACTGGCCCGCACCGGCGCCCGCGCCTTCGGCCATGGCCGGGACGGAGGCGGCGCCGGCGCCGAGGAGGGTGATGGCCGCGATCGCGGCGGTGATCAGCTTACGCATGTGTTGAAACCTTCCGGTATGACCGCCAGGCCCGGCAGTCGCTGGCCCCGATACCCGGAGCCTGGCTCAGTCCAAGGCTGGCGGCGCCCGTGAAGGGGCTCCTGTAGACCTAAGGCGCTGGCAGCTTCACGGTTCCGTGGCGGCCATGGAAAAGGGCCCGCGGCGCGAACCGCGGGCCCTGCCCCGATACGATCAGACGATCGTCGCCCCTAGAGCCGGCAGCGGCGCCAGCCGCCGTAGCGGGTGCGGTACATGTCGGTGCGCGGATTGTAGTGGCGATAGGCGCGCTCGCAGCGGCGCACATGGCGGCGCCAGCCTTCGCCGCGGCGGTTGTCGCGGCGGTCCCAGCGGTTGGGAATGCCGTCGCGGTCGCGGTCGCGATATTGCTCCGCCCCGGCGCCCGCGCCCTGGCCGCTGCCCTGAGCGGCGGCCGGAACCGAAGCCGCGCCGGCCCCCAGCAGGGTGACGGCGGCGATGACGGCGGTGATGATCTTACGCATTGATGACCCTTCCTCTTGGTTTCGCCGGTGAGGTCGAAGGGAGAAGACCCGTGCGCGGGCATGGTTAGCAGTCCTCGCATAACCCCGATACCGACGAAGGTTTCACGAAGCCGCGAGGAGTGCTGCGAACGTCAGTGGAGTGCGGCGAACGGCTAGTGAAGCCGCGGCTAGTAGCATTCACACCTTCGCAACCTTTGCTATTTGGATACAAAACGAATCAGCCCAAGCTCTCGCCAGGCCCGATGTGCTTCCCACGTCGCGGACTCGTCGCCTCGTTTCACCGTTGTCGGGTGGTAGCGCCTACCGCGAGACCCACGACACGGACACCGGTTCGGACCCCGCATCGACAGGTGCGTCCGGTTCTGGATCGTCACTGGAAGGAGGATGCCGGATGCTCGAAAGCCGTCACCAGGGCCGGGCTAACAGCTTTAAAGACGGGGACCGGGCGGGCGGGGACGTAATTCGCGCTACGGTTGCACTGCGATCACGTTTTGTTCTTGACTTTCGGGGGCGTATATGTATTTGACAAACCCATTCATCGGCCCTATGTTGGATTCATTGAAGGAATCCGCCGATGTCTGTCCTGTCTCAACCCTACTTTCATTCCGAGCCCGCCGCCTTCCAATTCGTTGAGGGCATCCTTTGGGCTGACGGTCCCGTGTGCCCCCACTGTGGCGGCGTTGAGCGGTTCTACGACCTGAGCAAGACGCGCGCGGGCCTTCGCAAGTGCGCCCAGTGCCGCAAGCAGTTCACGGTTCGCATCGGCACGCTGTTCGAGGATAGCCACCTGCCGCTGCACAAGTGGCTTCAGGCGATCTACCTCATGTGTTCGTCCAAGAAGGGCGTCTCGTCCAAACAGATCGAGCGCACCCTTGAGGTCACCTACAAGACGGCTTGGTTCCTCACGCACCGCATCCGTGAGGCCATGCGCTCGGGTGACCTGTCGCCGTTCGGTTCGGGCGGCGGCATGGTTGAGGCTGACGAGACCTTCATCGGTCGCGAGCCCGGCGAACCGGTCGGCAAGGGCGGCAATCACAAGATGAAGGTGTTGAGCCTTGTGGACCGCAGCACCGGCGCGGTCCGCTCGCACGTGCTCGATTTCATCAACGTCCGCGTCATCAGCGAAATCGTTGTCGCCAACCTCTCGCGTGAAGCGATCCTGATGACCGACGAAGCCCGCCACTACGTCAAGATCGGCGAGACCTTCGCGGGCCACGGCCACACGAACCACGCGGCTGGCGAATACGTCTCGCGCTTCAATCCGCACGTCCACAGCAACACGGTTGAGGGCTATTTCAGCATCTTCAAGCGCGGCATGCGGGGCGTCTAGCTTCCGCCGCGCCTGCCGTCCGGAGCCCCCATGGCCGCCTACAAATCCCTGCGCGAATTCATCGCCACCCTGGAAAAGGCCGGCGAGCTGGTGCGCGTTTCGGAGCCGGTGTCGTCGGTGCTGGAAATGACCGAGATCCAGACGCGGCTGTTGGCCGCGGGAGGGCCGGCGGTGTTGTTCGAGAATGTCATCAAGGCCGACGGGACGCGCTCGGAGATGCCGGCGCTGGCCAATCTGTTCGGCACCGTGAAGCGCGTCGCCATGGGGGTGACCCTGGGGGGCAAGGCCAAGACGTCCGCCGGCGAGCTGCGCGAGGTGGGCGAACTACTGGCCTTCCTGCGCCAGCCGGAGCCGCCGCGGGGGCTGAAGGACGCGCTGGGGATGCTGCCGACGGTGCAGCAGGTGCTGTCGATGAAGCCCAATGTGGTGAAGACCGCCCCGGTGCAGCAGGTGGTGCTGAAGGGCGACCAGATCGACCTGACGCGACTGCCGATCCAGACCTGCTGGCCGGGCGAGCCGGCGCCGCTGATCACCTGGCCGCTGGTGGTGACCCGGGGGCCGGGCAAGGCGCGCGAGGACGACTTCAACCTGGGCATCTATCGCATGCAGGTGATCGGCAAGGACCGCTGCATCATGCGCTGGCTGGCCCACCGCGGCGGGGCCCAGCACTATGCGCGGCACAAGAAGGCCGGGGCGCGCGAGCCGCTTCCCGCCTGCGCGGTGATCGGGGCCGATCCGGGGACCATCCTGGCGGCGGTGACGCCGGTGCCCGATACGCTGTCGGAATACCAGTTCGCGGGCCTGCTGCGCGGGGCGAAACTCGACCTCGTGCCGGCCAAGACCCAGCCGCTGATGGTCCCGGCCCAGGCCGAGATCGTCATCGAAGGGCAGGTGCTGCTGGACGAATACGCCGACGAGGGGCCGTACGGGGACCACACCGGCTACTACAACTCGGTCGAGCGCTTCCCGGTGTTCCAGGTCACCGCCATCACCATGCGCAAGGACCCGATCTACCTGACCACCTTCACCGGCCGCCCGCCGGACGAGCCGTCGGTGCTGGGCGAGGCGCTGAACGAGGTGTTCATTCCCCTCATCCGCCAGCAGTTTCCCGAGATCACCGACTTCTGGTTGCCGCCCGAGGGGTGTTCGTACCGGATCGCGGTGATCTCGATGAAGAAGGCCTACCCCGGCCACGCCAAGCGGGTGATGCTGGGGGCGTGGTCGTACCTGCGCCAGTTCATGTACACCAAGTGGGTCATCGTCGTGGACGACGACATCGACGCGCGCGACTGGAAGGATGTGATGTGGGCGGTCTCCACCAAGATGGACCCCGCCCGCGACATCACCGTCATCGAGAACACCCCCATCGACTATCTCGACTTCGCCTCGCCCAAGAGCGGGCTGGGCTCGAAGATCGGCCTGGACGCCACCGACAAGATCGGGGCCGAGACGGATCGCGAGTGGGGGCAGGAGATCCGCATGGACCAGGACGTGGTCGATAAGGTCAGCGCGATGTGGGACAGGCTGGGGCTGCCGGGCGGCGGCAAGCCGATCTGGAAATGAGCGGCTCGCCCTGCACCCTGCGGCCGACCACGGCGTCGGACCTGCCCGTCCTGTTCGCGCAGCAGAACGAGCCGGGCGCCGCGGAGATGGTCGGCTTCACGCCCCGCGACTGGCCGGCGTTCGAGGCGCACTGGACGAAGCTCATCGCCAACCCTGAGCTGTGGACGCAGACCGTCGAGGTCGATGGTCAGGTCGCCGGCTATGTCCTGGCCTACGAGACCGATGGCGCGTGGGAGATCGGCTACTGGCTGGGGCGCGCGTTCTGGGGGCGCGGGCTGGCCACGGCGGCGGCGCAGGCGTTCCTGACGCTGATGGAGGCGCGGCCGGTGCGGGCCCATGTGGTGGCGCACAACATCGGCTCGATACGGGTGCTGGAGAAGTGCGGCTTCCAGCACTGCGGGATTGTTCGCGGCGAGGACGGCCGCCTGGACGAGGTCGTGCTGCTGCTGGAGGCGTGATCAGCCTGACAGGCCACGCTTTCCCGGCATAGGCTGGCCTCCGGGAATCAGGGGGTCGAGCCGTGTCGCCGTTCGAGTTCTTCTTTTCGTTCTACGGGCTGTTGCTGGCCCTGTCGGTGGCCACGGTCGCCATGGGGCTGGTCAAGGCGCTGAAGCTGCACGGGCCGCGCGCCATCGGCTGGCTGACGCCGCTCTTGGCGCTGTTCGTCCTGTTCGACATTTCCAGCTTCTGGGCCTGGGCCTGGGAGGGCTTGCGCGAGGCGCCGTTCAGCTACGGGCTGATGATCCTGGGGATGGTCATCGCCCTGATCTATTTCGTCGCCGCCTCCTTCATCTTCCCCGAGGACAACGAGGCCTGGACCTCGCTCGACGACTACTACAACCGGCGCAAGCGGGTGGTTTACCTGGGGGTCATGGCCAGCAATGTGATCAGCTACCTGGCCACCCTGGCCATCACCCATGCCGACCCGTTCAGCCCGCGCTACATCACGACCAACGGCTTCGCCGGCTTCCTGGTGATCAGCCTGGCCGTCAACTGCGTGGTGCGGAACCGGTGGGTGAACGCGCTGATGCTGCTGCTCAACATCGGCCTTTACCTGTACGTCGCGACGGTCAGTTTCCGCCTGCCGGGCGTCGGCGGCTGAGTGGCGCACGCCGGGCCCGCCGTCACGCCCCTGTCATGCAATATCGTGACAGCGGGGGACGCCGACCTTACTGATGGGCGGGTGAAGGCAGGGACGGCAGCGGTTTGAATCTCTTCCGCATCTTCGACTGGCAGGTGCTGGCGGTGGCGGTGCTGTCCGTGGCCGCGACCTGGCTGTGCATGCGCTATGGCGTGAAGGCGGACCTGCCGTTCGAGCTGATCGCCATCGCCGTGGTCTTCCCCACCGCCTTCGCCATCGGCGCCGCGCACAAGCGCCGGGAGCAGTCGCTGGAGTCGCTGGCCTCCATCCGCGCCTCGATCGTGTCGATCTACTACGCCCACCGCGACTGGATCCTGGATAACACCGGCCACGTGGAGCGGGTCATGGCCATTTCCGGTCGGCTGTACGGGGCGGTCTGCGCGGCGCTGGCCGCCACCACGGCGGAGCGCGGCGAGAAGCGCCAGGCGGTGGCGGGGGCCTTTTCCGATCTCTCGACCTCCATCGAGACGCTGAAGCGCGCGGGCGTGGCGGGCACCGAAATCAGCCGCGCCAACCAGTTCCTCTACAACGCCATCAAGGATTTCGAGCGGCTGCGCACCATCGCCGACTACCGCTCGTCGGTGACCATGAGGACGTTCTCCAAGCTGTTTTTGAACGTGCTGCCGGTGCTGTTCGCGCCCTTCTACGCCCACGTCGCCGACGACGCGGGACACCCGGCCTTCGCCTACGCCGTGGCCATCGCCTTCGCCCTGGTGCTCGTCGGCCTGGACAACGTGCAGGACGGGCTGGAGAACCCCTTCGACGGCATGGGCGCCGACGATGTGCGGCTGGGCGAGGCGGGCGAGCTGTTCTGGCTGCGCCAGCCTGAAACGGCCGCCCGGCCGGCCGCCGACCTGTCGGTGGTGCGCTAACGCCCGACCAATCCGGATGACTTGCGGCGCGGCTGGCCCTAAATGCCGGGCTCCCGCGTTCAGGATAGTCCCATGCGTCGCGCCCTCGCCCTCCTCCTCGCCGCCGTCCTCGCCGGCCCCGCCATCGCCCAGGGCGCCCAGCCGTGGGAGAGCGACATCCTGCCGCCGGCGCTTGCCTGGCACGGCAAGAGCGAGACCCTGATCGCCGGGCCGAACGACCCGTGGATCACGCCGTCGGAACGCACCGGCCTGACCGAGACGCCCAACTACGAAGCGACGCGCGCCTTCCTCGAGCGCATGGACGCCGCCTCGCCGCTGATCCGCATGGAGAGCTTCGGCAAGTCGGCCCAGGGGCGCGACATGCTGGCGGTGTTCGTCTCCAAGGACGGCGCGGCCTTCGATCCGTCGAAGCCGGTGCTGCTGTTCCAGGGCGGCATCCACGCCGGGGAGATCGACGGCAAGGACGCCGGCCTGATGCTGCTGCGCGACATCGCCTTCGGGACCAAGGGCAGCCTGCTGGATCACGTGAACCTGGTCTTCGTGCCGATGTTCAACGTCGACGGCCATGAGCGTTCGTCGCCCTATTCGCGGCCTAACCAGCGCGGACCGGTGAACCAGGGCTGGCGCACCACGGCGCAGAACCTCAATCTCAACCGCGACTACGCCAAGGCCGACTCACCCGAGATGAAGGCCATGATCGGCCTGATCAACCGGGTGCATCCGGACCTGTATCTGGACCTGCACGTCACCGACGGCATCGACTACCAGTACGACACGACCTTCGGCTCGGCCTCCGAGGACGGCAAATACGCCCGCTCGCCGGCCATCGCGAAGTTCCTGGAGGGGATCTACCGCAACGAGGTCTCCGCGGCCCTGAAGCGCAACGGCCACATCCCCGGCCACCTGGTCTTCGCCGTCGACGACCGCGACCTGGGCAAGGGCCTGGGCGCGACGGCCACCTCGCCGCGCTTCTCCACCGGCTACGGCGACGCCATCGGCATGCCGACCATCCTGGTCGAGAACCACTCGCTGAAGCCCTACCGCCAGCGGGTGCTGGGCATGTACGTGCTGCTGGAGCAGTCGATCCGCACCCTCATCGCCCACGGCGCGGATCTGCGCGCTGCGGTGGCGGCTGACCGGGCGCGGCGGCCCTCGACGGTGGTCGGGCGCTTCGACGACGACACGACGCCCACCGGCACGCGCGCCTTCCTGCCGGTGCAGTCCATGCTCTACACCTCGCCCGCCTCGGGCCGCGACGAGGTCCGCTGGCTGGGCAAGCCGGGCAAGCCGGTTCGCCTGCCGGTCTACTACTCCCACGCCGCCGCCCCGCTGAGCCGCCCCGCCGCCTATTGGGTGCCGGCGACGCATCCGGAAGTGATCGCCCTGCTGCGCCTGCACGGCGTGCAGATGGAGACCCTCACGGCGCCGCGCACCGTCGGGGTCGAGATGCTGCGCATGAAGGACGTAAAGGCCAAGGGTCCGAGCGAGGGCCACGTCACCATGGGCGGCGAGATCGGCGGGCGCGAAACCCACCAGGAGGCCTTCCCGGCCGGTTCGGTGCGCGTCTCCACCGACCAGCCGCTGGGTGAATTCGTCATGCTGCTGCTGGAGCCGGAGAGCGAGGACAGCCTGTTCGGCTGGGGCTATTTCCCCGAGATCGCCCAGCGCACCGAATACATCGAGGGCTACGCCATCGCGCCCCTGGCCGAGCGCATGCTGGCCGCCGACCCGATGCTGAAGGCCGAGTTCGAGGGCAAGCTGCAATCCGACCCGGCCTTCGCCGCCGACGCCGAGGCGCGGCTGGAGTGGTTCTACGAGCGCACCCCTTATGCCGACGCGCGGTACCTGCTCTATCCGATCGGGCGGGAGCTGGCGCACTAGGCGGCCTTGCCCCTTCGGCGCCGCTGCTCCATATCCGCCCCCTCATGTCAGACACCGCTTCCGCCCTCGCGCACGATCTCATTGCCGCCGCCATCAAGGCCGGCGCCGACGCCGCGGAGGCCGCGGTGGCCGAGCGGCAGTCGCTTTCGGTCGGGGTGCGGCTGGGCGAACTGGAGGAAGTGGAGCGCGAGGAATCGCGCGACCTCGGCCTGCGCGTCTTCATCGGCAAGCGCCAGGCGTCCGTCTCGGCCTCGGACCTGTCGCCCCAGACCACCGCGCGGCTGGTCGAGCGCGCCGTAGCCATGGCGAAGCTCGCGCCGGAAGATCCCTATTGCGGCCTGGCCCCGGCGGAAAAGCTGGCCAACGGCGTCCGCCCTGACCTCGACCTCTACGACCCCACCGAACCCTCCGCCGCCGAACTGGAAGGCTGGGCGCGCCAGGCCGAGGACGCCGCGCGCGCTGTCGAGGGCGTGACCAATTCCGAGGGCGGCTCGGCCTCCTGGTCGCAGGGCCGCTGGCGGCTGGTCACCTCGGGCGGCTTCGAGGGCGAGCATCGCGGTTCGGCCTCGTCGCTGTCGGCCTCGGTGATCGCCGGCGAGGGCTCGGGCATGGAGCGGGGCGGCGAAGGCCGCACCACGCGCTGGCTGACCGACCTGCCCGCGCCGGACGCCATCGGCCGCATGGCCGGCGAGCGGGCCATCAAGCGCATCGGCGCGAAGAAGCTGAAAAGCCAGACCGCCACCATCATCGTCGAGAACCGCATCGCGTCATCGATGCTATCGGCCTTCGTGGGCGCCATCTCCGGCGCGGCGGTGGCGCGGGGCGTGTCGTTCCTGAAAGACAGCCTGGGCAAGCCGGTTTTCGGCTCCAACATCACCCTGACCGACGACCCGTTCCGCCCGCGCGGCCTGTCCTCCTCGCCCTTCGACGACGAGGGCGTGCAGGTGACGAAGCGCTCGCTGGTCGACAAGGGCGTGCTGACCACCTGGCTGTTGAACGCGTCCTCGGCCCGCCAGCTGGGGCTGGAGTCCACCGGCCACGCCTCGCGCGGCCTGGCCGGCCCGCCGGGCACCTCGGCGCACAACCTGCATGTCGAGCCGGGCGAGCGCGACCTGGACGGCCTGATGGCCGACGCCGGCAAGGGGCTGCTGGTCACCGCCATGTTCGGCCCGTCGCTGAACTCCAACACCGGCGACTGGTCGGCCGGCGTGTCGGGCTTCTGGTTCGAGGGCGGCGCGATCGCCTATCCGGTCAGCGAGATCACCATCGCCGGCAACCTGGTTGAGATTTACCAGCGCCTGGTCCCGGGCTCGGACCTGGAGTTCCGCGGCTCGATCAACTCACCGTCCCTGCTGGCCGAGGGCGTGGCCATCGCGGGTCTATGACCTCTGACATCGACCTGCTGCGCGAGGCGGCCCAGGCGGCCGGCAAGCTGGCGGTGTTGCGCCGCCACCAGGGGCTGAAGATCTGGTCCAAGGGCGACGCCGGCCCGGTCACCGACGCCGATATCGCCGTCAACGACCTGCTGCAGGACAGGCTGCGCTCAGCGAGGCCGGACTATGGCTGGCTGTCGGAGGAGACCGCCGACGGGCCCGAGCGGCTACAGAAGAAGAAGCTGTTCGTGGTCGACCCCATCGACGGCACCGTCGCCTTCATGAAGGGCCAGCCCTGGTGGACCGTGGCCATCGCCGTGGTCGAGGACGGCGTTCCCACCGCCGCCGTCGTGCACGCCCAGGTCATGCACGAGACCTTCGAGGCGACCCTCGGCGGCGGGGCCAAGCTGAACGGCGAGCCGATCCACGCCAGCGACGCCACCAGCCTGGACGACGCCTCCATGCTGGCCGACGCCAAGCTGTTCGACCGGCCTATCTGGCCCGATCCGTGGCCGGTGATGCGCTTCGACAAGCGCAACTCCATCGCCTACCGCATCGCGCTTGTCGGCGCGGGCGCCTTCGATGCCGCCATGGCCCTGTCGCCGAAGTGGGACTGGGACGTCTGCGCCGGCGCCCTGATCGCCGAGGAGGCGGGCGCCAAGTGCACCGACCACCTGGGCCGGCCCTACCACTTCAACCGCCCCGACCCGCGCCAGCCCAGCCTGGTGTGCGCGGCCCCGGCGCTTCACCCGTTGATCCTCAAGCGCTGTGCGCCTATCCACCTGCCCGACCTTCTCTAGACCGCCTCCAGGATTCTTCGCCATGCATGACGCCCCCGGCAAACAGCTCCTCCACATCGTCATCGGGGGCGAGCTGAAGAGCCTGGACTCCACCGAGTTCCGCGACCTGACCAAGGTCGAACTGGTCGGCGCCTTCGGCAGCTATTCGGAAGCGCGCCGCGCCTGGAAGTCCAAGGCCCAGGCCACGGTCGACAATGCGCTGATGCGCTACTTCGTGATCCACGCCCACAAGCTGCTGGATCCGACGTCGGATACCGACCACCACTGAATCCCTTCCCTCTTCAGAGGGAAGGAGGTCCCAGCGTGCCGGAGCCGCAGGCGCAGGCCCACGCTGGAGGATGAGTGGAGCCGCGCGGAGCGCGGGCTGCGCCCGCCTGCACTCATCCTCCCACGCAAGAACCTCCGCCTTCGGCTCCGGTGAGTGGGGCCCATCCTTCCCTCTGAAGAGGGAAGGGTCGCGCTTCGCGCTCTTGCCGGCGCCCCCTACTCCCGCCGCAGGATCCTGTCCGACAGCAGCGTGCCCCACCACGACGCCTTGAAGGCCGCCTTCACCGCCTTGGGGTCGTAGGCGTCGCTGCCTACCCAGTCGAGGAAGCCGATGCCGCGCGGCGCCGCCTCGGCCAGGTAGCGCTGGAACACGTAGTCGAGCACCCCCGCCTTGCCGCCGCGGAAGTGCCCACGCCGGCGGAAGCTCAGTTCCTTGACCGCCTCGGCGACCGGCTCGCCCATGCGGTAGTGACGCCAGAGCACCGCGAACAGGCCGGTGCGGTCCGCGCCCGATTTGCAGTGGACCAGCACCGGGCCCTTCAACGTTTCGGCGAGGTGCTTGATTTGCCGCACCTGGTCGGCCGTGGGCGCATCGCGGGACTTCAGCGGCAGTTCGATCAGCTCGATGCCCAGCGCCTCGCACGCTTCGTCCTCCAGCCCGCCGCCCAGCCGGTCGTGGCGGCCGCGCAGGTCGATCACCGTCTTCACCCCCCGCTCGCGCCAGGCCTTCAGCTGGAAGGGCCAGGGCTGGCTGGTGGTGACCAGATCGGTCCCGACCCATTTCACATTCGGAAACAGCGGACGCAGGAAGGCGTAGTCGGCGACGGCGAAATCCCACCACGCCTTGCGGCGTCCCTGCGGGGTTGAGAGGTCGTCGTCGGCCAAGGCGCGTCTCCGAGAATGGGGCCTGTCTAGGGTCCGCCCGGGCGTTTGGGAACCGGCGTGATGCGGTTACCCCTTGATCGCGGCCGCAGAAGGCGCACTTTTACAGTCTTACCGGAAGGACCCGGCCATGACGGTCATTATCCTCTCCCTCGCCGCCCTCGTCGTCGTCGCCATCATCGCCGCCATCGCTTCGCGTTGGGACAAAGGGCAGCCTGACGAGGACCCCGACCGACGGGCCGCCGCCCAGCGAACGGCCGTCCTGACCACGGCGGCCATGGCCAGCATGAAGAAGAAGTCGGATTGATATGGACGCCACCCTGATCCTGTTCCTGGCCGCCCCGCTCACCGCCCTGGTGCTTGCTGCGCTCACCCGCCGGCATGAACCCAAGCCGCGCCGGGTTCGCGTCCGCCGCCGCGAGTCATAGGCGACTGAACGCCCGCTTGACTTTGCGCCTCCCAACGCCGACCGAACGGCCATGACCGCCAAGCCCCGGCCGCCCGCCAAGGCGCCGATCTCCGAGATGCCGACAAGGACGCTGCTGGCGCGCATGTGGCGCGACTACCTGCGGCCCCGCTGGCTGCCGATGCTGGTCTCGATGCTGCTGGCCGCCGCCTATGCGGCGCTGTCGGCCAAGATCGCCCAGTCGCTGGAGCCGGCCATCAACGGCATCAAGGAAGGCGTCGATCCGAAGGCGCTCACCGCCATTCCGCTGCTGATCATCAGCTTCGCGATTCCCCGCGCCCTGGTGCAGATCGGCCAGGCCCAGATCGTCAACCGCGTCGGCCACGGCCTGGTCAGCCAGATCCAGGTGCAGCTGTTCAGCCGGCTGGTGCACGCCGACCTGGCGCGGCTGCGCAACACCCACTCCGGCGCCTATGTCTCCTCGGTGCTGTTCGACGCCGGCCTGATCCGCCAGGCGGCCACGGACGGAGTGGTGAAATACACCCAGCAGGCCCTGACCATCGTCTTCCTGTCGGCCTTGCTGATCAGCATCGACTGGCCGCTGGCGGCCATCATCCTGCTAGTCGCGCCGGTCGCCGTGTTCTTCCTCCAGCGCTTCTCCCGGCGCGCCAAGAAGGCCATCCGCGGCGCCATGGCCGAGACTTCCAGCCTGTCCACCGCCCTAATGGAGAGCCTGGACGGGGTGAAGATCGTCAAGATGGAAGGCCGCGAGGACTTCGAGATCGGCCGCGTGCAGGCCGTCGTCGACCGGCGCCAGGCCTTCCTGGTCAAGGGCTCGACCACCAAGGCCTCGGCGGGTCCGACCATGGAACTGCTGATGACCCTGCTGCTGGCGGGCGTCATCACCTACGCCATCTGGCGCGCCCAGGAAGGCCAGCTGACCGTCGGCGCCTTCTCCAGCTTCGTCGTGGCCCTGCTGCTGCTGGGCAAGTCGATGACCGACCTGTCGTCGCTGCAGTCGGTGATGAGCGAGGGCATGGCCGCGGCGCGCCGCCTGCTGGCCGGCATCGACATCCAGCCGGAGGTGCGCGAGTCCGCCTCGCCCAAGGCCCTGCCCGCCGGCGGCGCCGACCTGGCCTTCGAGAAGGTGTCCTTCGCCTACAATCCCGAAGCCCCGGCCCTGCATGAGATGTCGCTGCACGCCGGGCCGGGCGAGACCATCGCCCTGGTCGGTCCCTCGGGCGGCGGCAAGACCACCATCCTGAACCTGATCCCGCGCTTCTACGATCCGGACTCCGGCGCGGTGACCATCAACGGCATGGACGTGCGCGAGACCTCCATGCGCGAGCTGCGTTCCAAGATCGGGCTGGTGATGCAGGAGCCGTTCCTGTTCGACGACACCATCCGCGCCAACATCGCCTATTCGCGGCCCGACGCCTCGGACGAGGAGGTGCGCGCCGCCGCCGAGGCCGCCGCCGCCCACGAGTTCATCGTGGGCCTCCCCAAGGGCTATGACACCGGCGTGGGCGAGGCCGGCGCGCGCCTGTCGGGCGGCCAGCGCCAGCGCATCGCCATCGCCCGCGCCTTCCTCAAGGACGCGCCCATCCTGCTGCTGGATGAGGCGACCAGCGCGCTCGACACGGAGAGCGAGGCCAAGGTGCAGGAGGCGCTGGAGCGGCTCATGCAGGGCCGCACCACCGTGGTCATCGCCCACCGCCTGTCGACCATCCGCCACGCCGACCGCATCTATGTCATCGAGGCCGGCAAGGTGGTCGAGCAGGGCACGCACGCCGCGCTCGTCCGCAAGGGCGGCCTCTATGCCCGCCTCGCCAAGGGCCAGGACCTGGACGCCCAGCCGGTCGCCGGCGCGGCGGAATGAAAGCGCTGTTCCATGCGCCGTGGGTGCAGGCGACGCTTGCCCGGCTGATGGCCGGCTGGATGAAGTTCTGCCTCTCCACCATGCGGCTGACCGTGGAGAACCGCGCCGCCGCCGAAGAGGTGTGGGACTCGGGCGGCGGGGTGATCGTCTGCTTCTGGCATTCGCGCATCGCGCTCTCGCCGGCCGCCTGGGACTTCAAGCGCGGGCAGGAGCCCCGCGCGCTGATCTCGCAATCGCATGACGGCGAGGTCGTGGCGCGCGCCATCGGCATGATGGGCATCCCCGCCATCCGCGGCTCCTCCACCAAGAAGACCCACCGCGGCAAGATGAAGGAAAAGGGCGGCTCCGAAGCCTTCCGCGAAATCCTGCGCTGGGTGAAGGCCGGCAACTGCATCGCCATCACCCCGGACGGCCCGCGCGGCCCGGCCCGGCAGATGGCCGAGGGCGCCATCCTGATCGCGCGCATGACCAGGGCGCCGGTCCTGATGATGGGGCTCGCGGCCAAGCCCGCGATCCGCATGAACACCTGGGACCAGGGCGTCATCCCCCTGCCCTTCGCGCGCGGCGCCATCGTCTGGGGCGATGCGATCGTGGAGATGGACGACACCCAGGAGGCGCGCGACCGCTGGACGGCGCGGCTGACCGCACTGGAAGACCGGGCCGAGGCCCTGCTGGCGTGACGACCCTGGCGCTCAAACTCTATCGCGCCCTGACCGGGTTGGCGGAGCCGCTGGCCCCGCTGCTGCTCGACCGCCGGGCCAAGCGCGGCAAGGAAGACTTCGGGCGCCTCAACGAACGGCTGGGCAAGCCGAAACTGAAGCGACCGTCCGGGCCCTTGTTCTGGCTGCACGGGGTCAGCGTCGGTGAGAGCATGTCGCTGCTGCCCCTGGTCGAGCGCCTGCGCAGCGAGCGCAAGGACGCCCACGTGCTGGTCACCTCCGGCACCGTCACCTCGGCCGAGCTGCTGGCCAAGCGTCTGCCGGGCAATGTCATCCACCAGTTCGCGCCGGTGGACGCACCGCACGCCGTGGCCGGGTTCCTCGACCACTGGAAGCCGGACGTGGGCGTGTTCGTCGAAAGCGAGCTGTGGCCCAACCTGATCCTGGGGGCGCGCGACCGGGGCGTGAAGATGGTGCTGGCCAGCGCGCGCATCACGGAACACACGGCGAAGAACTGGGCGCGCACACCGAAATCCGCCCATGACCTGCTGGCGGCCTTCACCCTGGTGCTGGCCCAGGACGCCGAGACCGAGGGCCGGCTGGAGAGCCTGGGCCGCGCCTCCGACGGGCGGTTGAACCTGAAATACGCCGGCGACCCGCTGCCCTTCGACACGAACGCCCTGGCGGCGGCGAAGAAGGCGGCGGGCAGGCGGCCGATCCTGCTGGCCGCCTCGACCCACGCCGGCGAGGAAGAGCTCGTGCTGGAGGCCTATCAGCGGCTGGACACCGACCGGCGCGGCAATCCGCTGCTGGTCATCGTGCCGCGCCACCGCGAGCGCGGCGCCGCCATTACGGAGCAGTCTCGCGCTGTCGGCTTCGCCACCGGCCGCTACGGCGAGGGCGACGGCTTTTCCAGCGAGTGCGACGTCTATGTCGCCGACAGCCTGGGCGAGCTGGGGCTGTGGTTCCGCCTGGCCCACAACGCGTTCCTGGGGGGCAGCCTGCTGCCCAACATCGGCGGGCACAATCCGCTGGAGGCCGTGCAGGTCGGAACGCCGGTGATCTCGGGCCGCCACGTGGCCAATTGGGCCGCCGTCTATCGCGACCTCGAGGACGCCGGGCTGGCGCAGATGCTGGCCGAGCCCACGGCGCTCACGGCCGCCTGGGAGCATTCGCTGGATACCGCCGACACTCGCGCCGCCATCCAGAAGAAGGCCGCCGCCATCCAGGCCCAGCGCGCCGCCGAGGTCGAGGAGGCGGTGCATCGCATCGTCGCCCTGCTGCCATGAAGCTGAACACGCCGCGCTGGTGGTACGTGCGCCACGGCGCGCCGGGGCCGGTGCTGCGCGCGGTGCTGACGCCGGTCTCCTGGGCCTGGGCCTGGGCTACGGCGCGGCGGGTGGCCAAGGCGCCGGGCCTCGATCCCGGCGCGCCGGTGATCTCGGTGGGCAATCTGACCGTGGGCGGCTCGGGCAAGACGCCGGTGGTGCGCGAGGCGCTGCGGCTGCTGCGGGCGGCGGGGGTGCAGGCGCATGGCCTGTCGCGCGGCTATGGCGGCGGCTTGTCGGGGCCGGTGCAGGTCGATCTGGCGGTCCACACGGCGGCCGAGGTCGGCGACGAACCCATCATGCTGGCCGGCGACGGGCCGTTCTGGATCGCCCGCGACCGGGCCGTCGGGGCGAAGGCTGCCGTCGCGGCCGGGGCGCAGGCGCTGGTGCTCGATGACGGTCACCAGAACCCGGCCCTGAAGAAGACCCTGTCGCTGGTGGTGGTCGACGGCGAGACCCGCAATGGCGAATGGCCCTTCGGCGACGGGGCGGTGTTCCCGGCCGGGCCGATGCGAGAGCCGCTGAAGGCCGGGCTGGCGCGGGCCAACGCGGTGGTGCTGCTGCTGCCCGCCGACCTGGAGGCGCCAGACCCGGAGCTGCTCGCCGAGTTCGGCGCGACGCCGGTTCTGATCGCCCGGCTGGAGCCCGCCGCGCCGCCGCCTGCGGGGCCGCAGTACGGTTTCGCCGGCATCGCCAAGCCCTGGAAGGTCGAGCGGGCGCTGAAGGCCGCCGGCTGCGACCTGGTGGACTTCGCCAGCTTCCCCGACCACGCCGCCTACGACGACGGCGCGCTGGAGGCCCTGGCGGCCATGGCGAAGAACGCCGGCGCCGGCCTGGTCACGACCGAGAAGGACTGGGCGCGCCTGCCCCCGAAATGGCGCGCGCGGACGACGGCCTGGCCGGTCCGCGCGCGTTTTGAAGACGAAGCCGCCTTCGTTCAGTTGCTTCAGCGCCGGTAAACCACGCCGCCCTTCATCACGAAGCTGACGTGCTCCAGCTGGCGCACGTCGGAGAGCGGGTCGCCGCGCACGGCGATCAGGTCGCCGGCGAAGCCGGGCTTCAGGCGTCCGATGGTGTCGCCCAGGTTCAGGTGGCGGGCGCCTTCGGTGGTCGCGGTCTGGATGGCCTGCAGCGGCGTGAAGCCGGCGCGGACCAGCAGGGCGAACTCCTGGGCGTTGTCGCCGTGGGCGCTGACGCCGGAGTCGGTGCCGAATGCGAACATCACCCCGCCGACGTGGGCGCGGTGGGCGGCGTCGATCATCAGCGGACCGGCCTTCATGGCCTTCTCGGCCTGGGCCGGCAGCAGCCGTCCGGCCTGGGCCTCGCGCATCACGAAGTCGCCGGCCAGCAGGGTCGGCACCAGCCAGGCGTGATGCTCGTTGAATAGCTTGATCGAGGACGCGTCGAGGTAGGAGCCGTGCTCGATGGAGTCGACGCCGGCGCGCAGCGCCGCGTTGATGCCGTCAAGGCCATGGGCGTGGGCGCAGACGCGGCGGCCCAGCTGGTGGGCGGTCTGCACCACCGCGGCCATCTCCTCGTCGGTCATCTGCTGGGCCAGGCCCGCGGCGGTGTTGGACAGCACCCCCCCGGTGGCGGTGATCTTGATGACGTCGGCCCCGCGCGAGATCTGCTCACGCGTCGCGCGGCGGCAGTCGTCGGCCCCGTTGCAGGCCGAGGTGCGGCGCAGCACCTGCAGCACCTCGTCGGTATAGCCGTGCACGTCGGCATGGCCGCCGGTGGGGGTGATGGTCGAGCCGGCCGCCAGGATGCGCGGGCCGGCCACGATGCCGCGGTTGATGCCGTCGCGCAGGGCGAAGATGGCGTCGCCCGCCCCGCCCTCGCCCAGGTCCTGCACGGTGGTGAAGCCGGCGCGCAGGGTGACGCCGGCGTATTTGACGCCGTTGATGGCGAAGTCGGCCTCCGACATGGTCACGTCGTTGAAGCGGTTCTCAGGCTTCAGCTCGTCGAGGATATGGACGTGGCTGTCGATCAGGCCGGGCAGCACGAAGCTGTCGTGCAGGTCGATGACCTCGCCGTCGGGGCCGCCGACGTAGCCGGCGCGGATCTCGCTGACCTTGCCGTCGACCACCACGATGGTCTGTTCAGCCAGCACCTGTCCGGTGCTCGGGTCGGCCAGCACATGGCCGGCCTGGACGTATTTGATGTCGTGGGCGGGGGTCTGGGCTTGCGGCCGGTCCCCCCAGGCGGTCATCGCCAGAACAGCGGCGAATACAGCGGCTACGGTCCGTTTCATGCAAATCCTCCCCAGATCGAAGGTGCAGCATAAGGACGCACGGTCACATACCCAAGCTTGATCCGAGGGGTCGGAATAGGCTTATGGGTGGGCTTGGGGCGTTGGTCGGAGTTCAAACATGCGGCTATCCCGGCGTGGACTGATCCTTGGAGGCGCGGCTCTGTTGGGCGCTTGCGCCACGACGGCTCGCCAGGAATCCCTGACCCTGTCTCAGGTTTCGCCGATTGAACTGCCTCCGGTGAACACCGGCCTGCAGCCCATCACCCCCGCCGTCGCCCCCGTCCCCAAGACCGTCATGGACCCCCAGGGCCTTATCCGTAAGGACCTGCTGGAGGCCGGGCTGAAGTCCCTGGACCTGCACGGTGCGCGCATCCCGAATCGGGACGCCATCTACCTGGTCGACTTCGACCGCCATTCCTCCAAGCCGCGCCTCTTTCGCCTGAACCTGCAGTCGGGCGCGGTCGACAGCTTCCGCACCGCCCACGGCCGCGGCTCCGATCCGATGCACACGGGCTTTGCCCAAATGTTCTCCAATGTGCCCGAGAGTTACACCTCGTCCCTGGGCGCCTATGTCACCGCCGGCATGAGCTCGGGCGCGGTGCATAGCGAGAACGTCCTGCTGGACGGCCTGGACTATTCCAATTCGCTGGCCCGAGAGCGCGCCATCATCGTCCACGGCGCCGACTACTGCGAACCCAGCTACCTGCAGGCCTTCGGCAAGCTGGGACGCTCGAACGGCTGCTTCTCGGTGTCGAACGAGGACCTGGCCGTGCTGCGGCCGGCGATGGCGAGCGGGCGGCTGATCTTCGCGGCGCACTGAGACCTCTAGGGCACCAGGAAGTCGTCGATCTCTACCGACGGCGACCCGCCGACCATGGCCACAGTGAGAAGCAGCTGCAGGTCGGACCTGCCTTCCTCGACCGTCCAAAGCGGAACTCGAACAGACCAAGCTTGCGTGCCGGGTGGAGCGAGTTCCACGACATCCAGCTGAGCAGTTGTGTCATCGACCAAGGTGCCGGGATAGTTGGTCGCCACTCGCTCCAAGTCTGCGGCAGAGCACCGCGAACCGTCTGCCAACCGTAGCGCTCGGTCGAACGAGCCAGTCGAGATTGCCTTCACAATCTGACGTATCTTGTCTTCTGCGACAGCTGGGAGCACGCCTCTACCCCCGCTCCAACGCCCGCCAGCCGATATCTGAGCGGTGGAACCCGCCCGGCCAGTCGATCTTGTTGATGGCGGCGTAGGCGCGCTCGCGGGCATCGGCGATATCCACCCCCAGCGCACAGACGTTCAGCACCCGGCCGCCCGCGGCGGTGAAGGCGCCGTCGTTCTTGCGGGCGGTGCCGGCGTGGAAGATGGCGACGCCTCTCCCGAAGTCCTGCTCAAGGCCGCGGATCACCGAGCCGGGGATGGGGCTGTCGGGATAGCCGCGCGCGGCCAGCACTACGCAGATGGCGCTCTCATGGCGCCACATCGGCTCGCCGATGCGCGTCAGGCCGCCGGTCGCGGCCGCGTGCAGATAGGGCACGATGTCGGAGCGCAGGCGCAGCATCAGCACCTGGCATTCCGGATCGCCGAAGCGGGCGTTGAACTCCACCAGGCGCGGCTGGTCATCCTCGACCATCAGCCCGGCGTAGAGCACGCCCTTGTAGGGCGCGCCCTCGGCGGCCATGCCCTTGACGGTGGGCAGCACGATGCGGTCGCGCGCCGCCTCGACCATGGGCTGGGTGAAGATCGGCGCGGGCGAATAGGCGCCCATGCCGCCGGTGTTGGGGCCGGTGTCGCCGTCGAAGGCGCGCTTGTGGTCCTGGGCGCCGCCGAACAGCATGGCCGTCTCGCCGTCGCACAATGCAAACAGCGAGGCCTCCTCGCCCGACATGAACTCCTCGATCACCACGTGAGCTCCGGCGGGTCCGTAGCGGCCGCCCATCATGGCCTCGATCTCGGACTCGGCGTCCTGGCGGTCGGCGGCGATGGCCACGCCCTTGCCCGCCGCCAGGCCGTCGGCCTTGATCACGTAAGGCGGCTGGAACTGGGCGAGCGCCGCCTTGGCCTCGGCCGCGGTGCCGTAGACTCCGTAGCCGGCGGTCGGAATGTCGTGGCGGCCGCAGAAGTCCTTGGTGAAGGCCTTCGACGTCTCCAGCTTGGCGGCCCGCGCGCTGGGGCCGAAACAGGGCACGCCCAGCTGGGCCAGCCGGTCGGCGATGCCGACCTCCAGCGCCGACTCCGGCCCGACCACCACCAGGTCGGCGCGCATCTCGCGCACGATCATGATCAGGGCGTCGACGTCCGTCGCCTTCACCGCCGGGCGCAGCTCGCCAAGGCCCGCCATGCCGGGGTTGCCCGGGGCGATGACCAGCCGCTTGACCAGCGGGCTCTGCTTGATCTTCCAGGCCAGGGCGTGCTCTCGGCCGCCAGAGCCCACAAGGAGGACGTTCATGGCCCGCGTCTCGCGCGTCGCGGCCCTGTGGTCAAGCCGCACACGCGACTTGGCGTTGCGCCGTGCGACCGGTGTATCAAGAGGACGATGACCGACGACTCATACCAATTCTCCGGGATTCCAGCGGGCGGCGGCGACGAGCCCCCCGCCCCCGACGGCAATGCGCCCGCCTATTCCGTTTCCGAACTCAGCCAGGCCCTGAAGCGCACGGTCGAGGACGCCTATGGCTTCGTGCGGCTGCGCGGCGAGATCTCCAAGGTCACGCGCCACGCCTCGGGCCACGTCTACCTGACCCTGAAGGACGAGCGCGCCGCCATCGATGGCGTGATCTGGAAGGGCTCGGTCGGCCGCCTGCAGGCCCAGCCGGCCCAGGGCCTGGAAGTCATCGTCACCGGCAAGATCACCACCTACCCGGCGCGTTCCAGCTACCAGATCGTCATCGAGACCATGGAGCCCGCCGGCGTCGGCGCCCTGCTGGCCCAGCTGGAGCGGCTGAAGGCCAAGCTGGACGGCGAGGGGCTGTTCGCCGCCGCCCGCAAACGCGCCATCCCCGCCTACCCCGCCATCATCGGTGTGATCACCAGCCCGACCGGGGCGGTGATCCGCGACATCCTGCACCGCATCCGCGACCGCTGGCCCTGCCACGTCATCGTCTGGCCGGTGGTGGTCCAGGGCGAGGCCGCCGCCGCCCAGGTCGCCGCCGCCATCCGCGGCTTCAACGCCATGACCGGGGGGAACCGGCCCGAGGTGCTGATCGTGGCGCGCGGCGGCGGCTCCATCGAGGATCTGTGGCCGTTCAACGACGAGGCCCTGGCCCGCACGGTGGCCGAGAGCGCCATCCCGCTGGTCTCAGCCGTCGGGCACGAGACCGACACCACCCTGATCGACTACGTCTCCGACCGCCGCGCGCCGACGCCCACGGGCGCGGCCGAGATGGTCACCCCAGTGCTGGCTGAGCTGCGCGGCCTGACCGCTGACTACGAGGCGCGGCTGGTCCGGGCGTCGGGGCGGCTGGTGGAGGACGCCCGCACGCGGCTGGCCTCGGCCGCCCGCGGCCTGCCCAAGCCCCAGGACCTGCTGGCCTTCAACAGCCAGCGGCTGGATCTGGCGGTGGCCCGGCTGGGCCCCGCGCTGGAACGCAACGCCGCCCTGCACGAGCGCGGCCTGGCCGCCATCGGCTCGCGCCTTACGCCCGACCTGCTGAAGCGCCAGGACGAACAACGCGCCATCCGCCTGCGCGAGTTCGGGGTGCGCATGGGTCAGTCGCTCGGCCGCGTCGTCCCGCGCGAAGCCGACCGCTTCAGCCGCGTCAGCCGCCTGTTCGAATCCCTCAACCCCGACCGCCCGCTGAGCCGCGGCTTCGCCCGGGTGCATGCGGCGGATGGGGCGCTGATCCACGCGGCGGCCGAACTGTCGTCCGGCCAGGCCGTGCGGCTGGTGTTCAAGGACGGCGACAAGGGCGCGGTGATCGACGGGACGGCGGCGCCTGCGCCAGCCGCCAAGCCGGCGGCGAAGTCCAAGCCCGCGCCGACTCCGACCAGCCAGGGCGACCTGTTCTAAAACCACACGACTTCTTCACAGCCGGCGCCCCTCAGCGGTCGCGCGACCATCGCATAATCCAGCTGTCGAAGCGCGGGGCGGGTCATGCGACTTTCACAGGGCTACTGGATAGCGGCGGCCATCGTTGCCCTAAGTGTGCTGGCCTACCTGTTCGGACCCTTCGCGCCCGGCAGTACGCCGCGTGGACTGCTCGGCGTTACCCTGGAGTGGGCGGCCAAATCCGAGCTCCATCCACACTGGACGGACCCCACGGGATGCAGCGAATTTCATCCAGGCCGCCCCGAGCGGGCGGTCTTGCATGCGTGTCCGATAGCGAAATGGAAGCAATCGGACTTCAGCCCCGCCAACGTCGACTCCGAGCCCTACTATTACTTCGAGTGCAGGACCGGGAATGAAACGATCCAGGCGTCGGTCTGGTGGGCAGATATGGGGATCGACGGAGTGACGTTCTCGCGATGCCCGGATGGGCGTTGTCGGGGGGCCTCAATCGCAAGCTGCCCATTTCCCAAGTAGCCGAGAGAGGTTTCGCTGACCCGGCGAACCCCCTACATTCCACCTCATGAACGCATTGGATCGCGACACGGGCGGACAGGCCCAGGTGCATTACGGCGACGGCGAGTTCGTCGTGCTCAAGCCCGGGCGCTATGTGCTGTGCGCCGTCACGGCCAAGCAGATCCCGCTGGACGCCCTGCGCTACTGGGACCCGGAGACGCAGGAGGCCTACGCCTCGCCCGAGGTCGCCTACCAGCGCTGGAAAGAGCGCCACCCGAGGGGTTGATGCGGTGAGCGGGCCGGGGCGAGATCAGCAGACTCTGTCGCGCCGCCTGCTTTTGGCCGCCGGCCTGGGCGCCGCGGCTTCCCCCGCCTTCGCCGCCGCGAACGTTCGCCTTGAGGGCAAGCCGATCCAGGGCGGTTTCGTCGTCGGCTGGACCCAGCCCGGCGCGCAGATCTTCGTCAATGGCGAGCGCACGGCGCCGGCCTCGCGGCGCGGCGCCTTCGTGGTCGGATTCGACCGCGACGAGGGCCCCACCTGCCAGCTGGAGGTGCATGACCGCGGCGAGGTGTTCCGCCGCACGTTGAACGTGGCCAAGGGCAGTTTCGGGGTGCAGCGCGTCGACGGGGTGCCCAATGACACCGTCAATCCGACCGATCCGGGCCTGCTGGCGCGCATCCGCACCGAGGCGGCGATGAAACAGGAGGCCTATGCCTCGATCTCGCCGGACGACCCCTTTGCCGACGGCTTCTCCTGGCCCCTGAAGAAATTCCGCAACTCCTCGAAGTTCGGCAACCAGCGCATTCTCAACGGGGTGCCCAACCGGCCGCACTATGGCTTCGACATGGCCGCCCCGGCCGGGACCGCGATCCTGGCGCCCGTCGGCGGCCTGGTCGTCTTTGCCCGCCCGCGCATGCACTACGAGGGCGGCCTGACCATGATCGACCACGGCGAGGGCCTGATCTGCGCCTACCTGCATCAGTCGAAGCAGCTGGTGAAGGACGGCGACCGGGTGCTGCGCGGCCAGAAGATCGGCGAGGTCGGCATGACCGGGCGCGCCACCGGCCCGCACCTGTGCTGGCGCCTGACCTGGCGCGGCAAACACATGGACCCGTCAAAATGGGTCGGGCCGCGCGCAACCGTGTGACGCAGTAACTTGTCTTTAAAGGTGAACAGGGCTTGATAGCGGCAGAATGTCGCAGTTGTATCGCGACGGCGATACAACTCCCAAGGGTCACGCATGTCGGCGCTAGAATCACTCCAGGTCCTTCTGGTTGACGACAACCAGCACATGCGCGCCATCGTGGCGGCCATCCTGAAAGGCGCCGGCGTCGCGAAATGCATCGAGGTCTCGGACGGCTCCGAGGCGCTGCGGGCCCTGCGCGAGCGCTCCATCGACCTGGCCATCGTCGATTTCAACATGTTCCCCATGGACGGGGTCGAGTTTACCCGCCTGGTGCGCAACGCGCCCGACAGCGCCAATCCGTTCCTGCCCATCATCATGATGACCGGCCACGCCGAGAAGCATCGCGTCTGCGAGGCGCGCGACGCGGGCGTGACCGAATTCATCGTCAAGCCGGTGACCGCCAATTCGGTGCTCAGCCGCATCCAGGCGGTGATCTTCAAGCCGCGGCCGTTCGTGAAGAGCGAGACCTACAACGGCCCCTGCCGCCGCCGCGTCGTCGACGCCAAGTTCCAGGGCCCGTTCCGCCGCGTGGGCGACGAGCAGAAGGCCGAGAGCGCGGCCTAGCCGTAGAGGTCCGCCGCCTTGCGGCGCTTCTTGGTATCGCCCCCCGGATAGGCGCTGCGCCGCCAGCGCCGGTGCACCCAGAACCATTCCTGCGGCCGCGCCGTGATGACGCGCTCCAGGAAGCTGTTGATGCGCTCGGTGCCGGCGACGATATCGGCGTCAAGGTCGCCGGACTTCTCCAGCACGATGGGCTCGCCCACGGTCATGCGGAAGCGCGCGCCCTTCAGCCGTTCGATCTCCAGCGGCTGCACCTGTAGCCCGTAGTGCAGCGCCATGCGTGCGGCGCCGGGCATGGTCGGCGCGGTCTTGCCGAAGAAGGGCACCTCCACGCCGCTGGAGTCCTTCTGGTCGATCAGGATGGCCAGCGACGTGCCGCGCCGCAGCGACAGCATCAGGTCGCGCCCGCCCTTGCCCTTGGGCGACAGCAGGGTGATGCCGTAGCGGGCCCGGCCCTCGACGATGCGCTGGTTCACATAAGGGTTGTTGGTGGGCCGGTAGGCGACGTGGGCGGCGACGCCGGCCGAGAACAGCGCCACCATCATCACTTCCCAGTTGGCGAAGTGGCCGGAGACGAAGATCACCGGCTTGCCCGAGGCCTTGATGGCGTCCAGCCGCTCGCGCCCGACGATCTCTACGCGGCCGCTTTCGGGCGTGATGCGGTCCATCAGCACGAACTCGGCGAAGGTGCGGCCGATGTTGTCCCAGATGCGCGGCAGCAGGGCCGCCTTCTCCGCCTCGCTCATCTGCGGGAAGGCGAAGCCGAGGTTGGCGCGGGCCACCGCCTGGTTGGCCGACAGCGGGCCGAGCGTGCGTAGCAGCCAGCCGCCGAAGGCCGAGGCGGCATCGACCGGCAGGGCGCGCAGCAGGGCGCGCATCAGGTCGTAGCCGGCGGCTTCGATCCGCCAGCTCAGGTCCTGTCCGAAGGAAGGCTTGTCGGCCACTCAGGTCCTACCAGGCAATGGTCACGCCGCCGTCGACCACCAGGGCCTGGCCGGTCATGTAGGTCGACGCCTTCGAGGCCAGATAGACGGCGGCGCCGGCGATCTCGTCGGGCTGGCCGATACGGCGCAGCGGGGCGGGTTCGGTGGCCTTGGCCAGGATGGCGGGGTTCTCCCAAAGGTAGCGGGCGAAGTCGGTCTGGATCAGGCCGGGCGCGATGGCGTTGACCCGCACGTTGGACGGCCCGAACTCGACCGCCAGGTTGCGCACCAGCTGGAAGTCGGCGGCCTTGGAGATGTTGTAGGCGCCCAGCACCGCGTTGCCCTTCAGCCCGCCGATCGACGAGACCACGATGATCGAGCCGTCCTTGCGCGCCACCATCTGGGGCGCGACCATCTGGATAAGCCAGTGGTTGGAGACGATGTTGTTCTGCAGGATCTTGTGGAACTGGTCGTCGCTGATGCCGCCCAACGGACCGGCGTAGGGATTGGTCGCGGCGTTGCAGACCAGAATGTCGATCTGGCCGAACGCTTCGTTGGTCTTGTCGACCAGGTTCTGCAGCTCTTCCTTGTTGGCGATGTTGGCCGGGACCCAGATGGCGCGGCCTTCGCCGTACTTCGCGTTGATGGCGTCGGCGACTTCCTCGCAGGGCTGCGGCTTGCGCGAGGAGATCACCACCCGCGCGCCGTGTTCGGCCAGGCGCTCGGCGATGGCGCGGCCGATGCCCTTGGACGAGCCGGTGACGATCGCGGTCTTACCGGTCAGGTCGAACAGTTCCATGTGACGCACCCTTTTAGCTTTGCGGGCTTGATATACTGTTGTGTGGCTGATTCCAGCCGGGCGGGCCTATGCGCAAGATCACCCAGGCGCTTCTGATGGGCGCCTATTTCTTCATCGCCTTGACCGCCGCCGCCCTGATGTGGCGTGGCGGCGCCGGATGGGGCGCGGGCATGGCCGTGCTGCCGGGCCTGCTGGGACTGCTGTTTGCGGCCCACGCCATGCTGGCCGGCGCCGGCGCGCGCGCCGCCATCGAGAAGGACGTGGAGTCGATTCGAGAGGCGCACCGCCTGCTCGCCGACGCGCTCGAAACCACCCAGGAAGCGCTGAACGCCCTGCACGAGCGAGTCGAGGCCAACGCCATCCAGCGCTCCGAAGAGCTGTCGGGCGAGGTGCGCATGCTCGAGGATCTGGTCCAGCGCATGGGCGAGGACCTGGAAGCGCGCCTCTCGGGGATCAGCCACGGCCCTGTGCATACGCACGAAGGCCGCCGCACCCGTCAGAGCGCGGCCCTGCTGGAGACCGTGCGCGACGCGCTCACCGACGGCCGCGTCGATCTCTATCTGCAGCCGGTGGTCGGCCTGCCCCAGCGCCGCACCGTCTTCTACGAAAGCTTCTCGCGCCTGCGCGACGACACCGGCCGGGTGATGATGCCGGCCGAATACCTGTCGGTCGCCGAGCCCGAGGGCCTGGTCACCGCCATCGACAACCTCTTGCTCTTCCGCTGCGTGCAGATCGTGCGGCGGTTGGCCAAGACCGACCGCAAGGTGGGCATCTTCTGCAACGTCTCGCTGGCCTCGCTGGGCGACGAGGTGTTCTTCCCGCAGTTCCTGGAGTTCCTGCAGGACAACCGCGACCTGGGCGGGGCGCTGATCTTCGAACTGGGCCAGGCGGCCTTCGAGGCGCGCGGGGCGACCGAGGCGCGCAACATGGCCAAGCTGGCCGACCTCGGCTTCCGCTTCTCGCTCGACAAGGTGCAGACGCTGGATCTCGACTTCGCCGACCTGCAGCGCTCGGACGTGAAGTTCCTCAAGATCGGCGCGGACCTCTTGCTTGAGCAACTGCTCGACATCGAGGGCTCGCCGGCGCTGCGCGAGCTGAAGGACATCCACGCCGCCGACTTCGCCAACCTGACCCGCCGCTACGGCGTGGAGGTGATCGCCGAGAAGGTCGAGGCTGAGCGCCAGGTGGTCGATATTCTGGAGTTGGACATCGCCTACGGCCAGGGCCACCTGTTCGGCGAACCCCGCGCCATCAAGGACCAGGTGCTGGCCGAGACCGATCCGCCGGCGGACTTCATGCGCGCCACCATGCAGCTGAAGCGGCGGGCGGGGTAGGTCGTGCCGGCCGATCCGGAGACGCTCTGGGGTGTGACGGCGTTGTTCGTCTTGCTCGGCGGCTTCACGCTTTGGGCGCTGGTCAGCGGGAGGGTGTGGCGGGGGCTTTTTCCCAGGCCGATCTTCGACCGCCGCGACGCGCCCATCGTCTACTGGATCGTGATGCTGTTCCGTTTCGTCCTACTGGCGGCCGTGGGCCTGGCGCTGTTCAGGATCGCCACGGGCTCAGCCGACTAACCCGCCAGCCAACCCTCGAACTGCCTCATCCCCGCCGGCTTGAACCGCACCACCCGCGTGCCCGCTTCCCGCTCGGCCCAGCCGAGCTCGAACAGGCGCGCCAGGACCGCGCGCCCCAGCGGTCCGGCCAGGTGGCTGCGGCGTTCGCTCCAGTCCAGGCAGGGGCGGCAGAGCGGCTTGGAGCCTTTCGGTTCGGGAATGGCGACGCCGAGGTCGGCCATGCGGGCGACGCCCTTGGGGCTGAGTTCGAGCCCCTGCCCCGCCACCCTCAGCGCCCCTTGCTGCGCCAGGGCGTCGTACATCCGCACGCCAAGGTCGCCGGCCAGGTGGTCGTAGCAGACCCGCGCCGTTCGCAGCGCCGGCTCCTTCGGGCCGAGCCGCGTGCGCATCTGACCCTTGGCCTCGGCTATGCCGAGCAGGGCCTCCAGAACGGCGGCGACCTCCGGCCCGCCCAGGGCGAGGTAGCGGTTGCGGCCCTGCCGGCGCGGGACCAGCAGGCCGGCGGCCTCCAGCTTGCCGATGTGGTGGCTGGCGGTCTGGGCGGTGATGCCGGCCTCGCGCGCCAGCTCGCCCGCCGTCAGCGCCTGGCCGCCCAGCAGCGCCACCAGCATGTTGGCGCGGGCCGGATCGCCGATCAGGGCGGCGACGGCGGCGATGTCGGGGCCGAGCTTCATGCGTCGATCATAGCCGAAACCGGATCGCGATGCTTCCACCGCCATCGAAGCATCGCGCCGGCCCGGGCGGCTAGATGGAGCGGGCAAACCCGGAGGCCCGCATGCCCGTCACCTGTTTCATCCGCTACCGCATGGACCCCTTCCAGCGCGAGGCCTTCGCCGCCTACGCCCGTGAATGGCTGCACATCATCCCCCGTTGCGGCGGCGACCTGCTCGGCTACTTCCTACCGTCCGAAGGGACCAACGACATCGCCTGGGGCCTGATCGGTTTCGACAGCCTCGCGTCCTACGAGACCTACCGCGCCCGCCTGCGCGCCGACCCCCAGGCCATGGCTAACTTCCGGATGGCCCAGGAGCAGCGCTTCATCCAGTCGGAGGAGCGCACCTTCCTCGAACCGGTGACGTCGTGATCGCCGTCATCTTCGAGGTCTGGCCGGCGGACGGCCGCGCCCAGTCCTATCTCGACATCGCCGCCGGGCTGCGCCCGATCCTGGAGACAATCGACGGCTTCGTTTCCGTCGAGCGCTTCGAGAGCCTGGCCGAACCGGGCAAGTACCTGTCGCTGTCCTTCTTCCGCGACGAAGCGGCGGCGCGGCGCTGGCGCAATGTCGCCGAACACCGCGAGGCCCAGGCGAAAGGGCGCGGCGGCGTTTTCCGCGACTATCGCCTGCGCGTGGCCGAGGTGGCGCGCGACTACTCCATGGACCGCCGCGCCGAGGCTCCGCCCGATAACAGGACAGCAAACGGCTAGGCCCCCGGCTAGCCTCTGCCGCGGATGTCCTGGCCGAACACGAACCAGTTGCCGTCCGGGCCGATGACGCCGATCTCGCGCTGCAGGTATGGCATGTCGCAGGGCCCGAAGACGTCTTCCTTGGGCAGCAAATCGAGCTTCGGCTTCAGCTCGGCGTAGAGCCCGTCCACGTCGGCCACGTCGACGTAGTGGGCGTAGCGGCGGTTGCCGGCCGGGGCGAAGTCCTGGGGCGTGTTGCCCATCATGCGCAGCGCGACCCGGTCACGCACCAGGTAGCAGTAGTTGTCCATGTCGAAGTCGACGTCGAAGCCCAGCACCTCGGTGAAGAACTTCACCGCCGCCTCGAAGTCCGGCACGCGCATGAAGGGCGTGTACTGGAGCAGGTTCGCCAAGGGCTCAGCCTCCGCCCAGAGAGCATTCCGCCCCCTCTGAATCCAGGAACCGCCCGATCTTCACGCCGTGCATCAGGGTCGGCGGCAGGGTGAAGGTGACGCCGGCGCCGTCCTTCTCCCTCCAGAACGCCTCCACGTTCGGCACGCCGAAGCCGAGCTGCACCGAGCCGGCCGGCTTGTCGGCGGTGGCCTCGTGCAGGGCCAGGGTGGTCTCGCCGGTGGCGAACTCGGTCCACTGCGGCGACTGGAATTTGAGGATCAGGCCGAGCTGGTCGCGGTGGAAGGCCACCGCCGCGTCCATGTCGTCGACGTACTTGATGGCGTAGGTAAGCCGGGCGCTCATCGTCATTCTCCCGTGCGAGGGCGGCGATCCAACACCCGAGCGGCTTTGACCGCAAGGCGCGGGACGCCCGGATTCGAACGCGGGCGCATAAGCCTCCCAACACCGGAGGAAATCCCTATGTTGGCTGTCGTGAAGCCCGAACCGATCAGTATCGAGGATGAAGCCTGGGCCGCGTTCCAGACGCGCGACCGGCGTCTGCGCGACCGCTATCTGATGGGCGTGAAGACCACCGGCATCTACTGCCGCCCCGGCTGCCCCGCGCGCATGCCCAACCGCGGCAACGTGAAGTTCTTCGAGAACGCCGAGGCGGCCCGCGCCGAGGGTTTCCGCGCCTGCAAGCGCTGCAAGCCCGACGAGGCCGGCTCGGTCTACAAGGACGCCATCGAGAAGGTCTGCCGGGCCATCGACGCGGCCGAGGAGTCGCCCAAGCTGGAGGAGATGGCCCGCATCGCCGGCCTGTCGCCCTTCCACTTCCACCGTGTCTTCAAGGCCGAGACGGGCGTGACGCCCGCCGCCTACGCCAACGCCGTGAAGGACCGCCGCGCCAAGGCGGCGCTTTCGGGCGGCGCCAGCGTGACCGAGGCGGTCTATGACGCCGGCTACGGCGCCTCGTCGCGCTTCTATGCCAAGTCCGGCGCCCGCTTCGGCATGGCGCCCGCCAAGTGGAAGGACCGCGGCGCGGGCGAACACATCCGCGTGGCCGTGGCCCCCTGCTCCCTGGGCCAGGTGCTGGTCGCCACCACCGACAAGGGCGTCTGCGCCGTCGAGCTTGGCGATGACCGAGACAAGATGCTGGCCTGGTTCGAGGAGCGCTTCTCGGCCGCCGAGACTGTCGTCGACGACGCGGGCCTGGCCGGCACGGTCAAGGCGGTCATCGAAATGATCGAGCATCCCTCAACGGCGCCCGCCGCCGACCTGCCGCTGGACGTGCGCGGCACCGAGAT
>Ga0209023_10000184_pt1 | contig 107958 bp, 88 predicted proteins | sample LakOneMetagenome_FD_187468 | JGI IMG/M metagenome (GOLD analysis project Ga0209023, IMG submission 187468) | Freshwater and sediment microbial communities from Lake Erie, Canada (SPAdes) (version 2) | ecosystem: Environmental > Aquatic > Freshwater > Lentic | place: Lake Erie, Canada...
CCGGCTGGCTCGCGGCGCTGGTCTGCGCGCTCGACGAGGCCCTGCAGGACCCCGATTTCGGCGAACCGCAGCGCCAGCTCGTGCGCGGCCTGCTTGACGCCGGCAGCGTGCCGAATCCGGTCGCGATCGCCGCCAACGACCGCCTGACCCGCTTCGAGGAAACGGTCAAGGACCTGCACTCGCTGCTGGTACCGGAAGCCGAGCCGGTGGTGGCCGCCGTTTCGGGACGTCCGAAATTGACACTTTGTGTAACCGCCGCCTGAGGCCAGCCCCTCGCCAAGGACAATTTAGGTCACTCCCGGACGCGCTCCCTGCGTTCAGGGCCGGCTTGACCTCGCGACGTTGACTTGTCCGTCGCTCTCGGCGAGCGTTGCCGGATGAAGACGATCCGGCGCTCCACCACGACGTTCGCGCTTTCCGCCCTGCTCGCCGCCTGCAGCAGCCTGCCGCACCGCAACGAACCTCCGCTGGTCGCCGGCACGCCGCGCGCGGGCGCGGCCAATGCGGTGTTGTTCCGTGCGATCGCGCTTGTCGGAACGCCCTACCACTGGGGCGGCAACACGCCACAGGGCGGCTTCGATTGCAGCGGCCTGGTCGGCTACGTCTTCAGCGACGCCGCCGGCGTGACCCTGCCGCGCACGTCGGCCGCCATGAGCGAACTCGGCCAGCGCAAGCTCGCGATCGACTCGTTGCAATCCGGCGACCTGGTGTTCTTCGCGAGCGGCCGCAGCGTCAGCCACGTCGGCATCTATGTCGGCGAGCGCCGCTTCGTGCATGCACCGAACAGCGGCGGCACGGTGCGCCTCGACAGCCTCGACGGCGCCTGGTGGAAGGAGCACTTCGTGTATGGGAAGCGGGTGCTTTGAAGCCGGGTTTGGAGATTCTGGAACTGGGATTCGGCAGAGCCGGTACTACGGCGGCTTCGGCTTTGCCGAATCCCGAATCCCGAATCCCCAATCCCGAATCCCGGCCTTCAGTGCTCGTGACCACCGGCGCCGTGCGCGTGGCGATGCGCGATCTCTTCCTCGCTCGCGTCGCGGATGTCGGTGATCTCGACATCGAACGCGAGTGTCTTGCCCGCGAGCGGATGATTGAGGTCGACGTCGATCACGCTCGAACCGATCTTGTGCACGACGACCATGCGCGGACCCGCTTCACGCGTGTTCAGCACCGTGCTCATGCCCGGCTGCAGGTGTTCGGCGTCGTCGAAATACTTCTTCGGCACGCGCTGGGTGAAGTTCGCACGGCGCTCGCCGTACGCTTCCGCCGGCGCGACGCTGATCTGGAAATGGTCGCCGACGGCGCGGCCGAGCAGCGCCTTCTCCAGACCCGGGATGATGTTGCCGTGACCGATCAGCACGGTCAGCGGTTCGCCGCGTTCGCGCGAGGAGTCGACCGGCTCGGCGCCGCCGTCATTGACGGTGTAATGGAAGGAAACGACCTTGTTCGCCTCGACGTTCACCGCACTGCTCCGACCGTAAAAAAGCGCGCGAGCATAGCAGCTTGGAGTGCGGGCGTCACCGGCGTTCCACGCTTCCTTGCATGCCGCACAGCTTCGCGGATGCGTGGACCAGGGCAGTCGCAGATGCCGCAGTCTCCGCGAAAATCCGCGTCGGCGCGTTATTCCGCTCCCGCGGCCACGGCCGAACCGAAGCGCGCCCCGCGCGCCTCCGGTCCTGACCAGGTCACCAGCGCGAGCAGGACCGCGACGACCGCGATGAAGCTCGCCATCGCGAACGCGTAGTCGCCGCCACGCTGCTCGGCGAACCAGTTGAGGAACGGTGCGGTCGCCGACGCGAGCAGGTTGCCGCCCTGGTAGGCGAAACCCGGCAGGGTCGCGCGCACGGCATCGGGCGACAGCTCGTTGAGGTGCACCGGCACGACGCCCCACGCGCCCTGCACCATCACCTGCAGCAGGAACACGCCGACGCCGAGCATCACGATCGAGCCGCCGAATGCCCACAACGGGATCGCCGGCAGCGCGAGGAGTGCAGCGGTGATGATCGCGCGGCGTCGCCCGACCTGTTCGGACCAGCTGCCGAAGAACAGTCCGCCGACGATCGCACCGAGATTCAGCGTGATTGTCAGCCATGCGACCGTCGCGGTGTCGAAATGATGCTGCTCCTTGAGGAACGTCGGATACAGGTCCTGCGAGCCGTGGCTGAACAGGTTGAAGCACGTCATCAGCACGACCAGATAGGCAAACAGGCCCCAGCGCCCACGCATCGTCTCGATGAAACCCGGACGCGCGGCCTGTTCGCCCTGCGCGGCGATCCACACCGGCGATTCCGGCACGTGCCGCCGGATGTAGAGCACGAGCAGGGCCGGGAGCGCGCCGACGATGAACATGCCGCGCCAGCCGATGTGGTCGAACAGCGTGAGGTAGACGAGGCCGCCGAGAAGGTAACCGCAGGCGTAGCCCTCCTGCAGCAGGCCCGATACCGCACCGCGCGCCTTCGCCGGGATCGATTCCATCGCGAGCGACGCGCCGATGCCCCATTCGCCGCCCATCGCGATGCCGAACAGCGCGCGGATCACCAGCAGCGCGGTCAGCGACGGCGCGAACGCGGACGCGGCTTCGAGCACCGCGAACAGCACGATGTCGAGCATCAGTACCGGCCGACGCCCGTAGCGATCGGCGAGGCGTCCGAACAGCCACGCGCCGAACGGGCGCATCGCGAGCGTCAGCATCAACGAGAACGCGACCTCGGTCTTGCCGACCTGGAATTCGCGCGCGACTTCCGGGATCACGAAGACGAGCAGGAAATAGTCGAACGCGTCGAGCGTCCAGCCGAGGAAACTCGCCAGCACGACCTTGCGCTGGCCCGCATCCAGCTCGCGCAGCACGGCGACGAAATTCATGTCCACCCCCATCAAGACAAGCCGCATCGTCCCGACGGAAGTCGGGACCCAGCACGGTCCGGCCACGCAATCGCCACAACCGGTCGCTGCCGCCACGTACCCCGGACGATCGCGACATCCCGTCCGCGACGCTAGCACAGCCTCCCTTCCCGCGCCCCGTTCTCCCGGCTACCCTGCGATGCCCGCTCCGATGGCTGCGTGATGACCGACGACGCCCGTGACATCGCCCGCCGCATCGCCCGCCGTTTCCGCAAGCCATGGCACCGCGACTACGCACGCGCGAAGCTGCGCATGGACCCGGTCTATGCCGCCGCGGCCGCCGCATTCGGCGACAGCGACACCCCGCTGCTCGACATCGGCTGCGGACTTGGCCTGCTCGGTTGCTACCTGCGCGAGCGCGGATTCCGCGGTGACTACCTTGGACTCGATTTCGACCCGAACAAGATCAGCGCCGCGCGCACCGCGCTGCCGGCGTATGAGCGCTTCCATTTCGAGGACAACCGCGCGCAATCGCTGCCGTCGTTCGCCGGCCACGTCGCCCTCATCGACGTGCTGCACTATCTCGAACGCGACGAGCAACAGGTCCTGCTGCGCGAAGCCGCCGCGCGCGTCGCGCCGGGCGCGTGCCTGATCGTGCGCAGCGTGCTGCGCGATCGCGGCTGGCGCTTCCGCGCGACCGTGATCGAGGAGTTTTTCCTGCACGCGATGCGCTGGATGCGCAGCCCCGCACGCCACTATCCACTGCGCGAGGAAATCGAAGGGCCGCTGCGTGCCGCCGGCCTCGACGCCGACGTGCGACCGCTGTGGGGCAACACGCCATTCAACAGCTTCGTAGTGATCGCCACGCGCCGCGCGCGCTGAAGCCGGCGAAACCCGCATGCGCCCAGGGCGAACGGAAAATGCGCGTCGCGGATCACCCACCCGTTCGCGTCGAACGCAGCGGGCGATGGCGAGAGAAGTCGAAGCGCCCGCAAAGCCTGCGCCGCCGCCCCCAGCTCCGTTACGCACTCGCCGGGGTGCGCTGGCGTCCGCGCCGCATGCGCGCCTGCAGTTGCGTGCGCAGCGCCGCCAGATCGCGTGCGTGGGCGCATCGCTCGGTTGCATCACGCAGGTCGGTCGCGAGCGCGGCGCGGAACCCGCAGAATTCCGCGTACGCCTTGCGTACGTGGCGCATGCGCTGCAACAACAGTTCGAGCAGGATCGCGTCGTCGAGCAGGCCGATCACTTCGACATGGTCCGGGATCAGGTCGTCCGGGTCGCTGAAATAGACCAGGGTCTCGACGATGTCGCAGCGCTCGGCGCCGGACAGCGCCCACGCCTCGTCCTCGAGCATGACAATCAGCTTCTGCACCTCGACCACGCGCTTGCGCACGAAGGTCGGCACGTCGGCGGTATTCAGGTGATCGAGCGCGTACTTTGCCGCCTCGATCACCTCGAACTCGTCGGCACATGCGGCCGCACGGCGCGCACGCGCGAGCGCGGCGTGGAAACGCTCGATGTCGGCAGGTTCGAGTTCGAAACTGATGCGCATATCGATCATCCCCGCACGGAATGCCGCACGTCGGTCGGTGCAACCGGCATGGCGCCGCTTCCCCAAAGCGGCAATGTACCGCGCGACGCGCGTGTCCGCACCCCGCCGGGTCCGGTACATGTCCAGCACGCTACCTCTCCGCAACGCACGCACGGCAGGCCTCTTCCTTGGGTCGGCTTCGGCAGGTTCAAGGGCCCTAGCGTGCCAGGACTTGCCAAGCACCCGCCGATCGCGCACGTTTCGCCTTCCACACACACGAACGGCACCACCACGATGGGTGAAGGCGAACCTGGCATCACGATCGTCGGCGGCGGCCTCGTCGGCGCCCTGCTTGCCACCCTGCTCGCGCAACGCGGCTTCGCGGTCGATGTGTTCGAGCGTCGGCCCGATCCGCGCGAGGCGGGCTATGCCGGCGGCCGCTCGATCAACCTCGCGCTCGCCGAGCGCGGCCTGCACGGCCTGCGCCTCGCCGGCCTCACCGAAGAGATCATGCGCCTTGCGGTCATGATGCGCGGGCGCATGGTGCATCACCGCGACGGCCACACCGAGCTGCTGCGCTACGGCCGCGACGACAGCGAAGTCATCTGGTCGATCAGCCGCGGTCGCCTCAACATCGCATTGATCGATGCAGCGGAGCGCGCGGGCGCGCGCTTCCATTTCGGTCGCCGGCTGCTATCGGCCGCGTTCGGCAACGGCGTGACGATGCAGTTCCACGACGACGGCGCCGACACCGCGCACGAACACGGATGCGCATTCGCGATCGGCGCCGACGGCGCCGGCTCGGCGCTGCGTGCGGCGATGAATGCGCGGCATCCCCTCGGCGAACGCGTCGAGGAGCTCGGGCACGGTTACAAGGAGCTCGAAGTGCCCGCACTGCCGGACTTCCCCGCCTCTTCGCTGCCGTCCGCGGCGGCCGCGGCACTCGCGCGCGGTGAACGCTTCGCGCTCGAACCCAACGCGCTGCATATCTGGCCACGCGGCCATTACATGTGCATCGCGCTGCCGAACGCGGAGGGCAGCTTCACGGTCACCCTGTTCCTGCCGAATGCCGGTGACCCGAGCTTCGCGACGGTCGCGACCCCTGCCGCTGCGCGCGCGCTGTTCGAGCACGACTTCGCCGATGCGGTGCCGCTGATCCCCGAGCTCGAAAAGGACTTCGGCGAGAACCCGGTCGGCGTGCTCGCGACCCTTTACCTCGACCGCTGGCACCTCGGCGGCCACGCATTGCTCGTTGGGGACGCCGCCCACGCGATCGTGCCGTTCCACGGCCAGGGCATGAACTGCGGCTTCGAGGACGCGGTCGAACTGGCCGAACTGCTCGACGCGCACCGCGACGATATCGCCTGGACATTCGCCGAGTTCGAGCGCCGGCGCCGCCCGAATGCGGAGGCGATCGCGAAGATGGCGCTCGAGAACTACGTCGAGATGCGCGACTCGGTCGCCGACGCCGGCTTCCTGCTGCGGCGTGAACTCGGCCGATTGCTCGCCGAGCGCCATCCGGGCCGCTTCGTGCCGCGCTACTCGATGGTCACGTTCACGCGCATGCCGTACGCGCAGGCGTTCGCGCGCGGGGCGATCCAGGACACGCTCCTGCGCGAGCTCACGACGGGCCGCGAACGCCTCGACGAGATCCCGCTCGACCGGGCGGACGCGCTCGTGCGCGAACGCCTGACGCCACTGGAAACGCAGTGATCGAAAACTCCGCCGCATCGATCGAACGGCGACGGCGGGCGTTCGATCTGCTGCGCGAAGCGCTCGACATCGACGAACCCGCGCGCGCTGCCTGGATCGCGCGGCGCGCGGGCGACGATGGCGATCTCGCCGACGACGTGAACGCCCTGCTCGGCGCGTCCGGCGCGCAGCTGCTCGATCATGGCGCCGACACGCTCGCCGCCCGTCTTGCCGCCGAGGAAGCGGGCGAGGACGTCCCGGCCGGATCGCGCATCGGCGCATGGACGGTCGTCGGCCTGGTCGGCAGCGGCGGCATGGGCACGGTCTACCGCGTCGAACGCGAAGGCGACGGTTACGTGCACGGCGGTGCGCTCAAGCGCATCAAGCGCGGCATGGATTCGGACGCGGTGCTCGCGCGTTTCCGGCGCGAACGGCAGATCCTTTCGCGCCTCGCACACCCGGCCATCGCGCGACTGCTCGATGGCGGCGTCGCCGCCGACGGTCGCCCCTACCTGGTCATGGAATACATCGACGGCGAGCCGTTGTCGACCTGGTCGGCGCGCGCCGCGGTCGACCTAGACGCGCGCATCGAACTCGTCCTCGCCTTGTGCGCAGCGGTCGCGCACGCGCACCACCGGCTCGTCGTGCACCGTGACATCAAGCCCGCGAACGTCCTCGTCGCGGCCGACGCATCGCCGCGCCTGCTCGACTTCGGCATCGCGCGCGTGCTCGAGGCCGACACCGGCGGATTGGCCACCGCGACCGCGGCGCGTTTCGTTTCGCGCGCGTACGCGGCGCCGGAACAACTGCAGGGTCTCGCGGTCACGACGGCGACCGACATCTTCCAGTTGGGTGCGCTGCTGCACGAGTTGCTGACCGGATTGCGACTGGCGGACGCAGCCGCCGACGCGACGGCGCGCCCGAGCCAGCGCCTCGCCGCCGCACGCGAGCGCGCCGGTGCTCTCGGTCCCGTCGCGATCGCGGCGCGGACGCTGGTCGGCGATGCGGGCATCATCGTCGCGCGCGCGACCGACACGGACCCGGCACGCCGCTATGCGACGATCGAGGCGTTCGCCGACGACCTGCGCCGCTGGCGCGACGGCCGGCCGATCCTCGCACGGGCGGACAGCTCCGGTTACCGCCTGCGTCGCTTCGTCGGTCGCCATCGCTGGCTCGTCGCACTCTCCGCGGTTGCCGTCGCTGCCGTGCTTGGCGGTGCGGGGATCGCCGTGTGGCAGGCGCGCGTCGCCGCACGCCAGGAACGCGTCGCGCTCGAACGCGCCGCGACGGCCGAGCGCGTCAAGCGTTTCATGATCGACCTGTTCCAGGCGCCCGATCCTGCGCAGGCGCGCGGCGCGATGCCACGCGCGGACGAATTGCTCAATCGTGGCGCGGCGCAGATCGCAAGCGGCCTCGCCGGTGAGCCGCGTGTGCAGGCCGAGCTCTACGAAACGATGGGCCTGAGCTACATGGGGCTGGGGCGTTTCGACGAAGGAACGAAATTGCTCGAGCGAGCGGGCTCGGTCCTCGATGCCGCCGGCGATCCCGCATTGGCCGCCCGCGTCGAGACTCGCCTCGGTTCCGCCTATGCCGAGCTCGGTCGTTACCCGCTCGCGCTCGCCGCGCTCGACCGCGCGGCGCGCCAGCGCGCGCTGGCTGCCACGCCGGAACCGGCGGACGACGCGCGCATCGAGTCGGTGCGCGGCTGGGTGCTGCGCGATTTCGGCCGCTACGCCGAATCGGAAACGGCACTGCGACGATCGCTTGAACTCGCGCGATCGACGCCCGAGGACATGAATCCGGCAGTGCTGCGCGCGCTCAACAATCTCGCGTACACGCTGCAGCTGCAAGGCCGCAAGCAGGAATCGATCGCCACCTACGAGCGCCTCGTCGACTGGTTCGGCACGCACGAACCGGCCGACAGCCAGGCGCGCCTGTGGGCGGAATACACGTTCGCCAAGAGCCTGCGCGACCTTGGCGAACCCGCACGCGCGCGGGAGATCCTCGAACGCATCCGTCCAGCCGTGTTGCGTGTCGTCGGAGAACACCATGCCGACCTCGCGGGGCTCGACATCGCGCTCGGTCAATCCCTGATGGACCTCGGAGACGACGCAGGCCACGCGCGCATCGTCGATGCCGTCGGACGCAGCCACGCAGCCATGCCGCAGAAGAACATGCTGTGGTCGAACGCGGAGTTCGCGCTCGCCGAAGCCGAGCAGCGCGCGGGCAATGCGGACGCCGCCAGGTCGCACTTCGAGGCGGCCAGGACGGCCTACGTCACGCTCGTCGGCACGGATCATCCCGCCGTTCGCGAGTGCGATCGACGGCTCGCGCAGGCCGCACCCGCCCGCGCCGGCATCGATTGACGCGGACGCGGCCGGCGGCGATGCTCGCCCCAGTGGACGAAACCCTCACCGAACTCCTCGATGCCGCGGGCAAGGGCGACGACACCGCGCAGGGCCGCGTCTTCACGCTGCTCTACGACGAACTGCGCCGCTGCGCCCATCGTCAGCTCGGCGGCGCGGGAGAAACGCTGTCGACGACCGCGCTCGTGCATGAAACCTACGTGAAGCTCGTTGCGGCCGACTCGCTGCGCCTCGAGAGCCGTCGCCACTTCATGGCGCTCGCCGCACGCGCGATGCGCCAGGTGCTGGTCGATCACGCGCGGCGTGCCGGCGCCGAAAAGCGCGGTGGCGGCGCCCTGTTCGTGACGCTCGACGATCGCGTGCCCGATGCACCGTCGATCGCGTGCGAAGTGCTCGCGCTGGATGGCGCGTTGACGGAACTGGAGCGAATCGACGCGCGCGCCGCACGCGTCGTACAGCTTCACTTCTTCGGCGGCCTCACGTTCGAGGCGATCGCCGAGCTCGAGGGCCTCAACGAGCGCACGATCAAGCGCGACTGGCAGGCCGCGCGCCACGTGCTCGCCGCGAGCATGGGCTAGGCACGACGGGGCTCTGGCCCGGCTGCGAAGCCCCGCCCAGGCTAGCGGGTCGTCACCGGCCGGTTTGCCGCACGCCCGCCCGCAATGTCCCGATCGGGCGCGCAACCGCGTACTCCATCCCAAGCCTTGGGGAGTTGCGCGTCATGTCGATCCGATCCGCCCTGTTCACCGCATTGTGCCTCCTGCTGGCAGCCCCTCATGCGAAAGCCGATGTCGCCGTCGACGCGAGCTTCGCCTACGGCGGCTGGAATCGCCTGTACCAGCCGGGCGGAGGCACCCAGGACGAAAAGGGTGTCGCGTTCGCGCGCACATCGGATGGCGGCTACGTGCTTGCCATGGAAGTACCCGGTGGTGGCGCCAACGGAGGCACCGGCAAGCGCATCGGCTTGTACCGCCTCAATCGCAATGGCATCGCCGTGACCAGCGGTTTTGGCTCGTCGGGCTTCGTGCTCAAGGACGCGTGGCTGACGAGTGTCACCGACATGACGATCGACGCGCAGGGTCGCATCGTTGTCGTCGGCTCGACGCCCGGCCAGGGTGGGCTCGCCGATTTCGGGGTCATACGCTTCAATGCGGATGGCAGCGACGACACCAGCTTCGCCGGTGACGGCGGCACGGTGTTCAGCTTCGAACCCGGCAGCACGGGATACAACGAGGCACCCACGTCGGTACTCACCGACCCGGACGGCCGCATCGTCGTCGCGGGCAACCTGGATTTCGGTGGTGCGGACAAACGACTCGGCGTCGTGCGCCTGAACACCGACGGTTCGATCGATTCGAGCTTCGGCGACATCAGCGACGGCAGCGGTGGGCATCGCGGCACCGACGCAACCTTCGTGAGCGGCCAGGGGGCGTATGCGAGCCGCATCGTGCGCATCGTCGACGGCTACTACCTCATCACGGGCACGTCCGTGTTTTCCTCGACGGACACCGATTTTGCCGCGCGGATCCTCACACCGGACGGATCGCCATGGGCGAATTTCGCCGGTTCGGCGACATTCCCGATCGACGAACCCGGACCCGGCAACTCGTTCTACGACGCGGTCAACGATGCGGTCGTCGTCGATCCGACGACGGTACTGCTGGTCGGCAGCGCAGGCGGCAAGTTCGCCGCGACGCAGGTCAGGATCGCCGCCAATGGCTTCGGCAACTACGCCATACTCAACCAGGATCTGACGTTCGCCGGCAGTTCGATTCCGGGCCGCCCGTATCGCTACATAGGCAACACCGCGAGTTCGGATTGCCGATCGGCGGCGCTGCGCGGCGATGGTCGCATCGTCCTGGTCGGAGGCACCTCGAGCACGACCATCAGCCGATTCGCCGACGACACCGACGGCATGGACGCGCCGGCAGGCAATTTGTGGGCGCGTGCGGGCCTGGTCACGCGATTGAACGCCGACGGCAGTCCAGACACCACTTTCGGCATTGGCGGCAGCTATCCGTATCTCTCGCCCGGCGGCAACGGGCTGAGTTACTACACCTCGTTCGAGCGCGTCCGGTTCGACGGTTTCCAGCCGGTCATCCTCGGCAGCGCGGTCGACAACAGCGTGGCGATCTCGGATTCGGATGCCGTCATCGTACGACTCGAATCCGACGTGATCTTCGCCGACGGTTTCCAGGCGCATCCCTAGGGCGGCAATCGGACGCATGGCATTACCCCGCGCCTGCCGCTAGCATCCACGCGGCATGACGCCCACTCCTGACCGCACGCGCGCTGGCCACGACCACCCCGCCCTGCTCGAAGCGCGCGCGCTCGCATTCGCGCGCAATGACGAGCCGGTGTTCGGCCCGCTCGACTTCGCCCTGCATCCGGGCGAGGTCGTGCTGATCGAGGGCGACAACGGCGCCGGCAAGACCACCTTGCTGCGCGTGCTTTCCGGCCTGCTCGCGCCGACGTCGGGCGAGATCCGCCTCAACGGCGAGCCGCTGACCCTCGCGCGCCTGTCGCCGCAGGTCGCCCTGCTCTCGCACCAGGGCGGACTCAAGTTCGAGCTCAGCGCGATCGAAAACCTGCGCTTCGCCGCCGGCCTGCACGGCGTGCGCAGCGGCATCTCGCCGGCGACCGCACTCGCGGGTGTCGGCCTCGATGGCTACGCCGATGTTCCGGTGCGACAACTCTCCGCGGGCCAGAAGAAGCGCGTCGCGCTCGCACGCGTGCTGCTCGCGCCGGTAGGCCTGTGGCTGCTCGATGAACCGTACGCGAACCTCGACCTCGAAGGCATCAAGCTCGTCAATCGCCTGCTCGAAAACCACGCGAACCGCGGCGGTGCCGCACTGATCACGTCGCATGGCGCGTATGCGTACACGTCGGGCACGCCGCGCCGCATCCCGTTGCGCCCCGCAAGCTCCGCAATCGACGCTCGAGGCGCCGCATGAAGCCGGGCTCGACCAGCGCGGCGTGCGCAGCGCTGATCCGGCGCGACCTCACCCTCGTCTGGCGCCGCCGCGGCGATGCGGCGAACCCGATCCTGTTCGCGTTGATCGTGGTGGCGCTGTTCCCATTGGCACTCGGACCGGAGCCGGAACAGCTGCGGCGTATCGCCGCAGGCGTCGTTTTCGTCGCGATCCTGCTCGCCGGCCTGCTCGCTCTCGACACGCTGTTCCGCAGCGACTACGAGGACGGTTCGCTCGAACAACTCGTGCTGTCGCCGCATCCGCTGTCGCTGCTGCTCGCGTGCAAGATCGCGGTGCACTGGCTGACCACCGCACTGCCGCTGATCCTCGTCGCGCCGCTGCTCGGCGAACTGCTGCACCTGGCCGAACCGCTGCGCTGGCTGCTGCCCTCGGCGCTGCTGCTGGCGACGCCGCTGCTGAGCCTGCTCGGCGCGGTGTGCGTCGCATTGACGGTCGGCATGCACCGCTCCGGCATGCTGCTCGCGCTGCTCGTGTTGCCGCTGTACGTGCCGGTGCTGATCTTCGGCGCGGGCGCCTGCAACGCGGCGCAGGCCGGGTTGCCGTTCGTCGCGCCCCTGCTCTGGCTCGGCGCTGCGCTCGTACTCGCGCTCGTGCTGGCACCCCTCGCCTGCGCCGCTGCGCTTAGAATCTCGCTCTCATGAACGCCTTCACCCTCTGGTTCCACAGGACCGGCTCGCCACCGACCGCCTATCGCCTCGCCGGCCGCGTCATGCCGTGGTGCTACGGCATCGGCTTCGTGCTGGCCGTCATCGCGCTCTACGGCGGCCTCGCGCTCGCGCCGCGCGACTACCAGCAGGGCGACGCGTATCGGATCATCTTCATCCACGTGCCGTGTGCATGGATGAGCCTGTTCGCGTATTTCTTCATGGCCGCGAACGCGTTCATCGCGCTGGTCTGGCGCATCAAGCTGAGCGAAGTGCTGGCGATGGCGGCCGCGCCGATCGGAGCCGCCTTCACCTTCATCACGCTCGTCACCGGGTCGATCTGGGGCAAGCCGATGTGGGGCACCTGGTGGACCTGGGACGCGCGCCTGACTTCCGAACTCGTGCTGCTGTTCCTCTATCTCGGCGTGATCGGCTTGCATGCGGCGATCGAGGACCGCCGCCAGGCCGCACGCGCGGCCGGCTTCCTCGCCCTGATCGGCATCGTCAACCTGCCGATCGTGCACTTCTCGGTCAACTGGTGGAACACGTTGCACCAGGGCTCGACCGTGCGCCTGATGGGCCCGTCGAAGATCGATGCCTCGATGATCTGGCCGCTGCTGCTTATGGCACTCGCCACGCATGTTTGGTTCTTCGGCAGCGTGCTCGCGCGCACGCGCATCGGCCTGCTCGAACTCGATGGCGGCAAGGACTGGGTGCGCGCGATCGCGCTCGCCGGCGACACGGAGGCGCGCGCATGAACGATTTCCTCGCGATGGGCGGCTACGGCGCCTATGTCTGGAGTTCGTACGCGGTGTTCTTCATCGTGCTCGCGCTCGAAGCGCTCGCGCCGCGCGCGACCCGCCGCCGCGTACTGGCTGAACTGCGCGGCCGCCTCAAGCGCCGCGATGCCCGCAACAACGGACCTTCCGCATGACTCCGACCCGCAAGCGCCGCCTGATTGCCATTTCGCTGATCCTCGCCGCCGTCGGTGTCGCCGCCGGCCTGACCGCGCTCGCGCTGCAGCAGAACATGACGTACCTGTATTCGCCGAGCGAGATCGCCGCCGGCCACGCGCCCGCCGACGCGCGCTTCCGCCTTGGCGGCGTCGTGCTGGAACAATCCATCAGGCGCGCGAGCGATTCGCTCGATGTGAGCTTCATCGTGACCGACCGCTTCAAGGAGATGCCGGTCCGCTATACCGGCATCCTTCCCGACCTTTTCCGCGAAGGACAGAGCATCGTCGCCACCGGCGCGCTCAAGGACGGCCATTTCGTCGCGACTGAAGTGCTTGCCAAGCACGACGAGACCTACATGCCGAAGGAAGTGAAGGACGCGATCGAGAAGGCGAAGCAGGCGCACGCTGACAAGCCTGCAGGCTGACGCAGGCCCGCACGGCCCGTGCGCTTCGCAGGCGGGCTGCTGCCTGGCTCGAATCCGCGATCGAAGATCGTTGCGAACGGAAACCCGTGTCGATCAGCCGACTTGCGGGCCACCCACGACGCGGTCGCGGCCCTGCGCCTTGGCCCGGTACAGCTCTTCATCGGCAGAGCGAAGCAACTTCTCCGACGATTCCGACGACATCGGTATGGCGGCGGCGACGCCGATGCTGATGGTCACGTGCGCCGCGGCGTCCGATGCACCATGCGTGATCGCGAGCGAGCGCACCGCATCAAGGATGCGTCGCGCGACTACCGCGGCTTCGCGGCCATCGCAACCGGTCAGTAGGACCGCGAACTCCTCGCCACCGTAGCGCGCGGCGAGATCCCCCTTCGAGCGCAAGGCCTTCGTCAATGCACCGGCGACTTCGGTGAGCGCGGCGTCGCCGGCGAGGTGGCCGTAGGTGTCGTTGTAGGCCTTGAACGCATCGATGTCGCAGAGCAGCACCGCGAGTGACGTGCCGCTCGCGACATGTTCACGCCAGGCGTCGTCGAGGCGCTGGTTGAAGGCGCCGCGATTGGGGATGCGGGTCAGGCTGTCGATCGAGGCGATGCGTTTCAGAGCCTCGTTCGCGTCGCGCAGCGCTTCGGTTCGCTGGGCGACTTCACGCTTGAGGTCGCGCTCGCGTTCGTGCAGGCGCCACACGCGCACGCGATAGATCGCTGCGAGCAGGCCGATCGCGCCGAGCACCGCGAGCACGCGGAACCACCAGCTTTCGTACCAGCTCGGGACGATCGAGAAGCGCACGGTCGCACCCTCGGTGTTCCAAACGCCGTCGTTGTTGCTCGCGATCACGTGGAACACGTAGTCGCCCGGCGGAAGGTTGGTGTAGGACGCGATGCGGCTGCTGCTGGCCTCGATCCAGCCGCGGTCGAACCCCACGATGCGGTAGCGGTATTTCACCGCTGCCGGCGCGACGTAGCTCATTGCCGCATAGCGCAGTTCGATACGCTCGACATCGGGACCTATCGCACCGATGTGGTCCGGGTCGGCCTCGCGGCCATCGACGAAGACGCGTTCCATCGCCACCTGCGGGCGCAGTTCATTCCGATGCGCGTGCTTCGGATCGACGACGACGACGCCGTTGGCGGTGCCGAACCACAGCCGCCCGTCCGGCGTGCGCCCGGCCGGCGTCTGCGAAGCGCCGTTTGCCTGCGAGGACAACATGCCATCATTCTTGCCATACCAGACCGGTTCGACCTGCGCCACCGTTCCGTGCCCCAGCGCATCGAGGTCGGAGCGTGCGAGGCGCGCGATGCCGCGGTTCGAACTGACCCAGAAGTTGCCCTCGTCGTCATCGAGGATCGCGAACACCGCATCGCCATAGAAGCCGGCGCGTTGCGTGTAGTTCTCGACCGTGGTGCCCTGGATGCGCGCGAGGCCGACGCTCGTGCCAAGCCACATGGCGCCATCGGCATCGGGATGGAACGCGAAAACGCTGGTGCCCGGCAAGCCGTCGGTGCCGCAACGGTCGACCACTCGGTCGCGCAGGCAACGCAGTCCGCTGCGCTCACCGATCCACAGGCGCCCGGCCGCGTCTTCGCGCAAGGCGCGCGTGTCGTCTCCGCGCGTGCCTTCCACGACCTCGACGGAATCGCCGTTGATGCGCGCGACACCCTGCAGCGTCGCCACCCACATGCCGCCCTCGCGACTCGGCGCGAACGCGAACACGATCGTGCCGGGCATGCCGTCGCTGATGTTGAAGTTGCGCAACGAGCCGTCGGGCGCGATCCGGCTCACGCCTTCCGTGCCGCCGACCCACAGGTTGCCGGTCGCATCGGTGTCGATCGCGCGCACCAGCTGGCTCGGCAGCCTCGCATTGATCGACGACGCCGGCACCAGCACCTGGTCCTCGTAGCGCGCGAGTCCCGCACCGTCGGTGCCGATCCACAGCACGCCCGCGCGGTCCAGGTGCACGGCACGCACCGCATTGGATTCCATCGCGCCAGTGACGGTGATGAGCTTCGAATTGCTGAAGCGATGCACGCCGCTCGATGTCGTTCCCATCCAGAGGTTGCCTTCGATGTCCTCGAACATCGAACGCACGGTTTCGCCGACCATGCCGGCGAGCGAATTGTCGCAATCGAAGCGCGTGGCGGTCAGGCGGCAGATGCCCACCCCCAACGGCGCGAACCAGAGGTTGCCGTCCCGATCACCGAACAGCGAATACACGCGTTTCGCATCGAGCGCGGCCAGGCGCGGATCACGCTCGAAGCGTCCGTCGCGATATCGAACGGTTCCCGCCTGCGTGCCGGCCCACACGGTCCCTTCATGATCGATCGCGAGGCTGTATACGGCGTTGGTCGGCAATCCATGCGAGGTGTCGAGCGTCTCGACCTTTCCGTCGTGCCAATGCACGACGCCGACGCCGTCAGCCGCGATCCATACGCCGCCGACACCGTCGGCGACGATCGCGCGATAGAAGCCGCGCGGCGGGAAACCGCTTTCGATGCCGAGCAGGCGTGCGCCCGACGCGTCCACGCGCGCGACGCCGGCATTGGTGGTCAGCCAGAGCGAACCGGCATGGTCCTGCACGATGCCGAACACGCTCTCGATCGTCGCGGGCAGCGCGACCGGCTCGAGGGTGTATCCGCGACAGCGATATAGCCCGCCGTTGAGGGTCCCGACCCACAGCGTGCCGTCGCGATCGGCGGCGACCGCGGTGATCGCCGAACTCTTCAGCGCCGGTGCGGCACGCTGGTCGATGGTGTCGAACTCGGCGCCGCTGTAGTGGATCAGGCCACCGTAGGTGGCCAGCCAGATCGAACCGTCCTTGCGCTGCGCGATCGACAGCACCGTGCCCTGCGGCAACTGGTTCTCATAAAAGACATGCGTGAGCTGGTTGATCGCGCGGTCGGGATCAAGCGCGCGCGCCGGCGTCGCGACCAGCGCGCTGCACAGGGCAACCACGAGCGAATACCATACCCCGACATGGCGAATCACGCGCAAATCCGACCGTTCCACCTCTTAGTGCAACCTGCATCGTATCAGCGTATCCGCAGGCAGGGTGTCCGCCGATGGTCACACAGCGTCGCGGCGAAGGGATGAAGGCGTCGGGGTTCATCCCGGTCCCCAGGCGGATATCGCCCATGCGCTCACGTACAGGCCGGTGCCGAACACCGTGTGAGTGAGGACGCTGCGCGCGCGCGCGATCCACGGATTGCGCGTGCGGCGTGCCGCGATGCCGGCGCCCATGCCGGGCTGCATCAAAAGCAGCGGCGCGACGACGCTGCCGACGCCGACGATGAGTGCCGGCGCGATGCTCGGTTGGCGTACCCATCCGGCACCCCACACCGCGAGCAGGAAGGACGCGAACGCGATGCCAGTCAGGTAGTGCACGCTCCAGCCGAGTTCGCGTTCGCCGCGAACGGGCGCGGCGGCCGCGATCGAATCGTGGCGGAACCGCCCCTTGCCCATGTGCGCGACCCAGCGCCCGACCAGCGCAAAGTCCGGCGCCGCGATGCCGGACAACCGCTGCCGCAGCCACGAAAACAGATCCAGCAGCGCGGTCGCGCCGATGCCGAGGACGATTGCGTACACGACCGGCAATCCGATATCGCTCATGGCCTCACCTGCATCGCCTGTGCCGACCGGGCGGAAACCTCCCAACAGGCGGCATCGAAGCGCACGTTCTCGCCCTTCACGTACGGCTCGAACGCTCGGCGCACATCGTCCACGATACGCTCGCGCGTCGATGCATCCACGTTCTGCAGCGCGCGTCCGAGCGGTCCCATCTGCGTGATGTACTGCGTCAACGCGCTCGCCGGAAAGCGGCAGGCCGCATCGACCGGCTCCATCCAGACGCTGGTCCAGCCGCTCGCGTCGAGGATGGACCGGACCCGCGCCGGGTCCGCGAATGCGAACTGCCCGGGAGCGCCCGGTGCACTCCTCGGCATGCGCGGTAACCAGCGGCGCGCGACGTGTTCGGCGGTGGTCATGAACGGATTCTCCGCGGCGCTGCGCCAGGCGAAGAAATGCAGGCCGGCATCATCCTTCGCCGCGCGGCGAAGGTTCGCGAACGCGGCGACGGGGTCGTCGAAGAACATCACGCCGAAGCGCGACACGATCCAGTCGAACGACGCCGCTGCAAGGACATGCTCCTGCGCGTCGGCACGAATGAAGCGTGCGGTCGCATGCTGCTCCTGCGCACGCCTGCGTGCCACTTCGATCATCGGCGCCGAGATGTCGATGCCCGTGCATTGCGACGACGGACCGTGCCGCCGCGCGATCGCCAGCGTCGTCGCACCGGTACCGCACCCCACGTCGAGGACGCTGCGTGGCAGCCGCGCTGCGACCGCTTCGACGAGGCGCGCCTCGAACGGTTCGAACATCGCGTCGAGCGCGGGCTGGCCCTCGACCCAGGCACGTCCGGCGCTGCCGTTCCAGAGCGCGGACTGTGCGCTGTCGGCGCGTCCTGATTCATTCATGGTGGTATCCACGGGCTTGCTTCCATTGGGAGACAAGCGCACTCTGCCACTTGAAGTCCACTTGAGGTCCAGCACATGCACGAACTCGACATCGGCGAGGTCGCGAGCCGCTCGGGCGTGGCAGCCTCGGCCCTGCGCTACTACGAAGACCAGGGCCTTATCCGCTCGATCGGGCGACGCGGCCTGCGCCGCCAGTTCGATGCGGGCGTGCTGGAACGGCTCGCCCTGATCACGCTCGGACGCGCCGCCGGATTCTCGCTCGAGGAAATCGCGCGCATGTTCGCCGATGGCCAACCGCGCATCGACCGCGCGCTGCTCTCGACCAAGGCGCGGGAACTGGACGCGACCATCCGCAAGCTCACCGCGATGCGCAACGGCCTGCGCCACGCCGCCGCCTGCAGGGCGCCGAGCCACATGGAATGCCCCACGTTCCGCAAGCTGCTCGGCGCTGCGGCACGCGGAGCGCTTGCACCGTCGATGAGGAGGAAATCCTGATCGGAATTGCCAGCAGGCTCCGCGTCATGAACCCGCATTCGCAGCGAACCAGGTCAGGACCGCCACCAGCAACAATGCGATCCAGCCCGGATGTCGCCCGCGCGTGCCGACGAACACCAGCGCGGCGCAACCGAGGTAAGCGACGCCGATGGCATCGACGACGATCGGAGCCGGTGCCGTTGCGGAACCGACCGCGCACAACAGGATTGCAGCGCAGGCTCAGTTGAAGACCGACGCAAGGTGCCAGGTCGCCCAGAGGATCCGCACATGACGCACCTGCAACGGCGGCGCAGCGAGGCTCGGCACGATCGCGTTCTCACGCAGATGACGGAAGATCAGACGCTCTCCGAGAACGGAATGGACCAGGCCGGTCACGATGGCAAGGCTCGCGGCGGCGGCGTACATTGCTTGCATCGACGTCATCACGAACTCGTGCGGAAACGGACAGGCCCGCGGGCGTGCGCGCGCCGGGCGGCGCAGCCTAGCACGCACGACCGGCGCGTCCGGCGCCCAATATGCACGAGCCCACGCGCGCGGTTTGTGGAGCGAGCGAATCCACCAGGGCCGTTCGCATTGAGCGCAGCGCGCGGCACACACGCGAGGTCGAAACGCCTGCGAACCCCCAGCGCCTCCCGCGGGTCCGTATGGACTTCAACAACGCACCCTTCAAGGCATGCACACGCGGCAGGCGCGCTGACCGCGGACCTGTCGTCATACGGCGCCGCTCCGCTGCCATCGCACCAGGCCACGTTTGCGGGCGCTGGCTAGCCACCGTATATCTGGGCGCTGCGCCGATCCGCCGCACCCCCGCTGTACTGCCTCCCCGGCAAGTCGCGTAAGCTTGCGGTTTCCCCGCCGCGCAGCCGTTACGCATGCTCCCCGAACTCGGTCAATTCGCGTTGATCCTCGCCCTGTTGCTGGCCGCGTCGCAGTGCGTGCTGCCGATCCTGGGCGCCCAGCTCGGCAACCGCGCGCTGATCGCGGTCGCGCGGCCGGCGGTCGCGGGTCAGGCGGTTTTCGTCATGCTGGCGTTCGCGATACTCACGTTAGGGTTTGTGACGCAGGACTTCTCGGTCGCCTACGTCGCGCAGAATTCCAACTCGGTGCTGCCGTGGTACTACCGCTTCACGGCGGTATGGGGCGCGCACGAGGGCTCGATGCTGCTGTGGGTGCTGGTTCTCAATCTCTGGACCGTCGCAGTCGCCGCGTTCAGCCGCCGCCTGCCGGACGACTTCATCGCCCGCGTGCTTGGCGTGCTCGGCTTCATCAGCTTCGGCTTCCTGCTGTTCCTGGTGCTGGCATCGAATCCGTTCCTGCGCGAGCTGCCGATGCCGGTCGACGGCAACGATCTGAACCCGGTGCTGCAGGACCCGGGCATGATCGTGCATCCGCCGATGCTCTACATGGGCTTCGTCGGCTTTTCGGTCGCGTTTTCGTTCGCGATCGCGGCGCTGCTCGGCGGCAACCTCGATGTCGCGTGGGTGCGCTGGGCGCGCCCGTGGACGAATGTCGCATGGGCCTTCCTGACGCTCGGCATCGCACTCGGCTCGTGGTGGGCGTACTACGAACTCGGCTGGGGCGGCTGGTGGTTCTGGGATCCGGTCGAGAACTCCTCGTTCATGCCGTGGCTCGTCGGCACCGCGCTGATCCATTCGCAGGCAGTGACCGAGAAGCGTGGCTCGTTCCGCGCGTGGACCCAGTTGCTCGCGATCTTCGCATTCTCGTTGTCGCTGCTCGGCACCTTCCTCGTGCGTTCGGGCGTGCTCACCAGCGTGCACTCGTTCGCGGCCGACCCCAAGCGCGGACTGTTCATCCTGTGCTTCCTCGCGATCGTGATCGGCGGTTCGCTGCTGTTGTATGCGCTGCGTGCTCCGAAAGTCGCGGGTGGCGAGCCGTTCGCCGCGGTCTCGCGCGAAACCCTGCTGCTGGTCAACAACCTGATGTTCACGGTCGCGGCGGCAATGGTCCTGCTCGGCACGCTCTACCCGATGATCGGCGACGCGTTCAACCTCGGCCGCATCTCGATCGGACCGCCGTACTTCGGTTTCATGTTCGTGCTGCTGATGCTGCCGGTCGTGCTGCTGATGCCGTTCGGCCCCTTCATCAAGTGGCGTGCGGGCGACTGGCGCGTCGCGCTCGCGGCGCTGCGACCTGCGTTCGTCGGCGCGATCGCCTGTGCGATCGTCGCGGCGATCCTCGCGCGCACATTCGCCGATGGCCTGCCGTCACGCGCGATCGTCGGCACCGCCGCATCGCTGTGGGTCGGCCTCGGCATCGTGCTGTATGCACTGTCGCGCTGGCGCCACGCACCGCGTGGCCGCCGCTACACGCCGGAGATGCTCGGCATGATCTGCGCGCACTTCGGCGTGGCGGTTTTCGTCGCCGGCGTGCTGATCGTCGAGGCGACCAGCGTCGAGAAGGACGTGCGCCTCGTGCCGAACCAGAGCGTGACGATCGGCGCGCTCGACTTCCGCTTCGACGGCGTGAAGGAAGCGAAGGGTCCGAACTTCACCGCGCAGCAGGGCACGCTGAGCGTGCTGAAGGACGGCAATGTCGTCGCGACCCTGCATCCGCAAAAGCGCGTGTACCTGCGCAACCAGCAGCCGCAGACCGAATCGGCAATCGACCCCGGACTCTTCCGCGACGTGTACGTCGCACTCGGCGAACCGATCGGCACCGACGGCGCGTGGGCCGTGCGCGTGTACGTCAAGCCGTTCGTGCGCTGGATCTGGCTCGGCGCGCTGTTCATGGTGCTCGGCGGATTGGTTGCCGCGGCAGACCGGCGCTTCCGCGCCTTGCCGGCCCCGAAGACGTTGCCCACGCGCGAACCCCATGCACCACCCGCGACCAGTGCGGAGGCGAACGCATGAATGCACGCCTGCTGCCCTTCGCGGGCTTCATGCTCGTGCTTGCCCTGCTCGGTTTCGGCATCTGGTGGAGCAGCTCGCACGACCTGCGCGAAGTGCCGTCGCCGCTGATCGGCAAACCCGCGCCGACCTTCAGCCTGCCGTTGCTTGGCGACCCGTCGAAATCGCTCGGCAGCAAGGACCTTGCAGGACAGCCGTACCTGCTCAACGTGTTCGCGAGCTGGTGCGTCGCGTGCCGCGACGAGCATCCGATCCTGATGCAGCAGGGCAAATCGCTCGGCATCAAGCTGGTCGGCTTCAACTACAAGGACGAGGCCGCCGATGCGCAGCGCTGGCTCATGCAGTTCGGCGATCCCTATGACGTGGTGATCGCCGACCTTCCCGGCGACGTCGCGATCGATTTCGGCGTGACCGGTGCGCCGGAGACCTTCCTCGTCGATGCCCGCGGCATCGTGCGCTACAAGTACATCAGCCCGATAACGCCCGCGATCATCGCGACCGAGCTGCTGCCGCGCATCGCGAAGATGAAGGCGGAGGCGCGATGAACCGCCTGGTCCGCATCGCGCTCGCATTCGCGCTGATCGCCTGCGCGCACGCAGCGGTCGATCCGCTGCCATTCAAGGACCGCGCCGAGGAGCTGCGCTTCCAGAACCTGACCAAACAGCTGCGTTGCCTGGTGTGCCAGAACGAAAGCCTCAATGATTCGAGCGCGCCGCTTGCGGCGGACCTGCGCCGGGACGTGTTCGAGCAGATGCAGGCCGGCAAGAGCGATGCCGAGATCAAGCAGTGGCTCACGGCTCGCTACAGCGATTTCGTGCTGTACGACCCGCCGCTGCGCGGTGGTACCTGGCTGCTGTGGTTCGGGCCGTTGCTCGTGCTGCTCGCCGGCGGCGCCGGCATCCTCGCGATCGTGCGCCGGCGCGCGCGCGCGACGACCGCCACACCGGCGCCCACCGCGCGCCCTGCAAGCGATCTCGAGGACGACTGGTGATGGCGATGTTCGTGGTTTGCGTGGCGCTGATGATCGCCACCGCGCTCGCATTCGTGCTGGTGCCACTGCTGCGCCATCGATCGGGCGCGACCGATCCGGCGGCGCGGCGTCTGCGTGCGCTCGACCAGGCGCTCGCGGCCGGCGTCATCGACGCCGACGAACACGCACGCAAGCGCGAGGTGCCGGTCGCATCCAGCGCCGAAGCAACGCCTGCGCGTCCGTCGCGCGGCGCATTCGCCGCCCTGCTGCTGGTAGCCTTGCTCCTGCCCGCCTCGGCGCTGCTGCTGTATCGCCTCGTCGGCGCACCGCAGGCGCTCGATCCCGCGAATGTCGCGGCAGCGCCGGCGGACGAGCACGGCCCCGACATGCAGAAGGCGATCGAAGCACTCGCCGCGCGCCTTGCGCAGCAGCCCGACGACGTCGAAGGCTGGGCACTGCTCGCGCGCGCGTACCAGGCCACCGGTCGCACACAGGAATCGCTCGACGCCTATCGGCATGCACACGAACTCGCGAAGGACAATCCGGCGGTCACGGTCGAATACGCGCAGGCACTCGCGGTGGTCGCTCCGGATCATCGCATCCAGGGCGAGTCACGAGATCTGCTCGAAGGTGTATTGAAGGTCGACGCGAGCAACCAGCGCGCGCTGTGGCTGCTCGGCATCAGCGACTACCAGGCAGGTCATTACGATGCCGCGATTGCGCGCTGGAACACCCTGATGCCGTTGCTCGAAGCGGGCTCGGAAGTCGCGGCGAGCGTGAAACAGCAGATCGCCGAGGCGGAAGCGAAGCGCGACGGCAAGGAGACGCCGGCACCAATGACGCCGCCGGCCCGGGAAAGCAGCCAGGGCATCGCGGCTTCCGCCGCTCCCACAAAGGACACTGCCGCCAGTGGCACGGCAGCGGCTGCGCCGCGACTCACGGTGCAGGTGTCGCTCGATCCGAAACTCGCTGGCAAGCTCGATGCCGACGCCACGCTGTTCGTGTTCGCGCGCGCGGCGAGCGGGCCGCCGATGCCGCTCGCGATCCAGCGCCTCAAGGCCTCGCAGTTGCCGCTCACGGTCACGCTCGACGAGAGCATGGGCATGCTGCCGAACATGAAACTGTCGATGTTCCCCCAGGTCGTGGTCGGCGCACGCATCTCGAAGTCCGGCAATGCGCTGCCGCAGAGCGGCGACCTGCAGGTGCTGTCGGCGCCGCTCGACGTGCACCGCAGCGAGCCGCTCGCGCTGGCCATCGACCAGGTCGTTCCCTGAGCCCGGATCAATTTGTCACGCCCTCCAGGAGCCGGTTCATGATCGCAGTCATCCGATCGTTCGCAATGGCGGTCATGGCGTTGACGGCCCTTGGCAGCTTTCAAAAAATGCCATTGGTGCGGAGGAGGCAGACGATTCCTGCACGCCGGAGGCGGTCGCGTCGCGCAAGCAACGTGCAGGCGCAGGCGACGTCAAGGCGATGTACTGGTTCGGAACCGGACTCGACATCGGCACCTGCGGCACCGTCGACAAGCGAGAGGCATGGAACTGCTGACGAGCGCCGCGGGCCGCGAATTCCCGCCCGCCATCCACGCGCTCGGTGTCATACGGCGTCGTGATGGCGAACCACGCGAAGCGATCGGCTATTTCAAGAGATCGGCAAACCTCGGCTACCAACTCGGGTTTGTCGATGCGGGCTTCACGTATGCCGAAAAAGGCAAAGCCCACGATGCTGTCGCGGCACACGCCTGGCTTTCGATCGCCATCGCTCGAGAGCAAGAGGCGGCCCTTCGCGAATTCCTCGAACGTACCCGCGAGCGAACCGCTGCCGAGATGACACCTGCCGACTTGCAACGAGCAAGGGACATGGCGACCGACCTCGCGCGTCGGTATGAATCCGTGGCGAAGTGGACAGACAACTGACTTCGCGAATGGCGCGGCAATCCATGCGCCAAACCATCGTCAGTCAGCGCAGCCGGCCCACCAGCACGGGTTCGCGGCGATGAAATCGAGCAGCGCGTTCTGCTTGGGCGTGCTGGGTTCGTCGAGGTATTCGACCGCGCCCCAGCTGCCGAACTTGCCGTAGCCGCTCGATGACGTGAAGTTCATGAACAGCTCGCCGCCACCGGCGCGCCAGTCGTCGAGGTGCATCGCGTAAGCGGTGCCCATGCGCGCGTCGCGGTTCGCACCGGTGAAGAGTGCCTCGATCGTCACGTTGTTCTCGATGCCGAGGATGCCGACGAGGTGTTGCCCGCCTTCATAGGTCACGAGGTGCAGGTTGCGCGCGACGGCTGCGGCATGCTGCGCGGCGATCCAGCCGCGCGCTTCGGCAAGCGCGCCGCCCGCCGGTCCGCCTGCCAGCTGCCCGCCGTTCGCGATTTCCGCGAACAGCGTGTCGGGCGACCACGTCTCGATCGTCGCCGCGGTCGAAGGGCCGTCCATGTAGCCGCCGAAATACGGTGCGATCGCGATCGCGGTGATGCCATGCGCGCTGCACGGCGCGCCCGTGCTCCACAGTGGGCAGTCGGCGGACTGCTCCTGCGTGTAGGCGTTTGCGGCTTGCGCGCCGAGCACGCAGGTGACGCGCGCGGCATCCGCTCCCCATGCGGCCTTCCACAGGTCGCACATCTGCGCGGTCCGTTCGCCGTGCCAGTTGAGGCGGCGATCGAAGCCGGAACCGATGTTGCCATACTCCGCGGTGCCCATCGATTCGACGTAGGCGCCCTGGCCGAACTGCCCGTTCCAGACCTCGTTCGAATATTCGACGTAGACGCGGCGATTGCGTTGCAGCAAGCGCTTGACCGACTGCGCGAACTGCGTGATGTAGTCGTCGGTCGCGCGGTGCGGCATGTTGAACCAGGGATCCGCGTCGGTGCGGTTCGACAGTTCGACCATCATCTCGAGCGGCACGCCGCCGCCTTCGGTCCAGCGCACGTCGTCGAGGTGCGGGCGATTGGCGAAGTCCTGTTGCGTCGAGTTGTTGGTCTGCATCCAGTCCATGAAGCGCAGCACCTTGTTGCGCCGGATCAGCGAGAGGAAATCCGGGTGGAACAGCTGCCCGGGCCCGCTGTGCTCGTCATGGCCCGGCATCCAGACATGGATGTTGCGCGGCGGGTTGCCGGCGTCGATCGCGTCGAAGCGCATCATCCAGCCGCCATTGGCCGAATCCACGTCGAGCACGTCGCGACCGGGTGTGGACAGCGCCGCGTTGCGCTGGGCCGCGAAGAAATAGCTGATCGTCGCGCTGCCGTCGTAGGTGACGACGTAGCGGCCGCCCGGGTAGTGGCCGCCGAAATCGCCGAACGAGAACAGCGTCGCGACCGCGTTGTAGGACGGCGTGTCGCAGCCCGGATTCGCGGCGACCGGGGCGAGCGAGCGCAGGTAGCCGTGCGCGTCGAGGTCGAGGCAGGCCTCGTCGCCCGTGTCGAACACGCCGCTGCCGGTGGTGTCCTGGGTGATCCAGCCACGCGACTGCTTCATCGCGTCGATGAAGTTGTAGCTCGTCGAGTAGTCGACCACGCCGTCGAGATTCGTGCCAAGCGGCGAGGCGTGGTTGGCGGGGAAGTCGAAGCCGTCGCGATGGATCGTCTCGAACGCCGCCGCCGGCGATGCGATCGCGAGCGCGGCGAGCGCGAAGGAAGCCATGATGGCCGCGTGCCGGCGCACGCGCGCTGCGGTTCCCTGCATGTTCCGTCCCCGTAGTGGCCCCCGGCGAAGGTAACCGCAACGCATGCAACGGAAACGTGAGCGATTGCGCAATCGCGGTGCGCGTCCGCCCGCCTACATCTGCCGGAACAGGTGCAGGTAACTGCGGCTGACCGGCAGCACGTCGGCACGACCCTTGAGATGGATGTCGGCGGTCTCGTTGTCGCCGCGCGTGACGTGGCTGATCGCATGCAGGTTCACGACCACCGAGCGGTGCACCTGCGCGAAACGCGAGCCATCGAGCTGCGCCAGCAGCTCCTTCAGCGGCGTGCGGATGAGGCCGTCGTTTGCGCGGCCGTCGTCGCCGCGCCATGCGACGACGGTGTACTTCTCGTCGGAGCGCAGGAAGTCGATCTCGTCGACCGACACCATGCGCAGCGACCGCCCGACCGCGACGCGCAACCAGCGCAGCGACGCCGGCACGTCCTTGCGGCGCAGGCGCGCTTCGAGCTGCTCCAGCAGCGCCTCGTGGTCGGTTGCGGGCTGCGCCGCGCGCAACCGCTCCTGCAGGCGCGCCACGGTGTCGGCGAGCCGAGCGGGCTCGACCGGCTTGACGAGGTAGTCGACCGCACCGTGCTCGAACGCCTGCACTGCGTAGCGGTCGTACGCGGTGACGAACACGAGGTGCGCGCGCCGACCGATGAAGCGCGCGGCCTCGACGCCGGATAGTCCCGGCATGTGCACGTCGAGGAAGCAGACGTCCGGCTGGCGTTCCTCGAACTGCTCCACCGCCTCGCGACCGTTGCGCACCTGCGCGACCACCTCGAGCTGCGGCCATGCATCGGCGAGCATGCGCACCAGCGCCTTGCGCAGCAGTGGTTCGTCGTCGGCGATCAATGCGGTTGCGACGTTCATGCAGCGCTCCCGCGCGCGGGGAATTCGAGCGTCGCGCGCGCGCCATGCGGTTCGATCGCTTCCAGGCGCAGCCGTGCATCGCCGCCGAACGCGAGCTGCAGGCGTTCGCGCAGGTTCGACAATCCGGTACCGAGTCCGTCCGCGGCGTGCGCGAGGCCGACCCCGGTGTCGACCACTTCGGCGTGGCAGCGCCCCTCGCGCACCTGCACGCGCACGTCGATGCGGCCACCGCGCTCGCCCGGATCGATGCCGTGGCGCACCGCGTTCTCGACCAGGGTCAGCAGGGTCATCGGCGGACAGACCAATGGACCCGCCTGGTCGTCGACGTCCAGCGCGAACTGCAGGCGATCCGGCATGCGCATGTGCATGACCTCGAGATAGGCGCGCACGAGTTCGAGCTCCTGGCCGAGCGTGGTGGCGGGTTCGTGCAGGCGGGGCACCGCGGCACGCAGGTAGGCGATCAGGCTGCCGAGCACCGACGACGCCTGCGGCGAGCGCGCGTCGACGAGCTCGCGCACGTTCGCCAGCGTGTTGAACAGGAAGTGCGGTTCGACCTGCGCCTGCAGCAGGCGCAGGCGCGCGTCGAGCGCCTTGCGTTCGTACTCGCTGCGTTCGAGCTCGAACGCGAGCGCCTGCTTCTGCGCCTCGCCCTTGATCTGCTTGAGCAAGGCAGCGACCGCCATCCACGGCGCGATCAGCAGGCCCTGGATCGTCATCGACGCATAACCGCCGAGGCGCTTCTTGTCGTGGAACCACGGCTCCGGCAGGTCGAGCGTCGTCAGCCAGTAGGCGATCGCGACCACGAACGGCACGGCGACGGCGACCGCGACCACCTGCAGTCCCCATCGCGCGACCCAGCGCGGCAGGTTCGCCGGCCAGCGTTCGAACACGCCGAATACGCACAGCAACGACATGCCGATGAACAGCGTGCGCGAGACGAGTACCGCGTACGTCGCCTGCCAGCCCGGCGCCATCAGCAGCGTCATCAGCCCGCACGCAATCAGCACCGGCTTCGTGCGGCGCCAGGCGAACAGGCGCGCGAATCCGCGTGGCGGTTCCGGAAGGTCGGCATCCATGGCGGGACGATAGCAACGAACCGGTCGCGCAGTCAGGTGGCGGCAATCACAACCGCGGCAACCACATGATCATCGAGGCGGCGACGATACCGCCAGCGGTCAGCAGCGTAAGGGCGAACAGTCCGCCCGCGACCGCGACCCGTTGCAGCGATCCGCGACCCGCCTGCGCACGCAGGTACAGCTCGAGCACCGCTAGCGGCAGCACGTACTGGGCGAATGCGAGGAAGGTGAGGAACGGGCCGGCGAACGTCTTCGGATCGAAACCGACCGGCCCCCGGTTGACGACGATCCATGCCATCAGGCCGATGCGGAAGAACCAGACGCCGCCGACGACGAGGAACAGGCGCAGCGCCCAGCGTCGGTGCAGGTCGATGCGGCGCGCCAGCGCATGACGAAACGCCATGCCCGCGAACGCGATGATCAGCAGCGCATTGATGCTGATCGCGACGTGCTGCGACAGGTCGCCGACGGTGCCTCGCGTCCACACCATGACCAGGCCGCCGACGCTCATCAGCAGCACCGAGGCAAGATAGATGCGCCCGTTCCAGCGATGGAAAGCGGGCGCGACGCGCCGAACGGCCGGCATCAACTGCAACGCGCCGCCGACGATGACCACGGTCGCGAACGCCAGGTGCAACGAGACGACCAGATTGCCGAACGTGTCGCCCGCCACGTAACCGTGCGGCAGTACCTTGTTCCATGCCTCGAAGCGCCCCTGCAGCGCCGCGCGACCGTAGAACCCGATCACGTAGGCGACGAACAGCAACTGGCCGAGCACGGCGACCACGAACCATGACGTCGCGGCCACCTTCAGCGCGGGAGCGCCGATGCGATCGGCGAACCCACCCAGCGCAATGCCGGGCGGCGCCCGCAACGACCCCTGCAACACGGGACTGGAGGCATTGGTCATCGCAGGACTCCGGCCGGACTCGGCATGGCACGCGGGAAATCGCGGCGCAACTATCGCGGGCGCGTCATCGCGAATGAAAGCCCGCTGCGACGAACGACGGTATCCGTGCCACGGGACACGCCACGACGCGACAAGGCGCGCTGCTGGTGAATTGCGTCGGCGGGCTTGCCGTTCCACCCGAGGCAATCGCGGCGCGGCGGCGTCATGCAGTCGCCATGTGCTGCCCGCCGCGTGCCACATTCCCCGACGACACTCGCAGGTTCCACCTGCTGCCCTTCGGGTCATCCATGCAACGACTGCTCTGCACCACCCTTGCCTTCATCCTGCCCGCCCTCGTCCACGCAAGCGATGATCCGCTCACGCGCCCGATCGTCTTCAAGGCGGCGGCGGACTGGAACGGCCCGCAGGCACCGCAGCGCATCCATGGCGACACCTACTACGTCGGCGTGCACGGCCTGAGTTCGGTCCTGATCCACGGCGATGCCGGCGCCATCCTCATCGACGGCGGTCTGCCGCAGTCGGCGCCGGAAATCGAAGCGCACATCCGCCAGCTTGGTTTCAAGCTGGAAGACGTCAAGCTGATTCTCAATTCCCACGCGCACTTCGATCATGCCGGCGGCATCGCGGCGCTGCAGCGCGATTCCGGCGCCGACGTGCTGGCGAGTCCGTCGGGTGCGCAGGCGCTGCGCAGCGGTCGCGTCGCCGCCGACGATCCGCAAGCGGGTTTCCCCGACAACGGCTTTCCAGCCGTCGCCCGCGTACGCGACGTGCATGATGGCGAAACCGTGCGCCTCGGCGCTCTCGCGGTGACTGCGCATTTCACGCCCGGACACACGCCGGGAAGCACGACCTGGACGTGGCGCTCGTGCGAGGACGGCCAGTGTCTCGATGTCGTCTATGCCGACAGCATCAACGCGATCTCCGCGCCGGGCTTCCACTACCTCGCCGACACAACCCACGCGGATCTCGCCGAGACGTTCCGCCACAGCATCGATACCGTCGCGAACCTGCCCTGCGACATCCTGATTTCGGTGCACCCGGGAGTCGCCGACGTCGACAGGAAGCTCGCGCGGATCGCGCGCAAGCCGAAACAAAACCCGTTCATCGACGCGCAGGCATGCCGCACGTACGCCGCCACCGCGCGCAGCCTGCTCGACGCGCGCGTGCAGCGGGAACGGAAGGACGCCGCAGCGTCCGTCGACGCGAAGGGCAAATAGGCGGTGCCTTGTCGCCTTTCCCCGTCGGGGAGAGGCCGACGCGCGCAGCGCCGCACCCGCTCGCCCCAATCCTCTCTCTGACGGCGACAGGGAGAGGAAGTTGCTCGCTGCTTTTACGGAGCGGGAGGCAGGGAGCCCTCGGCGCCGTCGCTGTACGGCACATCCATGCCCGTGCGCAGCAGCACGAGCACGTCGCTGTCGGTCGCGCTCGCCGTACCGGCACCGCTTGCATCGACCGTGTACTCGAGCGTGTCGCCTGTTGCGTCCGCGCGCATCGGCGCGGTCACCAGCCAGGCCAGGCTGCGACCCACCGGAAGTGCGATGCCGCTGTCGACGAGCGCACCCGATCCCGCTGCGCTGCAGGTGGCGCCTTCGCCCGCGCCGACGCAGGTCCACGACGTCTGGGCCGCATTGAGCTGCGGCGGCGACACGTTCGCGATGCTCACGCCGGTGGCATCGCCGGTGCCGTCGTTGGTCAACGTCACGACATAGCTCATCGTCATGCCGTAGCGCGCATAGGCGTGGTCGTCGTCGACCGTCAGCACGAGGTGCGGCTGGGGCTGGGCGCAGTCGACCTGGACATCGGTGACATTGCTGATGCCTATCGTGCCACTGCCATTGCCGACGGTGCAGACCTGGGTGGGGTCGATCGGTTGCTGCGCGATCGTCACGTCGTAGACGCTGCCCGTGGTCAACGCTTGTGCGAACGTGAAGCCTCCATTCGCGCCGACCAGCAGATTGTTGCCGCCATTGAGGCTCAGCACGAGGTCGGTGCCGACCATGCCTCCGACGGTTCCACCGACCGTGAAGCTGGAGACGCCGCGCACGCCGGGCTGCCCGCCGGCGGCGAGCGCCGCTTGCGTCGCGCAGGCGCAGGCCACCGCCAGCGCCACGCTCCGCGCAAGCCCGCGCGTACGCCCGGCGGGCCGGGCCGCCGCGCTGGCGAATGGACGGGTGCTGCGCAGGGCGGACAGGACGGTCGGCATGGTGATCCCCTTGGAGTGGACGCGTGGCAGGGCGCTCGTCCCCGTTTGCGCATGATAAGCGCAACCCGTTGCGGCGGCACTCGTCGGCGGCTGGTCCGATGCCGCGCCGGCGCGCGCCGGCGCCGTTTCAGGCAAGCAGCGAAACACCCGAAGTTGCCGCCCGTTCCGGACCCTTCGACCCGATCCGGAGTGCACGACCGGCACGACGGGTTCTAGGCAACCGTCGCGATGTCGATCACGAAGCGATACTTCACGTCGCTGCGCACCATGCGGTCGTAGGCCTCGTCGATCTTCTGCGCCGGGATCATCTCGATGTCGGAGACGATGCCCTTGTCGGCGCAGAAATCGAGCATCTCCTGCGTCTCGGCAATGCCGCCGATCAGCGAGCCGGCGATCGCGCGGCGCTTGAAGATGAGGTTCGCCACGTTCGGCGACGGATGCGCGTGCTCGGGCACGCCGACGAGCACGAGGGTGCCGTCACGCTTCAGCAGTTCGGAATACGCATCGAGCGAATGGCTCGCGGCGACCGTGTCGAGGATCAGGTCGAAGCTGCCGCGGTGCGCGCGCATCTGCTTGTCGTCGCGCGATACCACCACTTCGTCCGCACCGAGCTGCAATGCATCCTGGCGCTTGCCTTCCGAGGTCGTGAACGCGACCACGTGCGCGCCCATCGCGTGCGCGATCTTCACGCCCATGTGGCCGAGACCGCCGATGCCGACGATGCCGACCTTCTTGCCCGGCCCGACGTTCCAGTGCTTGAGCGGCGAATAGGTCGTGATGCCCGCGCACAGCAGCGGCGCGACCGCGGCGAGCTGTTCCTTCGGATGGCGGATCTTCAGCACGAACTTCTCGTCGACGACGATGCGCTGCGAGTAGCCGCCAAGCGTGTGGCCGGGCGCATCCCTGGTCGGACCGTTGTAGGTGCCGACGAAGCCGTTCTCGCAATACTGCTCGAGGCCGTCCGCGCACGATGCACAGCGCTGGCAGCTGCCGACGAGGCAGCCGACGCCGACGGTGTCGCCGACCTTGAAGCCTTTCACGTCGGCGCCGACCGCGGTGACCTCGCCGACGATTTCGTGGCCGGGTACGCACGGATACCGCGTGCCGCCCCACTCGGAACGCACCGTGTGCAGGTCCGAATGGCAGACGCCGCAATAGGCGATGTCGACCTGCACGTCACGCGCACCCGGCGCGCGTCGTTCGATCGCGATCGGTTCGAGCGGCTTGTCGGCAGCGTGGGCGCCGTAGGCTTTGGTGGTCATGTGATTTTCCTTGCGGGGAATGGGGAACGTCATGGACGAGCGGATCGATCTCGCGATCCGACAAGGTATTCCTCGTTGGTGATTTTATCCATCCATTCAACCCCGCGGCGAACGGATCGCAAGGCGACGGACCGGGGCCGCCCCTTCTTGTGGGAGCGGCGGAAGCCGCGATGCTTTGGGCGCGGCAAGAAGCATCGCGGCTTCCGCCGCTCCCACAGGAGAACCCTTCGCTCAGCGCCCGACCAGCTTCTGCAGGTGCTCCGGATAGCGCGCACCGTACACCGTGATCGCATCCGCGGCGGCACGGATGTCGCGCAGGTCGTCGCTGGAAAGTTCGACCTCCGCGGCAGCGAGGTTTTCCTCCAGCCGGTGCAGCTTGGTCGTGCCCGGAATCGGCACGATCCATGGCCGCTGCGCCAGCAGCCACGCCAACGCGATCTGCGCGCGCGTCGCCTGCTTGCGCACCGCGATGTCGCCGAGCACGTCGACGAGGGCCTGGTTCGCCTTGCGCGCCTCGGCCGAGAAGCGCGGCATCGCATTGCGGAAATCGCTGCTGTCGAACGTCGTGCTCTCGTCGATCGCACCGGTGAGGAATCCGCGCCCGAGCGGGCTGTAGGGAACCAGGCCGATGCCGAGTTCCTCGAGCGTCGGCAGGATCGCCTGCTCCGGCTCGCGCCACCACAACGAGTATTCGCTCTGCAGCGCCGAGATCGGCTGCACTGCATGCGCGCGACGGATCGTCTGGGCCCCGGCTTCGGACAAACCGAAGTGCTTCACCTTGCCTGCAGCGATCAGGTCCTTCACCGCGCCGGCGACCTCCTCGATCGGCACGTCCGGATCGACGCGATGCTGGTAGAACAGGTCGAGCGTGTCGACGCGAAGACGCTTCAACGACGCCTCGGCGACCGCCCTGATGTGCTCCGGCCGGCTGTCGAGCCCGGCCTGCCTGCCGGTCGCCGGATCGATCGCGAATCCGAACTTCGTCGCGATCACCACGCGCTCGCGCACCGGCGCCAGCGCTTCGCCAAGCAGTTCCTCGTTGGCGAACGGCCCGTACACCTCGGCCGTGTCGAACAGGGTCACCCCGCGTTCGACCGCCGCGCGCAGCAGCGCGACCGCGGCTGTCCTGTCCAGCGCGGGGCCATAGGCGAAGCTGAGGCCCATGCAGCCGAGGCCGATCGCCGAGACCTCGAGGCCGGTGTTGCCGAGTCGACGCGTCTGCATGTGCCGTACTCCAGTAAGGTGGACATAGTGTGGGCCCCGCCGCGCCATTTGGTCAGATGCCGGAATGGACATGGACTGTCGGCTCCGATTCATGGTCGGGCCGAAACGGCCATCGCGCGCGTCCGGCAAAAGCATGCGCCCGCGCGACCACGGGATCCGGTTCACATCGCGGACCCGGTCGCCCGCGGGGTGGGCTCCTGCCGCTGGACGGCCGTAGCGATCCGCGCAATCCACGCAACGCCAGCCGATGCAGTGGCGCGTTTGCACGCCGCATTGATGGAAAACATATCCGTTGGTGATCGAACGCGCATGCACGTTCATGTGCGACGGTGGACGCTCGCGCCGCGTCGTCATTCCGATCACTGAACGGAGACCTGACCCGTGTTGCAGAACCTGCTCGCCTGCGCGACCGCTACGCTGGCCGCGACCTTCGCCGTTCCCTGCCTTGCCGCCGATGGCATCCCCGATCCCGGCTTCGGCACCGCCGGCATCAGCTACGTCGCGACCGATGACGTGTCCGCGCGCTCGATCTATCCGAGGGAGACGATCGTGCTGCCGGACGGAAAACTGCTGTTCGCGGGCGCGCGCAACAAGGTCGTGCCGCCGGCGCCGTTCTACGAGCCGCAGATCCGCGGCATGCTGCTGCGCCTCAATGCGGACGGCAGCCCGGACACGACGTTCGGCAACACCACCATCGACGGCCTGCACGAGCTGCCCGACCTCGTCACCGGCACGCGCATGCAGGGCATCGAGTCGATCGCGCGGTTTCCCGACGGCTCCTACGTCGCGGTCGGCACCGGCATGGTCAACCAGCCGATCCAGGGTTACATCGTCAAGCTCACCGAAGGCGGCGACGTCGACGAAAGCTTCGGCAGCGCCGGCGTCGTGCTGATGCCGATGACCTACCTGCACACGGTCAGGCTCGACAGCCAGCAGCGCATCGTGGTCGGCGGCGAGCACTTCGACAACGTCGCCTTCGTCTACACCACCACGATCGCGCGCCTGGACGGCACCGGCGCCTACGACGCCACGTTCGGCACCGCCGGCGTCAAGACGATCCAGTGGAGTGACGCGGCCTCGTCCGGCTACGTCGACGACCTCGCGATCATCGACGGCGATGTGATCGTGATCGGCGGCGGCTTCGAGGCGAACGGCCCCGGCCTCGGCAACGACTACGCGCTCGCGCGCCTGAAGGACGACGGCAGCTTCGACCCGACCTTCGCGAGCGTCGGCTGGCGCGTCTTCCACGACCCGTCGGAAACCTCCATCACCAGCCGCATCGAACGCATCGCACCACGCGCCGACGGCAGCATCGCATTCGCCGGCTACCACAACACCAGCGACAACATCACGGGCCTCGTGTTCGGCAGCGTGAATGCGGACGGATCGACCGACGCCGCCTTCGGCCAGGCCGCCAATCCCGGTTATTTCAAACCCGCCATCCTGCCGAGTGCCGAGAGCGCCAACGCGACCGGGCTCATTATCCAGCCCGACGGCAAGCTGGTCGCCTCCGCCGCGTACTACACCTCGGCGAAGGAGAACTTCGTCGCCGTGCGCTGCAACGCGAACGGTGGCGACCTCGACGCGACCTTCGCCAACGCCGGCGTCTTCGAAACGGACCTCGCGCCGACCGGCATCTACAGCGAGATCGACACGCTCGCGTTGCAGCGCGACGGTCGCATCGTCGCCGCCGGCCGCGCACAGCGCACGACTGGCTCCGCGCTGGTCGACTTCGCCGCGATGCGCTTGCTCAACCCATCGACGGATGTCATTTTCGCGAACGGTTTCGACTGATCGACGCCACGCGTCGGCCCCGCATTCCCGGTTGCGGGTCGTCCCTTCTCCCGCTTGCGGGAAAAAGTGCCGGAGGCGGATGAGGGAAACCGCGCCCCGCTCACATGCAGGCGCGCATGTTCCAAGGCTTGATATTTCGGAGGGAAAGGAATGAAAAAAGCCCGGAACAAGCCGGAAGAAATCGGGAGATATTGGTTCGGTCGGACACAACTTTGCGGCTGACGCAATCGCACTCCGAAGTCGCGACAGGTGGCTGGCTACTCTCCCCGCCACGCGGCGCCTACGTCGGCGATTGCTCGGAACTCCTCCGGACGCCTCACCATGAGAGACATGGACCCGTCGACTTGAAGTCGGCCGTCGCGATCCGGTCGGACAGGCGAGCAGGAAACTCCGTACTGCCAACAGATGCTATCCCAAACCATCGAATATACGATTTGACCTGCAACCCGGGACTTCCAAGGCGGGACGTGCAGCTGTCGCCTTAGACCTCCCTGAAACCGAATGACCATGCCCCAAATCGGATACAACTCCGCATTGCCAACCTCTCCACGCAACAGCATCGACCGCAAGATATCCTCGTGCTTGCCAAGCCCCACGACACGAAAATTTGGATCGGAAGATACGGACGCCCGCCAGAGAATCGACAGCTGGAACAATCGAAAGGTCGCATAAGCTAACTTGATGTTAACGATTGCACCGAGCGGAGCATCGTCAGGAATTGGGTATCTCTCGGTCCATATGCTCTTGAAGGGCTTCTCGTATTGGTCGTTTAGCAGACCCTCACATTCATCGCACAAGAGCCGATCGCGAATCCCCTTCTGCACAACCTCGTACCGCTTCTGCCCACGCCCTGTAATCCCCATCATCTGGTGCTTTTCGTTGTAGAGAGGGCCGTAGAGAAACTCCGGAACAATATGCGAACGGCGGAGCACCTTGTCTTGCAGGCAGAGTTTGCAGATGCCCATACATCGCTCCCCTCGGCTCGGTAACGCTGCACCCTGCCGAACTGGGACGCACCCAGTCCGCGCGCGAATTACCGTGTAGATTATTTCATTGCGGCCGCGCAATTCGTCGGCGGCGCCATTTGTCGCGCGCGCGGGCCCGGCGTCACCGACCCGCAACGATGCGACTTTTTTCGCCAGCGTTGCTGCTTCGAACGGCATGCTTAGGGTTGGATGTCGCGACGCTGTTGCTTCGAACGGCAACGGTGTCGCTTGAAGCAGCATGCGTGCGACTTCCGGCGCTCCGCCGGCGTCGCCGAGCGGCATCGATGCGACTTTTTTCGCCAGCGTCGCCGCTTCGAGTGGCATGCATGGGGGTTGGAAGTCGCAACGCTGCCACTTTGAACGGCAACGCTGTCGCTTGAAGCGGCATGCGTGCGACGTGCCGACGCTCCGCCGGCGTCGCCGAGCGGCATCGATGCGACTTTTTTCGCCAGCGCTGCCGCTTTCAGCGGCATCCATGGCGTTGGGAGTCGCGACGGTGCCGCTTTGAACGGCAACGCAGCCGCTTGCAGCGGCGAGCGTGCGACGTCCCGACGCTCCGCCCGCGTCGCCGATCGGCATCGATGCGACTCTTTTCGCCATCGCAGTCGCTTCGTGCGGCATGCCTGTCCGTCGCAAGCAGCAGGTTGCCACTGCAAGCGGCACGCCCTCGACTTTCCGGCACTTCGGTAGCGTCGCGCACCGGCATCGACGCGACTTTTTCGCCATCGTTGCCCCTTCGAGCGGCATTCGCTGGCGTTCCCCGGCGAGCGCACGGCATCCGCGACGCGCGCGTGATGCACGCAGGCCATGATCTTCTTCATGCATGATCCTGCACTTGAGCGCGCCGCGCGGCGCGTTCCTCGATCCATTCGTACAGCACGGGCAGCAGCACCAGCGTCAGCAGCGTCGAGGTGATGAGGCCACCGACGACGACCGCAGCGAGCGGGCGTTGCGTCTCCGCACCGACGCCGCGCGACAGCAGCATCGGCACGAGGCCGAGCACCGCGACGCTGGCGGTCATGAGCACCGGGCGCAGCCGCAGCGCGGTGCCGCGCGTGACCGCTTCGCGGATCGACAGTCCGGACTCGCGCAGTTCGTCGAGGACGCTGACGAGCACGATGCCGTTCAACATTGCCACGCCGAACACCGCGATGAAACCGATCGCGGATGGCACCGACAGGTACTGGCGTGTCAGTGCCAGCGCGAGGATGCCGCCGATGGTTGCGAACGGTACGTTGGCGAGGATCAGCGCCGCGTGGCGCACGGAATTGAACGCGGTGTAGAGCAGCACGAAGATGAAGAGGATCGTGACCGGCACGATCAGCCCGAGCCTGGCCATCGCGCGCTGCTGGTTCTCGAACGCGCCGCCCCATTCGACCCAGTAGCCCGGCGGCAAGGTCGCCTGCCGCGCGATCGCGGCGTTGGCGTCGCGCACGAAGCCGTCGACATCGCGGCCGCGCACGTCCATCTGGATCACCGCGTAGCGCTGCAGCTGTTCGCGCCGTACGAACGAATAGCCCTCGCCCACGCTGACGTCCGCGACGTCGCGCAACGCGACGAGCGCGCCACCCGGCGCGCGCAGCGGCAAGGACTCGATCGCCGGCACCGAGGCCTTCGCCTCCTGCGCGAGCACCACCGCGATGTCGAAGCGCTTGACGCCGTCGAGCAGCGTCGTCACCGGCTCGCCGCCGATGCCGTTGCGCACGACGGTGAGCACGTCGTCGGCGTTGAGGCCGTAGCGCGCCAGCGCCTCGCGGTTCACCGCGATGCGGATCTGCGGCTTGCCGAGGTTCGCTTCGAGCGACAGGTCGGCGACGCCCGGCACGTTCGCCAGCACGGCCTTCAGCGCCCGGCTCTGGCGATCGAGTTCCTCGAGGTCTTCGCCGTAGAGCTTCAGCGCGAGCGTCGCGCGCACGCCGGAAATCAATTCCTCCACGCGCATCTGGATCGGCTGGGTGAAGCTCGGCACCGTCGTCGGCACGACCTTGCCGAGCGTCTCCAGCATCGCCTCGTCGAGTTGCCGCATCGAGCGCCCGCTCTTCCATTCCTTCTCGGGCTTGAGCGCGGTGTAGATCTCCATGTAGTTGACGTCGGCGGTCTCGCCCTTCTCGGCACGACCGATCATCGCGAGCGTGGTCTCGACCTCGGGAAACGCCTTGAACGCTTCGGCGATGCGCCTGGAGACATCGATCGATTCGTCCAGCGAGGTCGACGGGATCGCGGTGACGCGCCACATGATCGAGCCTTCCTGCAGCTGCGGCATGAATTCCTTGCCGAGGAACGGGAACAGCGCGAGGCTCGCGACGAGCGCGGCCGCGGCGATGCCGAGGGTGCGCCGCTTGCGCTGCAGCGCCCACGCCAGCACCGGCGCGTAGCGACGCTTGAGCCAGGCGACGAGGCGGGTGTCGCGTTCTTCGCCGGGCTTGAGGATCAGGGCGGCGAGCACCGGGATCAGCGTGAGCGCGAGCAGCAGCGAACCGCCCATCGCGAACGCGATGGTGAGCGCCATCGGCTTGAACAGCTTGCCTTCGAGCCCTTCGAGGCCGAAGAGCGGCAGGAACACCACGATGATGATGCCGATCGCGAACGCGACCGGATTGGCGACCTCGCGCGCCGCCGCGAGCACGGCGGCGGTACGGTCGACGCGTTCACCGTGCGCCTTGCGCTCGGCCATGAGCCGAAACGCGTTCTCGACCAGCACCACGGCACCGTCGACCATCATGCCGATGCCGATCGCGAGGCCCGCGAGCGACATCAGGTTCGCGGACAGGCCGGCGTACTCCATGCCGATGAACGCGATGAGCATCGCCATCGGCAGCGCCACGATCACGACGAGTGCCGAGCGCAGTTCGCCGAGGAACAGGAACAGGATCACCGCGACGAGCAGCGAGCCTTCGACGAGCGCGCGCACCGCGGTGCCGACCGCCTTGTCGACGAGGTCCGTGCGTTCGTAGACAGGCTTCACGACCACGCCCTCGGGCAATGCGCCGCGCACGGTGTCGAGCTTGGCCTTGACCGCTTCGACGACCGTCCTGGCGTTCTCGCCGACGCGCGCGAGGGCCATGCCGAGCACGACTTCGTGGCCGTCGCGCGTGACCGCGCCGAAGCGCGGCGCGGGGCCCTGCTCGATGGTGGCCACGTCGCGCACGTACACCGGCGTGCCGTCTTCGGTCTTCAGCACGATGCGCCCGATGTCCTCGGCGTCCTTGACGAGGCCGAGGCCGCGCACGAGGAACTGCTCGCGTCCGATGTCGACGAAGTTGCCGCCGACCTGGCCGTTGTTGGCCTCCAGCGCGGCGATCACGTCCTTGAATCCCAGCCGGTGCTTGATCAGCTTGAGCGGATCGATGCGCACCTGGAACTGGCGTTCGCCGCCGCCCCACGACGTCACGTCGTCGACACCGGGCGCGGTGCGCAGGATGAGGCGGATGGTCCAGTCCTGCAGCGTCCGCAGGTCCATGTCGGAAACGCGTTGCGCGGGTTTCTCGTCGCTGCGCTCGACCGTGTACCACAGCACCTGGCCGAGGCCGGACGTGTTCGGCCCCATGCCGGGCTTGCCGTAGCCGGCCGGCAGGCGATCGCCGACTTCCTGCAGGCGTTCGTTGACGAGCTGGCGCGCGAAGTAGATGTCCATGTCGTCGGCGAAATACACCGACACATGGGAAAGCCCGGACAGGCTGACCGAGCGGATCTCCTGCACCTTCGGCAGGCCCGCCATCGCCGACTCCACCGGGAACGTCAGCAACTGCTCGACATCTTCCGCGGCGAGGCCCGGCGACTCGGTGTAGACATTGACCTGCACCGGCGTCACATCGGGGAACGCGTCGATCGGTACGGTGCGCACCGCGCGGTAGCCGAGGAACGCCACCACGACGAAGCCGATCAGCACCAGCACCTTGTAGCGCAACGAGAGTTCGACGAGGCGGTTCAGCATGGCGTCGATCCCTGCATCGGCAGCGTGGGGTCAGTCCGCATGGCCTTCTCCCAGCTGCGCCTTGAGCAGGCGCGCCTTCAGCACGTAGGCGCCGCGCACGACGACGCGATCGCCTTCGGCGAGGCCGTTCCTGATCCGCGTGAGCGCGCCGCGCGTGGCGCCGGCATCGACCGGCACCGGTTCGAAGCGATCGCCGGCCACCGCCTTGAACACGACCGCCTGCCCCTGCAACTGCACGATCGCGTCGGCGGGAACGGCCAGCACCGTTTCCTTGTCCGCGGTGGCGATGAACGTCTCGACGAACTCGCCCGGGTGCAGCACGTCGCCGGGGTTCGGCATTTCGATGCGCACCGACGACGTGCGCGTCGCTTCCTGCGTGCGGTGCGAACGCTGCACGACCTTGCCTTCGATGGACTGGTCGTGCGCGACGACGCGTGCCGGCGCATCCTTCGCGATGCGCTCCGCCGCGGCGGGCGCGACCTGCGCCTCGATCCACACATGCGTCTCGTCGACGAGCGTGAACAGCACCTTGCCCGGCTCGACGCGCTCGCCGACGACGAAGTCGTCGGTGGTCACGCGCCCCGCCTGCGTCGCGAGCAGCGAGAACTCGCCGGTCGCGCGCTTCGAACCGACGCGCAACAGGACGCCGATTTCGCCATCGGCCACGCCGAACGCGCGCAGCTTCGCATGCGCCTGGTCGCGCGCGACCTGCGCTTCGGTGTAGCGCTTGGCCGAGACGGCTTCGGTGCCCAGCGCCCTGACGCGTCCCCATTCGCGCTCGGCGACGATGAGCGCACCCTGCGCCTCGGCGACGTCGACGCTGGACAGCGTCACGAGCGCCTGGCCGACCGTGACGTCATCGCCGAGGTGCACCTGGCGTCGCACCACCTGCGCGGCGACACGCGGCGACACCAGCACGGTGGCGTACGCGTTCGCCTTCACTTCGCCAGGCGCCTTGATCTCCTCGACCAGCGCCTGCATCGCGGCGACCGCCGTGGAAACGCGCAGTTGCTCCTGCGCGGCCGCATCCAGCACGAGCGGATCTTGCTGCGCGGGGCCGGCAGGCGATTTTTCCTCGGCCGCGCGCACGGCACCGGCGAGCGGGACACACAACGTTGCAGCCAGCAGATAGCGCTTCATCGGGACACATCCTGGTTCGAGGCGGCGGGAACATCGGCAAGGTCGAGCCAGGCGGCGAGGCCACCGGACGCGGCGAGCCAATCGGCCCAGCCTTGCCAGACGCGCGCGCGCACGCCCGTCGCGGCGAGTTCGGTATCGAGGCCCTGCCTGAGCTGGACGAGGTAGTCGGCCGTGCTCAGTTCGCCCGCTTCCCACAGTTTCTGCAGCAGCGCGGCACGATCGCCGGCACGCGCGGCACGACTGTCGCGCCAGCCGATCCAGGCCTCGCGCAAGGCGAGGTAGCTTTCGCGCGCCTGTTCCGCCTGTGCGCTCGCCCGCGTGCGCGTATCGCGCAGGCCCGCTTCCGCGGCCTCCGCATTCGCGCGTGCCGCGACCGTTTCGGCGCGATGGTCGTTGCGCACGAACAGCGGCACGCGCACGGTGACGCCGACGAGGCGATCGTTGAACGGGCCGTCGGTGACGCGACCGGTCGTCAACGCGATCGTCGGATCGGGGCGGCGATCGCGTTCGGCGACGGTGACGCGCGCCTCGGCGGTTTCGCGCTCGGCCTCGGCGCGACGAACCTCCGGCAACGCGGCGAGCGCGGCATCGGGCAATGCGCGGGTGTCGACCGCGGGCGGTGCATCGGGCATCGGTGGAAGTTCCGCCACGACACCGCCGACCGACTGCAGCGCCTGGCGTGCCTTCGCCCCTTCGGCAAGGAGTTCCGCCTGCTGTGCGCGCGCTTCCTGCAAGGCGAGCTCGGCAAGGTCGCGCTCGAGCACGGGAATGTCGCCCGCGCGCAGGCGCTTCTGCGCGAGCGCGACGAATTGCGCGAGCAGATCGACGCGTTCGGCGCCGAGCGCGACACGCGCTTGCGAGACCTGCCAGGCCGCGGCACCACGCAGCCAGTCCAGCGCGACCGACTGCCGCACGCCATCGCGTTCGGCTTCGACCGCGCGCGTTCCCGCATCCGCCGCGGCGGCACGTGCGCGGCGCTTGCCCGACCAGTCGACCTGCTGCGCAAGCCCGATGCTGCGCGTGTCGACATCGGCGTTCTGGACGGCGAGTTCGAGTTCGGGGTTGTACAACGGCTTCGCGGCCGCCTGCGCGAGCGACTGCGCCTCGATGACCTTTGCTTCGGCCGCCTGCACGGCGGCGTTGCGTTCCCACACGGCGCGCACGGCCGCGACCAGCGCGGGCGGTGCTTGTTCACGCGCGACATCGCCGCCGGTCGCCATGGCGACCGTCGACAGGGCCGTGCCCACGGCGAGGCACAGCACGGCGCGGGCGCGATGCGCCCGCTGGATCGTGTTCATGGTGGATTTCCTGGAATCGAATCCGCGGCGCACGACGTGCGCCGACCTTCACGCGAAGGACGCGTGCGTGGAATCGATCAGGCGATGGGTGGACGAAGCTCGGTCTTCTGCGCGGAACTGACGAACACCGCGGGCAGCGCCTGCGGCGCCAGCGGCAATGCCGCGGAATCCGCCACGACGATGCTGGTCGGCAGCACGACGCCATGCGCGCACGCGCAGTGGCAGCCGCCGCTTCCGCCATGCCAGCACGGCCCCTCGTCCGCATCGGCCACGGCCGCGACGTCCGCGGAGCCGAATGCCGATGCCTCGACACCCGCTTTCGGCGCCGCCGCGAGCCCGTCGCCCGCACAGGTCGTCGCGAGCGCGAACTTGCCCAGTACGAGGAACGTGAACAGCCACGCCGACGCCAGCAGGCGACGGCGAAGACGTGCGATCAAGGGCAGGGCGTGGCGGGGCATGTCGGCAACGCTAGCGGATGCATGCGCGGTTACACAATCACGCAGGCGGCGCTCGTTCATCCCGTCGCCGCATCCACGGATCGCGGAAGAAAAAACCGCGGCGCCGTGGCCGGCTTGGGTGCCGTTTGCAGTTCCTATGGCCAAACCGGCCGCTGTTGACGGAGCACAAGCAATGACATGTCGAGCATCTTCCAATGGACTGCGGCGACTCCTCCTCGGCGGGCTGGCGCTGCTGGCGGCGGCTGGCGCCCATGCGGACGTCGTGTTCCTCGTCGACACGACGGCCGATCTCATCGACGACAATGTCGCGGATGGCGCGTGCCACACGCTCGCCGGCACGTGCTCCCTGCGCGCCGCGGTGATGCAGGCGAATCACCGGGTCGGGCCGGGCGCGGCGATCATCAGCCTCCCGGCCGGAACGTATGTGCTGACGCGGACACCGGCCGGCGCGAACGGCGACGACACGGGTGATCTGAACGTGACCGCGCCCCTCGCGTCGGGACAGAGCGTCTCGATCGTCGGTGCCCGTGCGGCAACCACGATCATCGATGCCAATCACTTCGACCGCGCACTTGCTGTGGAAGTCGGCAGCGAGGCGCATCTGTCGGGCGTCACGATCCGCAACGGAAGGCCCCCGGGCAGCACGTTCGGTGGCGGCATCTTCAATCGCGGCACCCTGGTGATCACCGATGCCGTGATCCGGGACAACCAGTCCGCCGAAGGCGGAGGAATCGACAGTTCGGGCACGCTCACGATCGCGCGCACGTCCGTGCGTTCGAACATTGCGCAGTATGGCGGTGGCCTGTACGTGTACGGAGACACGCGCATCCGCGACAGCACGATTGCCGCGAACATCGCCAGTCCCGGCTCGGGCGGCGGCATCTTCAATGCCAACGAACTGCGCATCGTCAACGGTACGCTGAGCCTCAACGCGGCGGACACGGATGGCGGCGGGATCTTCAACAACTACAAGGCGTACCTGTACAGCACGTCGGTCATCGACAACGACGCGGACCACGACCGCGACGAAAATGGCGGCATCGGCGGCGGCGTCCGTGCAGAGCCATCCGGCGGTGCGCAATTCGTCATCGTCAACACCCTGCTCGCCCGCAACACGCTGTTCGACAGCCCGATCTACGACGACTGCTCGGGAACGCTCGAGGCCTTCTCCTGGAACCTGCTCGCGGAAGCATCCGGCTGCACCCTCAATGGACCCTGGGGTTTCGTGTCGCCGACCACGATCGGGCAGTTGCAGGACAATGGCGGGCCGACCATGACGCAGGCGCTGCTCGCGGGAAGCGAGGCGATCAACCCGCCATCGGGCAGTTCCTCATGCGTCGACGACGAAGGCGAGGACATGCCGACCGACCAGCGCGGCGCGGCGCGCGTCTCCGGGCCGCGCTGCGATATCGGCGCCTTCGAGTTCGGCTCGGTCGTTCCCGGTGGCGACGTGATCTTCCGCGACGGCTTCAATGGTCCTTGAGGAGCGGCATGCCGGAATTCGATGACTGTCCCCGGCGCCGCGCAGGATCCCGGCATCGGATTCGGCATTCATCGCGAAGAAAGGGCTGGATCGCCGGAGTCGTGAACATCGCGATCGCTGCATGCTTTCAATCCGCGCCGGCGCCGCGCCGCGCGAGCAGTGCCGACAGCGTGTCCGGCGTTCCGTCGATGCGCTGCAGGTGGGGATAGCGCCGTCCTTTGCCTGCATCGACGTCGACGACCTCTTCCTTTCCGTCGAAAGCAATGCCCAGGTGCACGCGTCCGTTTGGTGCGGCCGAGGCGACGGCGCGGTCGAGCGCTTCGGGGCTGAATGGCGCGCCGTCGACGGTGTTCACGCGCGCGCCGGGCACGATGCCGGCCGCGAACGCGGGGCCGTCCCATGCGACCGATTTCACGAGGCCTGACGACGCCACGGTCAGGCCGATGGACCAGGTCAGGTCGGCAACGCCATCGGCCGCTTCGTTGAGGCGGAAATACGCGCTCGGCGTGTCGCGGAACACCAGTTGCCAGCCGTGGGCGGCGAGGCCGTCGAGAACGTCCTTGCTGTCGTGGGTGTCGAGTTTGTGCCGCAGGACATCGGACCATTGGCCAGGGCAGAGACGATCGAGCGCGGCGGCGACATCGGGCTCCTTGTACGTCGTGTATCGCTCGCCGGCCTTCCTGTTCGCTGCGGCGAAGAACAGTGCGGCGAAATCGTCCATGCCTTTCGCGCCGTGGCTGCAGCGGCGCAGTTGCGCGTCGATGTCGAGCCAGAACAGCACGCCTTCGACGTAGTAGTCCTCGCGTCGTTGCCAGTCGCGCCAATACACCGCGCCGTTCTGGATCAGCGGATCGTTGGCGCTGTCGGCCAGGGATTTCCAGCGACGGCCTGCCCGCGACTGCACTATCGCGGCATCCAGCGCGAGCGCATCGAGCGTCTCCTGCAGGCTCCGCAATCCTGCCCGTGCCGCGATCACGCGCGACCAGAACTCCGTCTGGCCCTCGTACAGCCAAAGCATCGTGCCCGTCGCCGGCTCGTTCGGCGTCGCGGTCGCCATGTCGGCCGGGATTCGCCACAGTCCGTTCCACGCGTGGATGAACTCGTGCGGCACGACGTCGATGTACGGCACGGCTGCGGCAGGGTTCGCGAGGAAATCCGCTGGCAGGAACACCTCGCCGGATGCCGCGTGCTCGATGCCGCCCGGGCCCGGCAAACGGTCGTCGAGCGCGAAAAGGAATTCGTAGTGCTCGAACGGAGGGCGTCCGAACACCGCTTCGACTTCTTTCACGACGGCGGCCAGCGGACGATCGAACGCGGCGGCATGTTCGATGGCGTCCGCGTCGCGGGCAACCCAGTGCGCGTGCACGGGCGCGGCAGCGCCGGTGATGAGGCGCGCATCCACGTGGCGGGACGCAAACACCGGTGCGTCGAGAAGCCGGTCGAGTGTCACCGGCGCGAACCGCACGAGCGAACCGTCCCGAGTGCCCTCCAGCGAAGTGGCGGGCAACATTCCAGCGGGCAGCGTGATCGTCGCCTGCACGGACAGCAGGCGTACCGGCCAGCCTGCCGGATAGACCAGCACATGGTTCCAGGACAGGCCGACAAACCCGTCCAGCACTGTCGCCGATGCCTCGCGCCCGAGCGGCGCGAGGTACTGGAACTCGACTTCGAGCTCGTGCGTGCCAGCCGGCACCACCACCTCGAAGGCATGCACGCGATCGGGTTCACGCTTCCACTGCAACGGCTTGCCGTCTACCGTGATCGTCAACCCGGCGAGGCGATGGGCGGAGATCGACGGCGCATGGCTGGCTGCATCCCACTGCGGATAGAGCAGCACCGTTGTCCCGGCGCGCTGCACCGGGATTCGCTCGCGCACCTTCACGATGCGTCGACGCGTGTCCGTGAGATCGACGTCCAGCGTGGTAACGCCCTTGAACGGCGTGACCGCTCCGGCACGCATGGTTGAAGGGCCATGGGTTGCCGCCAGGGCCGGCGAAGGCAGCAGGGGCGAGGCGAGCAGCGCGAATGCAAGCGCGCGCAGTCTGGAGCCGGGAGTGCGATGCATGGATGGGCAGTGACGATCCGGGTGGTGGCCATGCTACGGGAGCAGCCTGGCAGGGTCTGCGTGCCCAACGTCATGCCAGTGAATGCGGAAACCCGTACGCGACACGAACCGCGTGCGCGGCATTGAAGGGTTCCACCGAGTTCATTCCGTGTCCAAGCGAAGTCACGCGCGGTGGTACGGGTGCCCCGCATTGATCGACACCGCGCGATACAACTGCTCGGCGACGACGAGTCGCACCAGCATGTGCGGCAGGGTCAGCGGACCGAGCGACCAGCTCTGGTTCGCGCGCGCGAGCACCTCGGTTGCGTGGCCGTCGGGTCCGCCGATGAGGATCGCGAGGTCGCGGCCTTGCATGCGCCAGGCGCCGAGCTGTTCGGCCAGTTGTTCGCTCGACCACGGTTTGCCGCGGCCGTCGAGCGCGACGACGTGGGCGTCCTTGGGCAGCGCGGCGAGTACGGCGGCGCCTTCATCGGCGATCGCACGTTGTGCGTCGCGACCCTTGCCGCGGTTGCCGAGTTCAATCTCGACGAGGTCGAGCGGTAGGTCGCGCGAGAGGCGCTTCCTGTATTCGGCGAAGCCGTCCGCGACCCAGGCGGGCATGCGTTCGCCGACGGAGATGAGGCGGGTCTTCATGCGACGTGCGTCGGGGCGGGACGGCTGGCGCGAAAGGAATCAGGAGCATCGTGGCTTCCGCCGCTCCCACAGGGGAAATCGAGGGCATCGCGGCTTCCGCCGCTCCCACGGGGGAAATCGACGGCATCGCGGTCGCAGCCGCTCCTGCGGAAGCTCGGAATTTGCGCGAAGGCGTGCATCCAGGCGCTCCGCGCGGATGATTCAGCCGGCGAGCGTTGCCGGTGCGTCGTCGCCGACGGTCCACAGGCGTTCGAGGCCGTAGAACTCGCGCGTGCGCGGCAGCATCACGTGCACGATCACGTCGCCGAGGTCGACCAGCACCCATTCCCCTTCGCGCTGGCCTTCGACACCGATCGGCGGGTTGCCGGCGTGCTTGGCCTTCTTCACGACTTCGTCGGCGATCGACTTCACATGGCGCGACGAAGTGCCGCTCGCAATCACCAGCAGATCGGTCACGCCGCTCTTTTCGCGCACGTCGATTTCGGTGACGTCCTTCGCCTTGAGGTCGTCGAGCGCGCCGATCACGATCTTGCGCAGGCGCGCGCCAGCATCCGGCAGCTTGGGGGCCTTGGCTTTCGCCGCGGGCGGGGCGGACTTTGCCGGACCCGCCTTGGCGATCGCCTTGCCGCCACGCAGACTGGCTGGCGCCTTGCGCGGGGCGGGCTTCGTCGCAGGAACAGGCCGCTTCGCCGCCGGCTTCTTCGCAACGGTCTTCTTCGCGGTCGGCGGCGATTTCGAGGCAGCCGTTTTCTTGCGGGGGGCGGAGGCGCTGGTGGCCTTCGGGGTTGCGGCTTTGCGCGGCCGTGCGCGCGTTTCCGACGTAGCCAAGTGGGAGCGACCTCTTCGTGAGCGGAGCGCCAGCAGTGGCGCGGCCGCAGTATAGGCGCAATCCCGTTTGGCGGCGCGCGCGCGGGCCGTCCGACCAGGGCCACGCCAACGGGCATGCTATAAGCCGCGCATGCAGACCGAGGAAACGACCGCCCTGCTGCTCGACCGCGCCCGCGGCGGCGACGACGCCGCGCGCGAGCGCCTGGCCGCGCGCTACCTGCCGATGCTGCGGCGCTGGGCGCATGGACGGCTGCCGCCGTCGACGCGCGATCTCACCGATACCGATGATCTTGTTCAGGTCACCCTCTTCCGCGTGTTGAAGCAGATTGGCCGGTTCGAGTACGGCGGCGCGGGCAGCTTCCTGGCGTACCTGCGCAGCACCCTGCTGAACCTGCTGCGCAACGAGATCCGTCGCGTTGCGCGACGCGGCGAGAGCCTCGAATTGGACGAGGCCCTGGTCGAGGACGACACGGCATCGCCGCTGGAACAGGCGATCGGGCGCGAACGCCTGGAACGCTACGAGGCGGCGCTGGAAGCGCTGCCGGCGCGCGCCCGCGAGCTGGTCATCATGCGGCTGGAGTTCGACATGACCTATGAAGACATCGCCAACGAAGTGCAATCGACGCCGGATGCGGTACGCATGGCGATCCGCCGCGCGGTCGAGGCGCTGGCGCGCACGCTCGGTGGCCGCCCATGACGACGCAAGCGGACCAACACGGCCTGGTCGACCGGCTCGTCGACGGCGAGCCGATCGACTGGAGTCGCGCGACCGCGAGCGATGCCAGCCTGCTCGACGCGCTGCACACACTCGACCAGGTGCGCAGCGCCTACCAGCGCATCGGCGCAGCGCCCGCGCCGCATGTGCCGACCCTGTTCCAGTGGGGCCCGCTTGCGGTACAGGAGAAGATCGGCAGCGGCGCCAGCGCGGAGGTCTATCGCGCCTGGGACGCCGGCCTCGCGACCACGGTCGCACTGAAGCTGCTGCGGCCGGAAGCCGCGGCGGCCGGCCTGCGCAGCAATGAATTTCTGCATGAGGGGCGCCTGCTCGCGCGACTCAGCCAGCGCAACGTGTTGCGCGTATACGGCGCCGCGGTGCACGACGGACGTCCGGGCATCTGGAACGAATGGATCGACGGACGCACGCTTGATGCGATCGTCGCAGCGGACGGACCGTTCTCCGACGCCGAAGCCGCGCATATCGGCATCGAAGTGTGCGCCGCGCTCGGCGCGATCCACGCGGCCGGCCTGCTGCACGGCGACGTCAAGGCAAGCAATGTCATGCGCGCGCGTGGCGGGCGCATCGTGCTCGCCGATCTCGGCGCGGCTGGCGCGCCGGACACCTTGAACGGTTCGCTGCGCACGCAGGCGACTCCCGCATATCTCTCGCCACAGTCGCGCAATGGTGCGCCGCGCGCGGCGACCGACGACCTGTATGCGCTCGGCGTGCTGCTGCATTTCCTGCTGAGCGGCACCTACCCGGACGACGCCGGCAGGAACCTGCGCGAATCGAAGCCGACGATCGGCGCGCCGCTCGCCGAGGTGATCGAGCACGCGTTGTCGCCCGATCCGCAACGCCGCTACGCGAACGCGCATGCGTTCGGCGATGCGCTGCTCGCGACCCAGGGCGGTGCGCGTGGGGTGACGAAACGCAGCGGGCATCGCGCGCCTTTGCTGGTTGCGGCAGCCCTGCTCGCGACGCTGCTTGCAGCCGGCGCGTGGTGGACATCGCGTACGACAGGCTGGCAGCAGAACGTCGAACTCGCGCGTCGCACCGCCACCGGCGGCGAGCCGTTGCGCGATGGCGCCGAGCTGCGGCTCGGCGATCGCATCGGCCTCACGCTCTCGTCGAACCGGCAAACCTGGGCCTATGTCCTGAATGAGGATCAGGCCGGCACGCTGCACGTGCTGTTCCCGCTCGCGAGCCTCGCGCAGGCCAATCCACTGCCCGCCCAGGTCCAAATCCACTTGCCCGGCCAGCAGGGCGGCCGCGCGCTGTCGTGGGAAGTGTCGAGCAACGGCGGTCGCGAGGAATTCCTCGTGATCCTTGCCGATCGGCCGCTGCAGGCGCTTGAACAGCGACTCGCCGGTTACGCAGCGGCAACCAGCGATGCGCCGCAACGCGGCGTCGGGCGCGTCAGCAGCGAACCGCTGGTGAACGTCCGCGTGCAGGGACGGCAACTCAATGCGTTGCTGTCCGAGTCGGCCGCCGAACTCGTCGACACACGCCACGTGCGCGTGCTGGCCTACCACTTCGGCACGTCCGACACGCGCTGACATGCGTGTTCGGATTGGCGTCCCGCGGTGTTCCGTTGAAGGAACCTCGCGGGAACAGCCCCATGACACGCACGCTCGCAACACTCCTGCTTTTCCTGCTGCCACTGGCCGCACCCGCCGCCACCTGCACGTGGAACACGCCGTCGGGAAACTGGAGCGTGGCTTCCAACTGGAGCGGTTGCGCGGATGCCGCGGGGCCCTCCACGCGCGCTCCGGGCAGCGGCGACATCGCGGTGCTGGCCAACGGCACCGCGGACCTCGACATCTCCCCGACCGTCGCCGAGTTCGAGCTCGGCAGCAACGGCGTGCTGTCGGTGGTCGGATCCACCAAGACTTTCGACGTGACGTCCAGGCTGCGCTTCGCCGGTGGCCGCGCGACGACGGTTCTCGGCAGCAACCAGTTGCTGCTGTATCTGCACGCGGGCGGCAGCGGTTCGCTGCTCGCGCCGACCACCCTCGAGAACGCGGTGTTCTTCGAGAACTCCGGCGCGCTGACGCTTGGCTCGGCGGGCGGCACCGCACTGACCCTGCTCGTCGCGAGCGAAGTGCGCAACATGGCGGGTGGAACGACCACGATCGCGGGCGGAAATTCGCGCCTGTACGTCGACGGCAGCAGCCAGCTGGTCAACAACGCAGGGGCCATGCTGACGATCAGCGGCAATACGGTGATCGGTCGTGCGACGCCGGCATCGAACTACGCGATCGTCAAGAACCTCGGAACGATGGTCGTCAACGGCCCTGGCACCCTGGACATGCCGTTCGGCGGCAGCTTCTCCGCATTCCAGCAGTACGGCGACCTGACGGTGAACAACGCGAGCATCGTCTGCAGCCAGGTGGCGACCGACAAGTGCTCGTTCCGCGACGCGAACGGCATGCCCGCGCCAGCGATCACGCGGCTCAACAACGCCGTGCTCGACCTCGGCGGCGCCGCGGTCTCCTATTCACTCGGCGACGTGTCCACATTGGCCGGTACCGGCACCGTGCAGGCCTCGATCGTGCTTCGCGGACGGATCGCGCCGGGCGCGCTCGCCGGCACGCCGTACGGCACGCTCGTGGTGAGCGGCGCGGTGACCGTGCAGGAGACGGGCATCCTCGATGTCGACCTCGGTGGAAGCGCGGGCGGCAGCCACGACCTCGTCCAGGCCGGCGGCGCCGCGAGTGCAGGCTTCCCGACCAGTTTCGACGGCCAGGGACGCCTCGTCCTTCGCCTCGCGGGAGGCTATGCGCCGCCGCTCGGCGCGGTCGTGCCGGTGATGACGTACGCAAGCGTGACCGCGGGTGCGAGCTTCAATCGCATCGACGCCAACTACCCACTCGACTATGCCGCGCGCTTCGCACCGACCGCGCTGGAGGTATTCCCGGCGCCACGCGTCACGATCAGCGACGCGAGCGTCGTCGAAGGCGCGACGGGCATGACGCCGATGGGATTCAATGTCCACCTGTCGCAGCCGACCACGCAGGCGGTCACGGTCGAGGTGCGCAACCGCGACGGCACGGCCGTCTACGGCACGTCGCCGTCGGGCGACTACCTGCTGCCGTCCGATTACGTGTTCACGTTCGCGCCGGGCGAGGTGCTGAAGACCCAGGTGTATCCGGTCAATGGCGACGGCGTGGTCGAAGGCAACGAGTCCTTCGCGGTGGACCTGTACCGAAACAAGGTGACCAACGCAGCGCTCGGCAACGGCGTGCCCGGCAGTCCGACCGCGACCGGCACGATCATCAGCGACGAGATCGCGCCCGGCACGCGCTTCGTGCTCGTCGGCAAGGACAACGGAACCAGCGGCAGGAAGATCCGCCGTTACACCACCGGCGGTACCTTCATCGACGATTGGGATGACCGCTTGCCGAGTGGATTCGGCTACATCGTCACGGGCATCTGCTTCGCCCCGAACGGCAACGTGCTCGCGACACGGTTCGCCTATCCCGGGCCGGTCCTTTACAGCCGCTTCGGCGCGATCCTCGACGAGGACTTCACGCGCCATCCGCTCGGCAATGCGACCTTCGCCAACCACGAATCATGCGTGTTCGACCACGCCGGCAATGTCTACATCGGGCAGGCCGGCGGCTCGAGCTCGCCGGATGACCAGGTACCGGTGCTGAAGTTCGATCGCTATGGCACCCGGCTCGACACGCTCGTGCTGCCGACGGGCCCGCGCGGCACCGACTGGGTCGATCTCGCGGGTGACGACTGCACGCTCTACTACACGTCCGAAGACACCGACGTGCGCCGCTACAACGCCTGCACGCACACCGTGTTGCCGATGTTCGCGACCGGCCTCACGCCGCCGTACTGCTATGCGTTGCGCATTCGACCGAACCGCGAGGTGATGGTCGCGTGCCAGGAAGCGGTGCATCGCCTGAGTCCGCAGGGCGCGAACCTGCACACCTATACGCGCACGAGCATCGGCGAGACCGATGCGAGCGGCCTGTTCGCGATGAACCTCGATCCGGACGGCACCTCGTTCTGGACCGCGGGCGCGAACAGCGGCAACGTCTACCACGTCGACATCGCCAGCGGTGCGGTGCTCGGCAGCTTCAACAGCGGCCAGGGGGGCGTCGCGGGCCTGGCTGTCTACGACGAGCTGCATGACGACGTGATCTTCCAGAACGGATTCGACCCGCCGCCTGCGCTGGTACCGGTCGTCGCGAAACTCGGCCCGCATCCGCAAGCCGACTGCGAAAGGGAACAACGGTTCTGGCCCGAGGTGCGCGACATGCCGCCGTTCGTGCCGTCGTGGATGGCGCTGGTGGCCGTGCGTGGCGAGGACGACTGCGAAGAATGAGCACCGCGGCGGCGCCTCTCGGGCGCCGCGATGTTCGGAATCGCACCGCGTGGTGTTCCTAGGGAAACGGATTCCCGAGGCCTCGACGATGTCCATCCGCCTGCGCACGCTCCGCTGGCTGGCACTGCTGTTCATCGCATGCCTGCACAAACCCGCCTTCGCCACCGAAGAGCGCTGCGTCGACACCAGTGGCGAGTTGCTCGGAGCAATCCTGCTTGCGGTCGACGACGATGTCGTGATCCACGTCGTGCAGGGCACCTACCACCTCGACGTCAATCCGCTCGACCTTATCGACGACCCGTCGTTCGGCTACACGATCACGATCGTCGGCGGCTACAACAGTGCGTGCACGTCGCGCAGCCTCGATCCGCACCTGACCACGATCACCGGCGACGCGGACATCGTGCAGTTGCAGACCTACGATTCGCTCAACATCGACTCGATCCGCTTCGCGCACATCGCGGGCGGCATCTGGCTCGAGGCAGTGTCCTACGGCGGCAGCGGACCGGACGAGCAGGTAACGCTGCGCCGCGTGATCTTCGAGGACCTGTGCACGAGCGGGAGCTGCAATGGCGTCAACAACGGCGGCTATGCGGTCGGGATCAACAGCGACGCGGTCTCGATGTCGCACGTGCTCGCGGTGCACAACGCACATTCCGGGTGTGCGCTGTACGTCGACAACCACGATCTCGATGACGTGTTCCTGTCCTATTCCGTGGTCGGCGACAACGCCGGCGACGGCCTGTGCATCACGGACACGCAGTTCGCCGACGACGACTTCCGCCTGCACGCGGAGAACAACATCTTCTGGGACAACGCAGGCGGCCAGGACATCCGCACGCGCGCGTCCGGACACCTGACATTGCGCAACAACATCTACCAGGTGCTGGATGCCTCGCCTGCTCCGATCGGCGCGCCAACCGGTACGCTCAACCAGGATCCCGACTTTACCGCGCCGGCGAGCAACGACTACCACCTGCAGGTCGGTTCGCCGGCCGTCAACAGCGGCACGCCGTTCGTTTCCAACCCGATCACCCAGGATATCGACGGCGGCCCGCGCACCGTCGGTTCCGCGCCCGACCGCGGCGTCTACGAGACCAATATCGACGATACCAACACGCTCGTCGTGACCACCACCGCGGACCAGCTCGTGCCGCAGATCACCGGCTCGCTGCGCTGGGCGATCACGCAGGCGAACGCCGACGGTGGCCTCAACTACATCCACTTCAACATACCCGGTGGCTGCCCGCGCATCATCACACTCGCGGCGCCGCTGCCGACGATCACCGATCGCGTGATCATCGACGGCTACACCCAGCCGGGCAGCGCGGAGAACACCGCCGCCTACGGCTTCAATGCGGACATCTGCATCGGCATCCGCGGCGATCTCTCCGACGATTACGCGTTCCGCATTCCCTCGTCGGTCAGCGCCTCTCACTACTTGCAGCTGAGCGGCGTCGCGATTGGCGGTTTCGACAACGCCGCGGTCGACCTGCAGGGTGGCGCGGGCTCGTGGATCCACGGCGTGCAATTCGCCGGTACGCTCGGCAGCACCGCGCTCGGCAACAACGCGGTGAACATCCGCGTCTCGGGCAGCTCGACCTACTACAACCTGATCGGAGGCGAGGAGACGGCAGACCGCAACATCATCCCGTACGCGTGGGTCACCGGCGTGCTCATGCTGGCGACGCATGCGAACGGCAGCACGGTGCAGAACAACTACATCGGCACCAGCGCGAACGGACTTGCCGCGGCGCCGAACCAGGTCGGCATCCAGGTCACCGGCAGCCACCACACGATCCGCGACAACCTCATCTCCGGCAACCAGAGCTACGGCATCGAACTCGCCGGCACGTCCGCGCTCGACAACTTCATCGCCTCGAACCGCGTCGGCGTCCGCTCGATCACGCTGTGCCTGCCGACGTGCGGTCCTTCGGACCTGCCGAACATTGCCGACGGCATCCGCATCCACGGCGACGCACACGACAATTCGATCAACAGCAACACGATCGCATGGAATGGCGGCGCGGGCGTGCGCATCGTCGACGGCCTGCACAATTCCCTGCTCAGCAACACCATCTACGAGAACGACGGACTCGGCATCGACCTCAATGCCGCCGGCGTCGATCCGGTCGACAACGATGCCGCGCCCGGCGCCGCCAATCTGGCCAACCGCGGACTCAACTATCCGGCGCTGAGCCTCGCCGAGGGCGGCAAGCATCGCGGCCATGTGGTCACGGCGTTCGTCTCCACCAACGGCACCTATCTGGTGCAGTTGTTCTCCGACGGCAGCTGCGATGCCTCTGGCCATGGCGAAGGTCGCAAATACCACAGCACCAGCGTCGCGACGATCGACAATGCCTCGCCGGGCAGCAACGGCAGCGTGATCGTCGACATCCCGGTCAGTTCGACCAGCGCCCTGGGCGGCCGCCAGTTTTCGATGGTCGTGCGCGACCTGGCTGGCAACTCCTCCGAGTTCTCGCATTGCGCGGCCTACACCTGCGACCAGATCTTCGGCTACGGCGTCGACGGCAGCAGCGCCGATACCTGTCCCTGACGGGAGGTTTGATCGAGGCGGACGCCATGGCCGGCCCGGCGGGTCTAGAATCGCGGCACGGAGGCTGGCATGCGCGAACCGGGGAAACGCGGGAACTGGATGACCGTCGCCACCTGCGGCCTATCGCTGCTGTGTGCGCCATGGGCATGGGCGGGTGACGATCCGGAAGGCCTGGTCGCGCGCGGAGCATGCAAAGCCGCGCAACTGGCTGCCGCCGCCGGCGTCGCGCGCGCGGAATCGACCCGACGGGATCCGGCGATTGCCGACGCGCTCGCCCTGCGTTCGCAGATCGCACTCGCTTGCGCGCGACCCGAAACGCCGGGACTGGACGAATGGCTCGCGCGCGAGCTGCAGTTGCGCATGCCGTCGGGGGAGGCGAGTGCCGCGGTTGCAACGGTAAGGTTGCAGCAGGCACGCGTACTGCTGCAGCGGAGCCGGCTCGACGATGCGCTGGCTGCACTGCAGGATCTCGATCGCGAGGCGGCAGCAGCCAAATGGCCCACGCCGCTGCAGGCGCGCATCGCCAACCAGCTCGGCACGATCCACAACATTCGCGCGGACGCGCCCGCAGCGATCGCCGCGAGCGATCGCGGGATCGCGTTGGCACGTGTGGCGCACGATGACGAAAGCCTCCTGCTCGGCCTGAAGAACCGGGGCCACGCGCTGATCCGGCAGCGCAAGGGCGCCGAGGCGATGGCTCAGCTCGCCGAAGCGGAACGCATCGCCCGCACGCGATTCGGCGACCGCAGCTGGCGACTCGCCGACATCCTGCGCACCAAGGCGAAGGCGGCGCGCGAGAATGGCGACCACGGCGCCGCGATCGATGCGCTCGAGCAATCGCTGGTGATCCAGCGCGCGCAGGCGGAGCCGGACCAGCGCGACATCGCGGCTACCCTGCTCGTGCTCGGCCAGTCGCTGAAGATTTCCGGCGACAAGGAACGCGCGGGCCCGGTCTACGAGCAGGCGCTCGCCGCCGACAGCCTCGACCCCGACCCGAGCGGCCGCATGCGCGCGGCCACGCTGCACGGCCTGGCAAACCTCGAGCGCGACCTCGGTCGCAACGAGCAGGCGATCGCGCACTACGTCGAAGCCGAACCGCTGTTCGACAAGAGCTTCGGTGCGCAATCGATCCCGCTCGCGCAGGTGCTCAACAACCACGCCAATGCCGAGGCGAACCTCGGCCACCTCGACGCCGCGAAAGCGCTGTACCAACGCGCACTGGACATCGCGCACGCGCGCAAGAGCACCGATCCTGCGGACTACCTGCCGCAGACGAACCTCGCGATGCTGCAGGTACGGCAAGGACTCTTTGCCGACGCCGAACCCGGCTTTCGCGAAACGCTTGCGCGCCTGCAGGAAACCAGTGCGGGCAGCGAGGCAAGCACGCTGTTTTCCTCGATGGGCCTGGCGGCGAGCCTGTGGGGGCAGCGAAGGTTCGACGAGGCGTTCGACGAGGCCGCGGCCGCCGAACGGACGCGCCAGGCCGCGCTGCGCCTGGCCGCGAGCCACCTTGGCGAACGGCAGGCGGTGAACCTGCAGGAATACCTGCGCCCTACCCTGGACCAGGTCACCTCGATCGCGATCGCGAGCGGCAAGCCCGCGCACCTCGAGCGCGCATGGGAACTCGGCATGGCCGCACGCGACCAGCTGACCGCGATCCGCGCGCAACGCCTCGCGTCGGCTCGCGCCAGCGACGATCCGAAACTCGCGGCGTTGTGGCAGGCGTGGCGCGACGCGAGCGCCGCGCTCGCGCGCAGCGAACTCGCCGGCGCCAATGCGGATGCACGCGCCGAAGCGCAGCTGCACCTGGATCGCGCCGAACGCGCACTCGCTGGCGCGACCCCGCTGGCGGCTGCACTGGCGGGTACGCGGCTCGATTTCGACGCCCTGCGCCGCAACTTGCCGGCCGGCAATTCGCTCGTGATGTTCACCGTATCGCAACAACGCAACGCGGCGGACTTCGCCAGCGACGATGCCGAACGGCGCAGCCCGGACCTCTACGCGTTCGTGCTGGCTGGCGCGGACGCGCCGGTGCGCGCCGTGCGCCTCGGTGAACTGGAATCGATCTCGCGCGACATCGACGCATGGAGCGCGGCACTGGCCGATCGCGACGTCGCGCTCGCCGCCGTCGAGCAGCGCGGCCGCGCGCTGCGCGGGAAACTCTGGCAGCCGATCGCCGCGGCAGGCGCGGGCACGCACTGGCTGGTGCTTTCGACCGGTGCGCTGTATCGCATGCCGTGGAGCGCATTGCCGGATGGCGACGGCTATCTCGCCGAACGCGGCTTCCGCGCACACGAACTCAATCACGAACGCGAGCTGCAGGCGTCCGCCGCGCCGCAGGCGGCGCCGCGGCTGCTCGCGGTCGCCGATCCGGTCGTCGGCACGTCCTCGCGGGTCGCACGACGCGGCTGCGGCACGGGCCTGGCGGCACTGCCGGGCGCGCGCCGCGAAAGCGCAGCGCTTGGGGCGCTCTGGCGCAACCGCTTCGGCGACGCGGCGCAAGCCACGATGCTGCTCGGCGCCGATGCCACCGAGGCGAAGCTGCGCGCAATGGCGGCCAACGCGGACATCCTGCACTTCGGCACGCACGGCATCAGTGCGAACGCCGATTGCGACAACCAGACGACATCGCTCGCGCTTCGCGGTTTCGCGCTGGCGGCGGACGTTCCGCTCGATCCGGCCGCGCCGGCGATCGCGCCGACGGCCTTGCTGCTGTCCGCCGGCAGCGCGGACGACAGCAGCGACGATGGCGTGCTGACCGCGGAGGAAATCGCGACGCTCGATCTGTCGCACGCGGGCTGGGCGGTGCTCGCGGCGTGCACGACCGCGCGCGGATCGACGCATCGCTACGAAGGGCTGTTCGGCCTTGCGCGCGCATTCCGCCTCGCCGGCGCGCGCACCGTGCTGACCAGCCTGTGGCCGGTCGACGATGCCGCGACTGCGGAATGGACCCAGGCGCTATATGCCGCCCGCATCGGCGAGGGGCTCGACACCGCGGCGTCGATGGCCGCAGCGCAGCGCAGCGTGCTCGCCGCACGCCGCGCGCGCGGCGACTCCACCCATCCTTACTACTGGGCCGCATTCACGGCCACCGGCGACTGGCGCTGAGCGCCGACGCCGGGGCTCGCACGCACGAGGTCTCAGTCGAATCCGTCGGCAAAGATCGCATCGCCCGGCACCGCGTACACGAACACGCCGGCCGCGGAGGTGAATGCGAAGATGCGGCCGTCCGGCGCGCGTTCGACCTTCCTGACCGGATAGCCGGTGGAATGCCGCGCGAGCCAGACCGGCGCGGTCGGAGCAGTCACGTCGATCTCGTCGAGCCCGAACTCGTTGCCGACGTAGGCGCGCCCGTCGGCGACGACGACCGAATGGGCCACGTTGTAGTCGGTCAGGTTCGGCGGCAGTCCGGGCAAGGTCAGGCTGCCGAGCAGCAGCGGCTGCGCGCGGTTGCTGGTGTCGACGATGCGCAGCGCGTTCGCGAATGCCGCGTCCGACGCGCATGCGATGTAGGTCGTGTTGCCGTCGCTGCTGACGTCGACGCCCATTGCATACGGGCAGCCGGTGTCCTGGCCGACCACGACCGGCTGTGCCGCGTTCGACACGTCGACCACGCGCAGGCCACCGTCGCCGAAGTCGGCGCCGTCGGCGAGGTAGGCGTAGTTGCCGCGCACGGTCAGGTCGTAGGTCTGGCTCGTCAGCAGCGAACCCAGTTCCACCGGCGCGGCGGGGTTGCCGACGTCGAGTACCTTGAAGATGCCGCCGTTGGTGGTGCTCGCGACATACACGCGATCGCCGTGCGCCTCGATCGCGCTGGCAAACGGGAATTCGAAGCGCCCGAGTTCGACCGGTGCCGCCGGATTGGCGAGATCCGCGATCAGCACGCCGTAGCCCCACGCGGCGAGGTAGGCGCGACCGCCGTCGACCGAGATGTCCTCCATGTCACGCGCGGCCAGGCTCGCCGGCAGGTTCGCGTCGTAGCGTCCGATCGGCGCGAGGCTCGCCGCATCGGCGACACCGAGCCCGTAGCCTTCCTCGGCGAAGTACGCATGGGTCGCGTCGAATGCGCCGGCGTGCACCGCGACGCCGATCGGCAGGGTGAACTGCGCGGCGAGCGTCGGTTGTTGCGGGTCGGCGGTGCCGAGCAGGACCGCGCGATCGGTATGAGTCAGCACGAGCGGACCGAACGGCGTGATCGCGGTCTGGTCGGGCGCGAAGGTCGGCATCGCGACCGTGCGCACGAGCGTCGGCGCCGCGGGATTGGCGAAGTTCCACACCTGGATGCCGCTGTCGCCGACGAGGTAAAGCGTGTTGCCCATGCGGATCGCGCCGGTCGCCTGGTCGATCGGCGTGTCCGAGACCTGGGTGAGGTTCGCGCCGTCGTGGGTGTCGACGACGATGAGGTCGTTGCCGACGCCGAGTGCGTAGCCGTCGGTGAGCACCGCGCGCAACACGGTGCCGCCGTCGAGCGACGCGTTGCCGGTAAGCACCGGCGCGGACGGGTTGGAGACATCGATCGCGTTGACGATGCGGCCACCGATGAAACTCGATCCGCTCGTCAGTAGCTGGTTGCCGAACACGCCCATGGCGTCGAATTCGAAGATGCCGCTGGCCGAGCCGATCACGCTCGGCGCCAGCGGATTGCTCGCATCCAGCACGAACAAGCCGTTCTGCCCGTCACCGAGATAGACCGTCGTGCCGGTGGCCGCGAGGCCCATCGGTCCGTGGAAGTCGGACACGACGAAATCGTCGTATTCGCCGGCGACGATCGGCCGGGCCGGATCGGCGAGCGAGTAGATCGTGATGCCGCCCGTGCCGTCGGGCGCGCTCCACGCGGCATACAGGTGGTCGCCTACGACCGCCAGCGCGTCGATCGGTCCGCTCGCCGGGGCGGAGCTGCTGCGGCCGGCGTATACCGGCTGCGCCGGGTCGGCCATGTCCCAGGCATTGATCGTCACGCCCATACCGACATACAGATACCCCGCGTGCGCGACCGGCATGGACAACTTGCCCCCGCCGATATCCAGGCGTTGCAGCGCCTGCGCGCGCACGCCCGCGACGAGGAACAGTCCAAGACACAGGGAACCAGCCGCTCGCAGGAACTTCATTCGGTCTTCCTCGAAGGTGAACGCCACTCGGTGCAACGCGGCAAGGCGTCGCGCGACGCCGCGACCGGGGCGGTCGCGAACCCGGCAATGGTCGGATCTGCCCGCATGATGCGCATGTCGGATCGATGCACAAGGCATGCACGATCCATGTACCTGCCCTGTGTTGGGGACGAACGGACTACCCAAACCGTTCGCGTCGGGCGCAACGGGGAGCTGGCGCAGTCGAAACGCTTGCGGAGCCTCCTGCCTTGCCCTCCCGTCGCGGCCCTTCGACTCCGGCCCTTCGGCCTGCGCTCAGGGCGAACGGCTTCCGGTTGGGGCTTTGCGCCGGGTGCGTCCCGCGGATAGCCGACGGGGGGATTCAAAGCAAGCAGTGGAGCGGGCCCGCTCCACGAAGGCGGCAGTCATTCACGGCGGACCGGCCTGGGCGGTCGCATACGCGGCGAGCAGCCGCGCGGCCTGCTGCTCGGCGCTGCGCGCGGCGTCGTCCTGGCCAAGCGCGCGGAACAAGTGCGCCTGCGCAGTTGCCGCGCGCGGGTCGTGTTCGGCCCACAGCGCGATGCGACCGCTCACCGCGCGCGCCGTATCGAGCTGGCTCGCATCCACCAACGCGGCCAGATACGGCGCACCGACCTCGACCAGTTCCTCCGGCACGCCGATGCGCTCGGCCATGGCCATCGCGCGTGCGTACTGTTCGAGCGCCGGTTCGCGCCGATGCTCCACCTCCGCTTGTCCGGCCGCGGCGAGCGCGGCGTGCAGTCCGCGCCACTCATCGCTGGAAGCACTCGCCCAGGCCTGCAACGTCGCGGTCGTCGCCGCGGCGTCGGCGAGCTGTTGCTGTCCACGCTCAAGCGCGGCCTTCAGCACGAGGCCATGCGTCCATCCGATCGAATCGCCGTCGCGCAGGATCGGCACCAGCGCGCGCTCGAGATCCAGCAGCGCGCGTACCCGATCACCGCGCCGTTCGGCGATCGTGGCGGCGAGCAACGCCGCCTGCGCGCGCGCGAGGGCGTCCTTGCGCGGGTCCGACTCCGCCCCGATGCGTTCGATGAGGCGCTCGCCTTCGGCGACGCCACCGCTTGCCACCAGGCCCGCGGCGCGTTCGAACGTCAGGTTCCAGCGCATGCGCTGGTTGCTGGTGTGCGCATCGGCCGGCCAGAAACGCGTACTCGTCGCCAGCGCCGCCTCGCCGTCGAGCAGCTCGCGTTCGGCGGTCGCCTGTTGCGCCAGGGCATAAGCGCGCCCTTCGCGTGCACCCAGCAATTCGAATTCGCCGACTGCCTTCTTCAGCAGCACGAGCGCGTCGGCCGGTCGATGGCGCATGCGCTGGAACTCGCCGAGGTTCACGTCGACACTGGCGACACCAAGGCTGTCGCCGACGGTCGCCAGCTCGATGCGTGCGCGTGCGAGCTCCGCAGTCGCATCGTCGTAGCGTTCCTGCAGGGCGAGGATCGAGCCGCGCCCGAGGCGGGCGACGCCGAGTACTTCGTGGTCGGCCGCGCGTTCGCGCAGCGCGATCGCCTCGTCGTACAGTTCCAGTGCACGATCGCCCTGCTGGGTGCGCACCCACGCCGCGGCAAGCGTCATCATCGAGCGGGCGCGCAGCGCGTCGTCGTTCGCGACCGCGGTACTGTCGAGCAATGCGTGCAGGCGCGATTCCGCCGCCTCGTACTCGCCACGACGCAATTCGATCTGGGCCATGCGCTGCTCGACGCGCGGTTGCTGCTGCAACAATGGCGGCGCGGCGACGATCAGAGCGCGCGCCTGGTCGAGCTGGTCGGCCAGCATTGCGGCGCCCGAGCGCTGCAACAGCTCGTCGAGTCCGGCGACCGCCTCGCCCTGCGTCTGCGCAGACGCCTGGCCGAGCTTGCGCAGCAGCGCATCGGCTGCCGCGCGCGCGGCCGCGATCGCATCGTCCGCCTCTGCGTCGACGCTGAGCGCACGCTGCGCGCCGAACGCATCCAGACGCACGCTCCAGCGGCCCTGCTCGCGGCGGATGCTCGGCTGTACGCGCATTGCGGCCAGCTGCGCCAGCGTCGCATCGTGCAGCAGGTCGTCTTCGCCCGTCGCGCCACGCTGGCGCAACAAGCCGACCACACTCTCGCTCGGGGTGGTTGCGATCGCTGCGCTGCGCAAGCGGTTCGCCACCAGATCCATCGCACCGAGGCGCAGCCAATGCCAATCCTCCGGCGCATCGACCAGCGCCGGCAACACCAGCACCGCCGCCGCCAACGGCGCCGCTTCGACTGTTCCGGTCGATGGCGCCGGCGCGCTCGGCGCATGCCGGTCGATCCGCCAGAATGCAAGCGCCGCGAGCGCGCAGGCCACGACCACTGCAGCGGCCACGGCATGCCGCGTGCGGCCGCGCGGCGCAACCACGGCCTCAGCGCTGACGGCTTGCGCGACTGACGGCGACGGCGCGACGGCCGGCGCATCGGCTGCGTCCTCCACCGTCGCGACCGCGTCCATCGGTGCTTCGTCGATCACCTGCACCGGCTGCACCCAGCGGTAGCCGAAGCGCGGCACGGTACGCACGCCACGCTGCTCGTTGCCGCTGTCGCCGAGGCTGCGCCGGATCTTGACGATCGTGTGGCCGAGCAGCGCGTCGCTGATCTCGACCCGCCCCCACACCGCGGCGATCAGCTCATCGCGACCGACCGCACGTTCGCGATGTTCGATCAGGTAGGCAAGACAATCGAACGCGCGCGCCGGCAACACCACCGGCACGCCGTTGCGGTGCAGCTCGCGCGTGGCCGGGTTGAGCAGGAAATCATCGAAGCGGTACGTCATCGCATCCATCCGAAGCGGCTACCCGGACGAACGAATGCGCAAGGCCGTCGCAACGGACACGGTCGGATCAAGGATCGTTGTCCTCGTCGTTGCCGGCGGCAGGTGACGCAGCGTTCGGCACGCAGCCAGGAACGACCGCGTCCGCGCCGAACAGGTACCACTCGCGCCGGTTCGCATTGCCGACACGCGTCGCCTTGGTGCGATCGAGGCAGGATCCCGCGGCGTCCATCGCCTGCTCCAGGATGAAGATGCGGCGCCGCGCGGGCGCCTCGTCCAGCCAGCGCACCGCCGCCGCGTACTGCTGGTCGCGCGGCAGGCGAAAACCGAAGTCGCGCACCGGACCCTGGGCCATCAGCAGATTCTGCTCCTTCCACGCGACCAGCCCGATCTCGCTGTCGCTGCCGGCCAGCTCGCGCGCGTGCCGCATCACGCCGACGGCCGAACTCGAGTCGTTCAACAGCGGATACGCCCACAGGCTCCACACCAGCCACAGCACGCCGATGCCCGCGAGCAGTGCGTGCACGCCGCGCCTGGCGCGGAACCACAGCGCAGCGCCGACGAAACCGATGCCCATCGCGACGAACATGCCCCACACGTAGTGGCCGAGGTCGCCGAGTTCCTTGCGCTGCAGCCATGCATCCGCAGCGCCGGAATGGCCGAGCAACGCCCATGCCGCGACTCCGGCGATCGCGAGGCCTGCAAGCAAAGCGATGCCGAAGGCGAGCCGGCGCAGCCAGCGCGCATCCGCGGCTTCGACCAGATACGGCGCCAGCGACAACGCGAGCATCGGCAGCACCGGCATCAGATACACGTCGCGCTTGCCGCTCGGGATGCTGAAGAACGCTATCACCAGCAGCGACCAGGCGAGCGGCAGCAGCACGCGCGCTTCGCCGTGCTTCAGGTCGCGCCACCAGCGCGGAAGCGCCGCCGGATAGGCAAGCGACAACGGGAAGAAATGCAGCAGCAATACCGGCAGGTAGTACCAGAACGGTTGCGGATGCGACCACGTCCCGCCATAGCGACCGGCGGTCTGGTGGAAGAACAGGTCGTCGACATACGCCGCGTATTCGGGCGCGCCGCGCGATTTCGCAACCAGCAACACGGCTGCGCCCCAGGCGAGGATCGGCGCGAGGAACGCAAGCGCGCCGCCGAACCAGCGCAGCGTCGCCCCGGACGTGCGCGTGACGCCATCCCATCCACGCAAACGCGCGAACAGGTACGGCACGAACATCAGCAGGGCGAGCACGCCGACGCCCTTGCTGATCACGCCGAGCCCCGCCGCGAAGCAACCGAGCCAGTACGCGCGCCAGTTCGGTCCGCGCAGGAAATGCAGCAGCAGGCCCCAGTTCGCGAGCGTGATCCAGCCCATCACGAGCGGATCGATCTGCGCACGCTTGACCTGGAACATGAACTCGAACGTGAACAGCACGCCGATCGCCGCAAACAGGCCGGCGCGCGGATTCCACAGCCGCCGACCGAGGTCGAACGTCAGGCCGAGCGTGAGCAGGCCCGCGAGCAGCGACGGCAACAGGAACGCGATTCGCCAGTTGCGCGCGAGCTCGTACGCGGCGGCCTGCAGCCAGAACAACATCGGCGGCTTGTCCGAATACAGTTCGAGTCCACGCCGCGGGAACAGCCAGTCGCCGGATTCGACCATCTGCTTCGCGGCGAGCACGAAGCGCGGCTCGTCCGATGGCCACGGATCACGCAGGCCGATGCCGGCGCCGAGCAACACCAGGGCGAACAGCATGAACAGCCAGAACGCACGCCGCTCCTGCGAGGAGAGGGGCGCGGGCGGAGAGTAGGTCATCGAGTCGGAAGGACGGCGGCGAGGTCGCTATCGTACCAGCCAGGCCCTGCGCGTCCCGCCCGTTGCGCGCGCCCATGCGCCGAGCGGATACTGCGATCATCGCCATATCGTGGGTGCCGCATGCCGAACCCGCCGCCCGGCCTCGCCGGACAGCCACTCGCGACCGCATCGGCGTTGCCGGCGCACCACTACGTCGGGAGCGGCGCGGAAGCGCTCGACCGCCGCGCGGTGTTCGCGCGCAGTTGGCAGCTCGCCGCGCATCGTTCGCACCTCGAAGGCGTCGGCGACCATGTGGTGACCGAGGTCGCCGGCATCCCGATCGTGATCGTGCGTGGAGAGGACGGCGAACTGCGCGCGCTGCACAACGTCTGCCGCCATCGCGCCGGTCCCCTCGCGCTGTGCGACGGACGCGGCGCGAAACGCCTGCGCTGCCACTACCACGGCTGGAGCTACGCGCTCGACGGACGGCTGCTCAGCGCTCCCGAGATGGACACCGCGCGCAACTTCGACGCCAATTCGGTGCACCTGCCCAAGGCGCACGTCGCCAGCTGGCGCGACCTCGTCTTCGTTGCGCTCGGCGAAGCACCGCCCTTGCGCGAGTTTCTGCACGGCATCGATGCGCGCATCGGCGAATCGGCCCTGGTCGACTACCGCTTCCAGCGCCGCGTCGCGTACGACATCGACTGCGACTGGAAGGTCTACGTCGACAACTACCTCGAGGGCTACCACGTTCCGCACATCCATCCGGAATTGAACCGGATGCTCGACTACCGCAGCTATCTCACCGAACTCGCGCGCTGGCACTCGCTGCAATGGAGTCCTTTGGAAAGCGCCGGCGACCTGTACGGCAATGGCGAGGCGCTGTACTACTGGGTCTGGCCGAACACGATGCTCAACATCCTGCCCGGCCGCCTGCAGACGAACCGCGTCTTGCCGCTCGCCGGCAATCGCTGCCGGGTCGAATTCGATTTCTACTACCCACCCGATCTCGACGCGGTCGAACGCTGGGAACGCGATCTCGTGTTCAGCGATGCGGTGCAGAAGGAGGACGTGTCGATCTGCGAACACGTGCAGCGCGGACTCGCCTCCGGCTCCTATGTCGCAGGGCGCCTCAATCCGAAGCGCGAAAGCGGCGTGCATCATTTCCACGAACTGCTGCGCGCGGCATATCGCGCCGCGGCGGGCTGAGCGGAACGGATCGACGTGGAGATCGCGCGCCGACCGTCGCTCGGGATCGCAACCGCGATCGCGCTCGTCGCCGGCAACATGATCGGTTCGGGGCTGTTCCTGCTGCCCGCATCGCTGGCTCCCTACGGTCCGGCGGCACTGCTCGGATGGGTTGCGAGCGCATTCGGCGGCCTCGCTCTCGCATTCGTGTTCGCACGCCTGTGCCGACGCCTGCCGCTGCATGGCGGACCCTATGCGTTCGCGCGCGACGCGTTCGGCGATGGCGTCGGCTTCGCCGTCGCGTGGAGCTACTGGATCTCGACGTGGTGCGCGAACGCGGCGATCGCGGTCGCCTTCGCCGGCTACTTCGGTGCGGTTTTTCCGCCGGCCTCGTCGACGCCGCTGCGCGCGATGGCGAGCGCCCTCGCCGCGTTGTGGATCTGCACCCTCGCGAACGCGCTCGGCGTGCGCAGCGCGGGGCGCGTGCAACTGGTGACGACCGTGCTGAAGCTGCTGCCGCTGATCGTGCTGTCGCTGCTCGCCCTGCATCACGTGTTCGAGCCGGCGGCGTGGCGGCCGTTCAATCGCAGCAGTGAAACGCTGCCATCGGTGATGCTGACGACGATGGCATTGACGCTGTGGGCCTTCCTCGGCGTCGAGAGCGCGACCGTCGTCGCGCAGGACGTCGACGATCCACGACGCAACCTGCCGCGCGCGACCCTGCTTGGTTCGGCCATCGCGATCGTCGCGACGGTGGTGTCGTGCACGGTCGTCGCCTCGATCGTTCCTGCCATCGAACTCGCCACATCGGAAGCGCCGTTCGCGCTGGCCGCATCGCGCCTGTGGGGCGACGGCGCCGGCCTCGTGTTCGCCGCGACCGCGGCGATCGCCTGCTTCGGCGCACTCAACGGCTGGGTGCTGATGCAGGGCCAGCTGCCGCTCGCGGCCGCTCGCGACGGCGTGTTCCCTCCACTGTTCGCGCGCGTCGATGCGTGCGGCACGCCGCAGCACGGACTCATCGTCGGCAGCGTGCTGGCGAGCCTGCTGGTGCTCGCGAACTACCAGAAGGACCTGGTCGGACTGTTCACGTTCTCGATCCTGCTCGCGACCGCGTCGTGCCTGCTGCCGTACGTCGTCTGCAGCCTCGCGGCGATGCGCATGCGCGAACCGGGCAGCCGCGCCGTCGCATGTTTCGCGTTCGTCTTCAGCGTCGCCGCACTCGTCGGCAGCGGCGCCGAGGCGCTGCTGTGGGGCGCCGCGCTGGTCGCCTTTGGCTGGCCGGTATACATGTTGCAACGTCGACGGGCGCCGGGTTAACCGGTCTGCAACATCAGGTTAACCGGAAGCACACCGTCGCTTCGTATGCTGCGCGAAACCCCTGACGGAGACCCCGGCCATGCGTGATCAACGCCACATCGAAGTCAACGTGCTCGGCTACCGCATCGAGTGCGTGCGCACCCTCGATGAGCGCGGCGACGTCGCTGCGCAATGGTACGAAGTGCTCGCCCCCGAATCGCAGGCCCTGCTCGGATCGTTCGCGCATCGCGCCGAAGCGGAACGCGACATCGTCACGCGCGAACTCGCGGCGATCGCGGCCTGAAAAACGAACTCGATTTGCTGCAGGAGCGGCGAAGTCGCGACAGGCCTGCCCCGATTCCGGAACCTGGTCGCGCGTGCAGCGCTCCTACACCTCGATCGTGAACTCGTCAGCATCCATCCACGCAGGGAAGCGCGTGCGATGCGCGGCGAGCGCGGCGGATTCCAGGCTCACCGTGACGACCTGTTCCTGCGCACCGAGTTCGATCAGCGGCTGGCCGACGAAATCGAGCGCGACGCTGTCGCCGGCGTAGTGCAGGTCGTTGCCGTCGATGCCGACGCGATTGACGCCGACGCAATAGCTCAGGTTCTCGATCGCGCGGGCGACCAGCAGGCTGCGCCACGGATGGCGGCGAGCGCTCGGCCAGTTCGCGACGTAGATCAGAAGGTCGTAATCGAAGCGACCCGCCGCGCGATCGTAGCGGTTGCGCGACCACACCGGGAAACGCAGGTCGTAGCAGACCAACGGACAGATGCGCCAACCCGCGAGCTCGACCACGACGCGCTCGTTGCCTCCGGCATAGCGTTCGTGTTCGCCGGCCATGCGGAACAGATGGCGCTTGTCGTACTGCACGTGGGTGCCGTCCGGGCGCATCCACACGAGGCGATTGACGCAACGCTCGCCCTCGCGCACGACCAGGCTGCCGGTGATGACGGCGCCGACCTCGGCCGCGAGTGCGCGCAGCCAGCGCAGGCCTTCACCGTCCATCGCCTCGGCATTGCCGAGCGCTTCGTTGGTGAAGCCGGACAGGAACGTCTCGGGCAACACGACGAGATCGGTCTGGCCGCGCAACGGGCGTACCAGCGCACCGTAGTAGTCGCGGTTCGCGGCAGCGTCGTGCCAGCGTGTCGCACCCTGGACGAGGGACACGCGCATCAGAGCGCCTTCAGGCGAGCAGCCGCCTGCTCCAGCGTCGCGTCGCTCTTGGCGAAACAGAAACGGACGAGTCGCTGCCCGGCCGGCGGCGTCTCGTAGAACGCCGAGATCGGAATTGCCGCCACGCCGCCGTGCTTGGCCAACCATTCGCAGAACGCGAGGTCATCGGCCGTGCTCAGCGCCGAATAGTCGGCGATCTGGAAATATGCGCCGCCAACGCCACGCAACTCGAACTTCGAACCTGCCAGCAGGTCGCGGAAGCGGTCGCGCTTGGCCTGGTAGAACGCCGGCAGGTCGAGGTAATGCTGCGGATCGTTCTCGATGATCTCCGCCAGCGCCCACTGCGCCGGCGTGAACGTGCAGAACGTCAGGTACTGGTGCACCTTGCGAAACTCGGCCGACAGCGCGCGCGGCGCGATGCAGTAGCCGACCTTCCAGCCGGTGCAGTGGTAGGTCTTGCCGAACGAACTGATGACGAAGCTGCGCGCGGCCAGCTCTGCGTGGCGCAGCACGCTCTGGTGCGCGGCGCCGTCGAACACGATGTGCTCGTAGACCTCGTCCGACAGTACGAACAGGTCGTGCTTGCGCGCGAGCGCAGCGAGCGCCTCGATGTCGGCGGCGCTGAACACCGCGCCACACGGATTGTGCGGGGTGTTGACGAGGATCATGCGCGTCCTGGGCGTGACGGCATCGGCGATGCGCTGCCAGTCCGGCGAGAAATCGCGTGGATCGAGCGCGACATGCACCGCATGTCCGCCGTTCAGCTCGATCGCCGGCTCATAACTGTCGTAGCACGGGTCGAGCACGATGACTTCGTCGCCGCTGCGCACGACTGCGGCAATCGCCGCGAACAGCGCCTCGGTCGCACCCGAGGTCACCGTGACTTCCGTGTCCGGATTCACCTTGCAGCCGTACAGGCGCTCGGTCTTGCGCGCGATCGCCTCGCGCAGTGCCGGCACGCCGGTCATCGGCGAATACTGGTTGCGACCTTCGGCCATCGCGCGCGTGAGCGCCTCGCGCAATGCCGGCGGTCCGTCGAAATCCGGGAAGCCCTGACCGAGATTGATCGCCTTGTGCTCCATCGCGAGCTGGCTCATCACGGTGAAGATCGTGGTGCCGACCTTCGGCAGCTTGGTTTCGATCTGCATGTCGCCCTTGTGTTTGGACGGCCAAACGGCCTGGTCGATCGATGGTAGCACGCGCGTGCCAAGGCTCCCGGACATCCTTGCCCGCGCTGCTCGAAATCCGACCCGTGATGCCCGGGATGGCAAAGCTGCGAACCCGCTCACGCTTCGGGTCCGCCCCGCGAGCTCCCGATTGTAATCCTGCCGTGATCTGTGCATGCTTGGGCCGCTAGACCTACGCAACATCAGTCCAAGGGCGTAGTGCCGGTGAGGGCCGGCACGCGCGCAGCGCGGCCCGCGGACGTTTCCACATGTCTTCCAACGCCTGGGGAGAGGCTGATGAGGACGCTTGTGTTCGCCGCAGCGCTCGCCGCGCTGCACGGATGTGCGCATGTCGATGCCGGCCGCCCTGCGGCGCCGACAGTTCCCCCTGTGTCGCCGGTCGCGGCGATGCCAGCGCCCGAATCCGCGCAGCCGCAACGCCTCGACTTCAGTGCAACTCTCGGCGACGGCCAGGCCGTCACGATCGACAATCCCTATGGCGACGTGCGCTTGCGCTTCGGCGGCTTCGCGCACGAGCTGGAAATCCATGCGGTGCTTCAGCAGCCCGAGGATGCGGCGCCGATCGCCGTGCAGCCGGGCGACGACTCCGGGCGCTACCGCTTCGCGCCGCGCCTTCCCGCCGGCGCGATCGCCGCCGAGGGACAACGCCTCGACGTCGTCGCATTCATTCCGCGGGGCCATGCGGTCTCGGTGCATACCGAACAGGGACTCATCGAAAGCCATGGCGTTCGCGCCGACATCGACCTGGAGAGCGTCTCCGGCGGCATCGCCATCCGTGGTACGCAAGGGCGCGTCCAGGCAAAGACCGGATCCGGATCGATCGAGGCATCGTTCAACACGGCGCCGAAAGCGTCGCGGCAAGTCCTCGCCACCACCACCGGCAACGTCGTGCTCGCGGTCGACGATCGCCTTGATGCCACGCTCGAACTCGCGACGTCCGGCGTGTTCGCCACCGAGTTCTCGCTCGACGTCGAACCTCTCGCGAACCAGGAACCGAACAAGCGCGCACGCACGACCATCGGCGACGACGACGCCCGCATCACCGTGGAAAGCCGGCGCGGCGAAATCCGCCTGCTGCGCCGGAGCGCATTCACACCGCTGGGCGGCAAGCCCGCGGATCAGGAGTACGAGGACAACGACAGTGACTGAGCATCGCCCGCACGCGGGCTGCGCAGGTCCAAGGATGTCGGCACCGAACCCGGGTCACAACAGACATTCCGCAGGAGGGATTTGGAAATGAATCGCTTGAGGACCGTACTCGCCGCAGCAGCAGTGTCGCTATTGCTGTCCGGCATCGGACAGGCCGCCGATTCCACGCGCGCGAGCGACGCGCGCGTCGAAGTCGGCGAACCGGTCACGCCGATCAGCATCGACGTCGACCTTCGCCAGTTGCCGGTCGTGCCGGAATGGCGGGCGGGAATGGCGATCAAGGAAGCGCACAAGCGCCAGTTCTTCCCGCTCGACCAGCGCAATCCCGCTGCGCCGGCGTGGATGGAAGCGGCGCCCGATCGGCTGCCCGAACTGCAGAAACTGTGGGACGACAACGCACCGGCGTCGGCGACGCAGGCCGGAGCGCAGGGGCGCGTGAGCATCAACAACGGTTCCACCGGCGTATCGCCGGGCGATCCGGTCGTCGATGTCAGCGCGAACTACATCGTCTACGGCATCAACGGCAGCAGCGGCACCAACTTCACGGTGTACGACAAGAGCGGCACCAAGCTTGCCGGACCGACGACATTCTCTTCGCTCGCGCCGGCCGGCGACGGTTGCCGCACGTCGGTCAGCGATCCGATCGTGCTGTTCGATCGCCTCGCCAATCGCTGGTTCCTGCTCGAGATGGGCGGCACCTCGTCGGCGGCCAAGATGTGCATCTATGTTTCCAAGACCGAAAACCCGGTCTCTGGCGGCTGGTGGTTCTACGGCTTCTCGACGCCGACGCAGAACGACTACCCGCATTGCGGCATCTGGCCCAATGCCTACGTTTGCACCGACAACGAAGGCGCGGCAAACGTGACCGCGTACGCCTACGACCGCGCGAACATGCTCAACGGTGCGACCGCGCGCGCGCAGCAGCGTTTTGTCAGCGTGCCGAAACTGGCCGGCTACGGCTTCCAGGCGCTGACCCCGGCGTCGTTCATGGGTGACAGTGCGCATGCTCCACCCGCGGGCACGCAGCAGATCCTCGCGCGCCACAACGATGACGAGGCGCACGCCGGTGCTTCGGCGGACACCACCCACGACTTCATCGACCTGTACTCGGTCAACCTCGACTGGAACACGCCGGCGAACAGCGCGATCACCACCCTGCCGCGCATCACGATCAGCGAATTCAACAGCTGGTTCCGCGACTACTCGACGTTCGCGACGGTGCCGCAGCCGGGCTCGACATCACTGCTCGACCCGATTCGCGAAGTCATCCTCAACTCGCTCGTCTACCGCAATGTCGGCACCTACGAATCGATCGTCGGCCAGTTCGCGACGAACATGAACTCGGCGCGCAGCGGCACGACGGTCAATGCGGGCATCCGCTGGTTCGAGCTGCGCCGCACCGGCGGCGGCAACTGGACGCTGCAGCAGGAAGGCACGTTCGGCCCCGGCGACACCAGCACCAACCACCTCGAAGGCTCGATCGCGACCGACAACAAGGGCAACATTGGCCTCGGCTACAACGTCACCAAGACGAGCTCGCCGACGATCTACGCGACGCTCGGCTACACAGGTCGCAAGGCGTCCGACGCCGCCGGCGTGATGACGCTCGGCGAGAATACCGTCGCGGCCGGCGCCGCCGCCGAAACGTCGGGCCGCTGGGGTGACTATTTCCAGATGGCGGTCGACCCGACCGACGACTGCACGTTCTGGATGGTCGGCATGTACCGCCCGGCGAGCAGCTGGAACACGCGCATCCAGGACTTCAAGTTCAACGATTGCGGCGCGGCACCGAGCACGTGGTCGGTGTCGGGCACGGTCACGACCGGCACCGGCGTCGGCATCGCGGGCGTGACGATCAGCACCGGCGCGGCCAGCACGACGACGAATTCGAGCGGCGCCTACACGCTCGGCAGCCTCGCCAACGGCACCTACTCGCTGACCCCGAGCCTCGCCGGCTACACGTTCTCGCCGACGAGCACCAGCGTGACGATCAGCGGCGCGAACGTCAGCGGCAAGAACTTCACCGGCACGCCGACGACGAACAATCCGCCGGTCGCGAACTTCGGCGTGACGACGAGCGGCCTCACCGCCAACTTCACCGACAGCTCCACCGACAGCGACGGCACGATCGCCTCGCGCTCGTGGACCTTCGGCGACGGCGGCACCTCGACCGCGACCAACCCGAGCCACGCCTACGCCAACGCAGGCACCTACAGCGTGTCGCTGACGGTCACCGACAACGGCGGCGCCACCAACACCAAGACCACGTCGGTCTCGGTCAGCTCGCCCACCAACGCACCGCCGGTCGCGAACTTCAGCTTCACCACCAGCGGCCTCGTCGCGACATTCACCGACAGTTCCACCGACAGCGACGGCACGATCGCCTCGCGCTCGTGGACCTTCGGTGACGCCGCCACGTCGACGACAACCAACCCGAGCCACACGTACGCGAGTGCCGGCACCTACAGCGTCTCGCTCACGGTCACCGATAACGGTGGCGCGACGAACACGAAGACCAGCTCGGTCACGGTCGCGCCCACCGGCGGCAATGTGCTGCAGAACGGCGTAGCCGTCACCGGCCTCGGCGCGACCACCGGCAACAAGCTCAACTACACGATGGTCGTTCCGGCGGGCGCGACGAACCTCAAGTTCGTCTCCTCGGGCGGAAGCGGCGATGGCGATCTCTACGTGAAGTTCGGCTCCGCGCCGACGACGTCGAGCTACGACTGCCGTTCGTGGGCGACGGGCAATGCCGAAACCTGCAGCATCGCGACCGCACAGGCCGGCACGTACTACGTGATGATCAACGCGTACGCGACGTTCAGCGGCATGAGCCTCACCGGCAGCTACACGACCGGCGGTGGTGGCGGCACGGCGCTGTCGAACGGGGTGCCGGTCACCGGGCTCGGCGCGACCGCCGGCAACTGGACGTCCGACTACACACTCGTGGTGCCAAGTGGCGCGACCAACCTCAAGTTCGTCATGGCGGGCGGCTCGGGCGATGCGGACCTTTACGTGCAGCTCAGCGCCGCGCCGACGACGTCGAGCTACCTGTGCCGCCCATATCTCAGCGGCAACAGCGAAACCTGCACGTTTGCCTCGCCGACGACCGGCACGTACCACGTGCGCATCAACGCCTATTCGACGTTCTCGGGCGTCACGCTGACGCCGAGCTACACGCCGTAACCGGCAGTTCCAACGAAAAAAGAACGGCGGCCGGTTCGCACCGGCCGCCGTTCTTCTTTACGGGATCGGCGTGGACGTCAGGCCGTCAGCAAACGATTCATGCGCGCTATGAATGCCGCGGGGTCGGCAAGCTGGTCGCCGGCGGCGAGTTGCGCCTCCTCGAACAGCAAGCTGGCAAGGTCGTCGCTGCGGCCCGCATCGGCTTCCGTGGCGAAGCGCTGCACCAGCACGTGCGCAGGATTGATCTCGAGTGTCGGCTTGCTGTCGGGAACTTCGTGGCCGGCTTCGCGCAACAGACGCTGCATGTGCAGGGCCATGTCGTATTCGCCGAGCACGATGCATGAAGGCGATTCGGTCAGACGGTGGCTGACGCGGACTTCGCCGACGCGGTCGCCGAGCGCGGCAGCGAGCTTCTCGATGACCGGCTTCGCTTCCTCCGCCGCCTTCTCGCGGCGCTCCTTGTCCGCGCCGTCGGCCACGTCGAGTTCGCCCTTGGCGGCATTGCGCAGTTTCTTGCCGGCATATTCGCCGAGGTAGCCGATCATCCACTCGTCGATGCGGTCGCTGAGCAGCAACACTTCCACGCCCTTCGCGCGCAGGCCCTCGATCTGCGGGCTGCCCTTGGCCGCCGCGTGCGAATCCGCCGTGACGTACCAGATCACGTCCTGACCGGCCTGCATGCGGCCAATATAGTCGTCGAGCGCGACGTTCTTCCTGGCGTCGTCGCCGTGCGTCGAGGCGAAGCGCAGCAGCCTGGCGATGCGTTCTCGGTTGGCGCCATCCTCGGCTACACCTTCCTTCAGCACGTTGCCGAACGCGCCGGTGAATTGCTGGTACTTCTCAGGTTCGTCCTTCGCGGTTTTTTCCAGCAGGTCGAGCGTGCGCTTGACGCAGGCGCTGCGGATCTGCGCGACGAGGCGGTTGTCCTGCAGGATCTCGCGGCTGACGTTGAGCGGCAGGTCGTCGGAATCGACGACGCCGCGCACGAAACGCAGGTAGGCTGGCAGCAACTGCTCGCTTGCGTCCATGATGAAGACGCGGCGGATGTAGAGCTTCAGGCCCTGGCGTTCGTCACGACCGCTGAACACGGCATCGAACGGCGCCTTCTCCGGCACGTACAGCAGCGAGGTATAGCTCTGCGAGCCTTCGACGCGGTTGTGCGACCACGCCATCGCGTCGTTGTAGTCGTGCGAAAGCGACTTGTAGAACGCCTGGTATTCCTCGTCGGTGATCTCGGCCTTCGGACGCGTCCACAGCGCGGCCGCATGGTTGACCGTCTCGAACTCGTCGGTCGGCTTGCCGTCCTTCTGCACCGGCATGCGGATCGGGAACGCGACGTGGTCGGAGTAGCGCTTGACGAGGTCGCGCAGCTTCCAGCCATCGAGGAATTCGTCTTCGTCGGGCTTCAGGTGCAGCGTCACGCGGGTACCGCGCTGCGGCACGTCGACGGTTTCGAGCGTGTATTCGCCGGTACCGCTCGATTCCCAGCGCACACCCTCGGACGCCGCGGTGCCGGCCTTGCGCGTGACCATGGTGACGCGGTCGGCAACGATGAACGCGGAATAGAAGCCGACGCCGAACTGGCCGATCAGCTGCGTGTCCTTGCGCGCATCGCCCGACAGCGATTCGAGAAAGCGGCGCGTGCCCGAGCGCGCGATCGTGCCGACATTCTCGATGACTTCCGCGCGCGTCATGCCGATGCCGCTGTCCTGGATCGTCAACGTGCGCGCATCCTTGTCGAACGAGATGTCTATGCGCAGATCGGCGCCATCGGCGGTCAGCGAGGCATCGGACAGCGCGGCGAAGCGCAGCTTGTCGCAGGCATCGGAAGCGTTCGACACCAGCTCGCGCAGGAAGATCTCCTTGTGCGAGTAGAGCGAATGGGTCACCAGGTGCAGGACCTGGGAAACCTCGGCTTCGAAGGCACGGGTTTCGGTGGCGTTCGTCATGGATTCCCTCCGCGGATGAGTGCGTCGGAAATGGTGCCGGCAACGCAATCGTTCAAGGCATCCCCTGGCGACGGTCGCCGCTGAGCCCTGCTCTAAAAACGCCATGACGAAGCGGGTGTTCGTGAAGAGTGCGGCCAGGGATGGCCGCTTTTAACCAACACGAGATGCCAGCGCCCAGGGCGGCGAATAGCTCATGCCGAAGCGCCGATCAGGGATGATCGCAAGAGCTCGCTTTTCGCGGGCGCCGGGAGCGACCGCGGACCGGTGTGCCGTCCATCCATGGACATTAAAAAGCGGCCGTCGTTTCCGACGGCCGCTCTGACGAGGAGCACAGACGCGACTCGATGCTCCAAGACGGATGTTGCTGGCGTCAGTCCTTCTTGACGTGTGCGCCGAGATCTTCCTTGATGCGCGCTGCCTTGCCTTCGAGGCCGCGCAGGTAATAGAGCTTCGCACCGCGCACCTTGCCGCGACGCTTGACCACGACCGAGTCGATCGTCGGGCTGTGCGACTGGAACACGCGCTCGACGCCGGTACCGTGGGAGATCTTGCGCACCGTGAACGCGGAGTTGAGGCCGGCGTTCTTGCGCGCGATGACCACGCCTTCGTAGGCCTGCACGCGTTCGCGGTTGCCTTCCTTGACCTTCACGTTGACGACCACGGTATCGCCCGGGCTGAACTCCGGCAGCGAGCGGGTCATCTGGGCGGCTTCGAATTGCTGGATCAGGTTCATGACACTCACCACTCTAGGTCTGTTGTTCATTCACCGGGTTCGCGGCCCGGCGTCTTCTGTTCGTGCTCGCGCTGGAACTCGACCAGCAGCGCACGCGTCTTCTTGTCCAGTTCCACCTGTTCGAGCAGATCAGGTCTGCGCAACCAGGTCCGCCCCAGCGACTGCTTCAGGCGCCAGCGCGCAATCTCCGCGTGGTTGCCCGAAGTCAGCACCGCCGGCACGTCGCCCCATTCGTGCCGCTCGGGTCGCGTGTAGTGCGGGCAGTCGAGCAATCCGTTCGAGAACGAATCCTGCTCGGCCGATGCTGCATCGTTCAGCACACCTTCCTGCAGGCGCCCGACCGCGTCGATCACGATCGCCGCCGCCAGTTCGCCGCCGGAGAGCACGTAGTCGCCGACGGAAATCTCCTCGTCGACCGCATGCTCCAGAAACCGTTCGTCCACGCCTTCGTAGCGTCCGCTCAGCAGGATCAGGTGATCGCGCCGCGCAAGCTCCGCCACCTTGGCCTGGTCGAGCCGCGCTCCCTGCGGACTCATGTAGATCACTTTCGCAGCGCTCGATCCGGCCGCCGCACGCGCGCTGTCGAGCGCCTTGCGCAACGGATCGATCATCATCACCACGCCGGGCCCGCCACCGTAGCAGCGGTCGTCGGCCGAGCGATAGTTGTCGGTCGCGAAATCCCGCGGGTTCCAGCTTGCGATCTCAAGCAAGCCTTTTTCCCGCGCGCGCCCTACGACTCCTACCCGCGCACAGCTTTCGATGAAGTCCGGAAACAGCGTGATGACGTCAATACGCAACGCGCTCTTCCCATGTGTGCTGCTTGTGCGTTGATCCATAAACGCGACGATCAAGAAGCGTACGTCCTGGTACGCACTTTTTCATACAAGCCTAGAAATCCACGTCCCAGTCAACCGTGATGCGACCGATTTCGAGATCCACTACCGTCACGAACTGGCCGACCAGGAACGGGATCAACCGCTCGCGTTCGGCGTCCTTCACGACCAGCACATCGTTTGCGCCGGTCGCGACCAGATGCGAGACCTTGCCGAGCGATGTGCCTTCGACCGTCACGACCTCGAGTCCTTCGAGATCGCACCAGTAGTATTCGCCGGGTTTCGCCTTCGGCAACGCCGAACGCGCGACCCATATTTCCGTACCGAGCAGGGCCATGGCCGCATCGCGGTCATCGACTCCGGGCAACTCGGCGACGATGCCCTTGCCCTGGGCACGCCCACGGCAACCATCGATCATCCTTTCGCCGGCCGCTGATCGCATCCGCCACGGCGAGTAGCGGAAGATCTGCGTTCTCGGCTCGGTGTACGACTCGAGCTTGAGCTCGCCGCGTACGCCGTGAACCCCGACAACCTTGCCGAGCAGGACGAATTTCTCCGGCCCACTCACGGCGATCAGGCTGCCTTCTTGTTCGCTTCCTTGTAGAGCGACTTGACCTTGTTGGTCATCTGCGCGCCCTTCTCCACCCACGACTTGACCTTGGCAGTGTCGAGCTCAAGGCGCACGTCCTTGCCGGCCGCGATCGGGTTGAAATAGCCCACGCGCTCGATGTTGCGGCCGTCGCGCGCGTTGCGCTCGTCGGTCACGATGATGTGGTAGAACGGGCGACCCTTGGCACCGCCGCGGGAAAGGCGAATCTTGACCATTGTTTTTGCTCGATATTTTGCGAAGTCGTCGACGTCGGATCGGTGCCGGGAACGGCCATCGCGCGTCGGGAGCCGGGCATTCTAGCTGGAATCAGGAAAAAATAAAGCCCCGCAACGACTTGTCGGTCGGTACGCGCCGCTTTCCCCCTTCTCCCCGTGGGCAGAGGCCCCTCCAGGCCGTTCGCGTCGAGCGCAGCGAGCGCAAGGCGAGCGGAGTCGAAACGCTAGCGACGAGGTGCAACCCTTCGACTCCCTGCGGCCCTTCGACGGCGCCCAGGACAGGCCTGCGCTCGGCGTGAGCGGCCGTGGGGCCTGTGCCCCGTGAACGGTTCGAGGTCAGGGTACGAAACCGCGGATCTCGAAGCCGTCGCGGAATACGGTGTTGCTCGTGCCCGGCAACGCGCCGTTCGCGATCCAGTCGTAGATGAGCGCCTGCTGCTCCGGCAGCAGCCCGCCGCCGTAGTTGTCGAGCGGCATGCGCGCGCCGGCACCCGGCGTGTCGCAGTTGACCTTGCGGAACAGCAGGCTCTCCTGCGGCCTACCCGGCACGACGTAGAGAATGCCCGGGTCCTCCGCGCTCGGCACGCCGACCAGGTGTCCCCAGGAGACGCCCGCGCTGAGATCGAGTTCGCCGCTCGGCATCGGCGGCGGCGCGAAGTGGCAGTCGACACAGCCGGCGCTGCCACCGTTCGTCGCGTAGTCGTCGAACAGGCCCTGCACGGCCGCGCCGTAGCTGATGGCGTAGTTCGGCGGGATGTCGGCGATGCGCGTGCAGCCTTGCGGCGCGCCCGCGTGCGCGAGCGTCGCCGCGAACGCGAGCACGATGCCGGTCGCGACCGCGCTGGCCGGCCTCGTGCGCATCGCGTCAGACGAACCCGAGGTTGCTGCTGCCGAAGTTCGCCAGGTTCGGGAAGATCGCCGCGAGATCGCCCGGCGCGGTGACGCCGAGCCACTGCGCCAGCGTCGCCGCGTACTGGTCGACGCCGATGCCGGGGATCATCTGCCCGCGCGAGAAGTTGTTCGGCGCGTCGAGATGCTGGTCCGGGAACCCGCTGATCGGCCCGCCTCCGTTCGTGTACAGCTTGCCGCCGTTGACCGCGCCACCCAGCACGAACTGCACGCCGCCCCAGGCATGGTCCGAGCCGGAGCCGTTCGACTGCAACGTGCGTGCGAATTCCGACGCCGTGAACAGTGTCACTTCGTTCTGCGCATCGACGTCGCCCGGTGCAAGCGACTGCCAGAACGCCGCGACGCCGTCCGATACGAGCTTGAGCAACGCCGCATGGTCGTTGTTGCCGCCGGACATCAGGCCCGCATGCAGGTCGAAGCCGCCGAGCCGCACGTAGTAGATCTGGCGCGAGGCGTAGTTCTGTGCCTTCGACAGCTTGATCATCTTCGCGACCATCTGCAGCTGCGAGGCGAGCGAGTTGTTCGCCGGGAACTGCTGCACCAGCGTGGTGCCGTCGAGGCCGGTCTTGAGCAGGTTGTAGAGGTCGCGGCTGCGCGCGAACACCTTGGAGTATTCACCCGCGAAATCGCTCGCATAGGTGTCGCCGAGCAGTGCATTGAACGCGTTGTCGCGCACGCTGGTCGCGCTGACGCCGTTGCACGGCGTGGGGTTGCACATGCCGTTGAGCGAGGACAGGCCGCTCGACGACATGCGGTAGGGCACGGTCGACAGCCCGACCTCGAAACGGTTCGCGCCGGAGATCGAGATGCAGGTCGACAGGTCCTGGTTCGCGTTCGACGAGTGCACGACGTCGCCGCAGCGACCGCCCCAGCCGACCACGCGATCGGCGAAACTGTTGCCCTGGTGCCAGAGGTTTTCCTGATCCGAATGGGAATACAGCTGCGGCGGGCGGTTCGCCGGCAACGAGTAGTCGGCCTTGGTGATCGGCTTGACCAGCGTGCCGACATTGACCGCGAACGCGAGCTTGTTGGCGCGATAAAGGCTCGCGAGGTCGGCCAGTCTCGGGTGAACGAAATACTGGTTGGTCGTGCCGCTCGCATCGTTGGCGTCGATGATCTTCTGCAACGCGACGTCGGTGCCGGTCGGGATGCCGAGCGCGAGGCCATCGGCGTTGGACTGTGCGTTGTAGACGCCACCGCGTGACTCGGCGTAGATGCCGTGGCGCGCGCTGTCGAACGGCACCAGCAGGTTCCAGGAATCGTTGCCGCCGGCAAGGTAGACGCAGACCAGTGCCTTGTAGCCGGGGAGCGAACGCGTGTTCGCGAGTGCACTGCCCATCATGCGCAGTTGCGGGAACATCGCCGCGGTTCCACCGCTGGCGGCAGCGAGCGCGAGCGTGCGCAGGAAGTCGCGGCGCGAGTTGCGGGAATGGCTCATCGTCGTCTCCTCAGCGCTGCGTCGCGAATTCGGGTGACAGCATCGTCACATAGATCACCGACCATGCCTTTTCCGCCGCGGAAGCGCCGTTGAGGTTGGCCAGCATGCCGGTCAGCGTGCTGCGCATGGTCTGGGACATCGTGCCGTACAGCAGGCTCCTGTCGACCGTGGCGACCATCGCCGCCGGATTGGTCGCGTTCGCGGTCAGCGCGGCAAGGTCGATCAGCGGCCGATCGGTCGGCGGATTCGTCATGCCCTGATAGGCCTTCGCGCTGAAGTTGTAGTAGTAGTTTGCGGTTGAGTACACGCTCGCCTCGCTCAGGATCTGCAGCTCGGGCGAGTATTCGTTGTGGTCGGCGAACGGCCCGGGCTGCTGGTAGTCCGGCTCGTAGAAGTTGAACACCGTCGGCGATTCGAGCGGCCCCTGCCCGAACGAACTGGTCAGGCTGTTGTTCGCCGTCATCTTGATCTCACCATAGGTGTCGGCAGGCTGCGCCTGCGCGTTGAACGCGCGCCACAGCGCGGTCAGGCGCAGGATCGGCTCGCGCAGCTTGCCGTAACGGTCGCCGCTCGCGAGCGCGGGCGGATTGCGCGCCTCGTCGTCCATGAGGATCGCCTTTACGACGTCGCCGAGGTTCGCGCCCGGTGCATCGAACACCTGCGCGACGCGCCCAATGTACTGCGGCGACGGATTGCTCGTGACAAAACGCTGGATCAGCTGACGCGAAATGAACGGCGGCACGTTCGGATGCGCCGCGAGGATGTCCAGCTCGTCGTTGACGTCCTGTGCGCAGGTCTGGTTCGCGGGGATCGTCACGCCGCCGACCACCGTCTTCGGCGTCGCCGTGGTGCCGTCATCGCCGGTGATGTCGTGGCGCATGTTGTTGCTGCCGCTGCCGCTCGCCGGGAAATACTCGGTGCCGAAGCAGCGCATCGGCTCGTACTGCGCGGCGAAGGTGAGGCCACCGCCGTAGAAATTCGGCGGCGCCGTCGGCGCGTCGCTCCAGGTGAAACCGGTGAACACCTTCGCGGTGTGCGTGATGGTGGTCTGGTCGTAGGTCGGGATCTCGACGCCGTTGTCGAGGATCGGCGAGAAATCCATGTCGCGCAGGATCAGTCCGATCGAGAACAGTTGCATGACCTCGCGCGCGTAGTTCTCGTCCGGGCTGGTGGTCGAGCTCGGCTTCTGGTTGCGGAACGAGGACAGGTAGCGGCCCATCATCGGGTGCCACGTCACGTCTCCGAGCAGCGTGCGATAGGACGCGAATGCGTCCTTCGCGAGCATGTCCTGGTAGCCGGCCATCGGCACCACGTACTGGTTGATTGCACTGCTCTGGTCGGAAATCACGAAGATCTGGCTGAGCGCCCACGCCATGCGCTGGCGCAACTGGTCCGGCGCATACGCGGCCTGCCAATACCAGCGCTGTATGCGCTGCATCTGCGAGACATTCTGCGCCGCTCCGATCCGCGCATTGACGACCTGTTCGACCGTCGGTTCGCCAAGCGTCGGCGCACGGGCGAGTTGCTCCTCGATCCACGCGTCATAGCCGAGCGCGGTCAGGCGCGCGATGTCGCCAGCGGTCGGGCCGAACGTGGCCTGGGTCAGGAAGCGCGCGGCTTCGTTCGCGTTCGCCGGCGGATCGGCGGCGGGATCGAAACCATAGGCGAACAGGCGGTCGTGCGTGGCGGCGTGCGCGCTCGCACAGGCCATCGAAGCGGATACGGCGAGTGCGCCGAGTGCCTTGCTTAAGCGGGTCATCGCTCGTCCCCACGAGTGGCTGGATGGTCCGGTAACCGGAGCGGCGCACCATAGCCGCTATGGTCGTCCGGTGGTTGTGACGATCGACCCACTTGGCGGATCGGTCGACAATCGGTGCGAACGCGCGGATGTGCGGTCGGTTGACAGCGCGACGAGGATCGGCGGCGATCAGCGCCCGGGCAAGCCGCCGGGCGGGAAGCCACCGCCGCCCATGCCCTTCATCGCCGAGCCCATCTGGCGCATAAGGCCCTTGAGGCCGCCGCTGCCGAGCTTGGCCATCATCTTTTCCATCTGCTGGTACTGCTTGAGCAGCTTGTTGACGTCGGCCGGCTGCATGCCGGATCCGCGCGCGATGCGTGCGCGGCGCGAACCATTGAGCAGGTCCGGATGACGACGTTCCTTCTTCGTCATCGAACCGATGATCGCGATCATGCGGTGCACTTCCTTGTCGTTGACCTTCGACTTGACGTTGTCCGGCAGGTTCGACACGCCGGGCAGCTTGTCGAGCAGCGACGCCATGCCGCCCATGTTGACCATCTGTTCGAGCTGGTCCTTCATGTCGTTGAGGTCGAAACGCTTGCCCTTGATGACCTTCTCGGCGAGCTTGCGCTGCTTCTCCTGGTCGACGCCCTGCTCGACCTGCTCGACCAGCGACAGCACGTCGCCCATGCCGAGGATGCGCGTGGCCACGCGATCGGGATGGAACGGTTCGAGTGCGTCGACCTTCTCGCCCGCGCCGATGAACTTGATCGGGCGGCCGGTCACGTAGCGCACCGACAGCGCGGCACCGCCGCGTGCATCACCGTCGGTCTTGGTCAGCACGACGCCAGTCAATGGCAGCGCATCGGCGAACGCCTTGGCGGTGTTCGCCGCATCCTGGCCGGTCATCGAGTCGACCACGAACAGCGTCTCGACCGGATTCAGCGCCGCATGCAGCGCCTTGATCTCGGCCATCATCGCTTCGTCGACATGCAGGCGGCCGGCGGTATCGACGATCAGCACATCGGCGAACGCACGTGCCGCCGCGTCGAGCGCGGACTTCGCGATCGCGACCGGATCCTGTTCGCCGGTCGATGGATGGAACAGCACGTCGACCTGGCCGGCGAGCGTGCGCAACTGTTCGATCGCCGCAGGGCGATACACGTCGCAGCTGACCACCATCACCTTCTTCTTGCGACGATCCTTGAGGAAACGAGCGAGCTTGGCGACGGTCGTGGTCTTGCCGGCGCCCTGCAGGCCCGCCATCAGCACGACCGCGGGCGGCGCCGCGGCAAGGTTGAGGTCGCTGTTGGCGGTGCCCATGACCGCGGTCAGCTCGTCGCGCACGACCTTCACCAGGGTCTGGCCCGGCGTCAGGCTGCGCAGCACTTCCGTACCGAGCGCCTTGACCTGCACGCGCTGGATCACCGCCTGCACCACCGGCAACGCGACATCGGCTTCGAGCAGGGCGATGCGCACTTCGCGCAACGCCTCGCGGATGTTCGCCTCGGTCAGTCGTCCCTTGCCGCGCAGGCGCTGGACGGTGGCGGAAAGGCGTTGGCTGAGCGACTCGAACATGGGGCGACCGGTTGCGCGGAAAGAGCGGAATTATACCGTTGACTGCGGCTGGCGCGCGCCGAGGGCTGCAGGTTGAGGGCCGCCACGCATTGCGGCTCCCGCCGCTCCCACAAGAATGACCTGCGCACGGATCCGGCAGTTCTTGTTGGAGTGCCGGAAGGCGCGATGCCCTCCCCCTCGCGGGCGTCGCGATCGACGGCTCCGGAACGCGGATCCGCCCACGCCGCGCGACTCGTGCGAAACTTCGCCCATGCTGATACCCACCCTCGCCCTGCTCGCGATCACGCTCTATCTCGCGGCCGCCGCCCTGCTAGCGCGTCCGCTGTTCGGGCGCGAAGCGACCACGACGACGCTGCCGCTGGCGATCGCCGGTGCAGCAGTGCTCGCGCATGCCGGCGTGCTGCTCGGCGCCCATCGCGGCGCGCTCGACCTGCATTTCTTCGCCGCGCTCTCGCTGGTTGCGGGCGTCGTTTCGGCGCTGACCCTGATCGTGAACCTGTCGCGCCCAGTCGCGACGCTCGGCGTGATCGTGTTTCCGCTCAGCGCCCTGCTGCTCGGTGTGGACGTGTTCGCCGCGCCGGCGACCGCGCCGCAGCCGATGGAATGGCAGATCAAGCTGCATGTCAGCATCGCCCTGCTCGCGTTCGGCGTGCTGTCGATCGCCGCGGCGCTGGCGATCCTGCTGGCGCTGCAGGAACGCGCGCTGCGCCACCGCCAGTTCGGCGCGCTGCTGCACGCGCTGCCGCCGCTGACCTTGACCGAGGCACTGCTGTTCCGCCTGATCGCGGCCGGGTTCGTGCTGCTCAGCCTGACCCTGCTGAGCGGCATCCTGTTCGTCGACAACCTGTTCGCGCAGCACCTCGCGCACAAAACGCTGCTGTCGATCGCCGCGTGGCTCGTGTTCGGCGTGCTGCTGTGGGGACGCTGGCGGCACGGCTGGCGCGGCCGCCGCGCGGTGAACCTGACGCTCGCCGGCATGGCGATCCTGCTGCTCGCGTTCTTCGGTTCGAAGTTCGTGCTCGAAGTGGTCCTGCATCGCACCTCGTGAGGAATGAACGTGCGGAGCGTGAGCGCGTTGCTCGCCGCTGGGCGCTGGCGAATGGACTGTTTTTCACGCTGATGTATGCACTGGTGGTCGCGTACCAGCTCGAACGCCTTGCCGAGCGGGTTTGCACACGCGTCCTTTACGGGGCCTACCGGCCAAGCCATTACTGCGCGTTCGATGAAGCGCTCGCTTGGGTCAAGGCAGGTGCGAGTCCATTTTTCTGGGCATTCGCGGTGCTGTTCGTCGCCACCGGAACCGCCTTCGTCGTCACCTGGTTGCGAAGCCTGCGCGACTAGTCATTGGCCGCGTAGGGCGGGTCGAGTGCGCAGCACGCGTCCCGCCGCGCACCGCATAGGCTTGATCGTCACGAAATCGGCGGCACGCGCCGTGCGCGTACCGCCCTATGTCCAAGCGGCGGTCAGCGCGTCCGCGAGACGGTCGACCGCAATGATTTCCATCTCGCCGATCCTCGCCTTCTTCGGCGCGTTCGCCTTCGGCACGATCGCTCGGCGGAAGCCGTGCGTCGCGGCTTCCTTCAGGCGCTCCTCGCCGTTCGGCACCGGGCGGATCTCGCCCGACAATCCGACTTCGCCGAACGCGACGGTCTTGTCCGGCAGCGGCCGGTCGCGGAAGCTCGACAGCACGGCGAGCAGCACCGGCAGGTCGGCCGCGGTCTCCTGCACGCGGATGCCGCCGACGACGTTGACGAACACGTCCTGGTCGTACACCGCGGCGCCGCCGTGGCGGTGCAGCACCGCGAGCAGCATCGCGAGGCGATTCTGTTCCAGGCCGAGCGCGACGCGGCGCGGATTGCCGAGCGAACTCTGGTCGACCAGTGCCTGCACTTCGACCAGCAGCGGACGCGTGCCCTCGCGCGTGACCATGACCGCGCTGCCGGATGTCGGCTGGCTGTGCGCGGAGAGGAAAATCGCCGACGGGTTCGGCACCTCGCGCAGGCCCTTGTCGCCCATCGCGAACACGCCGAGTTCGTTGACCGCGCCGAAGCGGTTCTTGAACGCGCGCAGGATGCGGAAACGGCTGCCGGATTCGCCCTCGAAGTACAGCACCGCATCGACCATGTGCTCGAGCACGCGCGGGCCGGCGATACCGCCTTCCTTGGTCACATGGCCGACCAGGAACACGCTGGTGCCGGTTTCCTTCGCGAAGCGGACGAGGCGCGCCGCGGACTCGCGCACCTGCGACACCGAACCCGGCGCGGCAGTCAGCGTCTCGGTCCAGATCGTCTGGATCGAATCGATGATCAGCACCTCGGGCTTGCCGTTCATCGCCTCGGCGAGGATGCGCTCGATCGACGTCTCGGCCAGCGCTTCGAGTCCATCCAGCACGATGCCGAGGCGCTGTCCGCGCGAGGCGACCTGCGCCAGCGATTCCTCGCCGGTCACGTACAACCCGCGCACGCGCTGGCCGATCGCACCGAGCATCTGCAAGAGCAGGGTCGACTTGCCGATGCCGGGATCGCCGCCGATCAGCACGACCGAACCGGCGACGAGGCCACCGCCGAGCACCCGGTCGAGTTCGGTGATGCCGGTCGCACTGCGCTGCTCGGATTCGGCCGCGACGGTCGCGAGCCTGGTCACTCTCGGCGCGTCGACCGCACCGGCGTAACCGCCGCGGGGATTCACCGCCGCCGACTTCGAGGCCGGCTGCACGACGAATTCGCTGAGCGTGTTCCATGCTCCGCACTCGACGCACTGGCCCTGCCACTTAGAATGTTCCGCACCGCATTCGGTGCAGACGTACGCAGTCTTCGCCTTGGCCATCAGCCCTCGTCCTCGACGAAGCGCACGCGCCGCGTGACGCCGCAGGTGAGTTCGTAGGCGATCGTCTGTGCGTGCGCGGCGACTTCCTCGACCGGCAGCCCGCGGCCCCAGAGCACGACCGCGTCGCCGATCTTCGCGTCCGGATGCTGGCGCAGGTCGATCGTGACGAGGTCCATCGAGACGCGGCCGATGATCCCCGCTCGCGTGCCGTTGACGAGCACCGGAGTGGCGCCGTCGGAATGGCGCGGATAACCGTCGCCGTAGCCGATCGCGGCGACGCCGATCGGCATGTCCTCCGGCGCAGTCCAGGTCGCTGCGTAGCCGACGTGCTCGCCCTTGCGCACGCGGTTGATCGCGACCAGGCGCGTCGCGAGCGTCATCGCCGGGCGGAAACCGAAATCGGCGCCGATGCGACCGGCGACCACCGACATGCCGTACAGCGCACCGCCGACGCGCACCCATTGTCCCTGCGCTTCGGGCCAGCCAAACACGCCGGCCGAATTCGACAGCGAGCGCTCGCCCTGGAGGCCGATGGTGGCGCGCTCGAAGCGCTCGATCTGCTGGGTCGTCATCGCGTCGTCGAACACGTCGGAGTTCGCGAAATGGGTCATCAGCGCGATGTCGCGATCGACGCAGGCGAGCGCGCGCAGGCGCGCATGCACGTCGCGCGCGCGTTCGGGTGCGATGCCGAGGCGGTGCATGCCGGTGTCGACCTTGAGCCAGACGCGCAGCGGACGGGGATCGTGATCCGCGGCGAGCAGATCGACTTGCGCCTCGCAATGCACGACCGTGTCGAGGCGCAGGCGGCGCATCTCGGCGAGATCGGTTGCCTCGTCATGGCCGGACAGCACGACGATTCGTTGCGAGACGCCGGCCGCGCGCAGGCGCTGGCCGTCGGCAATGCCGGCGACACCGAATGCATCGGCGCCTTCGAGCGCGCGCGCAACACGTTCGAGGCCGTGGCCATAGCCGTCGGCCTTGACCACCGCCATCACGCGCGCGCCCGGCGCGAGCTCGCGCACGCGTCGCAGGTTCTCGCGCAGGGCTCCAAGATGGATCGTCGCGCAGGTCGCGCGCATGCTGTCTCCTTGCGGAAGTGGAATCCTGATGTCGTACGCCGCGCAGGAGCGGCCCGGACACGGCGCCGCAGCCTCGTCATGGTGCTGGCAGGCACCCTGCGACACCGCGGCCGCAGCCGCCCCTGCTGGCTGACCTACCCGAATCCTCCGGCATAACTGTTGCTCGCGAGGTTTTCGAACTTCGTGTACTGGCCGAGGAACGCCAGCTTGACCATCCCGGTCGGGCCGTTTCGCTGCTTGCCGATGATGATTTCGGCGACGCCCTTGTCGCCCGATTCCGGGTTGTAGTACTCGTCGCGGTAGATGAACATGATGACGTCGGCGTCCTGCTCGATCGCGCCGGATTCACGCAGGTCCGCCATCATCGGCCGCTTGTCTGTGCGCTGTTCGAGCGAGCGATTGAGCTGGGACAACGCGATCACGGGGATGTTCAGTTCCTTCGCCAGCGCCTTCAGGCTGCGTGAGATTTCTGAAATTTCCGTGGCGCGATTCTCCTTGGTCCCGGGCACCTGCATCAGTTGCAGGTAGTCGATGACGATGAGGCCGAGATCGTGTTCGCGCTTGAGGCGGCGCGCACGCGCGCGCAATTCGCCCGGCGACAAGGCCGGCGTGTCGTCGATGAAGATCTTCGCATCGCTGAGCAGCGTGATCGCGTTGGTCACGCGCGGCCATTCCTCCTCGGCGAGGTCGCCGGTGCGCAGATGCTGCTGGTTGATGCGACCGAGCGAGGAGATCAGGCGGAACGCGAGCTGCGAGGCCGACATTTCCATCGAGAAGATCGCAACCGCCTTCCTCGCGCGCATCGCCACCGTCTCGGCCATGTTGACAGCGAATGCGGTTTTTCCCATCGACGGTCTCGCCGCGACGATGATGAGGTCGGACGGCTGCAAGCCGGCGGTCATCTCGTCGAGGTCGAGGAAGCCTGTCGGGAGCCCGGTAACCGAACCGCGATTCTCGTAGCGCTGATGCAGGATCTGGAACGCTTCCTTGACCGCGGTACGCATCTGCACGAAACCCTTGCGCCCGCGCGCACCGGCTTCGGCGATGTGGAACACCTTCTGCTCGGCGACTTCGAGCAGTTCCTGGCTGGAACGCCCTTCCGGCTGGAAGGCATCGCCGGCAATGTCGGTGCCGGCGTCGATCAACTGCCGCAGTACCGATTTCTCGCGCACGATGTCGGCATACGCGGTGATGTTCGCGGCGCTCGGCGTCGAGTTCGCAAGCTCGATCACGTAGGTGGTGCCGCCGACCAGCTCGGACAGGTTCTGCGCCTGGAACCAGTCGCCGAGCGTGATCGCGTCGTAGGGCATGCCTTTCGCCGACAGATCGCCGATCGCACGGAAGATCAGGCGGTGGTCCTTGCGGTAGAAGTCGTCCTCGTTGAGGCGATCGGCGACGCGATCCCACGACTCCGGCGCGAGCATCAGGCCACCGAGCACTGCCTGCTCGGCTTCGATCGAATGCGGCGGAACGCGCAACGCTTCGATGTTGGTGACGTTCTTGCGTTCGGTCAGGGCCATGGCGACGGCATACTCATTCGGCGGTGAATCATCCGCGGCGCAGTCTCAGCTGTCGAGACAACAACTCTGTGGATAACCTGTGCGTATGCGAAGCTGCGATCCGGCTCATGCTTCAACGGCCGGCGCGCTTCGTGTTTCAAGCTGTTCGCCACTCTAGAAACGAAACGGGCGCCCGAAGGCGCCCGTTTGTCGAAGCGATGTCAAAACGGATCAGTCTTCGCCGGTGATGACGACCTTGACCGTGGTGTTGACGTCGGCATGCAGGTGTACCTGCACGTCGAACTCGCCGATGTGGCGCAGCGGGCCTTCGCTCATCACGACCTCGCTCTTGTCGAGGGCGCTGCCGGCGGCGGTGAACGCCTCGGCGATGTCGCGCGGACCGACCGAGCCGAACAGCTTGCCTTCCGGGCTCGCGTTCGCCTTGATCGTGACCGACGCGCCTTCGAACTGCGCCCTGCGCGCTTCGGCGCCGGAGAGCAGCTGGTTCGCCTTCGCCTCGTACTCGGCGCGGCGCTTCTCGAACTCGGCGATGTTGTCGGCCGTGGCCGCGGTCGCCTTGCCCTGCGGCACGAGGAAGTTGCGGCCGTAGCCCGGCTTCACCTTGACCTTGTCGCCGAGGTTGCCGAGGTTTTTCACTTTTTGCAGGAGGATCAGTTCCATGGGATTACCTATTCGTTAGCGTCGGGTTGGCCGGCGCAGCTTGCGCTGTCCGAATGCTGGCGAGGGAAGGATCGTATCGACGCGATCACTTCCCCTCACCCCAACCTCTCCCGGCAGGGAGAGGGAAAGTGGTCGTCGCGCTCACGCGCGACGCTCGTTTCAATGGGCGTCGCTGTAGGGCAGCAGCGCGAGGAAGCGTGCGTGCTCGACCGCGGTGCCCAGCATGCGCTGGTAGCGCGCCTTGGTGCCTGTGATGCGGCTCGGCACGATCTTGCCGGTCTCGCTGATGTACTGGCGCAGCATGTTGAGATCCTTGTAGTCGATCTCGGTCACGCCCTCGGCGGTGAAACGGCAGAACTTCTTGCGGCGGAAGAACTTGGACATGGGAATATTCCTTCGGACCTGGGCGGGTGCTTATTCGGCGGCTTCGACGGGCGCCGAGGCTTCTTCGCGCGGAGCGCGCTCGCGACGCGGACGCGGTTCGTCGTCGTCGCTGCCGAAACCAAAGCCCTCGTCGTCGCGGCGGCGGCCGCCCTTGTCGTCCTTGTTCTTCATGATCGGCGACATTTCCGTCACCGCGTTCTCGCGCGTCACGATCAGGTGGCGCAGCACCGCGTCGTTGAAGCGGAAACCGGACTGCAACTCGGCCAGCACCGGGGCGTCGCACTCGATGTTGAGCAGCACGTAGTGCGCCTTGGCGAGGTGCTGGATCGGATACGCGAGCTGGCGGCGGCCCCAGTCTTCGAGGCGGTGGATCTTGCCGTTGGCACCTTCGATCAGCGCCTTGTAGCGCTCGACCATCGCCGGCACCTGCTCGCTCTGGTCGGGATGGACCAGGAACACGACTTCGTAATGACGCATTTGCAACTCCTTGTGGGTACCGCACGGAGGAATTTCCGGGGCGGCAGCCTCCCGCGGCGCGGTGAGGCAAGGCCTTGGACGTAGCCAAGGGGCGCGGATGGTAATGGAATCAGTGAATTGGCGCAACCAGCCCAGACTCGGTGTCAGGGGAACGGCACCACGAACAGGCTCGCCGGGCGCTTTGGCGCCGGCATCGGCTGCAGGCGCGCGATCGCATTGACCGGCAGCACGAGCGCCCGCCGCTCGGTACGGTCGTAGACGAACACGTAGTTGGCAACCGCGCCGAGATAGCTCCAGGTGCCGGACTCGCCCGCCGCGAGCCCGCCGTCCTCGCCATTCAGCCAGATCCGCACCTCGGCCACCTCGCCGCGCTTGACCGCCTCGGCGCGGTACTTGGCATAGATCCCGACGAAAGCCCACCCGTATACGGCGATCACCGCGACATAGCTGAGCTGCGTGTACCACATCTCGCCAACACGCCATTCGAGGAAACGGCGACGCAGGCGCTGGTAGCCGGACAGGGAATCCGACGCGCGCAACAGCGCGAGCGCATCGAGATGCCGGCGCCGGCTGCGCAGGTTGTACAGGTCCATGAGCCAGCACAGCGGGAACGTCGACAGCACCAGCAGCAACGCCATCGGTCGTTGCAGTCCCGCGACGAGGAAGTCGCTGATCTGCGACAGCGTCAGCACCGGGATGTCGAACGCGCGGTAGAACCAGTAGTTGTAGAAAATGCCCGCCATCGCGACGAGCAGGTAGCCCAGCGTGATCGCGACGGCCGGCTCGCGGCGCAGGGTGTCGATCACATGCGGCAGCATGTTCTGCAACGCCGAGGTCGAATCGAGCACCACCGGGACCTGCGGCGGACGCGTCTCCTCGACCGCGCTCAAGCCTGCGTCTCGACCGTGAAACTCTCGCCGCAGCCGCATTCACCGGTCGCGTTCGGATTGCGGAACACGAAGCTCGCGTTCAGTCCCTGGCGCTGGAAATCGATCTCGGTGCCGTCGACGAACGGCAGCGCCTTGCGGTCCACCACCAGGCGCAGGCCATCCTGCTCGAACACCGTGTCGTTTTCGGCGACCGCGGCGGCGAGATCGACCGTGTAGCCGAATCCGGAGCAACCGGTGCGCCTTATGCCGAAGCGCACGCCGTACGCATCCGGCTGCTTCGCGAGGAAGTCGTGCATGCGTTGGCGCGCGGCATCGGTGAGCTGGATGGACATGGCTGGGCGGGGGATTCGAGATTTGGATTGGAGATTCGACAAGCCGCGCCATTGTAGCGCCACACGGGCCGTGGCGCCGATGCGTGTACGAGGATTCCGCTATGATCGGTGATCTTTCCGCGCCCTCCGATGATGGGTGCTCTCGCGAGGGTTTCAAGGTATGTCGGACGTCGACGGCGACGTGATGAAGGTAGTGGACGTGAAGCAGGCCCTGTCGGGCGCGATCGCGCCGGGCAGCCGCGTGCAGATGCGCGGCTGGGTGCGCACCCGGCGCGACTCGAAGGCCGGTCTGTCGTTCGTCAACCTCAGCGACGGCTCGTGCTTCGACACCATCCAGGTCGTCGCGCCGAACGCGCTGGAGAACTATGACAGCGAAGTGCTGCACCTCACGGCCGGCTGCTCGTTCGTCGCCGAGGGCATGCTGGTGGCCTCGCAGGGCAAGGGCCAGTCGTTCGAGTTGCAGGCGGAGCGCATCGAGGTGCTCGGCTGGGTCGACGACCCGGAAACCTATCCGATCCAGCCGAAGCCGCATTCGCCGGAATTCCTGCGCGAGGTCGCCCACCTGCGTCCGCGCACCAACCTGTTCGGTGCGGTCAGCCGCGTGCGCCACACGATCGCTCAGGCGATCCACCGCTACTTCGACGAGCACGGCTACTTCTGGGTCAATACCCCGATCATCACGACCTCGGACACCGAGGGCGCCGGCGAGATGTTCCGCGTCTCGACGCTCGACCTCATGAACCTGCCGAAGACCGACAAGGGCTCAGTCGACTTCAAGAAGGATTTCTTCGGCAAGGAAGCGTTCCTGACCGTGTCCGGCCAGCTCAATGTCGAGGCGTATTGTCTCGCCCTCAGCAAGGTCTACACCTTCGGCCCGACCTTCCGCGCCGAGAACTCGCACACCTCGCGCCACCTCGCCGAGTTCTGGATGGTCGAACCGGAGATCGCGTTCGCCGACCTCGCCGAGGACGCGCGCGTCGCCGAGGAGTTCCTCAAGTTCATCTTCCGGATGGTGCTGGCCGAGCGCCCGGACGACATGGCGTTCTTCGCCGACCGCGTCGAGAAGACGGCGATCTCGCGCCTCGAATCGATCGTCGCCGCGCCGTTCGCGCAGATCGACTACACCGATGCGGTCGAGATCCTGAAGAAGTCCGGCAGGAAGTTCGACTACGCGGTCGAATGGGGCGCGGACCTGCAGACCGAGCACGAGCGGTTCCTGACCGAGGAATACGTCGGCGGACCGGTCGTGGTGAAGAACTACCCGGAGAAGATCAAGGCGTTCTACATGCGCCTCAACGACGACGGCCGCACGGTCGCGGCGATGGACGTGCTCGCGCCCGGCATCGGCGAGATCATCGGCGGCTCGCAGCGCGAGGAGCGCCTCGACATCCTCGACAAGCGCATCGCCCAGTTCGGCCTCGATCCGAAGATGTATTCCTGGTACCGGGATTTCCGCCGCTACGGCACGGTGCCACACGCGGGCTTCGGCCTCGGTTTCGAACGGCTGGTCGTGTACGTCTGCGGCCTCGCCAACATCCGCGACGCGATCCCGTATCCGCGCGCGCCGGGTTCGGCGGAGTTCTAGCTGCCATGTCCGCGTCGGCGTGGCACCAATTCATCTTCATCATGGGGCTCGGCCTGGTCGTCGCCGGCCTCACCACCTACATCATCACCTGGATGCTGGTCGCAGTGCATCTGCGTGATCGCCATCCGGCCGAGCACGCTCGCCTCGGCGCATTCCTGTTCGCGCCGCGCGCGTTCGGCTGGTATCTCGCCGGGCGCTATCGTGCATTGCGCGACCGCAGCCTGAATGCGCTCGGCGCACCCGGCCGCATCGGTGCCTGGGCGATCGTGCTCGGCGCGATCGCCGCGGTCGTCGCCAAACTGCTTTCACTGCAAGGAGCCGGCGCATGAGCGCAGAGACCTCGAGCTGGTGGGTCGCCGGACTCGGCGACACCCTCGTCTGGGCACGCCTCGACGTGCTCGACTCAGGCGTCGCCGAAGTGTTCGACAACGACGGGCGCGTGCTGCGCTACGACGACGAAGCCGCTGCGCGCATGGCCCTGCTCGACGCCGAGTTCCGCGAGTTCGACGGCCTCGACGAAGACGATGCCGCGATGATGGGTTTCGATCTCGACTCGATCGAGCCGCCGCGCGGCGACAGCGACGAGGAACTGCTCGCCCGCATGATCCAGAGGCTCGCGCCGGAGCACTGATCGCTGCCGCTTCGGGGATCGCCCGGCGGGTGTGGCTCCTGCAATACTGTCTCCATGACCGACGTGGCTGAACCATGAACCTCGACCTGACCGGCAAACACGCGCTCGTCTGCGGCGGCTCGCAGGGCATCGGCCGTGCGGCCGCGATCGAACTGGCCCAGCTCGGCGCCGATGTCACCCTGCTCGCGCGTTCGCGCGAGGCGCTCGACGCCGCGCTCGCGATCTTGCCGAAGGTGCATGCCGCGCAGGCGCACGCGACGATCGCGGCCGACATGAGCGACCACGCCACGTTGCACGCGAAGGTCGAGGCCGCAGCGAATGCGCATCCGCTGCAGATCCTCGTCAACAATACCGGCGGTCCTCCCGGCGGGCCGGCGCATGCCGCGACCACCGATGAATTCCTCGTCGCATTCAACCAGCACCTGATCGGTGCGCAGACGCTGCTGCAGGCGGTGCTGCCGGGGATGAAGGCGTCCGGCTACGGCCGCATCGTCAACGTGATCTCGACCTCGGTGAAGGAACCGATCCGGAACCTCGGCGTGTCGAACACGATCCGCGGCGCCACCGCGAGCTGGGCCAAGACGCTCGCCGGCGAACTCGGCGCGTTCGGCATCACGGTCAACAACGTGCTGCCGGGCTACACGCAGACGCAACGGCTCGAACAGATCCTCGCCGACCGCAGGAAGGCGACCGGCAAGAGCAGCGCCGAGATCGAGCAGGCGATGCTCGCCAGCGTGCCGGTCGGACGCTTCGCCAAGCCGGCGGAGATCGCCGCGGCGATCGCCTTCCTCGCTTCGCCGGCGGCCGGCTACATCAACGGCATCAACGTGCCCGTCGACGGCGGGCGGATGCAATCGCTGTGAAACACCTCGTCGTAGTGCTGGCGGCGATTGCGCAGGCGGGCGCGATCGCGTGGGGCGCGGATTTTCTGTACGCCTCGCACAGCCAGGCCGCCGCTTTGTTCCGCGTGCCCGGCGTGATCACCTGGATGCTGGCCCTGCTCGTGCTGGGCATGGGCTGGGGTCCGCTGCTCGCCGCCGCAATCCTTGCCGAACTGGTCGCATTGTCCGCGCGCTGGCTGCCCGATCGCGAAACGGCCGCGCCTGGCTACCTGTTCTGTGCACTGGCGATCGCGCTGCTCGGGTTTGCGGGCTGGCAATGGGGACTGGCGCACTGGCCACCCTTGCCGCCCGGCCCGAACGACAGTCGCGGCACGCTGTTCCGCGTGATGCTGACGATGACCGCCCTGATCTACCTGCCAACGGTCGCATTCGCCGTGCGAATGGCGCTGGGCCCGCGCCCTGCGGGGCAATGATCGAACCCGCGTCCGCTACAATACGTCGATGATCCTCAACATCGCCGCCTACCGTTTCGTCGCGATCGACGATGCGCAGGCGATCGTCGATCGCCTGCGAGCCGAAGCCGAACGGAATGACCTGCGCGGGACCGTGCTGGTCGCGCCGGAAGGCATCAATCTTTTTCTCGCCGGCGTGCAGGCCAAGGTCGAATCCTTCCTCGCCGCATTGCGCGCGGATGCGCGTTTCGCCGGCATCGAGATCAAGCGCAGCTGGAGCGAGGTCGTGCCGTTCGCGCGCCTGAAGGTGAATGCGAAGCGCGAGATCATCGCATTCCGGCGCGACAGCGACCCGGCAGGCGAGCGCGCACCGGCGCTGGCGCCCTCCACGCTAGCGCGCTGGATCGAGCGCGGCCGCGACGACGACGGGCGGCGCGTCGTGCTGCTGGACACGCGCAATCGCACCGAAGTGGTGCACGGCACATTCGCGGGCGCACTGACACTGCCGATCGACAAGTTCACCGACCTTCCTGCCGCCATGGAATCGCAACGCGCGGCGCTTGCCGATGCCACGGTTGTCAGCTTCTGCACCGGCGGCATCCGCTGCGAGAAGGCCGCCCTGTGGATGCAGGCGAACGGCTTCGCGCGCGTGTGGCAACTCGACGGCGGCATCCTCGGCTACTTCGAACATGTCGGCGGCAACGGCTACGACGGCGGCTGCTTCGTGTTCGACGAGCGCGTTGCCCTCGACCCGGCGCTGCAGCCGCTGCGCGACGCCACACTGCCCGCCTGAGCGAGTGGATGCAGCACCACGGTTGCGCAGGATCCGCCCTCCCTTTTCCGGTGCAAGCGGCTAAGCTGGCGCCAATGACCCCGCTCCCTGCCCTCTCCAACCTGATCGACGGCGTGCTGCTGGCGCCAAAGGGCGAGCGCTGGCTCGATGTCCACGAACCGGCGACCGGCAAGGTGTTCGCGCGTTGTCCGGATTCCGACGCGCGCGACGTCGACGCGGCGGTCGCCGCCGCCACGCGCGCCGCGCCCGCTTGGGCGTCAACGCCGGTCGAACAGCGCGCGCGCCTGCTCGATCGCCTCGCGACCCTGGTCGAGCGCGACCTCGAGGACCTGGCGCAGCTTGAATCGCAGGACACCGGCAAGCCGGTCAAGCTCGCGCGCAGCCTCGACATCCCGCGCGCGGTGGCGAACCTGCGGTTCTTCGCTGCGGCGATCGGCCAATGGTCGAGCGAGGCGCATGCGACCGATGCGCGCGCGCTGAACTACACCCTGCGGCAACCGCTCGGCGCGGTCGCGTGCATCTCGCCGTGGAACCTGCCGCTGTACCTGTTCACCTGGAAGATCGCGCCCGCGCTCGCGACCGGCAATGCGGTCGTCGCCAAGCCTTCCGAAGTCACGCCGTGCACCGCCGCGCGCCTGGGCGAGCTCGCGCTCGAGGCGGGCTTTCCGCCGGGCGTCCTCAACATCGTGCTCGGCACGGGTCCCGGCGTCGGCCAGCCGCTGGTGGAACACCCGGCGATCAAGGCGGTCTCGTTCACCGGCAGCACGCGCACGGGGGCCGCGATCGCGCTCGCGACGGCAGCGAAATTCAAGAAGGTTTCGCTCGAGATGGGTGGCAAGAATCCGGCGATCGTGTTCGCCGACGCCGACCTCTCCGATGCGAACCTCGACACGATCGTGCGCTCCGGCTTCGCCAACCAGGGCGAGATCTGCCTGTGCGGTTCGCGCCTGCTCGTCCAGCGTTCCATCTTCGACGCGTTCAAGGCGCGTTACCTCGAACGCGTGCGTGCACTGCGCGTCGGCGATCCGCAGGATCCCGCGAGCGACCTCGGCGCACTGGTTTCGCAGGCGCATTTCGACAAGGTGACCGGCTGCATCGACCGCGCGCGCGGTGAAGGCGGCCGCATCCTGTGTGGTGGAGATGCGGTGGGCATCGACGGGCGCTGCGCCGGCGGCTGGTTCGTCGCACCGACCGTGATCGAGGGCCTCTCCAACGACAGCGCGACGAACCAGGAGGAGATTTTCGGTCCGGTCGTCACGCTGATCCCGTTCGACGAGGAAGAGGAAGCGCTCGCGATCGCGAATGGCACCGGCTACGGGCTCGCCGCGTCGCTGTGGACCGCCGACCTCGCGCGCGCACACCGCTGCGCGGCACGACTCGAGTTCGGCATCGTCTGGATCAACTGCTGGCTGTTGCGCGACCTGCGCACGCCTTTCGGCGGAGTGAAGAACTCCGGCATCGGCCGCGAAGGTGGCGTCGACGCATTGCGCTTCTTCACAGAGGCGAAGAACATCTGCGTACGACTGGACTGAGGAAACACCATGCACGACCTGCACGACCTGCTGGAACGCAACCGCGCCTGGTCCGAGGCGCTCAGCGCCGAGGATCCGACCTTCTTCAAGCGGCTCTCCGAGCAGCAGGCGCCGAAGTACCTGTGGATCGGCTGCTCCGATTCGCGCGTGCCGGCGAACCAGATCATCGACATGGCGCCAGGCGAGGTGTTCGTGCACCGCAACGTCGCCAACGTCGTCGTGCACACCGACCTCAACTGCCTCAGCACGATCCAGTTTGCGGTGGACGTGCTGAAGGTCGAGCACGTCATCGTGGTCGGGCATTACGGCTGCGGCGGCGTGCTGTCCGTGCTCGAGGAACGCCGACTCGGTCTGGTCGACAATTGGCTGCGCCACGTCGACGACGTGAAGCACAAGCACGCCGAAGCGTTGCGCGGACTCGCCGGACCGCAGGAACGCCATGACAGACTGTGCGAGCTCAACGTGATCGAGCAGGTCGTCAACGTCTGTCAGACCACAGTCGTGCGCGATGCCTGGGACCGTGGCCAGCAACTCAGCGTGCACGGCTGGATCTACAGCCTGCGCAACGGACGCGTGCGCGACCTCGGCCTGCACGTGCAGGCCGATACGGATACCGTGAAGGCCGTCGCGGATGCCCATGCGCTGGTCTGCGCTTCAACACGGGAATGACTGGCGATCGTACGCCGCCATGCATGCCAGCCACGAACGGGAACCACGATCATGCGCCCCATCGCCAGCCTGTCCCTCGCCCTTCTGCTCGCCTGCGCCGACACCACCGCGGCGGACGAACCGCTGTCGCCGTACCAGTGGCAACAGGCGCAGAAGGTCGCGTTCGAAAAGTCCGAGAAAGTCTATGCGGATGCGCTCAAGCGTGACGGCTTGCTGGCCCAATACGCCGCGATGCGCGACGCCTACCGCGCCGACAAGGATCGCGCGTTCCGCATCGTGTTCGGCCAATACCTCAGCTGGTACCAGAGCTTCGTCGGCGACTATGCCGGCGCGCACGACTCGTATTCGATCCGCCAACTGCCCTCGCAAGACGACGCGGCGTCGCCACTGTCCGGCGGCCAGGTCGCCAAGCCCGCGCTGGAGGCGATTGCCGCGTTGGCGAAGGGACGCAAGGCGATCTTCCTCAACGAAGCGCACAACGTCCCGCTGACGCGCACACTGACGGTCGAGCTGCTGTCGAAACTGCGCGCCGATGGCTACACCCATTTCGCGGCGGAGACGCTCTACTCCACCGACACCGACCTGGCGAAGCGCGGTTATCCGACTGCGAAGACCGGTTTCTACACGATGGAGCCGATTTGCGCCGAAATGGTGCGCACCGCACTCAAGCTCGGCTTCAAGGTGGTCGCCTACGAGAGCGAGCGCGAAGGCAACGGCGACATCCGCGAGTACGACCAGGCGAAGAACCTGTACGAGCGCGTGTTCAAGAACGACCCGACCGCCCGCGTCGTCGTCAATGCCGGCTACGCGCACATCCAGGAAAACGGCAAGTACCTCGGCGGTCGCAGCATGGCGCAGCACTTCACGCGTCTCAGCGGCATCGATCCGCTCACCGTAGAGCAGACCATGATGATGGAGCACCCGCCAGGCACGGAGAGCCACCCGTTCTATCTCGCTGCGATCGCACAGCTGCATCCGACTGCACCGATCGTGTTCGAGAACGCAAAGGGAGAGCCATGGACGCTGAAGCCGAAAGCGTATGACGTCAGCGTGGTGTTTCCGCCCGCGCCGCAAGGCGAGGAACGCCCCGCGTGGGCGGATCTGGGCGGACTGCGCCAGGCGTATTTCGTAGCCGGCGACTTCTGCCAGAAGCAGTTCCCTTGCCTCGTCGAGGCACGCTATGCCGACGAGGGCGATGACGCGATTCCTGCGGATCGCCTCGTGCTGGACCCGATCAACGCCATCAATCGCGTCAACGACAAGGTGATCCAGGGCCAGATCGAGGTGCACGGCAACCTGTACCTGCGTCCGGGGCGCTATCGCATCACAGGCGTCGACCGCGAAAACCATTCGCTTGCGCGCAAGGACGTCACGATCGGATCCGGCGACGCGACTGCGCCGGCAGCAGGCACCCGCGCCGGCAACAAGGGTGGCTGACGGATGAGCGAGGCGATCCGCACCGACAGCGCGCCGGCACCGGTGGGTGCCTATCCGCACGCACGTCAGGTCGGCGACCTGCTGTTCCTGTCCGGCGTCGGACCGCGCACGCCGGGCACGAACGCGATTCCCGGCAACGTGGTGGATGCGAACGGCCGCCTCGTCGGCTACGACATCGAGGCGCAGTGCCGACAGGTGTTCGCGAACGTGCGCGCTGTGCTCGAAGCGAGCGGCGCGCGCTGGGAAGACCTCGTCGACGTGACCGTGTTCCTGACCGACATGGCGCGCGACTTCGCGACCTACAACCGCGTCTATGCCGAATACTTCGCGGACCCGGCGACCGCGCCATGCCGCACCACGCTCGGCATCACCGCGCTGCCGACGCCGATCGCGATCGAGTTGAAGTGCATTGCGGCGTTGCGGCCTGCTGGCTAGCCGAGGATGGTGGGCAAGTGCCGCGAGGGAGCGTCGAAAGGATGCGCTCGCAGGGCACGCCACGCCCTCCGCGCGCATGCGCGTCAATGCTTTCCCTCTCCGATTTCCATGAAACGGTAGAATTCACCCTGCCTGCACAGGACTCCACCATGCTGCCCGCCCCGTTCAACCTGCAAGCCTGGATCGACGAGCATCGCCACCTGCTCAAGCCGCCGGTCGGCAACAAGTGCATGGTGCAGGGCGACTTCATCGTCATGATCGTCGGCGGACCGAACCTGCGCACCGACTACCACTGGGAGGAAGGCCCCGAGTTCTTCCACCAGCTCGAAGGCGAGATGGTGCTGAAGATCCAGGAGGACGGCCGCGTGCGCGAGATTCCGATTCGTGCCGGCGAAGTATTCCACCTGCCGCCCCACGTGCCACACTCGCCGCAGCGCATGCCGGGGTCGATCGGCCTGGTCATCGAGCGCAAGCGCCTCGCGCACGAGCAGGATGGCCTGATGTGGTTCTGCGAACGCTGCAACCACAAGCTGTACGAGGAGTTCTTCCACCTCGTCGACATCGAGAACGACTTTCCGCGCGTGTTCGAGCATTTCTACCGTTCGGTGGACGCGCGCACCTGCGACGCATGTGGCCACCTGAATCCGGCGCCCGAGAAGTACGCGTTCGAAGGCTGAAGTCCTTTGCAGCGCCGCGTCGCTGCCGCATGATCCGCCGATGCTGCGCAGCCTGATCGAACTCAAGCCACGCGACGTGCCGCTGCGAGTGGCATTGCGCAATACCGCCGCGGTGGTGCTGCCGCTTGCGCTCGGCCTCGCGACCGGCCACGTCGGCGCCGGTCTCGGCATCGCCGCGGGCGCGCTGAACACGATGTTCACCGACCAGCCCGGTCCGTATCGGCTGCGCATGCAGCGCATGCTGCTGACCGCGCTCGCAGCAGGCCTGTCGGCGTTCGTCGGCAGCCTGCTCGGTGGCCACGCCGTGCTGCTCGTTTTTGCCGCCCTGGTCTGGGGTGTCGGCGGAGGCCTGCTCGTCGCGCTTGGTCCGGATGCCGCACGCGCCGGACTCACCAGCGTGATCCTGCTGGTCATCGCCGCATCGCAGTCGCGCACTCCGGGCGAGTCGTTTGCGGCCGGCGCGTTGATCTTCGGCGGTGGCATGCTGCAGACGCTGTTCGCGATCGCGGCGTGGCCGCTGCAACGCTACCGGCCGGAACGCCACGCGCTGGCGCAGATCTGCCGCCAGCTTGGCGCGAGCGCACGCAACCTGCCGGACAGCAGCCAGGCACCGCCGGTGACGCAGGCCCTGCTCGATGTCGAAGGACTGTTGCACGGCTCGCATCGTGCACGCGGCGAGATCATGCAGACCTTCCGCGTGCTGGCCGAGCTGGTCGAACGCGTGCGCCGTGAACTGCTGGTGATCGGCGATCTGCGTGGCCAGCTCGCGGACGACGAGGCGAAGGCGACGCTCGGGCGCACGCTCGAATACGCCGCGCGCGTGCTCGATGCTCTGGCGACCGCGCTGGAACGCGGCACCGCACCGCTGGCCGGCAGCGCGGCGATGGAAGGCCTTGACGCCACCGTCGAAGCGCTGCGCCTGCAGGCGCGCGTCGACGGCACGCCGTCGACCATGCCACGCACACTGGCGATCGCGGTTGCACGTGCACAGGGTCTCGCCGGGCAGTTGCGCGCGATGCTGCGCAACGCGAACTTCGCCGGCAGCCGCGGCGAACTCCGCGCCCAACTCGCCGAAGCGCTCCTGCCGCGCGCGTTGCGCCCGCGCAGCGCGCTGGCCACCTTGCGCGCGAACATCGGCCTGTCCTCGGTCGCGTTTCGGCATGCCTTGCGCTGCGGCGTCTGCGTCTCGCTCGCGGTCGCGGTGGAGCGCCTTTCCGGCATCGAGCACGGCTACTGGATCCCGATGACGATCGCGATCGTGCTGAAGCCCGATTTCGCCGGCACGTTCCAGTTCGGACTGTTGCGCGTAGCCGGCACCCTGCTCGGCCTCGTGCTGACCACTGCGCTGGTTCACTATGCGTTCGGCGATGCGTGGGAGGAACTCGCCCTGCTCGCGCTGCTGTGCATCGGCTTTCGCATGCTCGTCACCATGCACTACGGCCTCGGCGTGATGATGCTGACCGGCATCGTTGTCATCCTGCTCGCATTCGACGGCATCTCTCCGGGCGAAACGATGATCGCGCGCGGCGCCGCGACCGCGATCGGCAGCGCGGTGGCCCTGCTTGCCTACGCGCTGTGGCCAACCTGGGAACACCGCCGCGTTCGACCGGCGCTGGCCGCGATGCTGGATGCCTATCGCAGCTATTTCGCCACCCTGCTAGCCGACGACCTGCCAGCGCGCATTGCCGCGCGCAGCGTTGCCCGCAGCGCGCGTACCAATGCGCAGGCTTCGCTCGACCGCCTGCGCGGAGAGCCGCGGCCCGATCGCCGCCTGCTCACGTTCGCAGAAGGCGTGTTCGCCAACGCGAATCGTTTCGTGCGCGCCAGCATGTCGCTGGAAGCAGCCCTGCAGGATGCGCACGACCTGCCCGAACGCGTCGCGCTGGCCGCGTTCTCGGCGCGCATTGAAACCCGCCTCGCCGCACTCGCAGCGACGCTGCGCGAGGAGTCGCCGAATGCACCCGAAGACAACGACGACCTTCGCGCCGACGAACGCTCCGTCGCCGAACGCCTGGGCGCAACCGCCGACGAACACCGCGCGCGCCTCGCCGCGGAAGTCATCGAAACCTTCGACCGCATGACCGACAGCATCGATACGCTGGCGCATGTCGTCGCGCAGGCGGAGCGCGACCTGCGCCGCGAGACCTAGCGCGCAGCGAATCGCGTACGGCGCGCTTTTTTTCCGTCCCTCGGCGGACTCCAAGGCACGGGCGTCGTGCTAGTTTTAGGGTCGGCGCCTGCGCGCCCCGGGGGAAATCCGTCGTTCGTCCGCGCCGTCATCCACGGCCGGCCACTGCATGCGCGTGCGAATGCGCGTCGAACGCCGGATGCACACCCGTTCCATCGTCTCAGCTTGGGGAAGCACTGATGATATCGACACACCAAGGCGGCAATGTGCCCGCGCCTTGCGCAAGCCGCGCGCAACTGACCCGCATGCTGTTCGCAGCTTGCCTGTTCCTCGTGACTTCGCTTGCGTTCGCGATCCAGCCGATCGTGCCCGAACAGCGGGCGGCGCACGTAAAACTCGCGCGCGCGTTCCTCGCACCGGAACTCGCCGTGCAGCCGGAACTGGAAGCGACGACGTCGCTCGCCACGGCCGATCATGCCGCCGCACGCGCGTTCGTGCAGCGCAATTCCGGCTCATGGGAGATGCGCTGGGACCGTCGTTCGGATCGCCCGAACCTCGTCCAGGGCAGCGGCTACGCGCTGATTCCCGGCCGGGGCAATGCGCTGACGCTGCAACAACTGGGCCTTTCCGCCGGCGAACCGGTCGACATGGCGCTCGTCGAAACGCGCCTGCTCGATTTCATCGGCGCGAATGCCGACCTGCTCGGCACCAAGGGCCTCGAGTTCCGCCTCGACCTCGACAGCAGCCTTGCCTACGGCAAGGACAACTCGCACTGGTTCGTCGAGTTCGCGCAGTTCAAGGACGGCGTCCGCGTGGAAGGCGCGAACCTGTTCTTCCGCATCGCGGCTGGCAACATCGTGCAGTTCGGCGCGAACGCAGTCGCCCCGGTGACGATCGACGTGCAACCCGTCTCGACGCGCGCGAACGCGTTCGACCTGGCGCTGCACGAACTGGATTTCCCCGCCGGCACGCGCGTCGAGGAACTACTCGTCGCCGGCGAGCTGCTGGTCCTGCCAGTGAGCCCGGCCGGTGAAGCGGAGCATGCGAACTATCTCGGCAGTGCCGGCAAGGGTTACGACCATCGCCTCGCCTGGCGCTTCGTGTTTCGCGTCAACGACGACCAGACGACCTACCAGGTCCTGGTCGACGCCAAGACCAATCGCGTGATCGAAGTACGTGACCTCAATGACTGGGTCAACGCGACGGTCACGGGCGGCATCTACCCGACCACGAACTCGGATACCGAGGTCGTGCGCCCGATGCCGTTCGCGAACGTTTCCAATGGCGGCACCAAGGTCACCGACGTACTCGGCATCTACGACTACAGCGGCGGCTCGGCAACGATCACGCTGAACGGCAAGTTCTTCAACATGTCGGACAACTGCGGCGCGATCTCGCTGTCGAACTCCACCGACGGCAACCTGAACTTCGGCACCAGCGCGGGCACCGACTGCACGACGCCCGGCGTCGGCGGCGCAGGCAACACGCACGCCTCGCGCACCGGCTTCTACCACCTGACCAACATCAACCGAAAGGCGATCACGTTCTTCCCGTCCAACTCCTGGCTGCAGGGCACGGTGACGGCGAACATGAACGTCAACGACGTCTGCAACGCCGGCTGGAACGGCAGCACGCTGAACTTCTTCAAATCGGGCAGCGGCTGCTCCAACACTGGTGAAATCGCCGCGGTGTTCCTGCACGAGTGGGGCCATGGCATGGATACCAACAGCGGCGGCGCGGCCAGCGAGAACGGCAGCGGCGAGGCGGTCGGAGACACGTTCGCGTTCCTCGAGACGAAAGACGCCTGCATCGGCAAGAACTTCCAGCCCGGCGTGCCGTGCGCGAACTGCGCGGCGAGCTGCACCGGCGTGCGCGACCTCAATGCCTTCAGCACGCTCGGCGCCGCGACGGTCTCCAAGCCGTCGACCGTCACCGACAACGCCGGCATCAATTGCGACCGCTTCACCTGCCCCTACCTGTCGCAGGGCATCTTCCCGTATCAGGGACCGATGGGTTACGAAGGTCACTGCGAGAGCTACATCGCCAGTTCGGCCAACTGGGATCTGTCGCAGAAGCTCGTCGCCCAGCACGGCGCGACGCAGGGCTACTCCGAAATGGATCGCATCTGGTACGGCAGCCTGACGCCGAGCAAGAGCGCCTATCGCGTCGTCAGCGGCGGCACCTGCAATGCGGCCGCCGTCGTCGACGGTTGCGGCGCGAACAACTGGTACACGGTGTTCCTCGCCTCCGACGACGACAACGGCAACCTCGCCGACGGCACGCCGAACGGCTGCCGCATCTGGGATGCGTTCACCGCGCACGGCATCGCCTGCGGCGCGCGCCCGGTCTGCAGCGCGGACGCGCCGGACTTCTCGCTCGCGATCGTCGAGGCAAGCCGGAACATCTGCGCGCCGGGCAACACGACGTACACGATCAACGTCGGCAGCCAGATGGCGTTCTCGAACGCGGTGACCCTGAGCGCGAGCGGCCTGCCCGCCGGCGTCAGCGCGTCGTTCTCGGTGAACCCGGTCACGCCGGGTAGCAGTTCGACGATGACCCTGACCGCGAACGGTGCGGCGGTCGCCGGCAGCTCGACCATCACCGTGAACGGCACCGCGGCCTCGAGCGCCGGCCACTCGGCGACGACCCAGCTGGTGCTGACCACCGGCGCGCCCGCGGCACCGGTGTTGAGCGGTCCGGCCAATGGCGCGACCGGCGTCAGCACCTCGCCGACCCTGACATGGGCGGCGAGTGCGAATGCGGCCTCCTACACCGTCGAGATCGCGACCGACGCCGGCTTCGCGACGATCGTGCAGACACTGCCGAACCTTACCGCGACCAGCGTCGCGGTCAGCGGCCTGCAGCCGACCACGACATACTTCTGGCGCGTCACCGCCATCAATACCTGTGGCAACACGACGTCGGGCGCCTTCAGCTTCACCACCGCCAACCTGATCTGCCACGCCGTGGCGACGGCGATCCCGGACAACCTCCCCGCAGGCCTGAACGACACGCAGACCGTCACCGATCCGTCGGGTGCGACGCTGACCGGCCTCAAGCTCACGATCAAGGCGACCCACACCTGGGTGGGCGACCTCAAGTTCACGCTGAGCAAGGGTGCGGGCAGCTCCATCGTGATCGATCGTCCCGGCTATACAGGCAGCGGCTTCGGCTGCAACGGCGACAATGTCGACGTCACCATCGACGACGGTTCGGCGACCCTGGTCGAGAGCCAGTGCAATGCGACGCCGCCGGCGCTCTCGGGCCCGGTCAAGCCGAACAATCCGCTCGCCGCACCGTTCAACGGCCAGACGCTCGCGGGCACCTGGACCTTGAATGTCTCCGACAATGCGAGCGGGGATACCGGTTCGCTGACCGAGTGGTGCCTGGTGCCGACCACCAGCGGCGGCCCGACCACGTTCACGGTCGGCGGCAACGTCGGCGGCCTGACCGGCGCAGGCCTCGTGCTGTCGCTCAACGCGGGCGCGCAGAGCCTGCCGGTCGCGGCGAGTGGCGCGTTCACGTTCCCGACCGGCCTCGCCAACGGCGCCGCGTACGCGGTCACCGTCGGCACGCAACCGGCTGGCCAGACCTGCTCGGTCGCGAGCGGCAGCGGCACGATCAGCGGCGCAAACGTCACCAATGTCGCGGTCACCTGCGCGGCAACCCCGACGTTCACCGTCGGCGGCAATGTCAGCGGTCTCGCCGGCACCGGCCTGTCGCTCACGCTCAACGCCGGCGCGCAGACCCTGCCGGTATCGGCGAATGGCAGCTTCACGTTCCCGACCGGACTCGCCGATGGCACCACCTACGCGGTCACGGTCGGCGCGCAGCCGTCGACGCCTGCGCAAACCTGCACGGTCAGCAACGGCAGCGGCACCATCGCCGGCGGCAACGTCACCAACGTCGCGGTCGCGTGTGCGACCAACACATACAGCGTCGGCGGCAACGTCGGCGGCCTGTCGGGCGCGGGCCTTGTGCTCTCGCTCAACGCGGGCGCGCAGACCTTGCC